>Ga0335075_10003453_pt1 | contig 25053 bp, 25 predicted proteins | sample Lox_Sample_24_FD_206723 | JGI IMG/M metagenome (GOLD analysis project Ga0335075, IMG submission 206723) | Soil microbial communities from Loxahatchee National Wildlife Refuge, Florida, United States - Lox_Sample_2.4 | ecosystem: Environmental > Terrestrial > Soil > Wetlands | place: USA...
TCCGGCAGGCCGCGTCCAGCCTCGGCGCCGCCCAGTACTGCGTGAACTCCTCCGTTGCCTACGCCAAGGAGCGCAAGCCGTTCGGCCAGCCGCTCGCGGCCAACCAGGCGATCCAGTTCCCGCTGGTCGAATTGCAGACCCAGTGCGAGATGCTGCGCGCGCTGATCCACAAGACCGCATGGCTGATGGACACCTACGGCCCGTTCTCCGCCTCCGACAAGGTGTCGATGTGCAACTACTGGGCCAACCGGCTCTGCTGCGAGGCCGCCGACCGGGCCATGCAGGTGCACGGCGGGCTCGGGTACTCGCGGCACCGGCCGTTCGAGCACATCTACCGGCACCACCGCAGGTACCGGATCACCGAGGGAACCGAGGAGATCCAGATGCGCCGGGTCGCCGGGTACCTGTTCGGGTTCATGCGCCAGCGCGCGCCCAAGGGCGTCAGCGAGAACGTTACGCCGCCGGGCTGATGGACGCCGGCCAGCTGGCCGCCGCGCTGCGCGGCACCCTCGGCCCGGTCACCGTGAACGGCCTGACCCGGCTGTCCGGCGGCGCGTCCCGGGAGACGTGGGCGTTCGACGCGGTGTCGGCTGGCGGGTCGCGCACCGGGCTGGTGCTGCGCCGGGACCCGCCGGGGCGGCCGGGTGAGCCCGGCGCGATGGGCAGGGAAGCCCGGGTCATGGCCGCGGCGCGGGCGGCCGGGCTGGCCGTGCCCGAGGTTGTGCTGTGCACCGACGAGCCCGGCCTGTGGGGATCGGCCGGGCTGGTGATGCGCCGGGTCCCGGGCGAGACCATCGCCCGCCGGATCCTGCGCGACGGCGCCTACCAGCGCGCGCGTGACGTGCTCGTCGGGCAGGTCGCCGCGTTCGCGGCCGGCCTGCACGCGCTGGAACCGCCCCCGGGCCTGCCCGCTGCACCGGACCCGCTGCCCGGGCTGCGTGCGGCCATGGCGGCGGCCGGGCAGTCCAGCCCGGTCTTCGACCTGGCGCTGCGCGCGCTCGAGGGCGGCCGGCCGCCGCCGCGCGGGCCGGTGACCGTGCACGGCGACCTGCGGCTCGGCAACCTGATCGTCGGCCCCGACTCGCTGCGCGCGGTCATCGACTGGGAGCTGGTGCACACCGGGAACCCGGCCGAGGACCTTGGCTGGCTGTGCGTCAAGGCGTGGCGGTTCGGCGCCGCGCCGCCCGTCGCCGGCCTGGGCACCAGGGAAGAGCTGCTGGCCGCCTACCGCGCCGCGGGCGGCGCGGACATCAGCCCCGGCGAGCTGCGCTGGTGGGAGATCCTGGGCACGCTGCGCTGGGGCGTGATGTGCATGTCGCAGGCCGAGGCGCACCTGTCCGGTGCGCACCGGTCGGTCGAGCTCGCGGCGATCGGGCGCCGGGTGTGCGAGCAGGAGTGGGATCTGCTGTTGCTGCTCGAGCCGGACGCCGCCGCCGGGGCGGCCGCCCGGCGGCCGCGGCCGGCGGGCGGCGCGCGGCCGTCGCCCGCGCCGTACGGCCGGCCAACCGCGAGCGAGCTGCTCGAGGCCGTGCGCGAGTTCCTCACCGGCGAGGTCATGCCCGCGACCAGCGGGCAGGTCGCCTACCACGCGCGGGTCGCGGCGAACGTCCTCGGCATCGTGGCCCGCGAGCTCGAGCTGGGAGCCGCGCCGGGAGATCCCGGCGCGCTGGCGGACAGCGTCGCCGCGAAGCTCGCCGTGGCCAACCCGGGGTACTTCGCGGAGCCGTGACCGGCGCGGTCAGTCCTTCAGCACCGGGCGCAGGTCGTCGAGGCGGTCAAAGAGCTGCCACACGTAGGACGACGAGCCGCGCTCCCGGTGCGGGTGCAGGTCGGCCAGCGCCGGGTCGTCCCGGTAGGAATTGAACGCCGCCTTGGACTTCCACTCCACCAGGATCAGCACCTGGCGCGGCGCGACGTCACCGGTCACGTTCTCGCGGAACCTGCCGAGCGCGACGACCCGCCCGCCGTGCGCGGCGACCTCGCGCGCCGACCGCCGGGAGTAGGCCAGGTACTCCTCGCGGCTGGCGACGTCGAAAAGGTTCAGTGCGTACACAGGCCCGTCGCTCATATCGCGCATCGTAGCCGCGGGCGGGACAGCCGACGCCCGCCAGCCCCCCGGGGCTGGGCAACCCGGCCGGAAGTTCATGATCGTGGTAGATGAACCCGGCCATGAGCGGGTCAGCTACCACGATCACAGGAACGGGCGCGAGCGCGAGCGCTACCGCTCCCGCTCGCGGCGCAGGCGCTCGAGCACTTCGTCCGGCTTCTCGGTGGTCACCCTGATCATCGCGCGCATGGCGTCCGCCAGCGCCAGCCGGGGCACGTCCAGCGTCACCGCGGCCGAGTCCACCCACTGCGTGAGCTGCCGGTAAAGCTCGGGGCTCAGGTCCAGGGTGATCCGGACCGGCTTCGAGCGGATCGCGGTCTGGCCCGCCGGGGGGGCGGCCGGCTGGCTGCGCCGGGCGGCGGCGGCGGCCATCTGCGCCTTGCGGTGCTCCCGCTGGCTGGTCATGGCCGCACCGCGCACAGCGGAGAGCACCGCTCGATGAGGTCGTGGGCCACGTGGCGCCACACCTCCCGGCCCTGCCAGGGAATCGGCATCCCGAAGCTCTGCGCGTACACCTCGAGGCGCGGCACCGCGGTCCCGAGCACGTCGTAGCCCAGCCCCTGCAACGCCTCCCTCGCGTCCGCTGTGCTGCTGGCGCGTGTCACGCAGCGGTTCAGCAGCACGGCCGAGCGGGTCGGCCGGTCCCGCCCCGCGTCGGCCTCGCCGATCTCCTCGCGCATCGGCGAGGTCCGGTTGATCTCGATCGGGCTCGGCGCGCACGGAATCAGGATCAGGTCGGCGCAGCGCAGCGCGGACCTGGCGATGCCCACGTGGTCCTCGAGCTGCGGCGCGTCGATGATCACCACGTCGTCGGCCTTGGCGATCTCGGGCACCCGCCGGTGCAGTTCGCGAGAGGGCAGGGCCACGATCCGGAACGGGAACGCCGCCTGCGGCGCCACCCCCGGGTACATGGCCGCGAGATCGGACCACTCCAGGGCGCTGCCCGAAGGGTCCGCGTCCACGAGCAGCACGCTTTTCCCGGCCTCCGCGAAAACGTGCGCCAGCCAGACCGCCGATGTTGTCTTGCCCGTGCCAGGCTTGAGGTTGGCAAGGGCGAGGCGGATCCCCGTCATCACGGCAGTATTGCAGCGCATCGGGCATTCCGGAAGCCGGTCACGGGCCTGGAGTCCGCCAGTATGCGCGCGGAAACTGCCTGCTACCGGGAGCGCAGCGCCGCTCGCACTCCCGCGCCGGCGCCCGGCGCGACGCAATGCAGTAATGCAGTATTTACGGTAGTACTGCGGCTGTTGCGGAGGGTCTTCCCCCCAGGGCTGGGGGATAAGGCAGGCTATTTCTTGTGTTGTCCGGCGAAACTTAACCACAGCCTGTGGACGGCGATGTGGAGCAAATTACAGGCATGTGCTCACCGCGCTGCGCCGTCCGGACCGGGCGGCGCAGCGGGAAGGCGCAGCAGGCTGGGGTGACCGGGGCCGTGGCCGAGGTCGATGTCGACAGCGACCAGCCGGGTGGCGGTTGCCAGCGGCTCCCCGGTGCCGGTGTTGCGCGCGAACCGCGGGTGAGCGCCGCCGGAGATCTGCAGCCTGAGCCGGTGCCCGGCGCCGAACCGGTGCGCGGTCGCGCTCATCGGCACCGTGATGCCCGACCACCGGCCGCCCCCAGGGTCGGTACCCGGGGCCTGGCCGGCGCCATCGCCGGCCTCCGGGTCCGCGGCCCCGCCGCCGTGCAGGTGCCAGACCTGCGCCGCCGCGGCCGACGGCGGCCAGTCGGGCAGGTCGCGCCACCGGCCGGGCCCGCCGGTTTCGCCCACGTGGACGCGGACCGGCTCGGCAGCGGGGGCGGGCCGCGGTGGCCGGTGAGCTGGCCCTATACCTGGCCCGGGTCGATGGCGTCGCTGCCGGTCGCGGCCGGGTGGCCGAGGACCTGGCCCTGGGCCTGCTGCCCGAGCGAGTGGGCGCGGCCGGAACGGCGCTCAGCCGACTCCCTGTCGCCGAGGAACGGCAGGACGACCAGGATCGCCAGGCATATGATGGCGACGATCGGCATGAGGATGTAGATCGCATTCGACGACCCATCCATGTAGGCGGGCCTCCTCTCTCCCGTGGGGGCTGTCCTGCGCAGCCTATGGCACCACCGGACCGGTCCTGGCCCCGGCCACCCCGCGGCCGGTCCCGGCCCCGGCCACCCCGGTCCTGGCCCCGGCCACCCCGCGGCGTTGGCCCGGCCCGGCCCGGCTACCGGATTCCCTCCCAGTGGGCGCGCTCGGCGCCGGCCGGGTCGTCGGCGACCGTGACGTGGTCGGAGATCAGGCCGGTTGCCCGGCGGGCGGTGTCGTAGGCGGGCCATCCCGGGTCGCCGCTGGTGATGAAGTCAACCCACACCTGGTGCGCCTGGCCGGCGACGGGCTGTGCCGGTGCGCTGCCGATCCTGGGGCGGACGTCGTCCCGGGCGATGGTGCCGAACACGAACGGCAGTTCCGCCCCGTGGCACGCGCCGAGCCGGCTGTTTTCCCCGGGCTCCGGGCGGTCGAAGCGGTACACCCAGGTGTTCGCGGCACCCTGGCCTGCGCGGGCTTCGGCCACCCGGATCGCGGGGATGCGGAAGAACCAGTCCGTGATGACCGCGGCCAGGACGTCGCCCGGGCTCGCGCCTGGCCGGTTCGCGCGGTAGCCGGCGAGCGCGCCGGCCGACAGGCCGTACGCTCCGGCCACGGCCTCGAGCGTGGCGTCGTCGATCAGGTCGATGGTGCCCGCTGCGACCAGGAACAACCGGGCTTCGTCCCGGTTCGACCCGGTCAGCAGGGGGACCCCGCTGCCCCGCCCCGCCGTGATCGCGGGGAGGGGCGCCTCGGGGAGGACATCGCCGTCGACGGTCGGCGCGAACGGCAGCAGGCTCATCGCGAGCTGGCCCCACTTGGCCGGATCCGGCGCCGTCTGCACCTCCACGACCAGGTCCGACGCCGCCTGAACCAGCCGCTCCAGCGGGACCGCCTGCAGCGATTCACGGTCCGCCGGCACGTTCAGGGACTCGGCAAGGTAGCGGCTGACCATGAGCGATTCGGCCGGGCTGAGCGTGTGCGCCGCCGCCCCGCTCTGCGTGATCGCCTGGGCGAACAAGCCCGCGGCGAGCGGCATCGAGAGCAATGTCGTCACGCTCATCGCGCCCGCCGACTCGCCGGCCACGGTGACCCGCGCCGGATCGCCGCCGAACGCGGAGATGTTGGCCTGCACCCACCGCAGGGCCGCCAGCTGGTCGAGCAGGCCGAGGTTGGCCACGCCGTCGCCGAGGAACAGAAAGCCCTCGGCGGACAGCCGGTAGTTGATGGTCACGCACACGACGCCGTCCCGGGCGAACGCGCTGCCCGCGTACTCGCCGACCGACCCGGATCCGTTCATGAACGAGCCGCCGTGAATCCAGACGAGCACCGGCAGCCCGGTGGCGGGCGGGTCGGGCGCCCAGACGTTGAGGTTCAGGCAGTCGTCACCCGGGATCACGACCTCGGGAAAGAGCGTGGCGTATTGCGGCGGGTAGCTGCCCTTGGGCACGGTCGGCCCATAGCCGGTGGCGTCGCGTTCACCGTCCCATGCCTGGACGGGCTGCGGCGGCCGCATCCGGTTCGCGCCGAACGGCGCCGCCGCGTAGGGGATGCCGAGGAAGGCTGAGACCCCGCCGGCGGTGGTGCCGCGAACGGCTCCGTCCCTGAGCTGGACGACCGGGCCCTGCTGCATATCGGGCATGTGCTGCTCCATCGCGATCTTTGCCTGACCTGCCGCAAACGGTCTCCCGGGCCGCCCGGCGTGTCAAGACCGGCTCACCGGCGGGAGATTCCCGGCCGCCGGGCCGAATTTCGGTGGCCCCGACGCTCGTACTGGGGGCAGTCTGTCATGGTGATTGACCCGGCGATCGAAAGTCATTACCGCACCGGCTACGAGCGCTCTCGCCTTTTTCCTGGCGGCAGGCCCTCGCTGGAGTTCGTGCGGTCGTTGGAGCTGCTGGAGCGGCTGCTGCCGCCGCCGCCCGGCCGGGTGCTGGATGCTGGCGGCGGCCCGGGGACCTACGCCGCGCCGCTGGCCAGGCGCGGCTACCGGGTGCACGTGGTGGATCCGGTGCCGCTGCACGTGGAACAGGCCCGCGACGCGGCAGCGGGTGCCGGGGCGGACGCCCGTTTCACCGCCGCGCTGGGCGACGCGCGCGAGCTCGCCGAGCCCGATGCCTCGCGCGACGCGGTGCTGCTGTTCGGCCCGCTGTACCACCTGACCGAGACGGCGGACCGCGTGCGGGCTCTTGCCGAGGCCCGCCGGGTGCTGATCCCGGGCGGCCGCCTGCTGGCGATGGCGGTAAGCCGGTTCGCCTCGCTGCTGGACGGGCTGTACCGGGACTGGCTGGACGATCCGGTCTTCCGGCCGATCGTGGAGCAGGACCTTGCCGACGGGCAGCACCGCAACCCGGATCCGGTCGGCAGGCCGGAGTTCTTCACCACCGCGTACTTCCACACCGCCGATGCGCTGCGGCAGGAGATCGAGCGGGCGGGTTTCACCGGCGTGGCCGTGTACGGGGTCGAGGGCCCGGGCTGGCCGCTGCGCGAGGAGTGGGCCGACCCGCGGCGCCGCGAGCAGATCCTGCTCGCCGCGCGCGCCGTGGAGGCGGAGCCTTCGCTCGCCGGCTTCAGCCAGCATCTGATCGCCGCCGGGACCAGGCCATAGCGGCGCGCGCCGGGTCAGGTGCAGGCTTCGCTGAACACCACAGCGGTGCTGCGGGTGAGGTCTACATACCAGTGGCCGGCTGTTTCGGTGGTCACGAGCCACTGCACGCGGCGGGGGCCCTGCGGAAAGACCGGGATGTTCTGCCCGCCGAGGCTGGCCTGCGCCTTCACGGTGAACCGCACGGTGGCTGCGCCGTTCCCCGCGGGGCGCGCCGACACGATCCGGAACGAGCTGACGGTGATCTTGGGGCCGCCGCCGGTGAGGAATGACCGGACGCAGGAACGCTGAGCCGGCGGCACCGTCCGCGCGACGGCCGCCGGGTCGTTGCGCCCCAGCCCGGACCAGAACGCGGTGACGACCTGCTCGGCGGCAGCCGCCTGGGCCGCCGGCAGCGTCCCTGACGCGCGCGGCGGGCCCGCGGAGCCGCCGGCGCCGGCGGATTCCGCCGACCCGTCCTTGATGAGCTGGGACATGCTGGCAACCTGCGACGCGGGCGGTGCGGAGACTCGCACCGGCACGCCGAAACCGTAGAAGTCGGTGACCTGAACCATCTGCTCGCTGGATGGCGAGTCCAGGCCGCCCGGCAGGTGCATGGAGAGCTTCACCCGCCGCACCAGGTTCTGGCTGTCCACCCAGACCTCGACAGGGATCAATCCGGAGCCAAGGCCGCTGGTGAATTGCAGGAAGCCCGCACGCTCCCAGCGCGGGACCCGCGCCGCCGCCTTCGCCGGGTCGACATCCACGCGGAACCCGGTTACCCGCACACCCCGGATGGTGGCGGTGCCCAGATTGGTCACGCTGGCCGAGATCGCGGTCAGCGACGCCAGCAGGTCCGCGGGATCGGTGCCGCCGCCGAACGGGCTGAGCAGGGAGCTCTCGAGCCCTTCGGACGTCCCGGCGTCGAGGGCGATCCAGGATTTCCCGCGCGGCAGCGTCCCGCTGGTACCACCAGGGATCTTGATATACGCCGTCGGCGGTATGAAGATCTCCGTCATCGCCGTGGGGTCCTGCATGCTGAGCATGCCGCGGGAGTGCGCGAAGTCGAACACGCCCGTCTGGGTGAACGACATCGACATGCTCTGCATCTGCATCGTCGTCGTCACCGCGATCCGGGCGGTCTGGTCGGCGGTACGGGTCACCGCCGCCGTGAGACTGCCGGCCTGTGCCACCTTCGTCCCACAGCCCGCTACCAGGACACCCACACTGGCCAGGACGATCACATACCTGCCACGGCGCATGGTGCCCGCCTTTCACCCCGTCGCGTCGGCCACCAAGAGTGCCGTACCGGGGCCTATGCGGGCAAGTCACTCGCTGGTACTCCAGCGGGGCCGGCGACCTGAACATCCGGGCGCGCGCCGAAGGGGACGGCCGGCGGCCGGTCGCAACTGCTGGTGACGTCGGCGGCGCGACGTGAGCCGGCGGCGGTGAGAAGGGTTTCCATCACGTCGAGCACGTGGTACGCGATCTCGCCATTGGCACGGTGCGGCGTGCCGCTGGCCAGCGCGCTGGCCAGGTCCGAGACGCCGTAGCCCCGCCTGGCTTCGCGATAACCGCCCGCCTCGGCGGCCGGGGTCCAGTCCTTGGCCCCGGCGCGGAAGATCTGCACTGTCCCGCCGAACCCGTTGGGATCGGGCACCGACAGCGACCCGCCCGTGCCGTACACCTCTACGTGCGGCAGCCGCCCGGCCCACACGTCGAAGCTCATCAGCAGTGTCGACAACGCCCCGCTGGCGTGCTCCAGGACGCCGGTCACGTGCGTGGCCACCGCGACGTCGATCTCGGTGCCGGCGCGGGGGCCGCTGCCGACCGTGCGGGTGGCTCGCGGCGTGGCCGCCATGCCGGCCACGCGCCGCACCGGGCCCAGCAAGGTGACCAGCGCGGTGAGATAGTACGGGCCCATGTCGAACAGCGGCCCGCCGCCCGGCAGGTAGTAGAACTCCGGGGCCGGATGCCACCGCTCGTGGCCGGGCGTGACCATGAACGCGGTCGCCGCGACCGGCGTGCCGATCTCGCCGGCGTCCAGGCAGGCACGTGCCGTCTGCACGCCGGTGCCGAGCACCGTGTCGGGGGCGCAGCCCACCCGCACCCCGGCGCGCGCGGCTGCGGCCAGCACCTCCCGCGCCTGCGCGGTGGTGACCGCGAGCGGTTTTTCGCCGTAGACGTGCTTGCCCGCCGCGATCGCCGCGCGCGCGACCTCGGCGTGTGCCGCCGGGATCGTCAGGTTGAGTACGAGGTCGACGTCGTCGGCCGCGAGGAGTTCGGCGACGGCCAGCGGCCGCGCGCCTGGCGTCGCCGCGGCCGCGTTCCTGGCGCGCGCCTCATCGAGGTCGGAAACCGCCACCACCGCAACGTTGGACAACCGCCGCAGCGTACCGAGGTAGGCGCCGCTGATCTGGCCGGCGCCAACGACGCCGATCCGCAGCGCGGTCACCGCGCCGCCCACGCCATGCCTGCCCGGATCATCGCGTCCACCCGCGGCACTTCCAGATCCGCGACCGAGTGGCCGATCGCGGTCACGAACACCCGGCCGCTACCCCAGCGGCGGGTCCAGGCGACCGGCATGACGACGCCGGCCAGATCGGGGTACGCGGGATCGGCGACGAAATCGGTGACGGCCAGCACGTCGTTGCCCGGATCCACGTGCAGGTAGTACTGCTCCGTGGTGATGGTGAACGCCCCGGCTCCGGCGAGCACCGGATGATCCGCGCGCTCTGCCACCGGCCGCACCTCGTACCTGACGAAGCCACGCGGGTGGTACACGAACTGGCCCCCGGTCATGAGGCTGTACGCCGGCTCGCCGCGGAACGCGTCGACAATGCCGCCGTGCCAGCCGGCGAACCCGGTCCCTGAACGCACCGCGCGCGACAGCCCGCCCGCCTGCTGGCTGCTGATCGTGCCCATCGTCCAGCACTGCACCACCAGGTCGGTAGCGGCAAGCTGCGCCTCGTCGAGATAGCTGTCGAGGGAGTCCGACACCGTCACCCCGAAGCCTGATTCCTTGAGCGCCCGCGCGTACCGGTCGCTCGCGGGAACGGGCACGTGGCCCTCCCATCCGCCACGAACCACCAAGGCGCGCCTGCCGTCATGCCGGCGCCGCAGGCTCTGACCTGTCATTCGCTGCCCTCCTGGCGGCCGGTGCTCGAGCCATCCTCCTGCAGGCGATGCCGGAAGGTCCACCAGCAGCCGCCCGATCGGCGGCTCTGGAACGTCAAACAGCAGAAACCTGTAGCTGAACGTCACGGCCATGTCCGAGTCGGCCGGCCGGGAAACCTGGTCAGCGCCGGGCCGGCGGGTGTTTAGCTCCGGCTGCGGATATTGACGATGGCGGCGGTCGTGGCGTTGACGGTCACGCGGATGCCGGGACCGGGGTCGGCGGGCAGGGCGTGCCACGTTCCCTGCCAGCCGGTGTCGCCGGTGATGACCGCCCCGCCGAGCGTAACGTCCGCGCCGGCGGCATCCCCGGGCCGCCCGCCGGCCAGGGTCATGACCTGCGCACGGTGCGGCCCCGGGCCGGGCGGGAGGATCGTTACGGCCGCGTCCGCGGCATCGTGTCCGTGTGTCTTGTTGATGATCGTGACGTAATCGTCCGCGGCCGTGCCGATGCAGTAGGCCGTCAGGTTGAGCCGGCCGGGCTTGGCGGTCTGGATCGGCGTGACCCGCCCCGCCGAGCCGAGCGTGAACGCCTTGATGCCGTACCCCTTGGGGGTGACCGTGTAGCCGTCCGGGGCGCCGGGATCCGGGATGATCGTGTCGGTGAGCAGCCATTGTTTGTTGTGGAAGTTCACGCCCGCGGCGCCGTGGGCCGCCCACCAGTGCAGGTAATCCAGCGACCACAACGCCGAGGCGAACGCGTTGCTTGCCCCGGGCACGCCGCCGAGGTAGTCGTTTGCCTCGGTCAGCCGGTAGCGCAGCCCTGCGGCGAGCACCGCGGCGAGATTGTTCGCGTGCAGCCAGGGATAGGGGATATAGGTGGTGCCCGCGGGCTGGGTCCCGATGGCGGTGCCGTTCACCCATTCCGGGGAGAGCATGTTGCCGATCGCCTGCCGGGCGGTGGTCGCGCCCGGTGCCGCGCCGGCGTAGTGGTGCTGGGTGATGTCGGTTATCTGCCGGAAGGGCAGATCGGCGGCGAACCGCTCGGTCCAGGACACGCCGGTGGATGGATCGGGCGTGAACGTCAGCGTGGTGTAGGCGCCGGTGTCTGGCCCGCACAGCGGTGCCCCCGGCGCCGCCGCGCCGACCGCCTCGGCAAGGCTGCGCCAGCGGGCCAGGTAAGAGGGGTACGCGCTGCCGGGTATCCCGGAGATCTGCTCATAGATCGCCGGGTCGGCCTGGTGCCCCGCATAGGTATGAAAGGCGTGCCAGTCCGGCTCGTTGCCTATGGCGAAGCTGGCGACATTCTCCCGGTAGCGGCCCCAGATGTAGCCGGCGACGTGCGCATTAACCGACTGCAGATCCTTGACGGGCTTGGCGGCGGGACTGAGCAGGCGGTGCGAGTAGATCACCCGCACCCCGGCCGCGGCGGCGAAGGCAAACAGGTTGTCGATTCCGGTGAAGCCATCGCTGCCGGTGCCCGCGGGGATGAAAACATCTACCGAGCCCCCGCCGATCCGCAGGCTCCGCAGCCCTAGATTGCGGAACAGCGTGACCAGCGAGGTGTTCGCCGGGCTGAACAGGTAACCGGCCACGCCGGCGTTGCCGGGATTGAGTGGTCCGCGCTCGAAACTCAGCCCGGCGAAATCCTCCGGGACGGCCGGCCCCCGAACGTCCGGGTCAATGGTGATGGTGACCGGCTGTGTACCGCGCATCGCCACGACCATGACTAGGTGCTCCCCTGACCTTCTCCGTCACTGAACGCGACGCGTCTTCCCACGGGACGTCGGCACGTACACCACCGATCGCAGGCGACTCCTGTCGTCGTCCTCGAGGTTGTCCGGCACTTGCCCTCTCCCGTCACATCAGCAGTCCCCACGCGCCTGCGCGCGTCAACGCGCGAACCCCACGGTAACGGCAGGACGGCCGGCCGCCGATCCCACGCGCCAGGACCCGGTCAGCGGATATGAGCGGTCGGCGCCGGATCTCAGGCCTTTTAGCGGCGACGGCCGGAGCTGTACGATCGGAATTGAGGGGTTAGCTTGTAACAAGGGGGGTCAAATGGCTGTACTGGTGAGGATGACCGCTGCCGGAATGGACGCGGCCACGTACGACCAGGCATCGATGCAACTGGCCGACCTGGTCAAGAAGCAGCCGGGCTTCATGATGCACGTCGCATATCCGAGCCCTGGCGGGTTCTCCGTCGGCGAGGTCTGGGAGAGCCGGGGACAGTTCGAGAAGTGGTTCAACGAGAACGTCAAGCCCAACGTGCCCGGTGTCCAGCACGAGGTGATCGAGCTGCACGCGGTCGTGCAGCCGTAGCAACGCCAGCGGGAGAGTTTCCGTCCCGCCGGATCCGTACGGAGTCAGCCATGCGAGCGGAGACTATCTGAGCCGCGCGTAATCGCCGTCTCGACAAGACGGACAGGACTGAAAGCCCGAACCCTCTGATGCTCCGCCCGCCCACACCAGAAACCGCCAGGCCGGGCCAGGCCGGGCGAGCGGTGGTCTTGTTGCCAGTGATCATGTGAGGCAGGCGCCCCGGTCAGGACTCCAGGTAGCGGAGGACGGCGAGCACCCGGCGGTGGTCGGCGTCTGAGGGGGCCAGGCCGAGTTTGCTGAAGATGTTCCCGACGTGTTTTTCGACGGACTTCTCGGAAACCACCAGGATTTCGGCGATCGCGGTGTTGGAGCGGCCCTCGGCCATCAGCGCGAGTACGTCGCGTTCCCTGGCCGTGAGCGTGCCGAGCCCGTCGTTGCGGCGGCTGGCGCCGAGCAGCTGGGTGACGACCTCCGGGTCGAGGGCGGTGCCCCCGGCGGCTACCCGGCTCAGCGCTTCGACGAACTCCTCGACGTCGGCGACCCGGTCCTTGAGCAGGTACCCGACACCCGCGGCACCGCCACCGGAGGCCGCGCCGAGCAGGTCGGCCGTGTAGCGGGTCTCGATGTACTGGGAGAACACCAGCACTCCAGTCCTGGGGTGGTCGCGGCGGATAGCGATCGCGGCGCGCAGGCCCTCGTCGGTGTAGCCGGGTGGCATCCGCACGTCCACCACGGCGGCGTCGGGCCGGTGCTCGTCCACCGCGGCCAGCAGATCGTCGGCGTTGCCGACAGCGGCGACCACCTCACAGCCACTGTCGGCCAGGATTTCGGCCAGGCCCGCTCGCATTACGGCCGAGTCTTCGGCGATCACAATCCGCATCGGGGGCTCCGGTCCGATCAGGCGTGGGACGGCAACTCAACTGCGACCACGGTGGGCCCCCCGGGCGGGCTGGTGACCTGCAGCCTGCCGTCAACGGTCCTGATCCGCTCGGCGAGCCCGGCCAGGCCGCCGCGGTTCTCGACGCGGGCGCCGCCGCAGCCGTCGTCGCTGACCCGCAACCGCACCAGTCCGGGCCCGTGGGCCACTTCCAGCGTGGCATGCCGGGCGCCGCTGTGCTTGGCGACGTTAGCGAGCAGCTCGGCAGCGCAGAAGTAGCCGATGGTCTCGATCGCGGCCGAGGGTCGCTCGGGCAGGTCCACGACGAGCTCAACGGGCACGTCGCTGCGCGCGGCGAGACTGGTGAGCGCGATGCCCAGGCCATGGTCGAGGACTGGGGGGTGGATGCCGCGGGCCAGGTCACGCAGTTCGGTGATGGCCTCCTTGGCGCCGCGGTGCGCGGCGAGGACCAGCTCCAGGACCCGCTCCAGGTCGGTCTGCCCGGTCCCGTCGATCATGCCGCCGAGCTTCTTGGTGGCCAGCCCCAGCTTCATGGCGACGGCGACCATCTGCGCCTGCGCGCCGTCGTGCAGGTCCCGCTCGATCTGGCGCAGCCTCGCGGCCGAGTCGTCCACGACACGGGCCCGGGACTGCTCCAGCTCGCGCACCCGCCGCACAAACGGGCGGTGGGCGATAGCGATGTCCCAGTAGCCGAACGCCAAGTTCGCCGCGCCTGCCGCCAGGAACCCCATCGTCCACCCGTACGTCGCCCAATCGTTTCCGCCGAAGGAGAGCGTAACGACACCGAGGCCGACCCAGACGATGCCAGCGCCAATACGCACACCCGCGACGAAGCGCAGGTGGCGGTACTCCCATGACCTGATCAGAATTCTTTCCAGAACGGACCGCTGAGGAGGGACATTGTCATCCGATGCGCGCATCCGGATGCCTCCTGTGACCTGTGGTGCGGCCATCTTCTCGCTCCCGATTGGCCAGCTCGCGGCCGGTGGGTCCGGACCGCCTGCCAAGACGTCGCTTCGCGATGGCTCGCGCCAGCCTAGACCCGGCGGTCCACTCCGCGGATCTTGGCGCCTGCGAGAAAACCGAGGAAGATCAGCAAGGCTCAGGTCCGGGGAGGTGCGGAGCGGACGATAGCCAGGTACCAGTAGCCGACCGAGAACTGCAGCGCCGCCAGCCCCAGGAAGAACGCTGCCCAGGCGATCGCCACCGCTGTGAAGGAACCTCCCACGAGCGTGATGACGCCGAGGCCGGCCTGGACGGTACCAACGGCAATGCGCACGCGCGCCATGGCATGGAGGCGACGGAACTCAAAACGCGGGATTATGCGTCGCATGCCGGTACGCGAGGGAGTGGTGTTGTCATCTTGTCCATTCACTGGGATGCCTCCTATGACCCGCGGTGTCCGGCCACCCCGGCCACCTGCCTCTCAATGCTCGCCGGGCCTAGGCAGGAGATCCACCGGGCGCACACCCAAGTCTGGGGTAGGGCTAGCACGGTCCCCGGGGCGCGGGCAAGCCGCCGACAGCAGCGGTTCGCGTCGAGCGGGCGAGCCGAGTTGAGGTTGCCCCGCCGGACCTCCCCCCACCGCGCCGAACCCGAAGAGCGAGGTGGTGCCGGAAGACAGATGGGGGGCAGGCGGAAAATCACCCTCTTCTTGCCGTTGTGTGAGACATATGCTGAACGTGTATCAGCGGCTTGGCCATGGTCGCGGAGCCACGCGACGGGAGCGGCAGCGATGAACCTCGCGGGGGACGCGGCACGCGACGCGAGGGCTGACGGCCGGTCACCGTCGGCCAGGCTCTACCTCACAGAGCCGGCCCGCGGGCTGGCCAGGCTGGCGGTGCTGCCCCTGGCGGCGCCGTGGCTCGCGGCCGCGCCGCGCGGCGACGGGCACGGCGTGCTGGTCCTGCCCGGACTGCTGGCCTCGGACCTGAGCACCGCCCTGCTTCGGCGGTTCCTCCGCCGGCTTGGCTATGACGTGCACGGCTGGGAGCTCGGCCGCAACGTGGGCCCGACCGACGCGGTGCTCGACGGGCTGCCCCTGGCGCTGGCGGCTCTCGCCGCGCGGACCGGGAGCCCGGTGTCGGTGGTGGGCTGGAGCCTGGGCGGGATCTACGCCAGGGAGCTGGCGCGAGAGCACCCCGGTCAGGTCCGCGGCGTGATCACCCTTGGCAGCCCGTTCGCGCTGACCGACCCGCGCCAGAGCCGCGCCGACAGCGTCTACCGCCGCCGCAGCTACCTGCACGCCGGCCCCGGGCGGGTGCCCACGCGAGACCAGGTGGCGCAGCCGATCGGCGTTCCCTCGACGGCCGTTTACTCCCGGCGGGACGGCATCGTGACCTGGCAGGCCTGCGTAGAGCCGGAAACGGCCGTGCACGAGAACGTCGAGGTCCGCTGCGGCCACCTCGGGTTCGGTGCCGACCCGGCGACGCTGTGGCTGATCGCCGACCGGCTCGCGGTTCCGGTCGGCCAGTGGCGCCGGTTCCGCCCGCCAGCGCCGCTCCGCCCGCTCTACCCGGCAGGCTGAGGAGGACAGATGCAGCAACTGAGCGGACTGGACGCGTCGTTCCTGGCGTTCGAGACCGCAAACAGCACCGGCCACGTGGGCGGGGTGTCGATTCTGGATCCGAGCGACGTCCCCGAGCCGCTGACCCTGGCCCGGATGATCGAGGTGCTGCGGGACCGGCTCCCGCTGGTGCCGGTGCTGCGCCGCAAGCTCCTGCAGGTGCCGCTCGGGCTGGACCAGCCGTACTGGATCGATGACGCCGACTTCGACATCGAGTACCACGTCCGCGAGCTCGCGCTGCCCAGCCCAGGATCGGACGCTCAGCTGGCCGAGCAGGTCGCCCGGCTGCACGCCCGGCCGCTTGACCGGAGCCGGCCGCTGTGGGAGATCTACCTGATCACCGGGCTGGCCGGAGGCCGGGCCGCGGTCTACAGCAAGATCCACCATTCGGCGATCGACGGCGTGTCCGGCACGGAACTGCTCACCCTGCTCTTCGATCTCGACCCGAGCGGCCGGGAACTTCCCGCGTCCGCGCCCTTCCGGCCCGAGCGCCGCCCGGCCATGGCGGCACTGGCCGTGCTGGCGGCGGCGCGGCTGGCCTGGCGCCCGGTGCAGACGGTGCGGGTCGCCAATGAGGTCGTGCGCCTGCTGCCGGCCCTGGCCCCAGCCGTGAGCACCCTGGTGGGAGGCATGCTCGGGCTCGGCCGGGGCGACGGTGCGGTGATCCCCAGCATGCCTGGCCGTGCCCCGGCCACGCCATTCAACAAGCAGATCACGCCGCACCGGCGGTTCGCGTTCCGCAGCGTGGACCTCGGGAGCGTGAAGACGGTGAAGAACGCCTTCGGGGTCTCGGTAAACGACGTGGTCATGGCGATGTGCGCGGGAGCGCTGCGGCGCTGGCTCGCCGACCGCGGCGCGCTGCCCGCAGAGCCGCTGGTCGCGATGATCCCGGTGTCGGTCCGCGACCCGTCGGCCAAGGGCGCCCTGGGCAACAAGGTGTCGGCCATGCTCGCCACCCTGCCCACCCAGGTCGCCGACCCCGAGCAGCGGCTGGAGGTTGCCCACGCGGCGACGAAGATCGCCAAGGCCCAGCAGGCGGCGGTCCCGCAGGGCCTGGTCGACCAGATCAGCGATTTCGCGCCCCCGGCGCTGACGGCCCGCGCTGCCCGCGTGGTGTTCGCCACCGGCCTCCTGCACCGGCTGCCGCCGTTCAACATCTGCATCTCCAACGTCCCCGGCCCGAACGTGCCGGTCTACATGTGCGGCGCGAAGCTGCTGGCTCACTACCCGGTCTCCGTGGTCACCGACGGCCAGGGCCTGAACATCACCCTGGTCGGCTACCTTGGCCGGCTGCACTTCGGCCTGGTGTCCTGCCGCGAGCTGGTTCCGGACATCGACACGCTGGCCGGCTACCTCGTCGACGAGCTGGAGGTCTTGCTCAAGGCCGCCGGCAGGCTCACGGCCCCCTGAACTGGCCAGGGGACCGCAGGCAGGGCCGGGATCCCGGATGGGGCAGCCACTGGCACGCCAAGCGGGCGGCCACGACGATGCGCAGGCAGTCGTCCCCGAGGGCGTCGCGGCCCCGGCGAGGATCCCGGCCGCGATCTTCGCCAGCGCGGTCGACGCTTACGTTTCGGGGCAGCGCCTGGACATGCAGTCCGTGGCGCGGCAGGCCCGGGTCGGGCGGGCCACGCTCTACCGCCGGGCCGGGAACCGGGAACAGCTCCTCGACGAGGTGGTCTGGTGGCGCGCCCGGCGGCTGCTGGTCGGGCAGGTGCAGGCGACGGCGGCGCTGACCGGCGTGGCCCGGATCACCGCGGTGATCGCCGGGGTGCTGCGGGCCGCCGAGCGGGACAAGCCGCTGCGGGTGTTTCTGGAGTCCGACCCTGAGGTTGCCATGCGCGTCCTGACCGGGGCGCGCAGCACCGTCCACCGGGGCATGTCCGCGGCGCTGGAGAACCTCATCGACCTCGAGCGCGGCCGTCGCGCGTACGAGGCCGGCCTGGATACCCCGACGCTCGCCTACGCGATCACGCGGATCTGCGAGGGATTCCTGTACGCCGACGTGATCGCCGACCGGCCCCGCGACACCGGCCGCGCCGTCATGGTCATCGAGGCCCTGCTGCTCGGCCTGGAGCGGGCCCGCCGCTCTCCCGCCGCCGCCCCGCCGCTGCCAGCCCCGGCACCGTAGGCAGCCCAATCTCAGGAGGACACCGGATGGCCCTATGCTGCCGCGGCCCAGTCAAGGATCATGGTTGAGCTGATCGGCGTAGGAGGGTCGGTATGAAGGCGCTGGTGTTCCGGCACAGCCTCGCGCGCGAGGCGGCCTCGGTGATCGGCGGGCGGGTCGGCCGCCGCGCCTACGTGTCACGCTTCGCCGCCGCCCGGGTGGAGGAGGTCGGCGAGCCGCCGCTGCCGGCCGCTGACTGGGTGCGCGTCAGCACGGTCGTCTCCGGCCTGTGCGGCTCCGACGTCAAGCAGATCCTGCTCAACGGCGCCCGCGACAACCCGCTCACCGCGCTGGTGTCGTTCCCGCACGTGCTCGGCCACGAGGTGGTCGGGCGCCGGGAGGACACCGGCGGGCGGGTCGTGCTGAACCCGTGGCTGTCCTGCGGCCCGCGGGGCATCGACCCGCCCTGCCCGGCCTGCCAGGCCGGCCGCTACCCGTGGTGCCGCAACTTCCGCGCCGGCAGCCTGCCGCCCTCGATCCACCTCGGCAACTGCGCCGCCGCCTTCGGCGCGCACGGCGAGCGGTTCGCCGCGCACGTCGCGCAGCTGTTCCCGATACCCGACGGCGTCCCCGACGAGGCGGCGGTGCTGGCCGACCCGGTCAGCGTCTCGCTGCGGTCGGTCCTGCTCGCGCCGCCCCCGGACGGGCAGCCGGTCCTTGTCTACGGCTCGGGAACGCTCGCTTTCGCGGCGATCGCGCTGCTGCGTCACCTGTACCCGTCGGCCGAGGTGTGGGCGGCGACCCGGCCCGGCATACGGGCCGAGATGGCGGCGCGCCTCGGCGCGCACGCCGTGCTGTCCAGTTCGCCGGACACGCTCGTCGCGCAGGTCGCTGGGCGGGTCGGCGCCACGCCGCTGCGGCCGTGGAGCAACCGCGACTGGCTGCAGGACGGCCCGGCCGTCGTCTACGACACGATCGGCTCGACCGAGACCGTCGAGACCTCGCTGCGGCTGCTCAGCACCGGAGGCGCGCTGGTCATCTCCGGTGTCGAGCCGCCCAGGCGGTTCGAGTGGACCCCGCTGTACTTCAAGGAACTGCGGGTCATCGGCTCGAACGGCTTCGGCGTCGAGGACGTGGCCGGCGTCGCCAAGCACGCCATGGAGCACTACTTCGACTTCGTCGCCCGCGGCTTCGACCTGACCCCGGTGATCACGCACCGCTTCCCGCTCGACCGCTGGGGGGAGGCCGTCCTGACCGTGAAGGACGCCCGGCGCACCGGTGCGATCAAGGTGCTGCTCGAGCCGGCCAGCAGCCGCTGACTCCGAAGCGCGCGATAAACCGGATAAAACAAGAGCAAGAACGTGTGTTACCGGGGCGGGCCTGGCCCGTCCAGCGCCTGTGGCCACCGCCGCCTGACGGCGAGGAACGCCGCCGACGTCGCGGCGGCGAACGCGGTCAGCACGACCGGGACGGCGTGCACGCCCGCCACGGACACCACGCCGGCCACGATGGTCGGGCCGATGACGCCGCCGGCGAACGACCCGGTCAGCGCCCACGAGGTCCCCGGACGGTAGCCGGAGAACGCGGCCGCGATCCAGTCGAGCCCGATCGGGAAGATCGGCGCCGCGGCGAAGCCGGCCATCACGTAGCAGGCGGGGGCGATCGCGCGCACCGTGGTCAGTGCCAGTGCGAGCGTGAGCAGCGGGCACGCGGCCAGCACGATCCGGTGCGCGGAAACGGCCCGGCTCACCGGGACCACCACGATCCTGCCGACCGCCATCGCCCCCCAGAACCCGGACGCCACGACGGCGGCGAAGCGCGGCGAGTAGCGGAACGCCTCGAGGTGCGCCGGGATCCAGCCGGCCACACCCGACTCGCACCCGACGTACAGCAGGTAGGCGAGCGCGACCATCGCGACGCCCGCGTACCGCCACCGGCGCGGCCGCGCCGCCCGGCGAGCCCGGCCCGCGCCGTCCGCACCGCGGGCGTACCGTCGCCGGTCTGGGCGAGCCCGGGCCGCGCCGTCCGCACTGCCGGCGTACCGTTGCCGGTCCCGGCGAGCCCGGGCCGCGCCGTCCGCACCGCCGTCCGCGCCGGCTCCGTCCGCACCGCCGTCCGCGCCGGCTCCGTCCGCACCGGCTCCGTCCGCACCGCCGTCCGCGCCGGCTCCGTCCGCAGCGCCGCTGTCCGCAGCTCCGGCGCTTCGGCCGCCGACGCCCTGGCCGCCAGCGTCGGCGCCCGCGTCTGGCGCGGCTACGCCGCTGCCCGTCGGCGCCGCCGTCGAGATGCCGAGCACCCCGGCCGCCGCCGCGAACGCGCAAGCGGCAGCCACGGCGAACCCGACGGTCAGGACGCGGCCGCTTAGCGCGCTCACGGCGGCCGGGCCGCCCACCGCGCCGGCGCCGAACGCGGCGTTCAGCACGGTGAGCCGCGCCGCCCGGCCGCGGGCCCGGGTCCTGGCCACGAGCTGGTTCAGGCTGAAGTCCGTCCCGCCGAACCCGGCGCCGGTGAGGAACACCCCGGCGGTCAGCAGCGGCCACGTCCGGGCGGCGGCGATCGTCAGGCAGCCGAGGCAGAGCGCCGAGAGCGTGAACACCGGGATCGGCAGCCGCGTCGCCCGCCGGAAGCTGGCCAGCGCGCACAGCATGCCGGTCAGCGCGCCGGCGAAGTTGATGCTGATCAGCGTCCCGGCGACGGGGAGCGACACCGCGAACCGCTGGGTGACCGGGCGCAGCAGCGGCCCGTACGCGGCGTCGATGGCGCCGATCAGCAGGAACGCCCCGAGCGCCGCCGCGAACGCGACCCGGGTGAAGGAGGCCTCCCCAGACCTGCCCGGCGGTCCGCGCCGGGCGGAGCGAGCCTCCGGCTCATTGACGTCCTCCCCGCCGTGAACGTCAGGGATTCCTGCCGTGCCGCTCAAGCGGCACCTCGGAGGCTTCCTGCTTCAGCGGCAACTGCCGGGGCACGCTCGGGTCTTACGTCGCCTTCACAGGCGTTTAGCCTGTCGGCCCGCCCGGCCGCCAGGATGTTCGCCAGCGCTTGCCGCTGGGCGGGAGCGGGGTAGATCCGGTACCGGTATCTGACCTGCACAGCCGCAGATTACCGTCGGCCTCTAACATCCCGGCCGGACAGCCGCCACGGAGGGGCGTGGGACACGACTGTAGGTAACTGGTCGGTAACATGGCCTGGCAATGGCGGTCTGAGGGTGGTGGCGTGCTCAGATCCCGGTGGCCTCGTCCCAGGTCCGGCCCGGTTCATGTCAGCCCGGTCTGGGCCTCGGCTGCCTTCGGGCCCACACGCTCCTTGCGGCCCCGTTCTGAGACGAAGAAGATGGCGAGCCCGGTGCCGATCGACGCCACCGTGATCGCCCCAACCGCCAGAGCCCATCCGGACCTGGTGAAGATGGGTGCCCAGGGCGCCCAGAACAGCAGCACCACAGCCGCCGCGTCAGCGACGGCGCCGACCGCCCCGCACAGCGCCAGCAGGCCCCACGGAGTCTGCTGGACCTCCTTGAACTTCTTCGGGAACGCGCGCCGAACGAAGAACACGTCGCTGAAAAGCAGCACCATTGACGTGCACCACACTACCGTCACCGCGGCGAGCAGCACCAAATAGACCTTGGTGGCGTAGTTCGAGGTGGCCGACTGGATCGGGAAGTAGATGATCGCGGTTGCGATCGACGCAATGACGGTCTGGCCGAGGACGGCGTTGGCCGGGACCTTGTTCTGGTTCACCCGGCCGAACTGGCGCGGCAGCCGGTGCTCCAGGCCGGACACGAACATGAGGCGCGCGAACGAGTAATTGTATACGACCGTGTCGGATATGAAGATGAGCACGAGGACGAAGGCGACCCACGAGCCCAGCGTGTGGCTGAGCGCGATCTGCACCGTCTGGACCACGCCATAGGTGGCATTGTAATGGGCCACCGGGACGACCACCATGTTGGAGAAGGTGGTCCACGCGTAGGCGACGATTACGACCAGGCAGCCCCAGAACAGGTAACGTTTAATGGACCGCTCGCTCTTGATCTCGACACCCATGTTTAAGGGCACCTCGATGCCAAGGAGGGCGAGAATCACGGTCGAGAAGAATGTCCACTGGCCCCAGCCGCGCAGGCCAGAGGCATGGAATGCGAACGAGTTGGCCGCGTGGTGCCCCCGGGCCAGCCAGACGAAGGCGGAGATCCCGATCAGGAGAATGCAGACCGAGTACAACACGAATTGGACATTCACGTAGTTCTGAGTCAGCCGGAAGCGCAGCGTCCCGAGCAGGCACGAGAACCACAGCACGGCCAGCACGATAAGGCCCTGCTGCCACGGCCTGGTGAACAAGCTGGAATTGATCGCCTGGGAAAGCGTCACGACGAGTGACCCCGCGAGGATCATGACCAGGACACCCGGCCACCACGCGGCGAACCCGGCGAAGAAACCCCAAAACGAGCCCAGGGCCTTATGGGTCCACACGTACAGCGAGCCTTCCTCAGGAAACATTCGCCCCAGTTGTGCGGTGACCAAGGCCCCGGGGATGAGGAACGTCAGGAACCCGAGAATCCAGAACACGTACGCTGCAGACCCGGCGAACTGCACGGTTGATGAGTTCGATATGAACAAGACCAGGGCCACAAAGATGACTACCAGGTCGAAGGAGTTCAGCACCCTGGAGACCAGGGTGGGAGCCACCTTCTCGGAGATCATGGCCCGGTCGTCGGACATGTCAGCGGCCATGGAGCACCTCCATCAACATCCGCTCGGAACTTCAGGTGCCGCGCTAACGCGGCGCGGAAGGCGAGGCACGGCAAGGCCAGCAGCCTCGACATGTGCACTTGTGATTACCTAGCTTCCCACCTCGGCGGCCCGCTGACGACCCTCGGCACTCCCGTTCCTTCCTGGGCGAAGTGAGCGTGGCCCTGGTACGGACATCCTGCCCACGGTTCCAGGGAGCCTCGGACGTGCTCTAGGACGGATACGGCCTCGCCAGGCCGAGCCGGCCGCGATCAGAGCTGCGCTGCCGCCCTGCCTTAGCCCTGGAGGATTCGGTCGGAGGTTAGCGGCCGGTGCCAGAACATCCACCCGAGCAGGCCATGGCTTATCTCCTTCGCGGGCGTCGGCGGTGGGACGGCGAGCACCGGACACCGGGCATGAGCCAGGCAGTAGCGGCTTACCCTGCCGTGGGCCACCTGGGCGAGCGGGCCGCGGTGGCCTGCCCCCACCACCAGCAGGTCGCCGACGTCGGCGATCGAGACGAGGACCCAGCCGGGCTCGCCCCGCTCGACAACGGGCTGAACTAACAGGTCAGTGGGGACCTGGCCCCACGCCGTCATGAGCGTGTCGCGCAGCTGCTGTTTAGCGTTGTCTGTCCAGACGCGGCGCAGGTAGCCAGAGGGTGCGCGCTTGTCGGCGAGATCGCCACCGGGCGGCACCCAGGCCAGGACAGGTATCAGGGTCGCAGAGTTGGCGCGGGCCATGTCCTCCGCGTAGCGCAATGCCCGCAGGCTGCTCGGTGAGCCGCTCGCGCCGACGACGACCCGGCATATGCCGGACACGGCAGGGCTCCTTCCTCATGGCCAGTTCTTCTCCTAGGTAACTCCTCGGAGCCCCGGAAAGGAAGCCGCGACAGATGTGCCTGCGCCGGTCTGCCATTGGGCAAGGCTAGAGGTCCCTGGCCCGGCTGGCCCGCGCTGCGCAGGCGGCGTTGGCCGTCGACGCAGCACGGCGCCCTGAAGGACGGGGCTCGTACCCAGCCTGCTCAGTCAACGGGACGTGCTGGGCGCAGCGGCGGGTGCTGCGAACCCTTGCCGGCCTCGTAGGCGGCCCTGGCATCGCGCGCAGTCTCCAGCGCCGACACCTCGGCCACAGGCACGTCCCACCAGGCCCGCGAAATCCGGGCTGGGCACGGCCGGGTCGGTTTCCACGTGAATGACCGTGGTCCGGTCGGCCGCGCGCGCCGCCGCCAGGGCTTCCCTGAGCTCGCCGACCGACCCGGCGCGGAGCACGCTCGCGCCCAGGCTGGCGGCGTTGGCGGCCAGGTCGACCGGCAGGAACCCGCCGTCCAGCCGGCCGGACCGCTGGTCGCGGTACCGGTAGGAGGTGCCGAACCCCTGCGCCCCGACCGACCGGGAGAGCGCGCCGATCGAGGCGAACCCGTGGTTCTGCACCAGCACGACCACCAGCTTGACGCCCTCCTGCACCGCGGTGACCAGCTCGGTGGCGTTGCTGTAGTGCACCCCGCCCCCGGCCACCAGCAGCGGCCTGCGGCTGTGCCGGATCGCGTGCGCGGCGTCGGCCAGGGCCTGCGGCTCGGGCCGGGGCCGGGGGATGCGCCACACCCGGCCGTCGAACAGCTCGTCCGGCCAGTCGCACGCCTCGGCCGCGGTGTCCCGGGGGAGCGCGATCGTCACCGCGCCGGTCTCGGCCGGGTCGGTGAGCACCCGCATGGCCTGCAGCAGCGCGGCGGGAAGCTGCTCGGGCCGCCAGATCCGGTCGAAGTAGCGCGACACCGGCCGCAGGCAGTCGTTCACCGACGCGTCCAGCGTGCGCGGGTCCTCCAGTTCCTGCAGCAGCGGGCCCGCGGCCCGGGTCGCGAACACGTCACCGGGCAGCAGCAGCACCACCGGGATGCGGTTGACCGTGGCCAGCGCGGCGCCGGGGACCATGTTGGTGGCGCCGGGCCCGATCGAGGACGTGCACGCGAACGCCTGCAGCCGGTCCTTCATCCGCGCGTAGCCGACCGCGGCGTGCACCATGGCCTGCTCGTTGCGGCCCTGGTAGTAGCGCAGCTCGCCGCTGGCCTGCAGCAGGGCCTCGCCGAGGTCGGCCACGTTGCCGTGGCCGAAGATGCCCCAGCAGCCCGCGAAGAAGCGCTGCCTGGTCCCGTCCCGCTCGCTGTACTGCGCGGTGAGGAACCGGACCAGCGCCTGCCCGGACCGTGAGCCTCACCGCACCCCCTCGCCGCTGCCGGACATCGGCAGCCTGGGATCCACCTGCTGGCCGGCCCAGCTCTGGCGGATCCAGGCGTGCGCCGGGTCGGCGCAGAACGCCATCGTCCGCTGCTCGGCCGGCCCCGCGAGCACGTTCAGGTAGTACAGGTCGTAGCCGGGGGCCGCCATCGACGGCCCGTGGTAGCCGTGCGGCACCAGCACCACGTCGCCGGTCCTGACCTCGGCCATGACGTCGTCAGCTCGGTCACGAACGGCCCGGGCGGCCGGTTTCATGATCTGGGTGCTTTACCAGCGCTATGAGCTGGCCAGGTACCCAGATCATGGCGACCCTGCTTCGGGACCGTCCGGAAACCGGGTTCCGG
>Ga0335075_10003454_pt1 | contig 25052 bp, 19 predicted proteins | sample Lox_Sample_24_FD_206723 | JGI IMG/M metagenome (GOLD analysis project Ga0335075, IMG submission 206723) | Soil microbial communities from Loxahatchee National Wildlife Refuge, Florida, United States - Lox_Sample_2.4 | ecosystem: Environmental > Terrestrial > Soil > Wetlands | place: USA...
CTTCGACGACGCCGACATCCCCGCCGCGGTGGAGGGCGCGCTGATCGCGAAGATGCGCAACGGCGGCGAGGCCTGCACCGCGGCCAACCGGTTCTACGTGCACGAGGCGGTGGCCGACGAGTTCACCAGGACGTTCGCGGCGCGGCTGGCCGCGCTGAAGGTCGGCCCCGGCCTGGACGAGGACACCGAGCTCGGCCCGCTGGTCAACGAGGACACCAGGTCCAAGGTGGCCGAGCTGGTGGAGGGCGCCGCCACCAACGGCGCCAGGGTGGTCACCGGCGGCCGCGCGCCGGACCGCCGCGGTTTCTTCTACGAGCCGACGCTGCTCGACGCGGTGCCCGCGCAGGCCGCGATCCTGGACACCGAGATCTTCGGCCCGGTCGCGCCCGTGGTGCGATTCACCGACGAGGCGGACGCGATCCGGTGGGCGAACGCGACGGAGTTCGGCCTGGTGTCCTACGTCTACACGCGCGACCTGCGCCGCGGGCTGCGGGTGTCGGAGGCCCTCGAGGCGGGCATGATCGGGCTGAACCGCGGCCTGGTTTCCGACCCGGCCGCGCCGTTCGGCGGCGTGAAGCAGTCCGGCATCGGCCGGGAGGGCGCCCACGAGGGGCTGCTCGAGTACACGGAGACGAAGTACATAGCCACCGACTGGTGAGCTTCGCCGCGCCGCCGCTCTGATACCGTGCCGGCATGCGTGATGGCGGCCAGCCTTCCGCTGGCACCTACACCGAAGACGTGCGGCCCGCATCGCCACCAGGCGGTCAGCGGGACCGCCTGGTGGCGTGGGCGCCGCGCCTGTGCGCGGCGCTCGCGTGGACCGGTGGTGGGGCCGCCTTGTTCGTGCTGTTCTACCGGATCTCGCTGACGATGACCGTGGACTCGGACGCGGCGAACAACGCCTTGCAGGCGTGGGACTTGCTGCACGGCCACCTGCTGCTGCACGGGTGGGTCACCGGCGATGCGACCTTCTACGCGTTCGAATTGCCGCTGATCGCGGCCGTGGAAGTCTTCTTCGGCCTGCACGCCGTCACCATGCACGTGGCCATGGCGCTCGTCTACCTGATCGTCGCGGCGTGCGCCGCCGCCATAGCCGTGACCGGCAGCCGCGGTGCGTCGCGGGTGGCCAGGGCCGCCGTGGTGGCGGCTGTGCTCGCCGCCCCGGCCCTCATCGCCGCTGACCGGTGGATCCCGCTTGCCACCCCCGACCACATGGGAACCGTGGTCTTCTTGCTGCTCAGCTGCCTACTGGTCGACCGCGCGCCGCGGTGGCGCTGGGCTGGCTGGCAGCCGCCAGTGCTGTGCGTGCTGCTGGCCGCGGGCCAGCTGAGCGACGTGACCGTGCGTTACGTCGCCGTGCCCGCCGTGGCCGTGGTCTGCGCCTACCACGTCGTCGCCCGCAGGACGATCAGGGATGGCGACGCCGCGGCCCTGGTGGCGGCCATCGTGTCCGTGCCGCTGGCAGCGGTCGCCCGCGCGGTGATGGTGCATTTCGGCGCGTACCTGATGCCGGCGCCGAAGACCAGCTTCGCGCCGGTCAGCCGCTGGCCGCACAACGCGGCGATGACGTGGCATGCCCTTCGTGTCCTGTTCGGCACGGTGGCCGGGCCCGCCAACTTCCCGACCAGGGTCGGCCCCCTGCCCAGCGGGACGGCCGGGCTCCCGGTCGGCCTCGCCGACCGGCCGGTCGGCACGACGGCGGCCTTCTTCGGGTTCGCGTGCCTGCTGGCGGCGACGGCCGGGCTGCTCAGGGTGCTGTGGCGGTGGCGTACCGCCTCCCGAGCCGAGCAGGTCCTGGCCCTCGCCATCGTCGCGAACCTGTGCGTGTACCTGCTGTCCACGATCGCCTACCCGCGTACCTCGCATGAGATCAGCGGGGTACTGCCGTGCGGCGCGGTGCTCGGTGCACGGGCGCTCGTGCCCGCCGACCTGGCGGGACGGCTGCGAGCCCGCACGGCGATCCGGCGGCCGGCCCGCGTCGCGGGATGGCTGACGGCCCTTGTTGCGAGCGGGGCGGCCCTGGTCGCCGCGCTGCTGCCGCTGTCAGTGGCGGCGGCCCAGCCTACCGGGACCCCGCCGATGGCACAGCTGAGCGACTGGCTGCGCGGGCACGGGCTGACCTACGGGCTGGGCGGCTACTGGGACAGCTCGGCGACGACGCTGCAGTCGGGCGATCAAGTGCAGGTCCGGCCGGTCACTGTCGGGACGCGCGGAATCGCGGCCTACACGTGGGAGACCAGCACCCTGTGGTTCGCCTCGTCACGGCATGACGCCGATTTCGTTGTCGTCGGTGCCGGCGGCCTCGGTGGTCTCGGCAGTGCCGGGGAAGTCGAGCGGTTCTTCGGCAAGCCCGCCGCCACTCACCGCGTAGCTGACTGGACGGTCCTGACCTACAGGAAGAACCTGCTGGCACAGCTCCTGCCACCGCGGCCTGCGCGGCCGAGCTAGCCCGGTCGGCTAGCTCGTCGGCTGGAGGGTGACCCGGCTGAACTGGCTCAGCAGGTTCTTGTTGTAGATCAGGACGTCCCACATCCCCTGGTGGTGAATGCGGGCCGGCTTTCCGAAGACTCGCTCGGCTTGCGGGCTGAGATCGCTCTTGCCGACGCCCACGATGACGAAGTTCGCGTAGTTGCCTGAGGCGTCGTACCACAGGGAGTTCGTCTCCCAGGGGAACAGGGTGATCTCCCCCCCGGTCAGCTTGACCGGGCGAACTCGCACCTGGTTGCCCGACAGGAGGGTGATCGACGAGCTGTCCCAGTAGCTGCCAAGCCCGTAGTCGAGCCCCTGCTGACGCAGCCACGCGGTCAGATTTGTCCACCGCGCGACGGCCGGCGGGTGCGCCGCCACGAGCGACATGGGCAGCAGCGCGGCGACCATCGCCACCGCGGTCACGGCCAGCGCGGTGGCGCCGCTGGCGACGCGGGCGGGTACCAGCGCCCGCGCGCCCAGGATGGCCGAGGCGGGCAGCACGGTCAGGATATCGTGCGGCGAATTGTTTCCCGGCAGCGTGGAGATCACGTACACACCGAGGTTGCAGACGATCGCCGCCAGCAGGACCTGCTCGGCCCTGCTGGCGGTACGCCACCGCCATAGCGCCACGACGATGCCCGCCGCCGCCACCAGCAGGCAAGCGTAGCCGAAGATCAGCCCGGCGCCTCCCGCCTGCGCGGGGGCCGGCTGCGCGCCGAACAGCTCCCGCAGCGAGAGCCAGGTCAGCTTCAGGTTGTGGCTCCACTGGCTGACCGGCGCGATCTTGGTCTTCGGCGAGATCATCACGTAGGAGCCGAAATGCAGCATCGCCTTGCGGGCCAAGGTAGCGAGCGGCAGGGCCGCGACGGCGGCTATCAGGTTCACTGCGTCGCAGGTCACGAGCTTTCGCGCGACCAGGTACCGGTAGGCGCACACGAGGATGATCGCCGGCACGGTCACGTACCGCACGGTCACGTCGCCTAGCTGGCCCGCGACCAGGATCACGCACAGCAGCGGCGCGGTGAACCGCCGGGCCGGCGCGCGGTCGATCAGCAGGCACGAGACCAGCAGGAAAACGATGGTGCCGGTGTGGTCGGGGAACCCGAGCGTGATCCACCTGTCTGAGGGGATCAGGAGCGGCGCCGAAAGCACGGCCACCACTACTGCGGCCCTGATGGCCCGCGACGCGCCGCGGCTGCCGGTCACGGCGATGGCGACAGCGAGCGCCGTGACGATCAGGTAGATCAGCGACACGGCGACGTGCATGGTGATGGTGTGCAGGCCGAAGAAGACTTCGGTGAGGGCGATGACCGGCAGGTCGAAGGTGTAATAGGTCGCGTCGCCGATGATCCAGCCGTGTAGCAGCAGGTGGCCGTGCAGCATGTCCCACGCCTGCAGCCCGTTGTTCGCCGAATCCGAGCTGACCGCCTCGGTGAGCGAAACCCTGAGGAAGACCGTGAACAGCGCCGCGGCAGCTGCCAGCCAGGCCAGCGCCACCCACGCGCGCCGTGCTCGGCGCGGCGGGCTGTCCTCCTGTGGGGCCTGCCCCGACGGGGGCTGGAGCTGGCCTGACAGTGGCGGCATGTACTGCGCGCCCGCTGAATCATGGGTGGGTGCGTATGGGTCGCCAGCGTGCATAGCAAGGAACATACTATGGGCGGCCGGCGGGAGCGCGGGCTAATAGCCAGCTAACGCAATCGGTTGCAGGGGAGTATCCAGTGCACAGTGGCGGCCTTCTCCGCGATTTCGCCTGACTGGGAAACCGCGCAGTCACGCTGCCACTGCGCCGCGATCGGCGCCCAGTTCCAGTTCTTCTCGCTGCGGAAGCCCGCATACCTGAAGTCGGCCACCCAGCTGGACGCCAAGACGGCGACCAGCGCCGCGACCGCTATCGCCACGGGAAGGCTGGTCCAGCGGCGGCGCGGGCCGCGCTCGCCGTTGTCCCGCCGCCGCAGGAGATGGTCGACGCCCACGACGGCGACAGACTCGAACAGGAAGATCGGCAGTATGGAGTAGCGGGAGCCGGACTCCAGATCGGGCAGTATGACGGGATACGCGGCCACCTTGGGGGTCAGGATCGTGGCGAGTACGGGAAAGACGAAACCCGCGAGCACCGCGGTCAGCACGAATGCCCGGTTCCCTGGCTGGGTGGCGAAGATCACGCCGACGATGACGGTCAGCGCGATGGCCGCGATCACCGTGGCCTCGGGCCTTCCGGCGAACGACTGCAGCCGCCACGCCAGATGCCAGCCGAACGACGGCAGCACCACCTCGTGGGCGTAGAAGGCGAGCGAGTGGCCCAGCGTCCCAGGCTGCTGGTTCAGCCGGGACTTGCCGGCGAGGAAGCCAGACAAGACCATAGGCAGCTGCACCAGGCAGCCCGCCAGCCAGCCAGCGGTCACCGCGTGCTCCCGGGGACGGCGCAGCACGTACAGGCGCGCCGCCACGAGCGGCACGAACAGGACGGTGATGACCTCGCTCGAGGCCGCGGCGAAAGCCACCAGCGCCGCCGTGGCCATCCCGCTCCGCGTCCGCGGTCGCCAGAGCAGCGCCCAGAACGCCGCGGGCAGCAGGAACCAGGGAGCGCCCGTCCCGCTGTCGACGACCTCCATGAGCGCGATCGGCATCAGCGGCACGGCGGCGCCGAGCACCGCCCGCAGCAGCCGAGACCGGACGTGCCCGGCGCTCGCGTGGTAGACGAACAGGCCGCTCGCGGCCGCGACGAAAGCTCCGGACACCGCGAACACGCGGGACACCTGACCTAGCGGAAAGTAGGTCGCGATTTGCGCGATCACGCGCGGCAGCAGCTCCTCATAGCCGCCGAACGTGATGAACAGATGCCAGGGCTGCGTGAGCGCCTGCGGAAAGAACATCCAGTAGTCTTCGCCGTAAATCCCGTCCCAGGACGGAAGCCCGGGGACGCGCAAGAGCAGCAGAGCTACGCCCAGGCCGAGCGCCAGGATCTGGACCAGGGCACCCAGCACGCGCAGCGCGGGTGCCCGCGGTACCGGCGCCTCGGATTCCGGGAATAGGCTGCCAAGCACGCCGCGGACATCTGTGCGCGGCGTGCCCTCAGCCCTATCGCGTTGCGTGACCTCACGCAACGCGGAGTGTCTCACGCGCTTAGCCTATTCAAAGCACGCGCACAATGGCACGGCGATCTGGGCGTGTCCGAGTACGCGAAGGCCAAGCGCGCAGTTGATTAGTGATCTATGTGGCAGGTGACACTCATACGGCGCCTTACAGCTAGGATTGCCGCGCGCTATGAACGAAACCGAACCGACCGCCGCTATCAAAGCGGAACAAGCTCAGCACGGCCAGGGGCCTGTTCCAGGGCCTCCTCGTGCCCGGCTTCTCGACCGCGCGCTGCGCATCGCGGACGCCGGCCCGGCGCCTTTCTACCGGGCGGCCATCGCCTCGCTCGGCGCGACCAGCGTGCTGGCTGTCCTGATCACGGCGTCCATCCGTCCGGCCGGCCCGCTCCTCGCGCCGCAGCGGGACACGATCGTCGGCGCGGTGGCCGTGGCGGGTCTCAGCGCGGCACTCTGTGTCGCGTCGCTGACGCTGCGGGGCCGGACGGCGCCCGCCTGGCTGGACCGTGCGGTGGCCTCGCGGGAGCGGGCCGCCATCTGGCTGGCGCTTGCCGCCTGGTTCCCGTTCCTGCTCATCGTCGTGTACTACCGGGCGGCGGCCACGTTCCCCCTGACCGTGCGATGGATCAATTTCGGATTCACCGACAAGCGGTGGGAGACCGCCGCGTACCTGCTCGGAGTGCTGGCCCCGATGCTCTGGCTAACCGCGGCCGCCCGGGTGCTGAAAGTCGGCCGCGGCCGGCCGGCGACCTGGCGGGCATGGTTCGCGGGAATGTTCCCCCGGTCTGCCGCGGAAGCCGAGACCGCGCAGGGTGTGCAGGCTGCGCAGGCCGCGCCCGGGGACCAGGCCGCGCAGGCGGCGCAGGAGGACCAGGGTACGTGGCGGCGCCGGGCTCGCCGGATCCTGCCGGTGGCGGCGGGCCTCGTGACGGCCCTCGGCCTGGCCTGGTACTTTCTCGGATCGCCCTGGTACCTGAGCCAGACGAGTTCTGTGATCGGCGCCCAGGAGGATGTCTTCCTGGTCGGGTTCCAGGCGATCGCGAAGGGGCATCTGCCTTACATAGGCGTGGCAGGAGTGCAGTACGGCCCGGGCACCCAGCTCGCCTCCTACCTGGTCATGCGCCACGTCACGTCGTTCTCGGTGGTCGGCTTCCGGCAGGCGTGGGCGCTGCTGACGTGGGCCGGCGCGTCCGTGCTGTTCGCGGTGTTCTTCCTCGCGTTCGGGTACGTCCGCGGGCTCGTCATTTCGCTGCTTTCCGCGCTGGTCTACCTCCCGCTGCACCAGATCGCGTTCCAGCCGGGCGGCTCGTTCGACGGCTTCTGGGCCTGGGCCAACCCGCTGCGTTACGCGGGGGCCATCGCCCTCGTCGTGCTGCTGCCCGCCGTCGTCAGGCGCTCACCGTCCGGCCGTGGCGTTGCCGCGGGAGCCGCCATCGGAGCGGTGTGGGGCGGCATGTCGTACATGGGTCAGGAGAACCTGGTCGCAGGGGCGGCCGGCGCGCTGGTGGTGGGGGCGCTGCTGCTGCTCACCGGCACCGCCTCGTGGCGTGCGGTCCGAGCGGCGCTGGTCGCGGCGCTGGCCGGTTTCCTGCTGATCTGGCTGCCGATCCTGGCGTTCTACGCGATCCACGGCGACCTCGGCCAGTTTCTCAGCCTGTACTTCCTGAGCCCGCGGGCCGTTGCCCAGGGCTACAGCGATACCAGCTGGCAGGGCGCCAGCCACCTGCCGTCGCCGCTGACGACCATGTATTACGTGCTCCCGTTCCTGCTGGCCGCACTCACCATGCTGACCGTTTTCCAGATCCGTCCGCTGCGGATCGCGACCGAATGGTCGCGCGACCGGGTGCTGCTCGCCGGGATCCTCGTGATAACGATCTTGCTTTATCAGGGGGCGATGCTGCGGGCGGACACCTCGCACCTGACCGGGACGCTGCTTGCGGTTCCCGCCCTGGTGATCACAGTGGCCACAGTGCTCCCGCGGCTGCTCGGGGGCCGCCGCAGGGAGACGCTCGCCCTCGGCGGCGCGGCACTAGTCGTCGCGTCGTTCGGCTTGCTGCCTTACCAGGAATACGCGCTGGGCAGCGTGCGATCAGCGGCCGAGGCGCCGTACCTCGATCGCGCGCGGCTGTCGGCCGATTCCCGCCCCGGCGAGCCGGCGACGCTGGCGGCCCAGCGGGTCGGCCCAGGGCTTGACCGGGCCCCGAGGTGCTGCCAGGGGTCGGATGTCCCGATGGCGGATTTCATCGCGCTGATGAACCGCGTCCACGCGATCGTCGGCGACCGCACGGCTTACGTCGCCGACTTCCCGCACGCCTACCCGGGTCTCGTCTACTTCACGGCCGACCTCACCCCGGCGCCGGTCCTCTTCGACAAGTACACGACGATACTGAACGAACCCCAGCTCACGGCCTACATGGCGTACTTCAGGCAGAACGTGCTGCCGCACACCCAGGCGGTCCTGACCGCGTCTCTCGGCACACCGGAGGCCCGGTTCTTCCGGCAGCGCCATCCCGGCGCCCGGCGGATAACCCTGAGCTTCGCCGGCCGGCCGTACTACGTGCTGCTGGTCCGGTAGACGAGCACGCCGCCTGCGGACTGGCCGCGGAGCCCCACCTGGGCGAGGATCGAGGGCCACGGCCCGGCCTCGTGCGCCTCGACCAGGATCGCCCCGATCTTCGCGGTCTTGAGGTACGAGCGGAACTGCTGGACGTCGGCCGGCGTCACGCCGCCGAGTGATAGCTCGGCCACCGGCTTCGGGACGCCGCCGTACTGGGTGATCGCCTTGTTGATGAACCCGCCGGCCAGCCTGGGGTAGAAGTTCATCTGCGCCTGCCACAGCAGGCCGACGTTGCCGCGCTCGGACAGCACCACCACGGTCTCGCCTGGAGTGAGGTACTGGCGGTACTCGCCGGTGGTGATGAAAGCGGGGAACCCGGACTGGTCCTGCAGCGCGAGCGGGGGAGTGTTCGCGATGATCGCGGCTGCGGCGAGGGCGCCGAGCAGCCAGCGGGCCCACCATCGCTTCGACGGCCCGGCCAGCCACAGCGCCGTCATCACGGCGAGCGCGAGGAAGACGAACAGCATCAGCCGGACCGGGTAGGCGCTGCGCGCGATCGGCAGGCTCCACACGCGGCCCCACGGCAACCGTCCGACCGCCGACCAGCTGTCGATGTGCAAGGTAGGCCCGAGCGCGAGGATGATCAGCAGCACGACCATGACGATCAGGAACCTGGTCATCCTGCGCCGCCAGGCGACCACGCACAGCGCCACCGCGAGGACCAGCAGCGGGAGGCCCACGTAGCCGTCCATGTCCGGTCCGGCGAGCGGCTCGGCGGCGTGCGCCAGCCAGCTGAGCCCGAATGTCTGGCTGGCCCAGGGGATGACCAGGGAGGCCAGCTTAAGCGAGGCGCTGTCCGGCCTGCTCGAGAAACCGGGTGGCTGGTGGCTCAGCGCGTACCGCAGGTAGGGAGCAGCGAGAACCAGGGCGATCGCGTAGCTGATGGCCACCCGGATGCCGAGCCCCGCGATCAGCTTCCTGCCGGGCCGGTCGGCCAGCGCGTAGCCGACCGCCAGCCCGAGGACCAGCACCGCCGTCATGCCGGCGAAGGTCTCGATGAACAGGTAGAACTGCACCGCCATGACGAGCGCCAGCAGCGCGACGAAAAGGCGCGAGCCGATGGCGCCGTCACGCCATGCCAGCATGAGATACGCGACGAGCGGCGGGAGCAGCGCGAAGGCCAGGTTCAGCTGCCCGGAGGAGATGTGGTTCATCTCGTACGCCGAGAACCCGTAGACGGCACCCCCGGCCAGCGAGGCCCAGAACCGCCCCGTGAGGCGCCGGCACAGGATGAACGCCGCCCAGCCGGAGAGCGGGATGGCGACGGCGACGAGCAGGTTGAACGAGACGACCGGCCCCGCCAGCTCGGTGACCGGGAGCATGAGCAGGGCCAGCGGCGGGATTGAGGTCACCCACGCCAGGTCGTAGCCGCCAGGGGCGCCGATCAGCGCGGAATGCAAGGGGTTGAGCCAGTGCGCGACCGCGTAGGGCCACCACTGAAGGCTCCAGACGTAGAAGTTGGGGTCCGTGCTCGGCTGGTCGAGTTGCGGCCGGCCCGGGTGCGCCAGCAGCGGGATCGCTTCAGTGAGGATCCAGATCGCCAGGTAGATGACCAGCGCGGCGAGTCCCTGGCGGGCGGGGGAGGCGGACTTCGCCCAGTCCAGCAGCTCGCGGGTGCGGGCCGTGCGCTCAGGAGGCCCCGAGGCCGCAGGCCCCGAGGTGGGCAAGCCCGTGGGCGCCGTCACGGGCGGGACACGGGAGGACGGTGAGCGTTGCGTTCGCCGTTCGCTGGCCACATGACCCGTCCGTTCTCCTCACCGAACCCGCGCGTTTCACGGACAAGATACAGCGGGCGGCCCCTGGCCTCGTCGTAGATTCGCGCCACGTACTGGCCGACCATGCCTATCACGATCAGCTGGACTCCGCTGAGGAAGGTCATGGTCACGAGCAGCGAGGCGTAGCCGGGCACGAGGGACAGGCCAGCCAGCTTGAGCCCGATCGCCACCAGCCCGTAGCAGACCGCGGCGATGGCCAGGAAGAGCCCGCCGCCGAGCGCCAGCCGCAGCGGGGCGGTGGAGAAGCCGATGATCGCGTCAGAGGCGAACCTCAGCATCCGGCGCAGCGTGTACTTCGTGGTCCCCGCGTGCCGCGACGCCCTGGTGTACGGCACCGCGACCTGGCGGAAGCCGATCCAGGAGAACATGCCCCTGACGTAGCGGTTGCTCTCCCGCATCTGCAGGAAGGCGTCCAGTGCCTTCCGGTCCACCAGCCGGAAATCACCGACGTCCACCGTGTGCTCGACCTCGGCGATCCGGTGCAGCAGGCCGTAGAACACCGAGGCGGTCGCGGTCTTGAACAGCCGCTCTCCTTCCCGCCGCTCCCTGACCGCGTAAACAACCTCGTAGCCCTCCTGCCATTTCGCCGCCATCTCCAGGACGACGTCCGGCGGATCCTGCAGGTCGGCGTCCATCACGATGACGGCCTGGCCGGCCGCGGCATCCATCCCGGCTGTGATGGCCAGCTGATGCCCGAAGTTGCGGGACAGCTCAATGACCTTGAAACGGGAATCCTCGCGGTTAGCCTCGGTCATCAGCTGGTACGTGGAATCCTGGCTGCCGTCGTCGACCATCACGACCTCGGCGGGCCCGTCCAGCTTCTCCATCAAGTCCCGCAACCCGCTCACCAGGGCAGGCAAGGACTCCTCCTCGTTGTAGAGGGGGACCACGATGGAGTACCTGACCGTTTCCATGATTGCCTCTCTATCCCCGCGCTGGGGGTCCTGTGCCTCGTATATTAGGCCGCATGGAGGCAGCTGAACTGAGGACTCTCGCGACCGTCGAAGACCGCCACTGGTGGTACAAAGAGCGTCGCGCTCTGCTTGCGCGAGAACTCCGGCGGCTGCCTGTCCGTGGCTGGGCGCTTGATATCGGCGCGGCCGGTGGTGGCAACACCAGGGTACTGCTGGCCCATGGCTGGCAGGCCCTCGCGCTGGAATATGCGTCGGCGGCGGCGGAGATCGCGCGCGAGCGCGGGCTCACCGTGATCCGGGCCGACGCGAGAGAGATGCCGGTCGGGTCCGGCACGTGCGGCCTGGTCACCGCCTTCGACGTCCTGGAGCACATCGAGGAGGACTATCTCGCCGTGGCGGAGATAGTCCGGGTGCTCCGTCCGGGCGGTGTCGCGCTGATCGCGGTGCCCTGTGACATGGCCCTGTGGTCAGCTCATGACGAGGCGGTCGGCCACGTCCGCCGCTACGGCCGCGCCGAGCTCACCGACGTGGTGCAGAAGGCAGGCCTCGTCGTCGAGCGGATGTGGAGCTGGAACGTGCTGCTCAGGCCGGCCGCCGCGGTCCGCAGGCGGTCGTCGGCGGGCAGTGATCTCGACGATGTTCCCCCGCTGCTCAACGCGGCGCTGACGTCGATCATCGTCGCGGAGCGGTACCTGCCGGTTAAGTCGCTCCCTGGCGTATCGCTGATGGTGCGCGCCAGGCGCGCATAGCCGCGGCAGGCCGCTGCCACGGCGCGGCGCTGACAGCGCGGGCAGCTGAGCGCGGCGCCTGGAAGGAAAGCGCCCGGAAGGAAATGGTCAGCCGACGGTGGACGACGCCCACCGCTGCCGGGATCATCCACACCGCGAGGGCCGGCAGCACCCAGCCGAAACGAGCGCCGAGCTGCCCGGCAGGCACGGCGAGCAAGATGATCACCGCGAACAGGTACACCTCGATGAACGATCGCATGTCGGCGTCCAGGCTGTCCCAGGTGTTAGGCGTCACCACGCAGATCTCGATGACGTACAGGTAGAGAGCGAGCTTCTCCCATCCCGCCGCACGGCTGGCGCGCAGCACCGCGGTAGCCGCGAGGCAGGCCAGCGCCAAGCCGAAGAACTCAAGCAGCCAGAGGTCGTACTTGTCGAACTGCGCCGCGTTGATGTGCCGCAGGTTGAAGAAGAAGGCGTGCAGCGGGGCGCTGAACGGCGTGCCCGCGTTGCGGCCGCCATCGGTGGCGAGCGCCACGCTGCCTGTGACGGCGAGGATCACGAGCTGCCAGGCCGCGAAGACCACGGTGGGCAGCGCCCAGGGCAGGTCGTCGCGTCCGGGAAGCCGTCTGGTCCTGACCAGCGTGACGACGCGAACGATGCCGATCGCGGCCACGGCGACCATGACGGTCTCCCTGGTCAGCGTCCCGCAGGCGAGCAGCAGCGAGGCGGTCAGCGGGCGGCGCGCGCGCAGTGCGAGCAGGCCGGCCAGCAGGAAGGCGGCCGCCAGCGGCTCGGAGGTGTCTCGGGAGACGCTGGTGATCAGGCCGAAGTAGGCGACGATCAGCAGGCCCCACAGCACGTGGCGGCCGCCCTGCCTGGCGAGTACGCCGCCAAAGTAGCCGAGCAGCCCGACGGAGACGATGTTGACCGCGATCAGTGCGGCCGGCACCAGCGAGTGCTGCCCGAGCGACACCAGCCAGGTGACCGCGGGATAACCGATCCGCATGAACCGGTAGCTGTGGTCGACCCTGATCCCGTAGGCGGTCTGCGCGAGGTTCGCGGGGTTAAGCGCCAGCCGGTAGTAGAACTGGCCGTCATAGCCGTAGGTCGGCTGCAGCGGGATCCCGGGCGGCACCTGCGCCGGGTTGGCGAAGTGGCGGCCGACGAGGATGAAGTTCCCGATGTCGTGCTTCGCCCAGGTGGCCCAGCGCGCGATGACGAGCGCCGTCGCGGCCGCCGCGGCGATCAGGCCGGGTAGCAGGGGATTCCCCCGGCCGCGGGTCTCGGCGCCACCGGCGCGCCCTGCTGGCAGCGCCGTGCTGTACTCTCGCTGGCTCGTCATAGCTCCCGCTGACACGTCATTGGCAGTCCTGCCGCACGAGGTCTGGCCTGCCACAAGGGGTCTGGACGCGGACTTAACTGATCGTCTCGCGACTTTACAGCATGAGCCCGCGATCCGTTCGCCATGCGAACGGATCGCACCGGCGAACGTTCGCCATTGCTGCTACCGTGTGCGCCGTGGCTGGAAGACGGTCCGATGCGGCCGGGGAGGCGCTCGCCCAGGGCGAAAGCGACAGCGCCGCCGAGCGCCTGACGACGGATGAGACCCGGCCGGCTGGACAAGCTGAACGAGCCGGGCGCCGCCGCATTCCCCGGTGGGCATGGCTTGGCGGGCTCGCCGCGGTCGCCGTCGCGCTGTTCCTGTGCTACCTGCGGCTGGCCGACACCTTCCCCGCGGGTCCTGACGGCGCGGACCAGTCCCTGCAGGCGTGGGACATGCTGCACGGCAACTGGCTGCTGCGCGGCTGGACCGTCGGGGACGTGTCCTACTACACCACCGAGATTCCCGAGTACATGCTCATCGAGGTGTTCCGCGGCCTCGGCCCCACCGTCATGCACATCGCGGGCGCCCTTACCTACACCCTGCTCGTGCTGCTGGCCGGGCTGCTTGCCAAGGGCCGGGCGACCGGGCGGGACGGCGTCGTGCGAGCCCTGGTGGCGGCGGGGATTATGCTGGCCCCGCAGCTCGGCAACGGCATCCACCTGCTGCTCTCTCAGCCGGATCACCTCGGCACCCAGGTGCCGCTGCTGTTCATCTTTATCGTCATTGACCGCGCGCCGCGGCGCTGGTACGTGCCGGTCGCGGTCCTGGTCATGCTCGCCTGGGTCGTCGTGGCCGACCAGGTCGCCGTTTTCGACGCGGCCCTGCCGCTGGCTGCCGTGTGCGGCGCACGTGCTGTCTGGGCTTTCGTCCGTGACCGCAAGCCGCTGGCCGCGCAGTGGTACGAGTTGTCACTCGCCGCCGCGGGCCTGGCGTCGCTCGGCGCGGCCACGGTCGTCGTGGATGTCATCCAGCGCCTCGGCGGGTACTCGGTCCTCCCGCTGGTGACGAACCATGTCCCGCTCCACCTGCTCGCAAAGCATGTGGTGCTCACCATGGAGGGCATCCTCAACATCTACGGCGCCGATTTCATCGGCATATCGCCGGGGAGCCTGTCGGGTCCCGCGTCCGGCGGCTTGTCGCCCGGGGTCGCGGCGGCCGTCGCTATCGTGCACCTGGCCGGGGTGGCCCTGGCGCTGTGGGGCGTGTGCCGCGCGTTCCGGCGCTTCTTCTGGGCCAGCGACCTGATCGCCCCGGTGCTGGCGGCGGGGATCGTGCTCAACATGGCCGCCTATATATTCAGCGGCCGCCCGGTCAACCTGTTCGACACCAGGGAGATTCTGGCCGTGCTGCCCTTCGGCGCGGTCCTCGCCGGGCGCCTGGTCGCGGGCTCGCTGATCAGGGCCCGGCTGGAGCCAGTGCTGGCGGTTGTGCTGGCCTGCTACGCGTTCGCTCTCGGGTGGGGCGCCGCGCAGCCCGCCGCCCGCGACAAGGAGGAGCCGGTCATCAGCTGGCTGGAGGCCCACCACCTGCGGACGGGGCTCGGCACCTACACCGAGGCGAATCTGATCACGCTGGACAGCGGCGGCCGGGTCGCGGTCAGGACGGCGTCGTGGCATCCTTCCGGCGCGGTTCCCCGTGCCTACGAGTCGGCGGCATCCTGGTATGACCCCAAGGTCAGCTACGCGAACTTCATCATCTCGAACTCGGCGGACCTGGTGGGCGCCAGCGAGGTCTCCGTGGTTCCCTACCGTGACATCCTCGCGTTCGCCGGGCCCCCGGCGCGGACCTACCACTACAAGACGTTCACCATCATGGTCTGGAATAAGAACCTGCTGTCCGACCTGGGCAGCCCGCCGTCCATCTACCCCGGCAACATCCCCTGACCGCCGCGCGCCTCGGGTGCGGGAATAGTCTGTGCCACGCGGTGCGGTGAGCGGCGAGCTGTCGGACACGAGAGGCTGTGATGGAAGCACTGGGTATCGAGGGCGCCTGGGTATTCATCCCGCAGGTGCACGAGGACCACAGGGGAGCGTTCCTCGAGGCGTTCCGCGGCAGCGAGTTCGCCGCCGATCTGGGCTACCGGCTGGAAGTCGGTCAGGTCAACTGCTCGGTGTCCCGCCGCGGCGTGGTCCGCGGGATCCACTACTCGGACGTCCCGCCTGGCCAGGCCAAGTACGTCAGCTGCGTCCGCGGTGCCGTCCTCGACGTGGTGGTGGACCTGCGCGCCGGGTCTCCCGGCTTCGGGAAGTGGGAGGCGGTGCGGCTGGACGAGGACAGCCGCAGGGCGGTTTTCCTCGCCGAAGGTCTCGGTCACGGGTTCATGGCGCTGACTGACGCGGCGACCGTGCTCTACCTGTGCTCGACGCCCTACGCGCCTGGCCGCGAGCACGGCATCAACCCGCTGGACCCCGCGATCGGGATCAGCTGGCCGCTGGAGGAGGCGGACGACGGCCCGGTGCTGTCGGAGAAAGACGCGGCGGCACCCGCGCTTGACGAGGCGCTGCGCGGGGGCCTGCTACCGCTCTACGAGGACTGCGCAGCTTACGCCGCGAAGCTTCGCGGCCAGCTCATCCCGGACTAGACCGCGGCGAGCATGGCGGGAAAGGCCCGCTCGAGGGCCTCGCGCCAGTCGCTGATCGGCTGCACGCCCGCGGCCAGCCAGCCGTTGTGGCCGAGCGAGCTGTACGCGGGCCGCGGTGCGGGGCGCGGGTAGGCGGCGGTGGTGGTGGGCGTCACCAGCGCCGGATCCGCGTCGGCCCGGGCGTATACGTCGCGGGCCAGCCCGAACCAGGTGGTCTCGCCTGAGCTGGTGGCGTGGTAGATCCCGGCAGGAGCCTGGGCCGTGATCAGGGCGTGGATCTGGTGGGCCACGTCGGCGGTCCAGGTGGGCTGGCCGCGCTGGTCGTCGACGACGCTGACCGGACTGGCGGCGCGAGCGCGGTTGAGCATCGTCCGCACGAAGCTGGACCCGTGCGCGCCGTACAGCCAGGCGGTCCGCACCACGTAAGCGTTGTCAGGCAACGCGGTGCGGGCGGCCTGCTCCCCGGCAAGCTTTGTCCGGCCGTAGGCGGTGCGAGGCGCGGGCGGGTGGTCTTCCGCGTAGGGCTTGTCCGCGAGGCCGTCGAAGACGTAGTCGGTGGAGACCTGGACCAGGGCGGCGCCATAGTCGGCGCAGGCGGCGGCGAGGGATCCGACGGCGCGTCCGTTGACGTCACGCGCGGAGTCCTCGTGTGCCTCGGCGTCGTCGACCGCGGTCCACGCGGCGCAGTTGACCACGATGTTCGGCCGGTGTCGGGCCAGGGCGTCCCTGGCCGCCGCGGCGTCGGTGATGTCGAGGTCGGCTCTGGTGAACCCGGTGACCTCCTCGCCTTCGGCGTCCAGCAGCGCGGTGAGGTCACGGCCGAGCATCCCGCTGGCTCCCGTGACCAGCCACCTGCTCATGACTCGTCGGCGGCGGCTGGCTCCCCGGCCGGCGCGGGCTCCGCGGACGGCACCGGAGGCGCCGGCCGGTCGAGGGATTCCCACCATTGCCGGTTGTCGGCATACCAGGCGATAGTGGCCTTCAGGCCGTCGGGAAACTGAATGCGCGGGGCATAGCCCATCGACCGCAGCAGGGAGTCGTCGAGGCTGTAGCGGCGGTCGTGCCCCTTGCGGTCGGTGACGGGTACCACCATCTGCCAGGTGGCGCCGCAGGCCGCCAGAATGGCGGCGGTGAGCTCGCGGTTGGTCAGCTCGGCGTCGCCGTTGATGTGGTAGACCCGGCCGGGAGCGCCTTTCTCCAGGACGAGCTGGATGCCCCGGCAGTGGTCATCGACGTGGATCCACCCGCGGACGTTCCCGCCGTCCCCGTAGAGCGGGACGGGCTTGTGCTCGATCAGGTTCGTGGCGAACAGCGGGATGACCTTCTCGGGGTACTGGTAGGGGCCGTAGTTGTTGCAGCACCGGGTAATGGACACGTCCAGTCCGTGCGTCCTCGCGTAGGCCAGGGCGAGGAGATCGCCGCCGGCCTTGGCGGCCGCGTACGGAGAGTTCGGGTCGAGCGGGGAGTCTTCGGTCCAGGATCCCGCCGCGATGCTGCCGTAGACCTCGTCGGTGGAAACATGCACGATCTTGCCGACACCAGCGGTGCGGCAGGCGTCCAGCAGTACCTGCACGCCGGTCACGTTGGCGGTGACGAATTCCGCCGCCCCCGTGATCGACCGGTCGACGTGCGTCTCCGCCGCGAAGTTGAGCACCGCGTCGTGGCCGGGCAGCACGTCTGCCAGCAGCCGTGCGTCGGCGATGTCGCCTTGCACGAAGGTGAAATATCCCGAGACGCGGGCGAGGTTGGCGGGGTTCCCCGCGTAGGTGAGCTTGTCGAGCACGGTGACCTCGGCGTCTTCGTAGCCGGGGTAGCCGCCGGACAGGAGCGTGCGGACGTAGTGCGAGCCGATGAACCCGGCGCCGCCGGTTACCAGGAGCCTCATGAGCTGATCTGCACCATGCTGTGGTCGCCGAGCACCAGCCGGTGCACCTGCGGCACCCGCGGCGCGCGCCTGACTTCGGCCTCGTGGCCGACCAGGGAGGCGTGAATCCGGCGCACTCCCTGAATGGACGACCTGCGCAGCAGAATTGAGTATTCGATCTCGCTGTCCTCGATCACGCAGTCCTGCCCGATCGCGGTGAACGGGCCGATGTAAGAGCCGCTTATCTTGGTGCCCGCACCGATGATCACCGGGCCGACGATGCGCGACCCGGATACGTGGGCGCCCGCCTCGATGAACACCCTGCCGATGATCTCGCACCCCGCGTCGGTGGTCCCGTCCTGACGCGGCTCGATGGTTTCCAGCACCAGCCGGTTGACCTCGAGCATATCGGTGACGTTACCGGTGTCCTTCCAGTACCCGGTGATGGTGGTGGAGCGCACGGTTTTGCCGTGGTCGATGAGCCATCCGATGGCCTCGGTGATTTCCAGCTCTCCTCGCCAGGAGGGCTTGAGCTGGCGCACCGCCTCGTGGATCGCCGGGGTGAACATGTACACGCCGACCAGGGCCAGGTCGCTCTTCGGCTCGCGCGGCTTCTCTTCCAGCCCGATCACGTGCCCGGCCTGGTCCAGCTCCGCGACTCCGAACTCACGCGGGTCCGCCACCTGGGTCAGCATGATCTGCGCGTCCGGCCGCGAGGCCCGGAACGCGTCGGTGAGCTGCGTGATGCCGCCGACGATGAAGTTGTCTCCCAGGTACATCACGAAATCGTCGTCGCCGAGGAAATCCCTGGCCACCAGGACGGCATGCGCCAGCCCCAGCGGGGCCTGCTGCCGGATGTACGTGGCGCGGAACCCGAACGCGGACCCGTCGCCCACGGCGGCCTCGATGTCCGGCGCGGTGTCGCCGACTACGAGTCCGACGTCGGTGATCCCGGCTTCGGCGATCGCCTCCAGCCCGTAGAACAGGACTGGCTTATTCGCCACCGGGAGCAGCTGCTTTGCGGAGGTATGAGTGATCGGGCGCAGGCGCGTCCCGGTCCCGCCCGCCAGAACCAGTGCTTTCACACGGCCAACGTAGCGCCTCGCGGGCTGTGACGCGGACGGCGCTGCCGAAGACGCGAAGATCAGTACCGTTCCCAAGCAGCCACCCGGCGGCACGGGAGGTCCATATACTGCCTGCGTGATCAATTCCCGCCGGATAAGCGTCGTCCTGCCCGCCTACAATGCGGAGGCTACGCTTTCGCGCACCCTAGCGGAGCTCGACCGCGACGTCATTGACGAAGTGGTGCTCGTCGACGACGCCAGCAGCGACCAGACGGTCTCGCTCGCTCGCGAACTCGGCCTGGAGCCGATCTGCCACGAACGCAACAAGGGCTACGGCGGGAACCAGAAGACCTGCTACCGGCAGGCGCTCGAGCTCGGCGCGGACGTCATCGTCATGGTGCACCCGGACTACCAGTACTCGCCACTGCTCGTCCCCGCGATGGCGTCGATGATCGCCTATGGCGAATACGACATGGTGCTCGGCTCGCGCATCCTAGCGCAGAACTCTGTCGCGCGCGGTATGCCGCGCTATAAGTACGTATCGAACCGATTTCTCACATTTGTCGAGAACATTGCGCTGAGCCATAAGCTGTCGGAGTATCACACTGGGCTTCGCGCGTTCAGCAGTGCGCTGCTCGGCAGCCTGCCTATCGAGCGCAACTCGGACGATTTTGTTTTCGACAACCAGATTATTGCCCAGGCCATCGCCGTGGGGGCGCGGATCGGCGAGGTCTCTTGCCCGACGCGCTATGAGGCCGACTCATCATCGATCAACCTGCGCCGCAGCGTCCGCTATGGGCTCGGTGTGCTGCACACATCCCTGGACTACCGGCTGCACAGGCACGGGCTCCGGCGCTGCGGCTACCTCGATTTCAAGCCAGGGCAGCTACGCGACCGTCTTCCTGAGCCCCTCCCCGTGGAGGAGCCCGGGGAGCAGGTCAGCGAGCAGTCCCGGTAGGTTATGAGTAAGACGTGAGCCTGAGGGAGCAGCGGCGAATGCGCAAGTCGCTTGACCTGGAAGCCCCCGTCACTCCGGAACGGAGGCATCGGATGACCATCGGCAGCCTGGCGCTCGTGTTGTTTGCCGTCATCGCGGCGTCCGGCGGGCAGCTGATGCTCAAGCACGGCATGCAGGTCGCCACGGCACGGACGCGTGGCGGCGGGTCACTCGTGATCGCCGCGGCCACCACGCCGTGGGTGGTGCTCGGACTGCTGGTCTTCGCGGTCTCCGCCGTGGTATGGCTGGCCGCCTTGTCCCGGGTCCCGCTCAGCCTCGCCTATCCCTTCAATGCCCTTGGCTATCTTGTCATCCTGACCGCGAGCATCGTCGTGCTGCACGAGCGTGCCAACCTGCTGACCTGGGCGGGCACTGTCCTTGTCGTGTCCGGACTCGTCATCGTGGTGCTCTCGAAGCCTTAGCCGGACAGGCGCGCTGGCCGCTAGTGCGCTTCACGCCAGAACCAGCAGCCCGAATGGTATGTTGCACACTGGCTTGCGGACCTGTGAGCTAAGCACCGTTGCCCGCCGCCCAACCGTTTACGAGGGGCTGATCGATTTGTCATTTGCGGACCCAGCTTCCACAGTGCGGGCGAGCCAGACTGCGTCGAGGGAAAGCAACGCAGCCGTTGCTTATTCGCTGACCGAGGCGCCTGCCGCCGCGGAATGCGCGTGGTGCGGGCACCCGTTCGGCGGCGATGGCGAGCACCGTCCAGGCAGGATCCGGTGCGCGCGCTGCGGAGTCGCCACCACGTCGCCGTGGCCGAGCGACGAGCAGCTAGGCGACGCGTACGCGGTCTGGTACCGGCCCGCGGCAGGCCGGTTCTCCGGTGTGGGAGACAAGATACTGCGGCGGACCCGGTCAGCGTTGGCCGGCCGTCTGGACCGGGTCTTGCCGCAAGGGCCGATCCTCGATGTCGGAGCGGGTGACGGGACGCTTGTCGCGGCCTTCCGGCGGCACGGCAGGGACGCGGTCGGCGTCGATCCGTACGCTGCCGAATCCCACCCCAACGTGCGCAACGTCGAGCTCGAGGAAATGACCGGAGCCTGGTCCGCGGTCATCTTCTGGCACTCGCTCGAACACCTTCGCCGGCCGGTCCGTGCGTTGCGCCACGCGGCGGGCCTCGTCGTCCCCGGCGGAGTGCTCGTCGTCGCTGTGCCCAACGCGGCGAGCCTGCAGGCCCGGTTGTTCGGGGACCGTTGGCTTGCCCTCGACCTGCCTCGTCACCTCGTCCACATCAGCCCGCCGGCGCTGCTGTCGCAGATCGAGTCGCTGGGGTTCACTGTCGAGCGCGTGAGCTATCTGCGCGGTGGCCAGGTTCTCTTCGGCTGGCTGCACGGGATCGTCGGCTGGCTCCCCGGGCATCCCGATCTGTACGATGCGATCCGCCGCACCGAGGCGCGCCAGGCCCGGCAGAGCGGCGCCTTCCGGCTCTACGCCTTGGCCGCCGGCGTTGCGGCGCTTCCGCTGGCCCTGGTCGGAACCGCGATCGAGGTAGCGATGCGGGCCGGGGGCACGATTTACGTCGAAGCGCGGCGCAAACCGGACGGGCTGGACGGCTAATCGGATAGCCAGGCGCGAGCGGCCGGCGAAACCGCGCGGCCCGCGCACAGCCCAGAAACGCAGCGTATCCCTGTGGCCACCTGCGGCGGCCATGAAGCTGCCGCTAACGGGATCAATAGCGCTGCCCCTGAATACGGACAGTGATCGCGGTAACGTGGTGATCCAACCGTGCATTGACGTGTGGACATTACCGATCAGGTGGAGGTTTGGAGCACATGGCCACAGCGGCTGGAGGAGACCAGTTCGGCCTGGACGTGGTCGTCATCGGAGGATGTGGCCATGTCGGCCTGCCGCTGGCGATCGCATTCGCCGACCGTGGCGCCCGGGTGGGAATCTACGACGTGAGCGAGGCCGCCGTCGCCACGGTGAACGCGGGCCAGCTTCCGTTCGACGAGCCAGGCGCGGCCAGGGTGCTCGCGCGCGTGGTCGCCGACGGGCGGCTGCAGGCCTCCGCTGACCCGTCGATCGTCGGCTCGGCCGAGAATGTCGTGGTGGTCATCGGGACGCCCGTCGACGAGCACCTGAACCCCAACCAGACCGCGATCCCCAAGGCGCTCGGCGGCTGTGCGCCGTTCCTGCGCGACGGCCAGCTGCTGATCCTCCGCTCCACCGTGTTCCCCGGCGTGACCGCGCTCGTGGAGAAGATGGTCGCCGGCCTCGGCGTGTCGATCGAGGTGGCGTTCTGCCCGGAGCGGATCGCCGAAGGCAAGGCGATGACCGAGCTGTTCGAGCTGCCGCAGATCGTGTCCGCGCGGTCGCCGCGCGGCATGGAACGCGCCGCGAAGCTCTTCGGCCTGCTGACCAACAGCATCGTCGAGCTGTCCCCCGAGGAAGCCGAGCTGGCGAAGCTGTTTACCAACGTGTGGCGGTACATCAAGTTCGCCACGGCCAACCAGTTCTACATGATGGCCAACGACCGCGGCCTCGACTTCGAGCGGATCCGCAAGGGGCTGTCCCAGGACTACCCGCGCGCCGCCGACATGCCGGGCGCCGGGTTCGCCGCCGGGCCGTGCCTGTTCAAGGACACGATGCAGCTCGCGGCGTTCAACAACAACAACTTCACGCTCGGGCACACCGCGATGACGATCAACGAGGGGCTGCCGCTCTACCTCGTGCACCGGCTCGAGCAGCGGTTCGACCTGTCCTCGATGACCGTCGGCATCCTCGGGATGGCCTTCAAGGGCGAGTCCGACGACATCAGGTCCAGCCTGTCGTACAAGCTCAAGCGGATCCTGGAGTTCAAGGCCGACAAGGTACTGTGCGCCGACCCGTACGTCACCGTGGACCAGAACCTGCTGCCGCAGGACGAGGTCATCGCGCAATCCGACCTGCTGGTCATCGCCACGCCGCACCCGGAGTACCGCGGCCTGGTGACGGAAAAGCCGGTGGCGGACATCTGGAACGTGCTCGGGACGGGCGTGCGGGTATGAGCCGAGCTGACACGCCGCGGGTCTCCGTGGTGGTGCCGGCTTACAACGAGAGCGAGCACATCGTTCCCGTGCTGGACCGGCTCTTCGAGTCGGTCCACCTGCAGTGCGAGGTGCTCGTCGTGGTCGACTCCATCGACGACACCACGATCCCGGTGGTGACCGAGTACTCCCTTAAGGAACCGCGGATCCGCTGCCTGATCAACACCTACGGCCGTGGGCCCGCCAACGCGATCAGGTTCGGCATCGACGCGGCCGCCGCCTCGGTGGCGGTCGTGACGATGGCCGACGGCTGCGACGACCCGCGGCAGATCGACGATCTCGCGCGGCTCGTGGACCGCGGGGTGGCGGTCGCCGCCGCCTCCCGGTACATGCCGGGCGGCCAGCAGGTGGGCGGCCCGATCCTGAAGGGGCTGCTGTCCAAGACCGCGGGGCGGTCCCTTAGGATGCTTGCGCACATCGGCACGCGGGACGCCACGAACTCGTTCAAGGCGTACTCCACCGACTTCGTCCGCAAGGTCGGCATCGACTCGCGGGACGGGTTCGAGATCGGCATCGAGCTCACCGCGAAGGCGAAGCGGCTGCGGATGCCGGTGGCGGAGGTCCCCACGATCTGGCTGGACCGCCAGGCGGGCATGTCGAACTTCAAGGTCGCCAAGTGGATCCCAGGCTACTTGCGGTGGTACCGGTTCGCCTTCGGGCGGCGGCTCACACCCGAGCAGGTCAGGGCCTACGGACAGAAGATACGAAAGGACTACGACCAGTAATGCAGAAGGTTCTGATCAGCGGGTCGGCCGGGTTCATCGGCGGCTACGTGGTCGAGGAACTGCTCGCCAAGGGCTACGCCGTCGTCGGCGTCGACAACTTCTCCAAGTACGGGAAGGTCGCGAAGTCCTACGACGACAACCCCGACTACCAGCTGGTCGAGGGTGACTGCCGGGACGTCGAGCTGATGACGGACCTGCTGAAGGACTGCGACCACTTCATCGCGGGCGCCGCCATGATCGGCGGCATCTCTTACTTCCACACCTACACCTATGACCTGCTCGCCACCAACGAGCGGATCATCGCGGCGTCCTGCGACGCCGCGATCAAGGCGCACAAGGACGGCAAGCTCCAGAAGGTGACGTACCTCTCCTCGTCGATGGTCTTCGAGTCGACCAGCGAGTGGCCATCCTACGAGGGCCAGGAGCGCGAGGTGCCGCCGCCGCTGTCGTCCTACGGCTTCCAGAAGCTGGCCGTCGAGTACTTCGCGCGCGCCGCCTGGGACCAGTACAAGCTGCCGTACACGATCGTCCGGCCGTTCAACTGCGTCGGCACCGGTGAGTCCCGCGCGCTCGGCGACGAGGAGATCCTGTCGGGCAACGTCAGGCTGGCGATGAGCCACGTCGTGCCCGACCTGGTGCAGAAGGTGCTCAAGGGCCAGGACCCGCTGCAAATCCTCGGCTCCGGCGACCAGATCAGGCACTACACCTACGGCGCGGACCTGGCCCGCGGCGTGGTCATGGGGATGGCGCACCCCGAGGCGAGGAACGAGGACTTCAACCTCTCCACCGCGCAGTCCACCACGGTACTCGAGCTCGCCGAGGTCATCTGGCGGAAGGTCAAGGGCCCGGACGAGCCGCTGCGGGTGGTCAGTGACGACCCGTTCGAGTACGACGTGCAGCGCCGTGTCCCGTCGACCGAGAAGGCGAAGCGGGTGCTCGGCTTCGAGGCGACCACCTCGCTGAACGAGATGCTCGACGAGGTCATCCCGTGGATCGATGCCGCAATCAAGAGCGGAGCCATCTGACCGGCCGGCCTGTGCGGTCGTGGTCCGGCTTCGCCGGGGCATGGTGACTTCCGCGGCATCAGGCACGTAGCCTAGTGACGTGGACCGGCGAATATTCGGGCTCGAAAACGAGTACGGCGTTACGTGCACCTTCCGCGGACAGCGGCGGCTGTCGCCTGATGAGGTAGCCCGCTACCTCTTCCGGCGCGTGGTGTCCTGGGGCCGTAGCAGCAATGTCTTCCTGCGCAACGGCGCGCGGCTGTACCTTGACGTAGGCAGCCACCCGGAGTACGCGACCCCGGAGTGCGACAACGTGGTCGACCTCGTCGCGCACGACAAGGCAGGGGAGCGGATCCTGGAGGGCCTGCTCGTGGACGCCGACCGTCGGCTCCGCGAAGAGGGCATCGCCGGGGACATCTACCTGTTCAAGAACAACACCGACTCGGCGGGCAACTCCTACGGCTGCCACGAGAACTACCTGGTAGGCAGGCACGGGGAGTTCGGCAGGCTGGCGGACATCCTGATCCCGTTCCTGGTCACCAGGCAGATCATCTGCGGCGCGGGCAAGGTGCTGCAGACGCCGCGCGGCGCGGTGTACTGCGTCAGCCAGCGCGCCGAGCACATCTGGGAGGGCGTGTCGTCGGCGACGACGCGGTCCCGGCCGATCATCAACACCCGCGACGAGCCGCACGCCGACGCGGAACGCTTCCGCCGCCTGCACGTCATCGTCGGCGACTCCAACATGAGCGAGACCACGATGCTGCTCAAGGTCGGCGCGACCGACCTGGTGCTGCGCATGGTCGAGG
>Ga0335075_10003455_pt1 | contig 25052 bp, 23 predicted proteins | sample Lox_Sample_24_FD_206723 | JGI IMG/M metagenome (GOLD analysis project Ga0335075, IMG submission 206723) | Soil microbial communities from Loxahatchee National Wildlife Refuge, Florida, United States - Lox_Sample_2.4 | ecosystem: Environmental > Terrestrial > Soil > Wetlands | place: USA...
CCTTCGAAGCCAGCCCCAGCCAACGCCGCAGTCGTCAGGCTGTCGTTTGTACCCCGTAGATAGTTCAAGGTTGCCGTCGATCCGACGTTGGCGGCGGCACCGACGGCGGCGTTTCCAGCCGTTCTCAGAGCAAAACTGCTCACGGTGCTCAAGCCGAGACTAGTCACACCTTCACCCAGGAGCGCGCTGGCACCACTAGTCACAAAGCCCGCTCCGGCAGCAACAGCGATACGTGTCCAATTGACTTGGAACGAGTGGCCCGAGGCCCGCGCTTGCGCGTATTGCGCCACAAGATCAACCGGCTGATCGGCACCCAATGGCCGACCGCTCCCTCCGCTAGCCCGGCCAGCCCGCACGCCGACCGTACCGAGGCCATCCTCGACCACTCCGGCGGCGCCCCGACGCCGCCCTTCCTCGCCAACGTGACGATGGAGACCTACTTCCAGGCCGGCATTCGTCGGGCCTGCACGATCGTGGGCGCGCCGGAGGATGGGGCCTGCGCCGGCTCGCCGCTCTATGCCGGACTGGGTCCTGCTCCATCCGCCGATACGGCCATGGTGTTCGGCGGCTCGGGCTGCATGGCCTGTCACGCCGATGCCGGCGCGATCACGCGCCGCGACCCCGCGAGCGGCCGGCCCATCATCGGCCCGCCACTGAGCGGGGATTTCTCGTGGTTTCTGACCCAGAACATCGCGACGCACGAATCCGCGCGGCCATAACAAGGCTGTTCTTTCTTGAAAGAAAGAACCAAAGAACTTTCCCCGGATAAGAACGAAAAATGGGGAAGTCTTTTTGCTTCTTTTTCTTCAGAAAAAGAAGATTCTTCCTTGTGCATTACCCCCTTAAGGCGGGCTGCGGGAGGCGGCCTTGTCGGCGAGCAGGTCGGGGCGGCGTTCGCGGGTGGTGCGCTCGGCCTCGGCGCGGCGCCAGGCGGCGATGGCGGCGTGATCGCCGGAGAGCAGAACGGGCGGCACGGCGCGGCCCTGCCAGATGGCGGGGCGGGTGTAGTGGGGATATTCGAGGGTGCCGGCGGCAAAACTCTCCTCGGCCGCTGAAGTTTCGCTCCCCATGACGCCCGGCAGCAGGCGGATCACGGCGTCCAGCAGCACGAACGCGGCGGTCTCACCGCCCGAAAGCACGTAATCGCCGATGCTGATCTCCTCGAGGCTGCGGGCTTCGATCACCCGCTGGTCGATGCCCTCGTAGCGGCCGGCGAGCAGGACGAGGCCGGGCCCGGCGGCAAGAGCGGCGGCGCGCACCTGATCGAAACGGCGGCCGCGGGCGGAGAGGCAGATTTGCGGACGGTCGTCGGCGAGGGAGGCGAGCGCACGGTCGACCACGTCGGGGCGCAGCACCATGCCGGCACCACCGCCATAAGGCGCATCATCGACACTGCGGTGCGGGCCGGTCGCGAAATCGCGGATATCCACCGCTTCGAGCGACCAGAGCCCGGAGGCGAGAGCGCGTCCGGCCAACGAGACGCCGAGGGGGCCGGGAAAGACCGCGGGGAACAGGGTGAGGACACTGGCGCGGAACATCAGCGCACGTTCACCTCCTCCGGCGGGGCGACAATGATCCGGCCGGCACGGAGATCGATCTCGGGTACGGCGGAGCGGGTGAAGGGAATGATCAGCGAGCCGATTTCGAGGCTGGCGCCAGCGCCGTAGTCATGCACCGCGCTGACCGTGCCGAGGGCGGCACCCGTGGGATCGAAGGCCGCGAGCCCGATCAGGTCGGCGAGGTAGAACTCATCGGGGGGGATCGCGGGGAGCAGGGCCCGCGCGACGAAGAGCCTGCGATTGGTGAGGCTGGCGGCGGCGGCGCGGTCCTGGATTGGCTGCTCCTGACCCGCAGAGAGGATGAAGAGGCGGGCGATGCCCGGCTTGACCCAGGAGAGACGGTATTTCCGGCCGGTTTCGTCCTCGAGCGGCACGTAACGGCCAAGGGTTTCGGGGTCGGCCGTGTAGCTGGTGACGTGGAGGAGGCCGGCAACGCCGTGCGGGCGGCCGATGACGGCGACCTCGATGTTGGGCCCGGCCATTCGCCTCAGGCGACGGATTTGCCCTTCTTGCGCGGCGCGGACTGCTTCGGCTGCTCGCGGATCGGCGGCATGGGGGCGAGACCAGCGCGGCCGAGAAAGCGGCCGACGCGTTCGGTTGCGAGCGCACCCTGGCCGAGCCAGTGCGTGACGCGTTCGGGCTGAAGCCGCACGCGGTCGGCGTGATCGACAGGCAGCAGGGGGTTGTAGGTGCCGAGCCGCTCGATGAAGCGGCCATCGCGCGGGCTGCGGCTGTCTGCGACGACGATATGATAGAAGGGCCGCTTCTTGGCGCCGGCGCGAGCCAGCCTGATCTTCAGTCCCATCCGTTTCTCCTTGTCCTGGATGTCAAAAGCCGCGGCGCTGGGCGCCGGGCGGCATGAGAGCCGAGAGCCCGTGCCGCATCAGGCCCTTCTCACCGAGTTTCTGGGCCCGTTTCATCATCGTGGTGATGTCGTCGAACTGCTTGAGGAGGCGGTTCACCTCGGGAACGGTGACGCCCGAGCCGGCCGCGATGCGGCGCTTGCGGCTGGCCTTGATGATGTCGGGATGGCGGCGTTCGGCCTTGGTCATCGAGGAGATGATGGCGGCCTGGCGCTTCAGGATTGCGGTGTCGAGGTTGGCATCGGCCAGTTGCGCCTTCACCTTGCCGACGCCGGGCAGCATGCCGAGGATGCCGGAGAGACTGCCCATGCGGGTGATCTGGCGAAGCTGGGCGGCGTAGTCCTCGAGGTCGAATTTGCCGCGCGCCATCTTGGCGGCGAGACGTTCGGCCTCCGCGCGGTCGATCGTCTCGGCGGCGCGCTCGACGAGGCCGACGATGTCGCCCATGCCGAGGATGCGGCCGGCCACGCGCTCGGGGTGGAAATCCTCGAGGGCGTCGAGCTTCTCTCCGGTGCCGACGAGCTTGATCGGGGCGCCGGTGACGGCGCGCATGGAGAGCGCGGCGCCGCCGCGGGCGTCGCCGTCCATGCGCGAGAGGACGATGCCGCTGAGGGCAAGCGTTTCACGGAAGGCGCGCGCGGTGTTGACCGCATCCTGGCCGGTCATGGCGTCGACCACGAGGAGGGTCTCGACCGGCTTCGTCGCGGCGCTGACCTCGGCGGCCTCGGCCATCAGCCAGGCATCGACCGAGAGCCGGCCGGCGGTATCGAGAATGACGATGTCGTAGCCTTCGCGGCGTGCCGTCTCGAGGGCGCGGGCGGCGATGGCGAGAGGCGTTTGGCCGGAGACGATCGGGAGGCTGGTCACGCCGGCGCGCTCGGCGAGCTGGGCCAACTGGAGCTGTGCGGCCGGGCGCTGGACGTCGAGGCTGGCGAGCAGGACTTTCTTGCGCTCCTTCTCCTTGAGGCGGAGGGCGAGCTTGGCGGCGGTCGTGGTCTTGCCGGAGCCCTGCAGACCGACGAGGAGGATGGGCAGCGGGGGCGGGGCCTGAAGGTTGAGGCCGACGGCGCCGGCGCCACCGAGCGCCTCGACCAGGGCGTCGTGCACGACCTTGACGACCTGCTGGCCCGGGGTGACCGAGCGCAGCACCTCCTGGCCGACGGCGTTCGTGCGGACGCGGGCAACGAAGTCGCGCACCACGGGGAGTGCGACGTCGGCTTCGAGCAGGGCGATACGGACCTCGCGCAGCGCCTCATCGACATCGGCCTCGGACAGCGAGCCGCGCTGGCGGAGCCGGTCGAAGACGCCGGAGAGGCGCGTTGAGAGAGTTTCGAACATCCCTTCAGCCCAAATCACAAAGCGCCGCTGCGCGAACCCTCGCGGAGCGGCGGAGCCCCCGCCGGGCGGGGACCGGGCGGCATATGCGCCGGGGCGGCCGAGGCGTCAATGATCGCGGCGGCGATGCTCACGCCGCCGCTTTCAGGAGGTGGGAAAAGCTCTTGCGAAACTTCAGGACCTTCGGTGCGACGACGGCCCGGCAATAGCCGGTGCCCGGGTTGCGGTTGAAATAATCGTCATGCTCCGGCTCGGCGGGCCAGAACGTCTCGAGCGGCTTGACCTCGGTGACGAGCGGGGCGGGCCAGAGGCCGGCAGAGGCGATTTCGGACATCACGGCTTCGGCGGTGGCTTGTTGCGCATCATCGTGGGTCAGAATGATCGAGCGGTATTGCGGCCCGACATCGGCGCCCTGGCGGTTCGGCGTGGTCGGATCATGGATGGTGAAGAAGATGCGCAGGAGATCGGCGTAGGAAATCACGGCCGGATCGTAGGTGATCTGCACGACTTCGGCGTGGCCGGTGCGGCCGGTGCAGACCTGCTTGTAGGTCGGGTGGGCCATCGTTCCGCCGGCGTAGCCTGACTTCACGGCGGTCACGCCCTGGACGCCCTGGTACACCGCCTCGAGGCACCAGAAGCAACCGCCGCCCAATGTCGCCTGAGCCATATTCCACCCTCCTCAATGAAGTTCAGAGATTGGCACGCGGGGCCGCGGATCAACGGCGCCGAGACGCGATATCGGAGCGGCTGGCGGGGGATTGAGAGAAGAACCAGAAAACTTTCATCCTTTCGTTCGGAGTCCTGAGGACGGCGCCGGCTCCAGAAAACGGAGGGACGTCTTTTTGCTTCTTTTTCTTCAGAAAAAGAAGGCTCTTCCTTTTCAATACGTCATCAGAATGCATAACGCCCTCTAGTACAGCGTTTTCTTGGTTCGAATCGCATGGGCTGACCGGGTTGGCCACTGGTGCAGGCAACGGAGGGGATCGCCACGCCGCGCTGCGCGCGGCTCGCGATGACAGCGGGGGGGCTGGATGGCTGCCCGCCACGGCCCTTCAGGCCTCGCGGCTGAAGGCTTCGTTCGCAATGACCGCTCGTGTGAGTCACTCATCATCGATGGCAGTACTGGTCACGGGGCCGGGACGACGGGCGGTTGCGGACGAACGATATCGAGCAGGGCGTTCCGCATCGGGCGGCTGGATACCACGATATAGCCGGTGAACGGCGAGTCCATCTCGAGGATCACGAACATTGCCGAGCCGATGGAGAGCGCGCTCAGCGTAATGATGATGAAAACGAATTTGTTGGCCGGCGCATTGAGGCCGAAGCAGACGAAGATCACGACCAGCCAGAAGACCAGCACGAGGTAGAACGGGACCGAGATGGTCGGACGCGCGTCCTCGATCAGGGTCCAGCGCGCGGCTTCGAGATTGTGGAAATGCTCGAGAAGGCTTGAGGCAATTCCCTGATGCAGCGCGTCCTTCGGGGCGAGGCGGTGAATGGCCATGCCGATCTGGTTGAGCAGCGCACCGAGCGCGCGGCTTTCCAGGCCCCCCGGAGTGATGGGGGCGGCGAGCACGGGGTGAGTCTCGAGGCGCGGCGGCGGCTCGTCGGGCCAGGTGCTAGCGATGACGCTCTCGGTGTAGCGACGCAGCGCGATGCGCGCGACCATGGCCTCGGGTCCGTAGTTGCGGAGGCTCTGGTCGACCTGGACGATCTGCGCTGCGACGGCGGCCGTGTCGTCGTTGTCGCGATCGAAGCCTCCTTTGACGGCGTAGGTCAGGAGCCCCATGACCAGGGCGGCGAACGTGACGAGCATGGTGACGACGAGGGTGACCAGTTCGACCGTTTCGCGGCTGCGGTGCTGTTCGGACAGGCGCGCCTTGACGAACATGCCGAACGCCGCACTCAGCATCAGCAGGACGAGAACGAAGAAGGCGTTGAGGGCGTCGCTCATCCGGCCGCCCTGCCCGCTTCTGTTTGCCGCCTCAGGCAGCAGGTGAGGGGGCGGTCAGGGACACAGCGCTCCGTTGATGTTGAGATAGAGCGCGTAGACCGAGGTGCTGGCGGTCATGAAGAGGCGATTCTTCTTACGGCCGCCGAAGCAGACATTGGAGCAGACCTCGGGCAGGTGCACCTTGCCGAGCAGTTCGCCGTCGGGCGCGTAACAGCGTACGCCATCCTCGGCCGGGTCGGCCCAGCCGAAGCTGCACCAGACATTGCCGGCGGTATCGACCCGGATGCCGTCCGTCATGGCGGGGGCGAAGCTGCCGGCGAAGACCTGGCTGTTGCGGAGCTTGCCGTCAGCGACCTCGAAGCGGCGGATGTGCGAGGGCCCGCCATGGGTGATGCCGGTATCCACCACGTAGAGCAGGCTTTCGTCGGGTGAGAAGGCGATGCCGTTCGGCCGCGTGAAATCGTCCGCCACGACGGTGAGCGCGGCGGAGACCGGGTCGAGCCGATAGACGTTGCCCGGGAGCTCGAATTTGTCCGTATGGCCCTCATAATCACCGTCGATTCCATAGCCCGGATCGGTGAACCAGACGGCGCCGTCGGAGGCGACGACGACATCGTTCGGTGCGTTCAGCCGCTTGCCCTGGTAGCGCTCGGCGAGGATGGTGATGCGTCCATCGTGCTCGGTGCGGGTGACGCGGCGGGTGTCGTGCTCGCAGGTGACGAGGCGGCCTTCGCGGTCGCGCGTATTGCCGTTCGAGTAATTCGACGGCGTGCGGAACACGCTGACATGACCGTCTTCCTCGATCCAGCGCATGATGCGGTTGTTCGGAATGTCGCTAAAGAGAAGATAGCCGCCGTCGCGGAAATAGACCGGACCCTCCGCCCAGCGGAAGCCGGTGGCGATGCGTTCGATCGCGGCATTGCCCTGGCGGGGGAATCGCTTGTCCAGCGCCTCGATCCGCGCGTCGGGATAGCGCGTTGCAGGCAGATGACCGAGCGGCAGGCGAGCCGGCTCTCCTTGCATCATTTTACTCCTCGTTCGGCGTCGATTGGTCGATGATCTTAGGCAGGCTCTGCAAAGCGGGGGAAGACCGCCTGCGGCGGCGGCAGGGGTGTTCCTGAAGGGAGCGGCGCGGCGAGAGCGGAGAGGTTGCGGGCCGAAGGAGGCACGCCAAGCTGATCGAGCATGCGTGCCATGCTGCCGGGCATGAAGGGCTGCAGCACGGTTGCGATGATCCGCAACACATCGGCGAGGACACGCAGGACGGCCGCCATGCGCGGCGGGTCAGTGCGGCGGAGCGACCAGGGGGCCTGATGGTCGATATAGGCGTTGGCGGCGCGGACGAGCTTCCAGATTTCGTCGAGCGCCTCCGAGAAGGCGAGACGGTCGAGCACGCCGGCAAGATGCGACGGAAGGGCGGCGGCAGCGGAGAGGAGGGCGTTATCCGCATCGGTCGGCGATGCCGGCAGAGCGGGAAGCGTTGCCGCGCAGTGGCGTGCGATAAGTGACAGCGAGCGCTGGGCGAGATTGCCGAGATCGTTGGCGAGTTCGACATTCATGCGCGTGATGAGCGCGCGGCGGGAAAAATCGCCGTCGTTGCCGAAGGGCACTTCGCGGAGAAGAAAATAGCGGACGGGATCGAGCCCGAAGCGGGCGAGCAGATCGCGCGGGTCGATGACATTGCCGAGCGATTTGCTCATCTTCTCGCCTTCGACCGTCCACCAGCCGTGGGCGAAGACGCGCTTCGGCGGAGCAAGGCCGGCGGCCATCAGGAAGGCCGGCCAGTAGAGAGCGTGGAAGCGGGCGATCTCCTTGCCGACGAGATGGAGATCCGCGGGCCAGTAGGCCCAGCGCGGATCGGCTTCGTCCGGGAAGCCGGCGGCGGTGATGTAATTGGCGAGCGCGTCGAGCCAGACATACATCACGTGATCCGGGTCGCCCGGAACGGGAATGCCCCAGCGAAAGCTGGCGCGGCTGATGGAAAGATCCGAGAGGCCGCCGCGAACGAAGCTCAGCAGCTCGTTGCGGCGCGAGTTGGGCAGGATGAAGTCCGGATGCGCGTCGTAGAAGGCGAGCATGCGATCCTGCCAGGCGGAGAGGCGGAAGAAGTAGGAGGGTTCGCGCACCCATTCGACCGGGGCGCCGGAGGGGGCGAGGCGCGTTCCATCCGGGCCTGCAATGAGTTCGGATTCGCTGTAGAACGCCTCGTCGCGCACGGCGTACCAGCCCTGGTATTCGCCGAGATAGATCTCGCCGCGCTCGACGAGGCGCTGCCAGAGGGCGCTGCAGGCGCGCCGGTGGCGGGGCTCCGTGGTGCGGATGAAATCGTCGTTCGAGGCACCCATGCGTGCGGCCATGTCGCGGAAGTCAGCGGCGACGCGATCGGTGAAGGTTTGCGGATCGAGACCGGCTTCGGCGGCGGCCTTTTCGACTTTCTGGCCGTGCTCATCGGTGCCGGTGAGGAAGAAAACGTCGTAGCCGGCGAGCCGCTTCCAGCGCGCGAGCACGTCGGCTGCGATGGTGGTGTAGGCATGGCCGATATGCGGCGCGCCATTCACGTAATAGATCGGGGTCGTGATGTAGAAGCGATGGGTCATTCATGGTCCGTCCAGGAGGGCCAGACCGGAGACCACGGCCTGCCGCTTGTCGAGGCTGAACCGTTCGGTCTCGTCGGCCAGGCGGGAGAGCGCGTGCCACACCTCCCCCCAGGCATCAAGAGGCCGGAGCGCGAGCAAGCGGCCTTGCTCGGCGTCCGCGTGACCGCGTGCACCGGCGCGGACGGCGGCCGACAGTTTTCCGAGCAGCAGTTCCATGAAGATCGAAAATCCGATCTCGCCCCGGCCGAGGCGATCGACCACGCCGTGCGCGCGGTCGGTTCCGAAGCGCGGGAGGCCGGAGAACACCTCATCGACCAGCTTTGCCATGGCCACGCCCTCCTCATCGGCAAGACGAAGCGCGCGGCCGGGAGAGCCCTCGGCGAGCAGGGCGAGACGGGAACGTTCTCCTTCCGGAATATCAGGGAGATAGCTGGCGAGCAGCGGTTTCATGTCCCCAGCGTCGAGCGGAGAGAGCCTGAGCATCCGGCAGCGGCTGCGGAGCGTCGCCGGCAGGCGGCCGGGTGCTGCGCAGACGAGCAGCAGGAGAGCGGAAGCCGGAGGCTCTTCCAGCACCTTGAGAAGAGCGTTGGCCGCACTGACGTTCAAAAGCTCGGCCGGATCGATGACGATGATGCGCCAGCCGCCTTCGATCGCGGTCAGGTGCAGGAACTCGGTGCCGAGGCGGACGTCATCGACCCGGATCTCACGGTGCTGGCGCCCGGTTTTCGGATCGACCATGCGCGTGATGGTGCGAAGATCGGCGTGACCGCCGGCGGCGACGCGGCGGAAGACCGGGTTTGCGGGATCGAGCCACAGGCTCGCGTCGCTCGCGGGGAGGCCGGCGAGCAGGCGGCGGGCGAAGCGGTAGGCGAGCGTTGCCTTGCCGATGCCGGGAGGGCCGGTGATCAGCCAGGCATGGTGCAGGCGGGCGCCCCGCGCAGCGTCGAGCAACGCGCGCTCGGCGGCGGCGTGACCGAGAAGCTCGGGGTTTTCACGCGGCTCAGGCGCGCTCATCGCACAGGCCGGGAAAGGCCGAGCCCGGCGGTCGGCAATGTTTGCGCACGTGGGCAAGAAGCTCGGCGTGCACAGCAGGGACAGGGAGGGAGGCGTCGATCGGGATGCAGCGCTCCGGATGGTGAGAGGCGATCGCGCGGAAGCCGGTGCGGACACGGGAGAGGAACCCGGCATCGAAGCGTTCGTAACGATCGAGTGGCGTGCCACGAGCGGCAAGCCGGCAGCGGGCGAGCGTGGGCGGGATGTCGAGCACGAAGGTCAGATGGGGTGTGAGATTGAGGAGGCGGATCAGGGTGGCGATGACGGCGCGGTCCGCCCCCTGGCCATACCCTTGATAGGCAAGAGTGGAATCGAAAAACCGATCGCAGATGACGGTCAGGCCGGCGGCGAGCGCGGGGCGGAGCGTGCGTGCGACATGCTCGGCGCGGGCGGCGAAGTGAAGCAGGGCTTCCGAGAGCGGATCAAGGGCGAGGCTCGATTCGAGGAGAAAGCCGCGAATGGCCTCCGCGCCGGGCGCGCCGCCGGGTTCACGGGTGAGGAGGGTGGGACGGCCGGCAGCGGCGAGAGCCTCGGCGAGGAGGCGAGACTGTGTTGATTTGCCGCTTCCATCCACCCCTTCGAGGGTGATGAACCGCGCAGGCTGCGGAAGGACCATTGGGCTATCGTGCTCGGGTCATTTTCCGCCACCCAGCGGCCGGCAGAGCGCGTTCAGCGGCCGAATGCGAAATGCGTGAGAGCGGCGAGAGCGCGGCCGGCGAGGCCGAGGCGCGGCACGGCGACGGCGGAGTAGAGTTCCAGCCGGGCCGAGGGCACGCCGGGACCGTCGAGAAGGAGCCAGCCGAGCGGCTGGCCGGCGGGGATCGGCGCGGGGACCGGGGCTTCGTACACGGCGCGGATGCGGGCGGTGCGGCGCCACTCCTGGGGAAGCGTTGCCACGAGATCGGTGCGGCCGGCCAGCGGCACGGTTGCCGAGGTGCCGAGCCAGACCGGGACGGCGGCGACCGGGGTTCCGGCCTTGAAGAGAGTGACGTCCTCGAAGGAGCGGAACGCCCAATCGAGCAGACGCACACCTTCGGCGGTGCGATCTTCTTCGGTCGGCATGCCGTTGAGGACCATGATGATGCGCCTTTCGTCCCGCTCGGCGCTGGCGCAGAGCCCGTAGCCTCCGGCGTCGGTGAAGCCCGTCTTGAGGCCGTCGGCGAGATTGTCCTGGACGAGCTGGTTGCGGTTGTACTGCTTGATGTTGCTGAACGTGAATATCTTTTCGGATGCGTAATGATAATAATCGGGAAACTCGCTGATGATGAGGCGGGCGAGGGTCGCAATGTCCTGGCAGCACATGTAATGGTCGGGTGCCGGCAGGCCCGTTGCGTTGACGAAATGTGAATTGACGAGGTGGATTTGCGCGGCGGTGCGGTTCATCAGTTGGGCGAAAGCCTCCTCCGAGCCGGAGATGGCCTCGGCGATGACGACGCAGGCATCGTTGCCGGAATCGACCTCGATGCCCTGGATGAGGTCGCTGATTCTGACCTCCCCGCCGAGCGGGACGAACATTTTCGAGCCGCCGGTGCGCCAGGCGAGGCGGCTGACCGGCAGGGTCTGGTCGAGCTTGAGTTGGCCCGACTTGAGCCGGCTGTAGAGGATGTAGAGGGTCATCAGCTTCGTCATCGAGGAAGGCGGCATGGCCTCGGTGGGGTTCTTTTCGAGCAGCGTGGCGCCGGTGTTGTAGTCCTCGATCAGCGCCCAGCGCGCTTCGGTTCCGACGGGGCCGAGCGGGGTTGTAGCGGGGGTGAAGACGCGCTTGATCGCGTGCGGGCCGGCGAGCAGGGGAAGCCCTGCGCTGCCCGGTTCGGCGGGTGGCCGGGCGGCGGGCGGCTGGGCCGCGAGCAGAGGCGCGGGCAGCAAGCCGGCCAGGGAGGTGAGCAGGAGTGAACGACGTGATCGCATAGGTCTCTCAATCCTCGCGGTTCGTCACTCGACGACCAGACGTGCGCCGGAAACGCCGGCGGCGAGGACCTCCTTTAGCACGGCATCGGCCTCGGGGATCGAAGCGAAGGGGCCGATCCGCACTTCAATCTTCAAGCTGCCGCTGCCATAGCGGGGGATCGCCGTGGCGCCGAATCGGGCGAGCGCCGCCACCTGCAATTCGGCAGAGGACTGGTTGGTGAAGATGCCGGTGCGCACAAAGAGCGCGCCCGGCGCCGGGGCGACGGTGGAGAGATAACCGGGCTGCTCGTCGGGGGGCACGGTGGGGGGCGGGAGCGGAGCGGTTTTCGGGGGTGCTGCCGCAGCGGAGGCTGTGTTGGCGCCGGGGAGTGCCGGCAGGGCGGCCACCGATACATGGCCGACAGGGGCGCTGGCGACGGCAAGGGCGGGTCCGCCTGGAAGAGAGAGCGCGAGCGCCTCGCTGGCAGCGGGCAGGACCTGGACGCGGACGCGGGCCGCGCCGCCCGGCGGAAACCCGAGGAGGGCGGCGACGTGCGGGGTGACAGCGAGAATGCGGGCTGGATTTGCCGGGCCGCGATCGTTGACCCGGACGACGATCTGGCGGCCGTTCTCGAGGTTCGTGACGCGGGCGATCGCGGGAAGCTGCAAGGTCGGATGGGCAGCGGCGAAAGCTGTCGGGCTGAACGGCTCGCCATCCGCGGTGCGGCGGGGGGTCCTGGCCCCATACACGGTGGCGATGCCGGTCTCATCGTAGGAGAAGTCGGCCTCGGGATACTGCCAGGTGCCGTCGGCTTCGTAGGGAGAGCCCACGGTGTAATGGAGTGCCGGATGGGGGGGTTTCTGCAGGCAGCCGGCGAGAAGGAGGGGGAGGAGCAGAAACGCACAATCGCGGTTCACGAGGTGACGCGATCACCGAGCAGGCCGACACCCAGGGCGTAGAAATCGGAGGGGTTGTAGCGGCGGATCGCCTGGAAGTTCGGAAAAACAAGATAGGCGGGGCCGGCTGACCCACCGGGCATGATGAGGCGGGCGGGAATGGTCGAACCAGGCAGGGGGCTGCCGTCGAGGCCGAGAAAACCGAGCCGAGAAAAGGCAACGAGCGGGCGGGTCGCGGAGGAGGCGGCAAGCTCGGGCGAGAGCGAGGCCGGGGGCAATACCTGGCGGCCCCAGGATTCGCCTGCACGCCAGCCGCTTTGCACGAGATAGTTGGCGATCGAGGCGAGCACGTCGGCGGTATCGCTCCAGATATTGCGCTGGCCGGTGCCGTCGAAATCGACAGCGTAGGTGAGATAGGCGCTTGGCATGAATTGCGGCTGGCCCATCGCGCCGGCCCAGCTTCCGAGCATGTTCCGGGGCGTGACATCGCCATGACCGAGGATTTCCAGCGCGGCCAATAGCTCCGAACGGAAATAGCCACCGCGGCTGGCCGAATAGGCCAATGTGGCGAGCGAGCGGACGACCGCAAATCCGCCCTGGTAGCCTCCATAATTGCTTTCCAGGCCCCAGATGCCCATGACGACGCCCGGCGAGACCGGATAGCTGCGCGTGACGCGGGCGAGCAGATCCCGGTTGGCGGCAAAGAGCGCGCGGCCTTGGGAGATCCGATCAGCGGAAAGAACGGCGGTCGCGTATTCCGCCCAGGTTTCGGTGAATTCCGGCTGATGCCGGTCGAGCTCGATGACCTTGGGGTCGGGGGAGAGGCCGGCAAACGCTGCCGAGACCGTCGCGGCGGCAATGCCGCGACGCTCCGCTTCGGCCTGGACGGATGCGAGGAAGCTCTCGAAACCGGTATCGGCGGCTTGGGCGGAGCGAGCGAGAAGGAGGGGCAAGACGGGCGAGGCCGCGAGCGTCATGCCGAGCGCGCGGCGGCGAGTGCAGTGGAGCATGACCGCCTTCTGCCACGCCGGGCGAGCGCGCCGCAATGCGCTCGTGCGGCGACTCGGATAGCGACTCGGGGGCTCGGCGCCGAGCGCCTGGAATGGGGACGGCGGATGCGCCAGAATGAATGAGCCGCGGGAACGGCAAGGACAGCAGAAATGAGCATCACGAGAGAGCTCGCCAGCTTCACGGCCGGGATCACGGTGGAAAATTTGCCAGCGGAGGTGAGGGAGCGGGGGCGGTTCCTGCTGCTCGACCTGATCGGCAACATCGTGCGGGCGCGCGCGGAGGCCGAGAGCACGCCGGCACTGATTGCCGGGATCAGGGCGCTTGGACTGGGCGGAGGGAATGCGGGCGTGTTCGGCGATTCGGCCCGCTACACGCCGATGGGTGCGGCGCTGATGAATGCGACGCTCGGCCATTCGCTGGACTTCGACGATACGCACGCGGCGGGTTCTCTCCATCCTGGTGTGACCGCGATTCCGGCGGCGCTGGCGGCCGGCGAGATGGTGGGTGCCGCGGGGGCTGACGTGCTGGCGGGAATTGTTGCCGGTTACGAGGTCTCATGCCGATTGGCGCTCGCGCTGCCCGCCGGAGAGCACTATGCGCGCGGGTTCCATCCAACGGCCACCTGCGGGACGTTCGGCGCGGCGGCGGCGGCCGGACGCGTGTTCGGACTGGCTCCGCAAGCGATGCGATCGGCGTTCGGGATTGCGCTGTCGCAGTCTGCCGGGAGTCTCGCGTTCCTGGTGGACGGGGCGTGGACGAAGCGATTCCAGGTGGGCTGGTCGTCGATGAGCGGGCTGGCGGCGGCACAGTTCGCGCGCGAGGGATTCAAGGGGCCACTGAATGCGTTCGAGGGACCGCACGGGTTCCTGCGCGCCTACGCCCCCTCCCCTCGCCCGGAACGCGCGGTCGAACGCCTCGGGGATGTATTCGAGCTGATGCATACCGCGGTGAAGCCGTACCCGTCGTGCCGGTTCGGCCATGCCGGGATCGACGCCGCGCTTGCGCTCAGGGCCGCGCATGGGTTGCAGCCGGAGGAGATCGAGGCGGTGACGCTTGGAACTTCGAAGGCCGGGATGCGGCTGATCGGCGAGCCGGCGGAGAAGAAGGCAGACCCGAAGAACGTGGTGGATGGGCAGTTCAGTGGGCCATTCGTGCTGGCAGTCGCGCTGGCAACGGGTGGCATGGGATGGGACAGCTATCGGCTGCTGGGAGATGCGGTGGTGCGTGGCCTGCTGCCGAAGATTCGCTGTGAGCAGGACGCCGAGATCGAGGCGCTTTTTCCGATGCAGATGGCCGGCAAGGTGACAATCGAGGCGCGCGGGCAGCGCTTCGAGAAGACCGTGCGCGTGCCGAAGGGCGAGCCCGAGAATTTCCTGAGCGAGGCGGAGCTTCAGGAAAAATTCGCGAGCCTGGCGGGACCGGTGCTGGGGGAGGCTCGGGCGGCGGCGCTCGCGGATGCTGCGCTTGGTATCGCGGAGCTTGCCAATGTCGCGAGCCTGCTGCGCGAAGGCCGGGACGCGATATCGGAGCGGCTGGCGGGGGATTGAGAGAAGCGTGAGCGATTTTCTCTCCTGCCTGTCGCGGCGAATCGGCTAGAGGGTGTTATGAACCTTCCCAGGTCCCTTGTGTGACTAGCCATGAAGATTGTTCTCTTTTGAAAAAGAGAACCAGAAAACTTTTATCCTGTGGTTCGGAGTCCCGAGGGCGGCGCCGGGTCAGAAAAACGGGGAAAAGTCTTTTTGCTTCTTTTTCTTCAGAAAAAGAAGGTCCTTTCTTTTCAATACGCCATCAGTTCAATACGTCATCAGAGTGCATAACTCCCTCTAGTGTCCTGCCCCCGAAGTTCGCTGCCATGTGCAGCGAACGGAGGGGATCAGCAGGCCACTGAAAATAAAGAGCTAGTGTCCCGATCCGGCCACTTGCATGTGATAACGAACTTCGGAACCGGGACACTAGCCCAGCGTTTCCTTGGTTCGAATCGTATGGACTGACCGGGTTGGCCACTGGTGCAGGCAACGGAGGGGATCGCCACGTCACGCCGCGCGCTGGAGGCGCGCGGCGTTCCTCGCGATGACATTGAAGAAAGGGACTGTGAGTCCGGCAGTGCAGTATCGTGCAGAAAGGTTCGGCCGCCGGCTTGTACGCAACGCGCACTGTGCTTGACCGGCGCCCACGTGGCGGCACACTTCCCCCTCATCGCAGCCGCTCACCATCTGACGTTGATGACAGCGGGGGGCTGGATGGATGGCTGCCCGCCACGGTCCTTCGAGCCTCGCAGCTGAAGGCTTCGCTCGCCATGACCGCTCGTGTGCGTCACTCATCATTGATCGCAGGTACTGGATCGGCGGGCTACGCGCGGCTATCACGCACTGACAGGGGGGCGACGATCGCGCCAGGGCATTTCCTGCTCCAGCACTCTCGCGAGCGCCAAAAGCGTTGCCTCGTCGGCCGAGCGGCCGACAAGCTGCACGCCCATCGGCAGTCCATCGGCCGACCAGTGCAGCGGCAGTGACAACGCCGGCAGGCCCGAGAAGTTGAAGGGGAACATGAATACGGCGTCGGTCCACTTCGCGTTGTAGCGGTCGAGGTCCGGCTCGTTCATGTTCCAGTAGCCGAGCGGGCGCGGCTTTTGCGTCAGTGTCGGGGTGATGTACACGTCATAGGGAAGCAGATCGGCGGCAACTTCGCGCGAGAGCACGCGCAACGCATTCACGTCCGTCGCATGCTGGACGGCGCTGAGCGAACGGCCACGCTGGATGATGGCCCAGGTGACCGGCTCGACATCCGCCTGGGCGACCGGACGGCCAGCCAGCGATTGCATTGCATCGAAGATTGCCGCGGTCTCGACGGGTGTCATGCGCGTGTAGGTTTTCCAGGCCTGCGCTGCGTCCAGCGCCATATTGTGCTCTTCGAGGGTGTGGCCGAGACCGTTCAGGACCTGGGCGGTGCGCTGTACTGCACGGATCGCTTCGGGATCGATCGCGCTGCCGTCGGGCGGCGTTACGGTGAAGCCGATCCGCAGGCGCTGCGGCGCGCGCTCAACAAGTTCGCGCCAGGGCGCGGCGGGTACGGATGGCGTATAGGGATCGCCGGGCAGCGCGCCGGCGACCGCGTCAAGATAGGCGGCGGTGTCGCGCACCGTGCGCGAGACGCAAAGAAAATAGGCGCCGCCGTACCAGTAGTCGCCGAACGGCGCGAGGGTCACGCGGCCGCGCGATGGCTTCAGCCCGACGACGCCGCAGCAAGACGCCGGCACACGGATCGAACCGGCGCCGTCGCTGGCTTCGGCAAGCGGCACGAGGCCCGCAGCAACGGCAGAAGCCGAACCGCCGCTTGAGCCGCCCGGGGTCACGTCGTCGCGCCAGGGGTTGTGCGTCGCGCCATAAAGGCGCGGCTCGGTCGTGATCGCCCAACCGTTTTCCGGTGCGTTGGATTTGCCGACCAGCACGAATCCGGCGGCCTTGATTCGCCGCGTGATCTCTGAATCCGCCGGCGACAGCGCCCCACGCAACCAGGCGCAGGAATTCGTCAGTGGCGCGCCCTCCCACATGGACGCCAATTCCTTCATGAGATATGGCACGCCAGCGAAGGGCGCATCCCGCGCAACGCCTGCCGCCACCTGCGCGTGGGCCATGTCGGCCAGCCGATGCACGACAGCATTGAGCTTCGGGTTGACCCGGTCGATGACCGACAGCGCCGTTTCCACGAGTTCCGCCGCGGTGACCTCGCCGGCACGTACCAGCGCGCCGAGAGTCACGGCATCACTATCGGCGTAGAGCCGCACGAGATCGTCAGTGACGCTGACCATGACGTATCCTCTCCCATGGCGGGGAACGCGATGGCCGCGGCCAGGCGAGGCTCCGTCCTCCCGCTTTTCGTTGGCGACAAAGCTGTTGTGTTCTGTGCAGTGACGTTTACGCTATGGAGAACAGAGCGGACCGTCAAGGGCGATACACGCCCCATCAGGGATGGTTGCGGGACGCGTGCGCGCGCTCCGGCGACAACGCCCCGGAACCGCCAAAGGGAGCGACAATGACGAATGATCTCAGCGTGCTGGTCGTTGGACTTGGGAACATGGGCATGGCGCACGCGCGGGCGTACGATGCGCTCAGCGGTTATTCCCTTGCCGGCCTCTGCGCACGCTCAATCACGTCGCGCCACGACCTGCCGGAATCGTGGCGCGAGGTGCCGCGCTTTGCCGATTTCGCAACAGCTTTGGCGGAAGTGAAGCCGGACGTGGTTTCGATCAATACGTATCCGGACACGCACGCAGATTACGCGCTCCGGGCGATCGAGGCGGGAGCGCACGTCTTCGTGGAAAAACCGCTCGCCGAGACGGCTTCCGATGCGGAGCGTGTGGTCGAAGCGGCGATGGTCCACGGGCGCAAGCTGGTCGTCGGCTACATTCTGCGCGTGCATCCTTCCTGGACCCGGTTCGTGGAGATCGCGCAGACGCTGGGCAAGCCGCTGGTCATGCGCATGAACCTGAACCAGCAGTCGATCGGGCCGGCCTGGACCTGGCACCGCACGCTCATGCAGAGCCTGCCACCGATCGTCGATTGCGGCGTGCACTACGTGGACGTGATGTGCCAGATGACGAAGTCAAAGCCGATCCGGGTGCACGGCATCGGCGCACATCTTTCATCTGAGGTCAGGACCTACAATTACGGCCACCTGCACGTGGAGTTCGAGGATGGCTCGGTCGGATGGTACGAGGCGGGCTGGGGGCCGATGATGAGCGAGGTCGCCTTTTTCGTCAAAGACGTGGTGGGGCCGAAAGGCGCGGTCAGCATCGTGATGCCCGAGCAGGGGCAGGAAGGGGAAGCGGGCACGGCCGAGACCACCTCGGCCGACATCGACACGCACACGAAGACCAGCATGATCCGGCTGCACCATGCTGCCCTCAACGCGGACAATTCGCTGGCTCGACCCGACGAGGTGTTCCGCATGGACGATGAACCCGGGCACGATGAGCTGTGCGCGCGCGAACAGGCATTCCTGTTGCGCGCGATCCGCGAGAACGTCGATCTGAGCGATCACATGCGGGACGCGGTGCAAAGTCTGCGCATCGTGCTGGCCGCGGATGAAAGCGTCCGCACCAGGCGCGTGGTCGAACTTTAGCCCCGCACATCGACGAGGAACACCATGGCGCACGCAAGCTATCTGCTGGAGACGAGCCACGCGACGATCGCGGTTGCGGAAAGCGCCGGCAGCGGGTGGCCGGTGCTGCTTGTACATGGCAATTCATCCTGCAAGGAGGTGTTCCGCAATCAGATGGAGGGGGAGATCGGTCGCCGCTACCGTCTCATCGCGATCGACCTGCCGGGACACGGCAAGTCCTCCAACGCGCGCAATCCGCGGCGCAGCTACTGCATGCCTGGCTATGCCGACATGGCAACGGAGGTCCTGGACCGGCTTGGTGTCACGCGGTTTGCGATGCTCGGGTGGTCGCTCGGCGGGCATATCGGTATCGAGATGTTCAGCCGCCATGCGGGCATGATGGCGCTGCTCGCCACCGGCACGCCGCCGGTTGCCAATTCACCTGATTCGCTTGCTGCCGGGTTCCTACCCTCCGAGCACATGGGCCTCGCCGGGAAACGCGTCTTCACCGAGGCCGATGCGCAAGCGTACGCGCACGCCACCTGCGGGATCAATGCGCCGTTCGAGCAGTTTCTGCTCGATGCGGTGAAGCGGACGGACGGGCTGGCGCGCGAAACAATGTTTGCCGCCTTTGCGGCCGGTTGGGGGGCCGATCAGCTTCACATCGTGGAGACCCATGACCGCCCGCTGGCGATCATCTCGGGCGGGGCGGAGCCATTCGTGAACAACGCCTATCTCCGCACGATCCAGTACGCGCGGCTGTGGGACGAGCAGGTGCACGTGCTGGACGGCATCGGCCACGCGCCTTTCTGGGAAGCGCCGCGACAATTCGACCCGCTGTTTGCCCGGTTCCTGGCGGACGTTCTGTAGACGCGGCTTTGGCCTCAGTCGATATTCAGACGCAGCAGCTCCCATTCTTCGAGGAAGGCGGCACGTCGAGGGTCGGGTTCTGATCGAAGAAGCCGAACGGCTGGAGGATGAAGCCGCAGCTCATGACGGGCTGGACAGGAAAATCCTCGGCTCGCGGCACGTGGTGGTGTCCGAAGGTATGCCATACCGTGATCTGCGTGTCGGTCACCGGCCGATCGGCCTCGGTCCATCGCGGCAGCCCCTCACCATCCCTGCTCTGGTTGACGTAATCGCCAGCCGGCCAGCGCTCGTCATCGCGGGTGGGAGTCACCCACAGGTGGTGGTGAGCGAAGCCGGCACGGCGCGCCGGCTGGGACCCCTCGGTTGTCACGGCCTTGATTGCGCTGTGCGGCAGCAGGCGGTACGCAACCGGCTGACCGGCGGCGTTCCTGCTGGCAGGATTGGTGATCTTCCAGTAGCGGAGCGACTCGGAACTGGCATTGCGGCGCGCGGCCTTCTCGGTGGCAAGCGCTGTCTCCACCGCGCGGAAGCCATTGTTCCAAGGGTTCGCGGGCCCGGGCGGATCAATGAGAGTGTTGACCTCGGTGACGGTATTGCGCGTTCCGTCGACGGCCATATCGAGGCGGACGTTGAAGAGGTGCTGGTGAATCTGACCGAGCACGCCGGGCGATACCTCGGTGCCATAGGCACGGGCGGCATCGGATGGGATACCGGCCGTGTAGATGATTCCGGTCAATTTCACTTCGAGCTGGATCGTTCCATCGAGGAAAAGATACCAGTAGAAGCCGTACTCGTAATTGCCGACGGTGGCGATGAACGAAATCACCAGGCGGCGACCACGACGCGTGTCGGTCTCATTGGTGCGGAAATCGTAGTGCTTCCAGAGAATGCCGGCATCTTCCTCATGAAGGCATATGGCGTTCGGGATGACGCGTGCGCTGCCGTCGATGGAGTTCGAGACGGCGTCGAAATAGTGGATTGCGCCCAGGCAGTCGCAGCCGAGCGAGAGGCTGTTGGCAAGCATGCCGATGCCGTATTCTCCGCAGTCGAAGGCATTTTTGCGCGCGTGCGCTTCGATCGGGCTGCCGTACGGCACGACCATTTCGGCGAGACAGGCGCGCCGGACCACCGGCCGCCAGCGCCCATTGTCGCGAATCATGATATCGTGCAGCACGAGGCCTTCGCGCGGGGTGAAGCCGATCCGCAGCCGCCAGCCGCACCAACTGACTTCGTTGCCGCGGACCGTGAAGCTCGGCCCCTCAGGTTGCACAACTTCGATCGGCTTCAGATCAGTGCGCCAGCTTGTCTGGAATCGCGCGGCATAATTGCGTGCGGTGGTGGGCACCGGGACCGCGCCCGTATCGTGGACGTGCAGGACCTCGTTCCGGTTGATGTCGACGACGGCGTTCAGGCCTTCGATCGGGTGGGCGTACTGATTGTCGAACGGATTGTCGCGGAGAAAAGCGAAGCCGTGGATGATTCGGCGGTCTTCCTCGTCCGCGTGGCCGAACACGCCGGCCGACCAGGGATCCACGCGGACGCGGTTCGGGTCGGTGATGCCGCGGCGCTCGAGTGCGGCAATGAAGCGGGGATCGGACCTGACCGCACTTTCGGCGAGCAGGAACTCCTCGGCCGCGATCCTCGGCCGCGCGCCGGGCCGCGGCGTCCAGCTCAGAATTTCCTGGCGAGGGATGGACAGGACGGCCTCGTACAGGGCGCCGGATTGCGTATCATAGACCGACACGAACGCGCGGCGATCGGCGCTGCCGGCGGGCGGGAGATCTTCGCGCAGGGAAGGCTCGGCCAGCACGATCGTCTCGAAGCGCATGCCCGGACCCAGGTCATGCTGTTCGCGAACGATGCGTGCTGCCGCGGCGACCTCGTCAGCCGACAGAGGATCGAGGGGGTGCCGCAGATCGAGAGCTGCTCCAACATCATCCATGGCTTCCGTCTCCTCTTTTGCTTGCAGTTCAAGGAGGCCTGAACCTCTTCTTTGCGACTGTAGGCGCCCGGCTGCGAGCGGGCAAGGTCGAGCAAGGGGAAAGCGCAGCCTGGCGTGCATCGCCTGCTCCGACCCGTGCGACAACTCCCGACAGAAGTGCATTCACATCGGCTTGACCGGGGTAGTCAAAGAATGTACCGTTGATCAGACGCTGTTGCGTTGAACTGCGGGAAGTGCTGTCCAAGCAACAAAGGGCAGTGCGACGGGGGGGTCTGCCATGCGAATCACCAAGTCAACCACGACGCGGCGCCGTGCGATCAAGGGACTTGCAGCAACGATTGCTGCGCCATGGGTTGTACCGGCCTTTGCAGCTTCGTCGAAGCCGATCAAAATTGCTCTGTCGGTTGCCCAAACCGGGCAGTTCGGTGTCGGAGATCACGGGGACTACTACAAGGGAGCGAAACTGGCGCTCAAGGAGATCAACGACGCCGGTGGTGTTCGCGGCCGAGAGCTGAAGTTCGAGGTCTTCGACATCAACCTGTTATCGCCGGAAGGAACGCAGGCGACGTACCGGGCGATCGCCGACGCCAAGCCGCATGCGATCGGGACCGCTTTCTCGGTGATTGGCCGGCCCATGCTCGAAGGGCTCGGCGACTACCATGCGCCGCTGCTGCACGGGTCGACGCAGCAGAACATCATCGACGTCGTGAAGGCGAACCCAAGCAAGTACTGGCACGTCTTCGAAGTGGACCCGCCCGACACCTATTACGGGCTCATGTTCCCACGCTTCCTGGAGCAGCTTGCGGCGGAAGGTGTATGGAAGCCGGTCAACAACAAAGTCCACATCATCCGCGAGCAAAGCGCCTACAATCACACCATCGCCCAAGCCGCCACGGAGGCGCTGAAACATTCGAAGTTCCAACTGGCGCGCCTCACCGACGTCATTTCCCCGGTGCAGGACTGGGGCCCGGTGGTGGAGGACCTGAAGCAGACGGGCGCCGGCGTCATCATGTGCGACCACTGGGTCGCGGCGGAAGAGGCGGCGTTCTGCCAGGCGTTCGTTGCAGATCCGGTGAAGGGAGCGCTCGTCTATCTGCAATACGGGCCCTCGCAGTCTGAATTTCTCAGCATTGCCGGGCACGCGGCCGAGGGCATGGTCTGGTCAACCGTTCTCGGCGTCTACGCCGACCAGCAAGGGGCGGCGTTCCGCAAGGCATTCAGCGCCACCTACCCTGGCACCATGGGCCTTTGTTACACCGGGTCAGCCTATGATACGATCTATTTCCTCAAGGAAGCCTGGATGCATGTTGACCCCGACGACTTCAAGGGGGTGGCTGATTACGTCCGCACGCATGTCTATCGCGGGGTCGACGGGGCGATCAACATGAACAACGCCTATCAGGCGGCCATCCAGTATCCGCTGCAGACGACCGATCTGGACAAGGGCATGGCGACGCTCTACTTCCAGGTGCAGGACATGCAGCACAAAATCATCCAGCCGGATGCCCTGACCCAATCGAAGTTCCGGCTGGCCCCCTGGATGACCGCTTAGCCGAGCCGGACGTTCGCCCGGCCGGTTCGGCGATGCATACCAGCGGCGGCAGAATCCGTTTCTGCTGCGACGACATTCACATCCGGCTCGGCGGGCGGCAGATTTTGGAAGCCGTGTCGCTTGGCGTCGATGCGGGCCAGGTGCTGGGCATCGTGGGGCCGAACGGCGCCGGGAAGACGACCCTGCTGGAAATTTTCTCCGGCCGGTACCGGGCGCAACGAGGGCGCGTATTCTTCGACGACCGCGACATCACGCGACTACCGCTGCATGCGCGTGCCCGGCTCGGTCTCGGACGGACCTACCAATCGCCGGTGGTGCCCGAGGCGCTCAAGGTTGGGGAGGTGCTCAAGGCGGCGCGGCAAGCCTATCCGCCGCTGCTCACGCGCTACCATGCAGAGTGGGCGGCCGACAAGGTTGGACTCGGGGCGCAAGCCGAGGCCATGGCGGCATCACTCGATACTCTCAGTCGCCGCAAACTGCTACTCGCCTGCCTGCTGATGCGCCGTCCGCGCGTCCTCTTGATGGACGAACCCGCAGCCGGCCTCATCAACTCGGAGATCGACGAAATCGACAACCTGATCCGCTACTTCGCCCGCGAGTTGCGGATGGCGGTGATCGTCGTCGAACATCGTCTCGAACTGCTTTCAGCGATCGCCGACGAGGTCGTGGTGCTCGATCTCGGCCGATTGATCGCGCGGGGATCTCCCGAGAGGGTCTTCGAGGATCGGGCCGTGCGGGCGGCCTATTTCGATGCCGGCTCGGCCGAGGCACGGGTCCGGGAAGGCGCGATATGAAGGAAGTTCTTCGAGTACAAGGCCTGTCCGCCGGCTATGGGCCGTTGACGGTATTACATCGCGTCAACCTGACGGTGTATCCGGGCGAGCGGGTGGGCCTCATCGGTCTCAATGGTCATGGGAAATCGACCCTGCTGCGCGCGATCGCGGGCCTGACCGACTGGCAGAGCGGCTCGATCCAACTGAAAGGCAGGGAGATCGGGGGTACGAGGAGCCAAAGCGCAGGCCGCAATACGCACCGGATCGTGCGCATGGGGCTGGCGCTGATGCCCCAAGGCGATGCCTTGTTCTATGGACTGACGGTCGCCGACCATCTCAACAGCGGGGCCTTCACGCGGAGTACCTGGCGTGAAAGGTCCGCGCGCCGCGAGCGGATCCTGGAGATCTTCCCGCCGTTGCGCAAGCTGCTTGCGGCGCCGGTGGGCAAGTTGTCGGGCGGCGAGCGACGCATGGTCAGTCTTGGTCGCGGCCTCATGACCGATGCCTCGCTCTACCTGATCGATGAGCCCTCGCTTGGCCTCGCACCCAGCATCAGCAAAAGCCTGATCGCGGTGCTGAGCGAGATCGACCTCAAGGATGGAGCCATGATCATCGCCGAGCAGAACCTTTCGATGCTGGAGGGGAAGGTGAGCCGCCTGCTTGGCATCCATGCCGGCGTGCTGAAAGGCGGCGCCGATGCGCTGAACGCCGCGACCCTCAATGGCTTTGCTGGCGCGGTGCGCTGAACCCAGAGCAGAACGGCCGCAGGATGCAGATCGATCCGTACTACGTCATCGTGACCGCGGCCATGTTGGCCTCGATTTATGGCCTGCTCGCCATCGGCATCTCGATCATCTGGTCGAGTCTGGGCCTGATCAACATGGCGCACGGTCTGACCTTCGCGCTCGCGGGATACGGTGCGTGGGCGGTGGCGCAGTATCTGTCGAGCGATGGCCCGGTGGTGCTGGTTGCCGGCATCATCGCCGGCGCGCTGGTGGGCATGCTGATTGGCGTCCTCGCGTTTCTGCCGCTTTACGACAAGCCCAATTACGTCCTGCGCAGCCTGATTGCGACGCTCGCCATCAGCCTGCTTGGGGAACAATTCATGCTGGCGGCGTTCGGGCCACGGTCGAGGCCCCTTCCGCCGGTGTTCGGGCACGCGAGCTTCCACTTCGGGACCGCGGTTGTCAGCGCTGGTCAGCTTGGGGCCATCGTGACCTCCTGGCTGGTGCTGCTGCTGATAGCGTTCTGGGCCAAGCACAGCCGGCGTGGGCTCGAAATACGGGCGATGATGCGCAACCCGGAGGGTGCGGCGTTGGTGGGCATCGGCCTCAGATCGACCGCCATGGCGGTGATGGCCGTCACGGGCGGGCTTGCGGGCCTGGCTGCGGTCCTGCTGTCGCAGACCTATTTCGTCAGCCCCTTCTCGGGCCTCACGCCCCTGCTCAAGGGCATGATCGTGGCGCTTGCCGGCGGTCTCGGCAGCATTCCGGGCGCGATCATCGCGGCGATCCTGGTCGGCCTGATCGAGGCGTTCACGGCCGTCTCGATCGGTGGGCAGTTCGTGCTGATCACACAATTCCTGTTCATCATCATCGTGCTGCTGATTCGTCCGCGCGGCATCGCCGGCATCATCGAGACGGTGCGAGAGTAGGCGAT
>Ga0335075_10003456_pt1 | contig 25050 bp, 27 predicted proteins | sample Lox_Sample_24_FD_206723 | JGI IMG/M metagenome (GOLD analysis project Ga0335075, IMG submission 206723) | Soil microbial communities from Loxahatchee National Wildlife Refuge, Florida, United States - Lox_Sample_2.4 | ecosystem: Environmental > Terrestrial > Soil > Wetlands | place: USA...
GACTGCCGGCAGGAAGCGCCGCCGCTCAAGCAGCATGAGGCCGGCCGCTGGTGGGCGTGCTGGCATCCGCTCGGGAGGGGAGCCCGCCCGTGACCGAGACTGTCCCGACTCCCGCGGGCGAGCCCGGCAGCGACGTTCTGCTCAAGGTACGTCACCTCGTCCAGGAGTTCGTGCTGCGCGACTTCGGCGGCGCGAAAGGCGGAGTGCTCCAGGCCGTGTCCGACGTGTCGTTCGACCTGCACGCCGGCGAGACGCTTGGCATCGTGGGGGAAACGGGGTCGGGGAAGTCCACTCTCGCCCGGTCAGTGATCCAGGCGCCGCCGCCGAAGCAGGGCGAGGTGATTTTCCAGGGGCAGGAACTGGTCGGCCTTCACCACAAGGCGCTGAAGGCGGCGCGTCGCAACCTTCAGATGGTCTTCCAGGACCCGTTCAGCTCGCTTGACCCGCGGTGGTCTGTCTCCAGGATCGTGGCGGAGCCGCTTATCGCCTACGGCGTTGGCACCATGGCCGAGCGCCGCGAGCGGGTCAAATCCCTGCTGGACCTGGTCGGTCTCGACCCGAGCCGGTTCGGCATCCGGCGGCCGCGGGAGCTGTCCGGCGGGCAGTGCCAGCGCGTAGCGCTGGCCAGGGCACTGGCGCTTGAGCCGAAACTCATCCTCTGTGACGAGCCGGTCTCCTCACTCGACGTCCTGGTGCAGGCGCAGGTGCTCAACCTGTTCGAGAAGCTGCGGGCGGAACTAGGCCTGTCCTACCTGTTCATCGCGCACGACCTGGCGCTGGTGAAGCAGGTCAGCGACCGGGTCGCAGTGATGTACCTGGGCAAGCTCTGCGAGCTCGGGCCAGTCAGGGAGATCTACAGCGAGCCACTGCACCCGTACACGCTGGCCCTGCTGACTTCGATCCCTGACCCGGATCCGCAGGTCGGCCGGCGGGATACCGCCACCGTGATCAAGGGCGAACTGCCGTCGCCGCTCGACCCCCCGAGTGGCTGCCGCTTCCGCACTCGCTGCCCGATGGCGCAGGAGCGCTGTGCCGCCGAGGTACCCGAGCTGCGGCCCCTCTCCGACGGCCGCTACGTGGCCTGTCATTTTCCGCTGGCCGGCAGCTGGCAAGCCGAGCGTGCACTACCCCAGGCAAGCCCGGCCATTGCCGGCGATATCTAATATTCCTGCTGTATGGCCGTATAGAAGGGGTCCCCTATGACAGACACCCAGCGCCGCCCACCCTTCCGCGCCGACCACGTCGGGAGCCTGCTGCGCCCGCCTCAGCTGTTGCGGGCACGGGAAGATGCCGCGGTCGGCAAGATCACTGCCATGGAACTGCGCGCGGCGGAGGACACGGCGATCCGCGAGGTGGTCCACCGGCAGGAGGAGCTCGGGCTAGCCGGCGCGACCGACGGCGAACTGCGCCGGGAGTCCTGGCACATGGACTTCATTTACCAGCTCGGCGGCATCCAGAAGGTGCAGGACGACACCATCAGAGTGGCCTTCCACAACAGGGAGCGGAACTACGAGTGGGCGCCGCCCTCGGCGCACGTAGTCAAGCCGCTGACGCTGGAGCACACGATCTTCGGCGACGCGTTCTCATTCCTGGCGGGCACGGTCAGCACCGCTGTGCCCAAGCTCACCATCCCGTCGCTGAGCATGGTGCACTACCGGGGCGGCCGGTCCGCCATCGACCCGGCGGTTTATCCCGACCTCGAGGAGTTCTGGACTGACCTGGCCGCGGCCTATGCCGAGGAGGTCCGCCGGCTCTACGACCTCGGCTGCCGCTACCTGCAGTTCGACGACACCAGTCTGGCCTACGTCAACGATCCGGCGCAGCGCGAGCACGTAGCCGAGATCGGGGGCGACCCGGAGCACCAGCACGAGCAGTACATCGCGAACATCAACCGCGCGCTGGCCGGCCGGCCTGCCGACCTGGCGGTGACCACGCACATGTGCCGGGGCAATAACCAGAGCATGTGGGCGGCCGAGGGCGGCTACGAGTTCGTCGCCGACGCGCTGTTCAACAACCTCGATGTCGACGGCTTCTTCTGCGAGTGGGACGATGAGCGCTCCGGTGGCTTCGAGCCGCTGCGGTTCGTGCCGAAGGGTAAGCGGGTCGTGCTCGGGCTGGTCACCAGCAAGCGCGGCGAACTGGAGAGCAAGGACGATCTCAAGCGGCGGATCGACGAAGCTGCACGGTTCGTCGACCTCGATCAGCTCTGCCTGTCGCCGCAGTGCGGCTTCTCCTCCACGAAGGAGGGGAACGACCTGACACCGCAGGAGCAATGGGACAAGCTCGCGCTGATTGTCGAGACTGCGGAGGATATCTGGGGCGCCTTGTGACCCAGACCCCGGACCGCGCGACGCCGGGGCCGGGGTCTCACGTGGCTTTGTCCCAGCGGAGCGTGTACCGGAAGAACAGCCGCCGACGGACCGAGCTGTCCGGCAGCTGCGCTCTGGCCGCGTTCGAGATCTCGGCGAAGGTGATGGCGGGATCCATCATCGGCATGACCGGCTGCCTGTCGAAAGTGAGCTCATGGACGCGGGCGCGCCGGGGATGCTTGATCATCCCCATGGCCGGGTTCACGGCACCCGAGACCACGTCGAATGCGAGATCGGCCAGCGAGTCGGCGCGGGCCAGGCCGACGACCAGCAGCCGACCGCCAGGCGCCAGCAGCCGCGGGATCCGGGCCAGCGTGTCGTCCTGATCGAGATGGTGCAACACGGCGACCATGGTTATCAGGTCAGCCTCGCCATCGCGCGCCGTCGAACTAAAGTCAGCGAAGTCAGCTCGGTGGATGCTCACGTGCGGAAGCCCGCGCAGGCGCGCACTCGCTGCTGCCGCCATGCCTTCATTGCGGTCGATTCCGGTGACCTGCGCGAAGTAGGTGGCCAGCTTCCCAGCGAGCACGCCTTTTCCGCAGCCGATGTCTACCGCAGCCTGCCGGTGTGCGGGCAGGTTGCGCAGGATCCAGCCGTGAAAGTGCTCGTTGTGGTTCCAGGGGTGACGCGCATTGATCTTGCCCAGATACTGATGCAAAGGCCCCGGGAGCTCCCTGATATCCATACCAGGCAGCCTGTCACGCGGCCGGGTCGAGATGCCCGGCAATTCACGGTTCGCGACTGCGGCCAGCCGTTCCCGCTGAGCACTTCTGCCCAGTGAAAGCGTCATTGCCCTGGGCCGCGGGCTTGTGCGAGCGTCAGCCGTGTAATGCATGCGAGGTCAGGGGAACTGGATAGGGCTTCTGCGGCCGAAGGCCACGTGCAGAAAGGGCCGGGGGATGACCGTGCCAGTTCGCGAGGGCAGTCTGCTGTGGACTCCGAGCGCCGCCCAGGTGTCAGACGCCAACCTGACCGCGTTCCTGGCCTGGCTCGCTGACCGTGGTCATGCCTTCGGCAGCTACGACGCGCTCTGGCAGTGGTCGGTCACCGATCTCGACGGGTTCTGGCAGGCGATCTGGGACTACACCGGGATCGAATGCTCGGCACTGCCGCATCGAGTACTCGGCCAGCGCGAAATGCCAGGTGCCGAGTGGTTCCCCGGAGCCCGGCTTAACTATGCACAGCACGTGCTGCGGCGTGAGCGTCCGGGTGAGACCGCCCTGCTGTCGGCGAGCGAGGCCGCAGGGCCGCACAGCCTCGACTGGGCAGAACTGGCCGGCCAGGTGCGCATTCTCGGCACCCGGCTGCGCGCCATGGGCGTGCGGCCAGGCGACCGGGTCGCATCCTGCCTGCCCAACATCCCGCACGCGGTCATCGCGATGCTGGCAACCACGAGCATCGGCGCGATCTGGGCGAGTTGCTCGCCGGACTTCGGCTGGCGGGGAGTGCTTGACCGGTTCCGCCAGCTCACCCCCAAGGTGCTGTTCTGCGCGGACGGCTATCAGTACGGCGGCAAGCGGTTCGACCGCAGCGACGAGCTACGCCAGATCATCGACAGCCTGGGCAGCCTGGGCAGCCTGGAGCAGGTTATCTGGTTGCCTTATCTCAATGCGTCTGGCGGCAGCGTGCCGGCACGTGACGCGCTGACCTGGGATCAGGTACTCGACCACCCGCCCGTGCCCGCCGCGCAGTTCGAGTTCGAGCAAGTCCCGTTCGCTCATCCGCTGTGGATCTTGTTCTCCTCCGGCACGACAGGCCTGCCGAAGGCGATCGTGCACGGCCACGGCGGGATCTTGATCGAGCAGCTGAAGCTCCAGACACTGCACATGGACCTGCGGCCCGGTGACCGGATGCTCTTCTTCACCACCACCGGCTGGATGATGTGGAACTTCCTGGTCAGCTCACTGCTGCTGGGCGTGTGCCCGGTGCTGTACGACGGCAGTCCCACCTACCCCGGCCCGGAAACTCTGTGGCGGCTGGCGCAGGAGTGCAGCGTCGCGTTCTTCGGCTCGAGCCCCGCGTTCGTGGAGATTATGTCGCAGGCCGGATTTGTGCCGAAGCAGCGCTACGAGCTACCGGCCCTGCGGGCGATCATGCCGGCCGGCTCTCCGGTGTCGGCCGAGTGCACCGCCTGGTTCTACCAGAACGTCAAGCAGGACGTCTGGGTGTGCACCGGCAGCGGCGGCACTGACGTGTGCAGCGGCTTCGTCGGCGGCGTGCCGACGAAGCCGGTCTATGCCGGCGAAATCCAGGCGCGCCACCTTGGCGTGGACGCTCGGGCGTTCAACGAGCGCGGCGAGAGCGTCGTGGACGAGGTCGGCGAGCTCGTGATTACCGCGCCGATGCCCTCGATGCCGGTAGGCCTGTGGGGTGACACCGACGGCGCGCTCTACCGCGAGTCCTACTTCGCGCAGTTCCCCGGAGTCTGGCGGCACGGGGACTTCTTCCGCATCAACTCCAGGGGCGGATCCTTCGTGCTCGGCCGCTCTGACGCGACGCTGAACCGGCAGGGTGTCCGCATCGGCACGGCTGAGGTGTACCGCGCACTCTCGACTATCGAGGAAGTCGAAGACGCGCTCATTGTGAACCTGGACCTAGACGGCGGGCAGTTCTTCATGCCGCTATTCGTCAAGCTCGCCGACGAGCTTGTGCTCGACGCAGCCCTCGAGCAGAAGATCGCCGACCGGCTGCGGCGCGAGTACACGCCGCGGCACGTGCCAGACCGGATCGTGCAGGTCCCGGCGATCCCGGTCACGCTGACCGGCAAGAAGATGGAGGTCCCGGTGCGCAGGATCCTGCTCGGCGTGCCGGCCGACGAAGCCGCCAACCGCAACGCGATGGCGAATCCTGGCTCGCTGGACTTCTACGTCAGGTACGCGGCATCGCAGCAGAAACATCCGATCCGCTGACGATCAGTCAAGGAGGGAACGTGGCAGGATCGCCAGCTCCGTCGTACCGCCGGATCGCAACCGAGGAGGCGTTCTCGGTACCTGAGGTTTTCGCCGCGCTGCAGGAATGGGTAGCCGATGCCGGGCCGGACGAGCCCGACCAGGATTTCCTCAGCTTCCTGTTTGGCCAGGACCTGCCTGGCCTGCAGCGGGTTCGCAGGCAGCTGCTGGATCTGGAGGGGGAGCGGTTGCAGATCATGGACGACTGCGGCGTCGATATGCACTTGCTCTCGCTAACGGCGCCCGGCGTGCAGACTCTTGACAGCCGCCGGGCGATGGCCCTGGCGTCGCGGGTGAATGACCGACTGGCCGACGTCGTCGGCAGGCACCCGGAGAGATTCGCCGGGCTGGCAGCGATCGCGCCGCAGGATCCGGGTGCCGCGGCGGCCGAGATCGAGCGGGCAATCAGGGACCTGAATCTGAACGGTATCGTCATCAACTCACACACCCGCAACGAGTATCTCGATGACGAGAAGTTCTGGCCCATCTTCGAAGCAGCGGCGGGCCTGCGCGCACCTATTTACCTACATCCGCGCTCGCCGTCGGCGCAGATGGCGCAACCGTACAAGCGATTCGGCCTGGAGACCGGTATCTACGGGTTCCAGGCGGAGACCGGGCTGCACGGCATCCGGCTGATCTGCAGCGGCGTCTTCGACCGCTTCCCTGACCTGCAGATCGTTCTCGGCCACCTAGGCGAGGGGATCCCGTTCTGGCTGTGGCGCGTGGACTATATGCACCCGGTCCGGAGCTCGCACAGCACGCGTCCGAAGCTGGAACTCAAGCCGAGCGAGTACTTCAAGCGCAATTTCATGATCACGACGAGCGGCATGAACTGGCATCCGGCCCTGCGATTCTGCATCGAGTCCGTCGGCGCCGACAACATCATGTGGGCGATCGACTACCCGTACCAGATCACCGAGGGCGCGGTGGAATTCATGAACGACGCCCCGATAGCAGACGAGGACAAGCGCAAGATCTTTCACCAGAACGCCGAGCGCGTCTTCCGGATCGCGCCGGAGGTTGCGGCGGCAGTCCCGGCCGGGTGACGGCACCAGTTACGAAGAGACCCCCGGCCTTAGGAGCGGCCATGCTGCACATCGGCGTCAACCTCGGATTCGGCAACCTGCACGAGAACCTGTCCGACGAGCAGATGTATCACGGGGAGCTAATGCTCGCCGAGCTTGCCGACCGGCTGGGCTTCGACAGCCTGTGGGCCGTTGAGCATCACTTCGACGGCTACGCGATGTGCCCGGACAACGTGGTTCTGCTCGCGCACGTGGCCGGTCGTACTCAGCATGTGCGGCTTGGTACCGGAGCGGTGATCCTGCCGTGGAACGATCCGCTCCGTGTCGCCGAGAAAATGATCATGCTTGAGGGCCGGGAGCACTATGCAGAGGAGCAGGAGCGTGCTCAAGCTCAACGTCTCGTCCGCTCCGCTGCTGGCGGAGCACAACGCGCCGGTAAGCATGCGAGTCTCGAGGTGACCGGCCCGCTCAGCGTGACGCTGCATGCGGCGACGTCGGCCGCCGACACCGACTTCACCGCCAGGCTTGCTGACGTGTGGCCAGACGGGCGCTCGATGGGCATCGCAGATGGCATCGTGCGCGCGCGTTGCCGCGACGGCACAGGCCGGGTGAACGCGATCAGTCCGGGCAGGATCTATGAGTACACCATCGACCTGGTCGCCACCAGCCAGGTGTTCAGGGCTGGCCACCGGCTTCGGGTCGACATATCGAGCTCGAACTTTCCGTGCTTCGACCGCAATCCCGGAAACGGCGCGCCCGCCGCGACCGCCGAGGCACGGGACTTCGTCGTGGCTGAGCAGACCATCTGCCACGACAGCGGGCACCCGTCCTACATCACGCTGCCGGTCATCCCGCGCAGCTAAGCCGGCTCACGACCGCTCACGACCGCGAGCGCGACTCCTCGAGCGCGCGGCCGACCAGAACACGGGCTAGGTGCTCGCGGTAGGTCCGGCTGCCGTTGAGGTCATCGGGCGCGTTGGTCTGCTCGGCGGCGTGAGCGGCTGCCTCCCGGGATCCGAAGCCCGCGCCCAGGGCCTGCTCTACGGCAGCGGCCCGTAGCGGCGTGGAGCCCATGTTAATCAGCGCGACACTAGTGCCCTGAACTGCCACACCGACGATCGCCCAGTCGATGCCGCGCTTGGAGAACTTCTGAAACGACCAGCCCCGGCCGAGCGGCTTGGGAATCTTGATCTCCGCGAGCAGTTCGCCCGGCTGCAGTGCAGTCTCGAACAGATCACGGAAGAACTCGGCGGCCGGGATATCCCGGCTACCTGAAGGGCCGCGCGTCACCAGGGTCGCTCCGAGCGCGAGTATCACGGCAGGCAGGTCGGCCGCCGGATCGGCATGGGCCAGCGAGCCGCCTATGGTGCCGCGGTGCCGGACCTGCGGGTCGCCTACCTGACCCGCGGAGTGCGCGAGGAGCGGCAGCTCACTGGCGAGAAGGCCAGACCGGGCGACGTCGTTGTGACTGGTCAAGGCTCCGACGGCGATATGGTCACCGGCGTCGCGAATGTAACTGAGCTCGCCCAGCCGGCCGATGTCGATGAGGATCTCGGGCACTGCTAGCCGCAGTTTCATCAGCGGGAGCAGAGAGTGTCCGCCTGCGAGGTACTTCGCCTCCTCGCCGTTTTCGGCAGCCAGGTTCAGTGCCTCGTCGACTGAAGCCGCTCGCTTGTAGGTGAAGGGTGCGGTGATCAACTGGTCCGCCTCTCACTCGCGGCGGCGAGTACAGCCCTGACGATGTTGTGGTAGCCGGTACACCGGCAAAGGTTGCCCTCAAGCGCCGTGCGCACCTCACCTTCGGTGGGCGAAGGGTTTTCTGCCAGCAGCGAGACCGACGCCATGACCATGCCCGGCGTGCAGAAGCCGCATTGCAGCCCGTGCTCGGCCTGGAACGCTCGCTGCACGGGGTGCATGTCGCCGTGGTCCGCGGCCAGTCCCTCGACGGTGACGACCTCGGATCCGTCGGCCTGAGCCGCCAGGACCGTGCAGGACTTGACCGACTGCCCGTTGAGCAGGACGGTGCATGCCCCGCACGAACTCGTGTCGCAGCCGACATTCGTGGCCGTCAGACCCGCGACGTCCCGCAGGAAGTGCACGAGCAGGGTGCGATCCTCGACGTCGGCTGCTACTGGACTGTCGTTTACCGTCACCGTCACTCTCACCGGCTGTACCTCGCTTCGTTGATCGCGGCCCACACTCGCTCCGGCGTGGCGGGCATGTCGATGTGCCGGACGCCCAGGTGACTAACGGCGTCGATGATCGAGTTCTGGGTTGCCGGCGTGGCGCCGATTGTGCCCGCCTCACCGATGCCCTTGGCGCCAAGCGGGTTGATGGTCGCCGGAGTCTCGCTCTGCAGTAGCTCGAAACTCGGCAGCTCAGCCGCCGTGATGATCGCGTAATCCACGAGCGTGCCGGTCACCGGATTGCCATCGGTGTCGTAGACCATCTCTTCCAGCAGCGCCTGGGCGACGCCCTGAGCGATTCCGCCGTGCCGCTGGCCCTCTGCGAGCACCGGGTTCAGTACGGTGCCGGCGTCGTCGACAGCGACGTGCCGCACAAGCTTGGCCTTGCCCGTCTCGACATCGACCTCGGTCACCGCAAGATGGGTGCCGAACGGGAACGTCGGCTGCCCGTCCGTGTAGTTCACCGACGCCGTCAGGCCGTCGGTCCCGGCATGCTCAGCCACCTGCGCCCACGTCTTGCTGGCCTCAGGGTCGCCGCGGACCTGCCAGATGCCGCGTTCGGTATTCAGCTCGAGGTCGGACTCGCTGGCCTCGAGCATGGCCGCGGCCACCCGCCGGCCCTGCTCCCGCACGTCGGCTGCGGCCCGCTGCACAGCGACACCGCCGAGTTGGAGTGACCGCGATGCGTAGGTTCCCACGCCGAGCGGAATGAGGTCGGTGTCACCGTGCACGACCGTCACGTTCGCCATGTCGATGCCAAGCTCGGCTTGCACGAGCATCGCCCAGGCAGTGTGGTGACCCTGGCCGTGGGCGGAGCTGCCTGTGTAAACCGTGACGGTGCCGTCCTCGTGCAGGTCCAGTCGCGCCGTCTCGCCGCCAGCGGCATCCGCAGCGGTGATCTCTACGTAGCTCGCCAGGCCGATCCCCAGCTGCAGTACGTCGCCTCGCTCGCGCCTGCGCGCTTGCTCGGCCCGCAGTTCCTGGTATCCGCCGCCTGCCAGGACCTTGTCCAGTGCCTCGACGTATGCACCGGTGTCATAGACCGCGCCGCACGGGGAGCTGTAAGGGAACTTGTCCGGTGGCACCAGGTTGATCCGTCGCACCTCGCCGGGATCCATGCCGATCTCGGCCGCGAACAGATCGACGGCCCGCTCGATCGCGGCGGTGGCTTCCGGCCTGCCGGCGCCACGATAGGCGGAGATCGGCGCGGTGTTCGTGACGACCACGCGGTAGGCGGTCTCCACCTTGCCGATGTCGTAGGGGCCAGCCGCCATGAGGCTCGTCAGGAACGGCAGGAAGCCGCCCATCCGGGGGTACGCCCCGGTATCCTGCACGATCTCAAGCCGGTAGGCGAGGATGCGCCCGGCCCGGGTGCCGCCAATCTTGATGACGTGGCGCTGCGCGCGGCCGTGCGTCATCGCGAGGAGATTCTCGCTGCGAGTCTCGGCCCAGCGCAGCGGAGTGCCCGTGTGCTTAGCGGCCCACGCGACCAGCAGCGCGTCCCTGTCGACGGCGATCTTGGCCCCGAAGCCGCCACCGACATCGGGCGCGACCACCCGGATGCTGCCAGGGTCAAGTCCGAGGGCGCCGGCGAGGACGAACCGCGCTATCTGCGCGTTCTGCGTGCTCACCCAGAGAGTCAGCTTGCCGTCTGCCCAGTGCGCCGCGGCAGCACGTCCCTCCATCGGAACGGGGGCGAGCCGCTGGTTCGATATCGTCCGCTCGACCACGACCTCGCAGCCATCAAACGCAGCCGCGTCGGCGGGCGCGCCCGAGGTCACCGCAACGTTGGTGCCAGCCGCGGGAAACAGCAGCGACTCCGCCGCGATGGCCGCCTCTGGGCCTACCACCGCCGGGAGCGGCTCGTAGTCGACGCTGACGAGTTCGGCGGCGTCCTCGCCCTGATAGCGGTCGTCAGTGATCACCATCGCCACCGGCTCGCCGACGAAGCGGACGCGGTCAACGGCGAGCAGCGGCTCGGCCCAGTGGCCGCCAAGCGGCAGCGGCGCACCCTCGGTGCCAGTGTTACTGCCATCATCGGGCGGCGGGGGAGCGAGATCGTCTAGGTCGGCAGCGGTCAGTACGGCGACGACACCCGGCGCCCCTCGCGCTACCGATGCATCGATGCCAGTTATGAGTGCATGGGCGATCGGACTGCGGACAAACGTCGCGCGCGCCGCCTGTGCCAGCTCCGGCACTCTCAGGTCATCGACGTAAACGCCACCGGTAGTGAGCAGCCGCGGATCCTCGATCCGCACGACCCGGGTGCCAAGGATGCTCATCAGGTCTCCCGATTTCTGGCGCTAGGCAGTTGAGTTCACGCGCAGTCTGCAGAACTGGAGGCTGGCAGTTCGCCCAGTATCGGGGCATAACTGTGCCCAGGGCAACAGATACCAGGCATAGACGGTTTTAGCACCCTGTGCGACTGCGGTGCTGGGCGGCTGGTCGGTCAGCCCCGACTGGCGGCGGCGGTTCGGGTTCGCGCCTCGGTTGTGGTCACGGCTTAGTGCAGCGTGCGCGGAGGGTGGTGGCGCCGTCGCCGTCGAGTTCGTTGCAGTAAGTCTCGCGGCCGGTCATGGCCATGATCAGGGCCAGGGTGCTGCCGGACACCAATGGCCCGGAGCCGGTGACGAAGGTGCCGTCACTGGCTTGCAGTCGCAAGCCGACGATCCGCTTTTTGGCGGGGACGACGAGGTCAGAGCCCTGGTAGTAGTTGGCCAGCCGGGTGAGTGTGGCGATCGGGTAGTCGCGGTGGATGCCCAGCGGCCGGCGGATGTCCTCGCCGTGCACGATCGATTCGCCGAGCACCGCAACGGTTGGCACAAGTGGCTTGGTCGTGCTGGTGACGACGCGGCGGAACCGTGCGAGGGTCTCGGTGGGGGTAACGCCGAGTTGCTCGGCCAGTCGCATCGCGACCATTTTGTCGAAGTCGAACCGGCAGCGGATGACGCCTGCCAGCCACCGCACGGGGTCCAGGCTGGCTCCGGCGGTGAGGTGTGCCAGCACCTGGCGCACGGTGAATCCGGTGCACAGCGACGGCGTCGCCCACTGCTCGTCGGTCAGGTCCGCGAGGTCGGCGGTCAGGGCGGCTCGCTCGGCGTGCACCAGCGACCAGATGCTGCTCGCGTGACGCAGGTCGGTTGTCGGTTCTGGCGCAGTCATTCTGGCGAATCTCCTGTGTCCGGCTAGGAGCCGCGGCTAGTCGGCGTACGGCCGCAGTTCGAATGTGCCGACCAGGGCGGTCGGGTGCCTGGACGCGACCTCGATCGCCTCATCGAGGTCGGTGCACTCCAGCACGGCAAATCCTGCGATCTGCTCCTTGGTCTCGGCGAACGGTCCGTCGGTCACCAGCACCTCGCCGTCGCGCACCTTGACCGTGGTAGCCGAGCTAGTCGGCCGCAGGAAGCCACCGCCGACAAGGATGCCGCGGGCTCTCATCTCCGCATCCCAGGCTTCGACCTGCTGAGTCTCCTCACTGCTGTCCGCGTCGTTATCCCACCAGTCCACGGCGGACTCGTCGACGCAGTGGATCATCAGGTATCTCATGCGCTGCTCCCGTTTCTTGCCGCGTTAGCTGCAATCACTTACACGACGCAGCAGCAGTCCCCAGATGGACAAACTGGCGCTGCGTGTTTCCGCTAGGAGGCGCCGATCAGGGTGTCAGGCACCTCGCGCATGAAGATCTCGGCTGTCTTAGGACCGACACCCCTGAAACGCTCCAGCCGCTTCACTGCCTCCTCGCGCGTGGCGGAAGTGCGGACGAGCCGGGCGACGCAGTTGCTCAAGCGGCGTCGAGTGTGATCACCGTCGCGGCGACCGTCGTGGGCTGAGGGGTCGGCTGACCGTCCTCGCGGAGCCCGGCTAGGTGGAGCATGATCGCCTGCCGCATCTCGGCGATGACGGCTTCCTCGGTGTCTGCTAGTGCGACACAGCCGGGTAGCTCGGGGCTCCACGCGCCATAACCACCATCGTCGGCCCGCTCAATCACGACCGCATAGCTGGTCATGGAGTCCTCCGGTCTAGCCTTGCCGGCCTTAGGATCCGTCCTGGGACCAGTGGCCGGACTCCTCAAGGGAGCTGTTCCGGGCATTCCGCTCGGATCAGGGCGAGGAGCTGATCTTGGAGAACAATGCGTTCGTCGAGAAGGTCCTCCCCACCGGGATCATGCGCACGCTCGATGATGCGGAAATGGCCGAATACCGGCGTCCATACCGGGAACGGGGGGATAGCCCGCTGCCCACCCTGATCTGGCCGCGGCAGCTTCCCGTCGGCGGCGAGCCCGCAGACGTTACGCGGATCGTCCAGGAGTACGCGGAGTGGCTGGCCAGGACACCAGGGATTCCCAAGCTCTTCGTGAACGCCGAGCCCGGAGTGATCTTGCGCGACCGGCAGCGTGCGGTCTGCCGGACCTGGCCTGACCAGACCGAGATCACCGTCCCCGGCCGGCACTTCGTGCAGGAAGACTCGGGCGCCGAGATCGGCGCGGCAATCGCCGGGTGGCTGGCCCGCCTGACCTGACAATTGGCCGCATCAGGAAACCGCCGAGACTCCGCAAGAAGCAGCACGCGTGCTCGAAACAGTGATGAGCCGCTGAGAGTCGACCCTGCCTAACTTCATGAACCTCCGGTGCGCACCGCCGCCACGACTCGCGCGCGTTCCCGGGCGCTCGGCACGCCGGTAGCGTTGGGCCAGGCGCGGAGTAGCGGCTGGGAGGGCGCATGAGGGTGGCGCGGCTGCACGCGCCTGCAGATATCAGGCTCGCCGATGAGCCGGTTCCAGATCAAGGCCCTGGCCATAGCCTGGTACGCGTCACAGCAGTGGGGATCTGCGGCTCTGACTTGCATTGGTGGAGTGAGGGTGGCATCGGCGACGCCAAGCTCCGCACGCCATTGGTGCTCGGGCACGAGATTGCTGGCGTGATCGTGATGGGACCGCGCGCCGGTCAGCGGGTGGCGATAGACCCGGCGATCCCGTGCGAGGACTGCCAGCAATGCCGCGATGGTTACCGCAACCTTTGCCGTCAGGTTCAGTTCGCCGGCCACGGCAACGTCGACGGCGGAATGCGCGATTTCCTGACCTGGCCCACGGCACTCTTGCACCGGTTGCCTGACCGGCTGACGGCTTGCGATGGCGCCATGCTTGAGCCGCTGGGAGTGGCAGCGCATTGCATCGACCTGGGCCATCTGCGGCTTGGCGGCACCGCTGCCGTAGTGGGCTGCGGACCGATCGGGTTGCTCGGTGATCCAGTTGCTGCGATTGACGGGCGCCGCGAGGATCGTCGCCATCGATCCGCTGGCGCATCGCAGAGAGGCGGCGGCACAGCTCGGTGCTGACTCGACAGTCGGGCCTGCGGCATCGACCGGGCTGGACGACCTCACTCAGGGCGGAGCCGACGTGGTATTTGAGCTGGCTGGCGTCGGCCAGGCGGTTCAGCTGGCGATGACGGCTGCCAGGCCGGGCGGCCGGGTAGTCCTGGCCGGTATCCCGGACGACGACCGGGTTGTCTTCCAGGCGTCGATAGCCCGCCGCAAGGGCCTGACTATCGCGATGGTGCGTCGGATGAATGACGCCTGCCCGCGGGCAATCCGTCTCGCAGCCAGCGGAACGGTCGGCCTTGCCTCCCTGGTCACGCATCGGTTCCCGCTCGAGGCTGCGGCTGAAGCCATGCAGACCGCAGCCAGCAGGGACGGTCTCAAGACAGTGATCGAGCCCCGCGGCGTTGGCTGAGCCTTACTAGCCGGATAGAGGATGTGAGAGCTGGCCACGTGGGGGATTGTGGCGAAGGGACGACCAGCTTCTTGCGCCTGGGTTGTGGCCAATTGCGACATCCGACGATCGACGGAGACACGTCATGCCCAGCCACACCACCCGACTGCGACAGCTACTCGATGACCCCGAGATCCTCATCACCCCTGGTGCGTACGACGGGACGGGAGCTCGCCTGGTCGCCTCGACAGGGTTCGACGCCGTGTACATCGGCGGGTTCGAGGCGTCGGCATCCCTGCTGGCGCAGCCCGACGACGGCTATCTCAGCGGAGCCCAGACCGCCACGCGCATTGCCGCGATCGCCGGCGCGCTCCCCGGCGTGCCGATCGTGGCCGATGGCGACACCGGATACGGCAACCCGCTGAACGTTCGTGCGACAGTCCGTGCCTACGAGCGCGCCGGCGCCGCTGCCATCCACATCGAGGACCAGACCTGGCCCAAGCGCTGTGGCCACATGCTCGGTCGCGAGGGTAATCCCCGCCGAGGACATGGTCCAGAAGATCGTGGCCGCCGTCGAGGCGCGCGACGACCCAGACTTCGTGGTGATCGGCCGCACAGACGCACGCACAGAACATGGAATTGACGAGGCGATCGCCCGCGGAAAAGCATTCGCGGCGGCGGGTGCAGACATGGTGTTCATCGAATCACCGGAATCCCTGGGGGAGATGCAGGCCATCTGCGATGCGTTCCGCGGGACAGTGCTACTCCTTAGCAACCAGATCGAAGGCGGGCGCACTCCGATGCCGGGCACCGCCGCGCTGCAGGCCTCGATGAGCACACCCTTCTCGAGCAGCGCTACCAGACCGGCCGCACGCGGCGCCGTCGTAAGCCACCGCCAGTGAGCATCGGAAGTCATCACCAGTACGGCGAGCCCGGCAGAGAGCGCCCGCCCGCTGCCTGACGTTTTGCGCGGGCAGTGTTCGGGTAGCCACGCCAGCCTGGAGGTGGGTCGCATGGCTACGGTGGCGAGAGCAGCGCAGCCCTCGGGGCGCAACGTCCTCGACGAACTGGACTCGCGTATCCCGACAAACTTCTACTGGTACCTGGCTGTGCTCGCCTGCGTTGGCGGGTTCCTGTTCGGCTACGACACGTCGAACATCGGATCGGCGCTTGGCTTCATTCCTTACCATTTGTCGAGCTTTGCGACCGGCTATCTCGTGGCTGGGGCCTCCCTCGGTGCTGCGGTGGGCGCGCTCGTGGCTGGTCCGCTGACCGACAAGTTCGGCCGCAAGGTCCTGCTTATTGCCGACGCCGCCATCTATGCCATCGGCGCGATCTTGTCCGCGGTCACGGTGGACGCCGGGATGCTGCTCGCGTCCCGGACGCTGATCGGGCTGGCGATAGGCGCGGACAGCGCGATCGCGACTGCCTACATCGCGGAGTTCGCGCCGCGCAGCAAGCGAGGTCAGCTGAGCATTATCCAGCAGTGGATGATCACCGTGGGGATCCTGGTGTCCTACCTGGTGGCCGTGATCATCCTGTCGGCGTCCCCGGCCAGCGCCGCCGGCACTGACTGGCGGCTCATCCTCGGCCTCGGGGGCATCCCCGCGCTGGTCGCAGTGGCGCTCCGATCGCATATGCCAGAGTCGCCACGGTGGCTCATGCTGCATGGCCGGTATGACGACACCAGGAAAGCCTTTAGCCGCCTGGGCATGCAAGTTACCGATGAGGACGTCAGGCGTGCGTCCGCGGAGCTCGCCGGAGCTGAACGGCAACGCCGGCGAACTACCCAGTGGACCGCCGGGGTGCGGCGGGCTCTGATCGTGGTCTGCGTGTTCTTCATTTTCCAGCAGATCACGGGCGTCAACGTTCCCTTCTACTACGGCCCGACCATCCTCTCGGGCTTCTTCATGAGCGGGCACAACGCCGTCCAAGCCGCTGTCGCGGGTGTCGAGGTGACAGCCATCCTGGGCGCGGTCAACGTGGTCACGACCTACTTCGCCTTCCGGTGGATCGACAAAGTCGGCCGGCGTCCGCTGGCCATGTGGGGATACACGGGAATGACCGTGTTTATCCTGCTCGCCGCAGTCGGCGTGGCATTCCTGACTGACATGCCGAAGATCGTGGTGGTCATGGTTGGCTTCTCGTTCTTCATCACCTCGTTCGCGATAGGTGTCGGCGGGACCGGCTGGCTCATTCAGGGAGAGGTCTTCCCGACGGCTGTCCGCGGCCGGGCCGCAGCCATTGGCGCGTGCGCCGACTGGCTGGCCAACTTTGCGCTCATCGAGGCGTTCCCTGCCTGGCACCGGGCGATCGGGCTCGGCTGGGTTATGGTCGGCTTTGCTGTGCTTTGCGTGATGGCGGTCGGCTTCGTTTACCGGTTCCTGCCGGAAACCAAGGGCTTGTCGGTCGAGGACGCCGTGCATCTCTTCGAGCACGAGGCTGCCGGATCAGGCACTACACCACGCGGGTGGCTCAAGCGCTCACCGCCCGCGGACGCTACCCGCCCGTCATGAGCCGGGTCAGGCAATACTCGGCACTAGCGGGCACCGGCCTGAGTCAGTGATCAGCGTCCGGAGCTAAGAATCCGCATCGGCATGTGTCGGAGCCGCGAACTCAAGCTGGTTGTTGTCCGGGTCGCGGAACACGACAGTGGAGTATGGCCCGTTCGGTCGGCGGCGGATGCCGGTGTGCCCGATGTTGAGCTCATCCAGCCGGTCCATCCAGGCTTCCAGTGCCGCGCGATCAGCGACCTCGAACGAGATGTGGTCGAGGCCTGTGTGGCTCTCCTCGAACCTCTCGCCGTGGTTGGCTTTGTTGTGGTGCAGGCCAATGAGCAGGCCCGTGTGCGGCTCGGCGAGCATTTCAGCGAATCCGGTCTCCTCCCTTGCGTAATGCGGAAGTTGCCCAGGCCACCGCTCGGCCTGGAAGAGCTGCTGGTACCAGTTCATGCTGGCGTCAAGGTCCGTGACGGTCAGACAGACGTGGTGCACGCCGGTAATCGCCGGGCTGCTTGGAGTGCTCATGCCCCGGACCATAACCCTCTTAGTCAGCGGTGAAACGGCCCAGCCATACCCGCCTCACACCACTCATTGCGGGCTCCAAGCAGCGATGCCGGTTCATTTCCTGATCTCTGATCATGATGACCGCCGGGTGCCGTACGACCTGAACCGACTAGTCTCGGGCGGCCGCCAACGTGGGTGGCCTCGGCAGCCTCGTCTCGAGCGACCCGTGGCCTGTCCTACCGCTGTGCTACCGTAACCGCATGGCAGTTCGCAAGAAGCGCTCCATCTCGATGCCACCTGAGCTGGACGCCGAGATCGCCGCCGCCGCAGCGGAAGCGGGCCTCAGCTACAGCGCATGGCTGGCTGAGACCGCGCGGAAAGAGTTCACCATCCGGGCGGGCCTGGCCGCGGTCAGCCAGTTCGAGCAGGACCACGGCGACTTCACCGCGGAAGAGATTGCCGACGCCGATGCCTGGGCAGCCGGAGCCATCGAGCGGTCCCGCCGGACACGCACCAGCGCTCGGCGGCGCAGCGCCTGATGGGCGTCACCTACGACACTGGCGCGCTCATCGCCGCCGACCGCGGCGAGCGACGTATGTGGGCGCGCCACCGTGCCTTGCTCGGCCGCCGCGAGGTCCCGACGGTGCCTGCGCCAGTGGTAGCTCAGTCCTGGCGCGGATCAGCCAGGCAGGTCCAGCTTGCCCGGCTGCTGGCGGGCTGTGACGTCGAGGCGCTCGATGACGGGCAAGCGCGTTCAGTCGGTGCCATAGCCGCTCGGGCCGCGACTACCGACATCGTCGACGCGTGCGTCGTTGAAGGAGCCGTGCGCCGCGGGGACCTGGTAGTGACCTCTGACCCGGACGACCTGCGGGCGATCGCCTCCGCCCTCGGCCAGCAGATTGAGATTGACCACCCCTGACCTCCTGGGTGCGGGCGCAGGCGGGCCGAAAGCCTGCTGTTGTACGCCGACGGTGCTGACGACTGATGCTGCTGATTAGCGACAAGCTATACCTGACAACGTAGGTTAATTTACTGCGACGTCTTTTCCAGTTAGAATCCCGAAAATCTCTTGCAAGGCCAAACCGCGCAATGTGATTCTGAGGTTGTGACGAAAAGATTAGCCAAGTCAATCGCTAGCCGCGGTAAATTGCGCCACTCAGCCATTTCCGCCGCCGCAGTAAATGCGGCCCGCGAGGAAACGCCAGGCAAGGTCAGGCGACGGCTAGCTCTGCTGGCGCAGCGGGACTTTAAGAACTTCTACGCGGGATATGTGACCTCGCTTCTCGGCACTGCCATGTCACGGATAGCGCTGATCTTCGCGGTGCTGGACAACGGCAGAAGTGCGACGCAACTCGGCTATGTGCTGGCTGCCTCGGTCTTGCCGCAAGTGCTGGTCATGCTCGGCGGCGGAGTGCTGGCCGACCGGATCGGCAGGCGCCTGGTCATGCTGACGACCGACGCTAGCAGGCTGGCCGTGCAGGGAATGCTGGCGGCCGCGTTGTTCCTGGGCAGTCCGCCACTCTGGCTATTCCTCCTACTATCCGGATTGCTCTCCATCGGGGATGGCTTCTTCACGCCGGCACTTGGCGGCTTGCGCGCCGAGATCGCGCCGCCAGACAGGCTGCCTGATGCCAACGCGCTGCTCAGCGTGGCGGAATCTGCCACTAGCGTGATCGGCCCGGCCTTGGCGGGCGTGTTGGTCGCGCTGAGCAACCCGGCAGTGGTGTTCGCACTCGATGCGGCCACTTACGGCGTCAGCGTAGTCGCGCTTGCCAGCCTCACCATTCCGGCGGCCGGCTTGCCGGTTCAATCGCCGTGGCGTGATTTCGCCGACAGCTGGAGGCAGTTCAAGGCACAAACCTGGCTGTGGGTGACGACTATGCAATACGCACTGTTCAACCTGTTCACGTGGGCGCCGTATCTGCTGCTCGGCCCAGTGCTAGCCCGCGCCTACCTGGGCGGGGCTTGGCCGACTAGCCTGCTCGGTTTCGCCGCCGGATACGCCGCGCTTAGCAGCGCGGTGGTGCTAGCAGTGCCCGCGATCAGGTCGACCACGTGGCGGAATCCCAGTCCTGCCCCAACCTGTGCCGCTACAACTGGCTCACATTCCGAGAACTACTGAGGTTGGCTCGGCAACTGCCAACGTTGGCTCCCCGCTTGGCTCCCTGGCAGACCGGACGAGTCGGCCTTGTGAGACCACGATAGAACGCCAGTTCGAGCGTTCTTTGCGCCCGCGAACGGCGTGCCAGGCCCGAGAGCAGGGCACGACTTCGTAAGGGTCAACACGCTGCGCGACACAAATGCTGGCAAGGCGGCCACCGCTCAGGGCGGCGAGTGCCTGGGCTGTCCTGCGGGCCTGGCCGCGTCCCGGCGCCCGCGGGAAACCGTGCCGGCTCATATGCAGACAAGTAGCAGGCCGGTCTAGAAGAGCAGTCGACCTGGAAGGGACTCCGTCATGACCACCGACCTCATCCACACTGACGCGACGGGACTCGCCGAGCTGATCCGTACCGGGAAGGCTTCATCGGTCGAGGTGGTGCAGGCACACCTCGACCGCATCGAGGCCACCAATCCGAACATCAACGCCATCGTCACCATCGCCGACGGTGCGCTGGACGCCGCGAGGGCTGCAGACGAGGAGCTCGGGGCGGGCGGGAAGGTGGGGCCGCTCCACGGCGTGCCGTTCACGGTCAAGGACTCGTTCGACACCGCCGGGGTGCTCACCCAGCGCGGTTCGCCGATGTTCGGGGGGCGCATCCCGGACATCAGTATGAGAAGAGGATCAAGCCTCAAGAGCGAGGAGAGAACGAACATGGCTACGGCTACAGGGCATTCAGTCGGCACCATGACGCACCGAGGTCCGGCGGCTCGCGGTACCGCTCGGCCGTCCGTACGCGGACGCCATCCGCGCGTTCGAGGAAGCCATTCCGGTGCTGGACCGCTCGCAGTTCGTGGGCCTGCCGGACTGGGACGCGGTGGTAGCCAAGGCGAACGAGGTCACGCCGCTGGGGTTCATGCGGTTCTGGAGCACTGACGTGCCGCCGTTGATGGAGGCGTCCGGGCACTCGTGGAAGTGCACCGAATACCTGATGGGCAACCATGTCATCGCCGAGCAGATGTACCGGTACAACCCGGCGGTGACGCTGTACGCGCCGCTGCGCCTGCTCATCCAGGCTGACCAGAACGGGGATGGCGTGCTCGTTATCGACCAGCCCAGCACCCTGTTCGCCAGCTTCGGCGACCCGCGTGTGGCCGAGGTCGGCCGCCTCCTAGACGCCAAGCTCGCTGGCGTTCTAAGCGCCCTCGGAGCGAATCCTCCGGCCGAACTCAGCCACTAGGGCGAAGCTCACGGGCCTCAATGCCGGATGAGAGCGTGGTCCCAAGATGGACTACCACCAGCCTGCTCGATGGGTGCCGTAGCAAGCACCGGTCATAGACCGACGCTGTACCGCTATCCGTGCGGTCCGCACTCGTAGCCGTGTGGTCCGCACTCGCTGCCTCGCGGTGATGGCTCCGCTTCCACAGGCCCGAGAGCGCTGCGATCGGCGAGGTTCGGGGTGCGCCCGGCGTAGGGGCGCCCGGAATGCTCATCCGTGTCGGGTCCGGGACGTTCGGCCCTGCCCGCCGCCCCACGGCCGGGCCGATGATGTGCGGATGGACTGCTCGGGGGCCCCCGGGCTATGTGCCCGCTGTTTATAGATCCTGAAAGACGGTGAATTCGTGAGCGAGGAGGAGCCCGTGCCGCAAGCGGAGGTCAGCGCGTGGATCCACGCAGTTGAGAGCATGTACTACGGGGGGCTCTGGGATCCCGGGCATGCGAGCGCAGCCGAGCAGGCTGCGTCCGGCCTTATGTCGGAGTACGCCATCGTCAATGCCCCGCCCGATGTCCTGGAGATGCTCCGCCACGCGATCGAGGTTGGCTACCTGACTGCGCTCGCCGGCGTGCGCGAGGGCGAATTCGACGCACAGATCCGCACCTGGCGCCCGGACTTGGCATCCGGCTAAACCGATGCGCACACGGCCTCGTTCCCTCCAAGGTTTGTGTCAAATCGCCGGCCCAAATCACTGCAGCTGCCGTGGGACCCGGCGTCACGATCGTCGTCGCGGACATGACCGCCACCACCTTCTGCGACGACACAAGCGTGCGCTTCCTGGTGCTAGCCCAGGAGTTCGCGGCGGGCAACGGTACCAAGCTGCGGTTGCTCGAGGATGACAACCGGCATCATGCACGAACGAACGCCCCAGTACCGGAGACCTGACCGGGCACGACCCCGGCCGCATAAGGATCACCCGCGCGCGTGAGCGTCCGTGCATTCGAGGTTCACTGTCCGCAGGGTGATGGCAGGCACGCTAGGCATCGCATTTCCATCCCGATTGACCCGGTCTGTAACCGGGCGCTGTCGGTAGGTCCACTGGGAGGATGAGCATCGATCTAGTTGGCGCGAGGAGACTGGGCCGTGGTGCTGCCTGCCGATGGACACGTTCATAGCGAATGGTCCTATGACGCGCCGGACGGGTCGATGGAGCAGACGTGCGCTCAGGCGGTGGCCATGGGTCTGCCTGCGGTCGCGTTTACCGAGCATGCTGACTACACCCCGTGGACAGTTCCTCCCGGCGGTCCCTCTGCCGGCCAGCCTCTCAGCTCGCCCGCCACGCCGGAGGGGACGCTGACTCCGCCGGAGCTGGACCTGAGCCGATACCTGGAGTGCTTGCAGCGATGCCGGGAGCGATTTCCTGGCCTGCGCATCCTCAGCGGGGTCGAGCTGGGCGAACCGCACTGGCACTGTGCCGCCGTCGCAAGGCTGCTCAGCGCCGGTCAGTTTGACCGGGTGCTCGGTTCGCTGCACTGCCTGCCGCTTGGCGCGCAGTTCCCCGGGCCGCCGGACTTGTACCACGAGCGGCCAGCCGCGTGGGTCATCCGGGAGTACCTGGCCGAGATAGCCCGGCTGATCGAGGGAACCGACACGTTCTCCGTGCTCGCCCACATCGACTACCCGCTTGCTACTGGCCTGATGAAGGCGGGAGGTTCGACCCCAGCGCGTTCGAGGAAGAGTTCCGCCACACGTTGCGTGTGCTTGCGGACAGCGGGCGGGCGCTCGAAATCAACACCGAGGGTCCGCTCCTGCCCGAGATCACTCGCTGGTGGCACGAGGAAGGCGGGCTGGCCGTGACCTTCGGCAGCGACGCCCACGAGCCGGCTCGACTTGCGGATCGTTTCACCGAGGCGGTAGCCATGGCCGAAGCCAATGGGTTCCAGCGGGGCCGCCACCCGCACGACTACTGGGGACGCACAGCGTGAGCTGCCGACTGGCGCAGCGGACACCAGCGCAGCGATGGCTACGCCTCAGTTACCGGCGCGACAACGGCAGGCAGGCTGGTCCGAAAATAAGACCTCAGCTGGGCACGCGGCAGCGCCCGGCGGCGCGCCAGCGCCGACGGGCTGTGGGTAACAGTGGCGGCGATTTACCCGGCTGCGGCCGGGAGCTCGCCGGTGTCGGCGTTGATGGCCTGGATGATGACTTTGTAGCCGAGGCGCTCGAGGCTCTTGAGGTGGTTGCGGGCCTGGCGGCGGGCGTGCATGCGCTGCTCGTAGTAGTCCGCGCCGAGGTCGGTGTAGCTGGCTTCGGGGTCGGATAGCAGGGCGTGGACGATGGTGAGCATGGAGTTGCCGGTGGCGACCAGGGCTTTCTTCTTGGGCATCCGCCTGGCCAGCCGCCGGTATTTCGCGCCCAGGAAGGACTGCGTGCGGCCGGCGCTGCTGGCGGCCTCGCCGAGGGCAGCGCCGAGGTAGGGGTTGCCGCGGCCGGTGGCGTTGCTGCCCTTGCGCTTCCCGGCGGACTGGCGGACCTGGGGTGACCATTTCGCCCAGGAGACCAGGTGGGCGGCGTCGGGGAACACGGTCATATCGACACCGATCTCGGCGATGATGTCCTGCGCGCTGATGATCCCGATGCCATCGACGGCGTCGAGTTGCTGCACCTGGCGCAGGTACGGCTCGGCCAGCATCTCGATCTTGCTGGTGAGTGCCCCGATCTGAGCGGTGTAGTGGTCGATGGTGACCAGCATCATCGCCAGCACGCCGGCGTGCTCTTCGGTGAAGAACGAGCAGTCCAGCGCCTCCTCCAGGCGGCCGATCTTGCCGCGCAGCTTCCCCCGGGCCAGTGCGGCGAGCGCGCGCGGGTCACGCTGCCCGGCGGCGATCGCGTCCAGCATGTCCCGGCCCGAGACGCCGTGGATGTCGGAGATCACGCTGGACAGTTTCAGGTGCCCGTCCTCGAGCAGCTTCTCCACTCTCTGCTTCTCGGCAGTGCGCGCCTGTGTGAGGTGGCGGCGGTAACGGGTGTGGGTGCGCAGCCGGCGGATCGGCTCGGGCGGCACGAAGCTGGAGCAGATCATGCCCCGCTCGGTGATCCTGGCCAGCCAGACCGAGTCGGCCCGATCCGTTTTGGGCCTGCCCGGCAGCGCCTTGACCTGTGCGGCGTTGTACAGGTCGCAGTCGAATCCGCGTGATTCCAGCAGGAAGAACACCGGCTTCCAGTAGTCGCCGGTGGCCTCCATCCCGGCCTTGGTGACACCCCACGAGCGCAGCCAGTCCGCCAGCGATTCCAGCTCACGCCGGGTGGTGGCGAAGGTGCGGGCCTCCTGCTGGCGGCGGCCGGCGCTGGTGTCAGATGGCACCCGGATGGTGACCTCGACCTCGGCCTTGGCGATGTCCAGGCCGGCGACCCGCTGCACGAACAGCGGCTCGTCTTGCACATCTTGCATCGTCAGCTCCTACGATGAGAAGGCAGTTGCGGTCGCGGTCGTCCGCAGGAGCCAGGGGCATCGGGAAATCTGGTCCGCGGGCTCGAAGCACCATTCAGCGGCCCTGAAGGTAAGGCTCCCGGCGTCAGACTCTTAGACGGGGTCCAGCCCGCCAAGCGAACACGACGTCAGCGGACGACCGCGGCAAAAGTCTCCCCGCAACCCCCGCGCCCGTGCGCGCAGTTCCGCACCGAAACCGACCAGCAACGCCCGGCCACCCGCGCGGCAGCGCCCGGCGCAGCCGGGCTCCGGCGCAACCGGTGACCGCGTTAGCCACCCGCCATTTTCACGCCGAAGCGGCGTCACCCCGGCACCGACGACTCTTAGGAGACACAGATGGAGATTTCTCGCAACGCGGCCACGTCCAGAGGACCGGCCGAGACCTTCACCGGCGACGTATGGGTTGACCCCATCACCCGAGGGCTGCCGCCCTCGCAGCTGAATGTCGCCGCGGTCCGATTCTCGCCCGGAGCGCGCACCGCCTGGCACTCCCACGACGGCGGGCAGACCCTGTACGTCACCGAAGGACGCGGCCTGGTCTAGGCCCGCGGGCACCACATCATCGAGCTCAACCCGGCGACGTCGTCTTCGCACCCGACGGCGAGCAACACTGGCACGGCGCCAGCCCCGACCACTTCATGACACACCTGTCCATCACCGAAGGCCCGCCCAACTGGGGGCCGCACGTCACCGACGCCGAGTACCAGAGCCAGCACAAGCCAGGAAAGTGAGAGTCAGAAATGCACCTGCGCGCACTAGGTACCAGCGGCCTGAAGGTCTCGGCGATCGGGCTCGGCTGCATGGGCCTGAGCTACCACCGCAGCGCCGTCCTGGACCGGAGCGAGGCGATTGCGCTGATCCGGGACGCCGTGGACCTCGGGGTGACGCTCTTCGACACGGCGCAGGTCTACGGCCCGTTCACGAACGAGCAGCTTGTGGGCGACGCGCTTGCTCCGGTTCGTGATCAGGTCGTCGTCGCCACGAAGTTCGGGGAGGTCGACACGGCC
>Ga0335075_10003458_pt1 | contig 25044 bp, 22 predicted proteins | sample Lox_Sample_24_FD_206723 | JGI IMG/M metagenome (GOLD analysis project Ga0335075, IMG submission 206723) | Soil microbial communities from Loxahatchee National Wildlife Refuge, Florida, United States - Lox_Sample_2.4 | ecosystem: Environmental > Terrestrial > Soil > Wetlands | place: USA...
TCTCGAACCCGTCGAGCCCGATCAGGTCGATCGCATCGACCGCGCGCCGGCGGCGCTCGGCGCCGGCCACCCCTTGCGCCTCGAGCCCCAATTCGACATTGCCGAGCACGGTCAGCCACGGAAACAGCGCATAGCTCTGGAACACCATGGCGATGCCGTGCACCGGCTCCCTGACCTCACGCCCGCGATATTCCACGCCGCCGCGGCTCGGCGGCACCAGACCGGCGAGAATGCGCAGAAAGGTCGACTTGCCGGAGCCGGATTTGCCGAGGATCGCGACGATTTCGCCATCGTGCAATGTGAAATCGAGCTGGTCGAGAACCAGCCGGCCGTGATGATCCGGCATCTGGTAGGTCTTGCACACACCGGCGGCGTGCAGCAGAGGAGCGGGCATCGTCTTTCCCCGGGGATCGCGCACTGGGTCGGTCATTGTCGGGCGTCAGTCGAGACGCAGCCGCTCGGCGGCGATATCGTAGAGGCGGCGCCACAAGAGCCGGTTGAAAGCCAGCACATAGAGACACAACACGCCGATTCCGAGGGCGATCCGCGCGCTGTCGCCGGACGCGGTGGTCTTGGCGATATAGGCACCGATCCCGGTCGCGCTCAGCGTCGTCGGTCCCCACTGCACGACCTCGGCGACGATGCTCGCATTCCAGGAGCCGCCGGCGGCAGTGACCGCACCGGTGACATAGGCCGGGAAGATCGCCGGCAGAATCACCCGCCGCCACCATAAGAGGCGGCGCACCCCAAGATTCTGTGCGGCGCGCCGCAATTCGGCCGGCAGTGCGGCGGTGCCGCCGACCACGTTGAACAGGATGTACCATTGGGTGCCGAGGATCATCAGCGGGCTCAGCCAGATCTGCGGGTCGAGGCGGAAGCGCAGGATCAGCACCACCGCGACCGGAAAGAACAAATTGGCCGGAAACGCGGCGAGAAACTGGATGATCGGCTGGACCCGGTCGGCGAGCCGCGGATGCAGGCCGATCGCCACGCCGAACGGTACCCAGACGAGCGAGGCAATCGCGATCAGCACCAGCACCCGCACCGCCGTGATCAGGCCGAGCACGAAGACCCGCCCGATCTCGGCGGCGCCGACATGGTCGTGGATGAAGATCGCGATCCAGCTGACCGCGGCACCGCCGAGAACGAGGATGACGAAGTCGAACAGCCGCTCGAAAACCGGCCGCTGCCGCGACCGGGCCGGTGGTGCATCCGGATGCCACCGCCCGATCGTGGAGATCGCCCGGTCGATGCGGCGATTGGCGCGCAGCAGCCCGCCCTGGATCAGGGCGAACAGCCGGGCGCGCTGCAGCATCAAGAGGAACCAGGGTCTGACATTCTCCTCGTCGGGCGAGGTCTCCGGCTGGAACTTGCGCGACCAGGCGAGCAGCGGACGGAACAGCAGCTGATCGTAGAGCAGGATCACGACCAGCATGACGAGCACCGCCCAGCCGATCGCACGCAGGCTGCGCTGCTCGATCGCGACGGCGATGTAGGAGCCGATGCCCGGCAACAGGATCGTGTGACCGGCGACGGTGATCGCTTCCGAAGCGACCACGAAAAACCAGCCGCCCGAGACCGACATCATCATGTTCCAGACGAGCGACGGGATCGCGTGCGGCACTTCGAGGCGCCAGAACCGCTGCCACGGCGACAGATGGTACATGCGCGCGGCCTCGATCAACTCGGCCGGCACGGTGCGCAGCGACTGGTAGACGCTGAACGTCATATTCCAGGCCTGCGAGGTAAAGATCGCGAAGATCGCGGCGCATTCGACACCGAGCAGCCGGCCCGGAAACAGCGCGATGAACCCGGTCACGGTGATCGACAGAAAGCCGAGGATCGGCACCGACTGCAGCACGTCGAGCAGCGGGATCAGGATTTTCTCGGCCTGCCGGTTCTTGGCGGCCAGCGCAGCATAGGCGAGGCTGAAGATCAGCGAGGCGATGAGCGCCCAGGCCATGCGCAGGACCGTGCGCAGCGCATATTGCGGCAGTTGCCACGGGTCGAGGCTAATTGCAAGCGGCTGGCCGAGATGATAGCGCGCGCTCATCGCCAGGCTGCCCCAGGCGATCAGCGCCAGGAGGCCCAGCACCAGCGGCAGTGCCACGAGGTCCCAGGTGTTCGGGCGCAGGCGCCTTGGCCAGGCAAGGAGGGGAAGTCCCCAGCGCTGTTCCATGCCCGCTCCGGCGCTCGGTTCGGGTTGCGGCGAGCGCTACTCCTAACCCAATGCGATGCCGCGGCGAAGCGCTATCTCGCGTGGCAACGAACCGGCGCCGTCTGCGGCATCGTCGCCGGGATTGCGGCCGCACCGGGTTGTCCCTTATGAGAGGTCGCGAACGATGTCACGAACGATACCGGGAGGTTGCGCTGGCCTTGCTCGCCCTCGATCACCTGAGCGCCACACCGCTCGAGCGCGACCCGTTCGAATTTGTCGTGGTCGAGGAGTTCGTCGACCGCGCATCGTTGCCGGCGCTGGTCGCCGATTTTCCGGTGATCCGCGGCCGGGGGAGCTATCCGGTCGGGGATCTCGATTACGGCCCGGTGTTCGGCGAACTGGTCGCGGCGCTGACCGGGGCGGCCTTGACCCGGGCCATTGCCGACAAGTTTGCGATCGATCTCGACGGCCGGCCGACCCTGTTGACCGCGCGCGGCATCGGCGATCGCAGCGACGGCCGCATCCACACCGACTCGGCAACCAAGATCATCACGCTCCTGCTCTATATGAACCCGGTCTGGAAACCGGAAGAAGGCCGGTTGCGGCTGTTGCGCGGGCCGACCGATCTCGATGACTACGCGCGCGAGATCGTGCCGCTCGCCGGGACGATGCTGGCATTCCGGCGCAGCGGATGCTCGTTTCATGGTCATCGGCCCTATATCGGCCGGCGCTGCAGCCTGCAGCTCAACTGGGTCACCGATGAGAGCGTCGTGCGGCGCGAACTCGGGCGCCATCGCTGGTCGGCGCGCTTCAAAGCGCTGAACCCGTTCCGTCCGGCCTCCTGACCGGCTCCTTTTCGCCTGATGATCTCGGCGCCGGCGGCGCCCTGTCCCGCAATCGGCGCGCCCGTTCGCGCAACCGGATAGTGCCGGCGAGCCGCGTTTCAGTTCCCCCGGCGGCTGTGTCGGTGCTCGAATTGCGGTGCACTAAACCTCATATTTCCAGTATCATAATACCATGCTGTGGCATTTCAGACACGCTGATACGAAAACACCACGACAAGGCGACAGTACGCTTGATCGAGAACGCCCCTTCAATATCATGACGCGAGAGAGCCAGGGTCTTTCGTCCGGCTGACCGCGCAACCTTTGATTTCCTGGGGGGAGTAATGACCAGAAAGCGGAACTTCGGCGGCATGGCGGCGATCGGCGGGATGACCGCGGCCGCAATGTTGCTGGCGGGTCTGGCCTCGGCCCATGCCGATGAATTGGCTGACCTGCGCGCCAACCAGCAGCTCCTCCAGGAGCGCATCGACCAGCTGGCGCAGGCCCAGGCGCAGGAGCTGCCGCAGCAGAAGATCGCGCCCGGCATCCCCTCGGCGATGGGCACGCAGGCGGTTCCCGGGCAGGCGTTGGCCGGCGGCAGCTTCCCGCGGTCATTCCTGATCCCGGGCACCGACACGTCGATCCGGGTCGGCGGTTTTGTCGACATCACGATGCTCGACTTTCTGAATGGCGGCGGTGCGGTGCCGGGCAGCAACAACGGCTCCAATTCGGGGCAGAACGGCAATCTGCACTCGATCCCGGTCGGCGAGGCCCTTGTTCCGGGCGCCGGCGTCATCCCGCAATCGCCCGCGGCCTCGAAGGGCAACGGCGTCTTCGAGTTCAGCCCGCAGCAGTCGAGAATCAACATCGAGACCCGCACCCCGACCGCCTGGGGCGAGTCGCGCACCTTCTTCGAGTTCGACTGGTCGGGCTGTAACAACAACAGCTGCCAGGCGCTGCAGCAGGGTGGCGGCAACAGCATGCTGCCGCGGCTGCGCTTCGCCTATGGCACCTTGGGCGGGTTCCTCGCCGGTCAGGCGATCTCGAACTTCTCCGACGCCGACGCCGATACCGAGTCGATGGAATTCGGCGGCACCGAAGGGTCGACCGGTGGTTATCGTATTCCGCAGGTGCGCTACACGATGGCCGGCCCGTATGGCAGCGCCTTCTCGGTCTCGGCCGAACAGCCGGTCACCTCGATCATCGTGCCGGGCGGCCTCGTGTCCTCCGACCTCGCGACGCCGCCGACCTTCGCCTCGAGTGTGACGCTCTGCAACGGCGTCCCGTGCACCACCACCACCGGTGCCACCCAGGTCAATCCGGCCAAGCAGACCGCACCGGTCCTGACGGTCGCCAGCTACTGGGCGCAGCCTTGGGGCCATGTCGATTTTGCCGGACTGATAAACTTCCCCGATGTCGAGGATGGCACCTACATCAACGAGCACTTCATCGGCTATGGCGGGCACTTCGCCGGCGACGTGCACCCGAACTGGTTCGGCTGGGGCAAGGACGACTTCCTGTTCAGCTTTGTCGCCGGCACCGGCATCGGCAACTATCTGAGCGGCGGTGAGAGCACGCTGTATGAGCTGGCCAGCAACGACACCGTCACGACCGCCTGCGCCACCCCGAGGCCGGGCTGCACCGGCGGCTTTGCGGCCTCGAACATCCTGTTCAAGCCGATCAGCGGGTTCAGCACCCAGGGCGGCTACCAGCACTGGTGGACCCCGAACCTGCGCTCGACCGTCGCGATCGGCGAGTCGCAGCAATATGTGTCCTCGCAACTGATCGGGCCGGCCGAGGCGAACCAGGCCAACAAGATCCTGTGGAACGGTTTCGTCAACCTGGTGTGGAACCCGGTCGCGTTCATCACCACCGGTGTCGAATACATGTATGGCAAGCGCGTTGTCGTGTCGAATGCGACCGGCAGCGAGAATGTGCTGATCGCCAAGTGGCGCGTCGCCTTCTAACGCACTCAGTATCACGCGATGGAGCACCCGCCGGCAGCCGGCGGGTGCTTTTTTTTGCGCGAATGACCCGCGCGCGGCCGCGATTGCATCGGCGCGGCGATCGCCGGGGCGGTGTTTTGCTCCCCGGCCGGCGCTCAGTAATTCGAGATTTCGATCAGGTTCCGGTCGGGATCGCGGATGTAGAGCGACTGGATCGTGCCGACCGCACCAGCGCGTGGTCCGGGCCCGGCAACGATCGACACGCCGCAACGCGCCAGGTGGGCTTCGACCTCGGCCAACGGCAGCGTCGTGATCAGGCACAGATCACCCGAGCCCGGGGTCGGGTGATCGGCAACGAGACCGGGGATGGCGTCCGCCGGGTGCAGGTTGATCTTCTGCTGGCCAAAGCGCAGTGCGGTCCGCCCCTCGCCAAAGGTCGTGATCTCCATGCCAAGCACCCGGCTATAGAATTCACAGGTCCGGGCGATATCGGCGACGGTCAGGACCAGATGATCGAGGCGGTCGATGCGCATGGTGGGTCTCCGGGCTGGACTTGGGACGAGTGTGCCATGCCGGGTGAGCACGCGCGGCCTCCGGCGCCGCAAAGATGGGCGACGGCGCTCAGGGCTGCGCCCCATCGGCAACGGCGGCGCCAAGGATCCGGCCATCCGCTGCCTGGAGCAAGGCGGCAACGCGGTCGGTCCGCCAGGGTATCGCGCTCGCGATCGCGCGGGCCGCTCCGGTATAGTCACCGATGCGGGTCATCCCGCGAACAACATCGATATGGGTCAGCATCCGCCCGGCGTTCTCACCGCGACTGACCCGATCCTGCGCCCGCCGATCAAAGCCGATCAGCCACACCGCGGCCGAGACCGGGCGGTCGGCAGCACCAAGCCCGATCCTCGCCGCGCCGTGATCGAGTACGAGCCGGACCGGCACTGCAGCCGGCCGCTGCCGGGCGGCATCGAGCGCATGCTCGACCGCCTGGCGATCCGAGCCGACTACCTCCCAGCTGCCATCCACGACCATCTGCGGTGTGTAGACGGTTGCAAGACCGAAGAGTTCGGCGTAATGCCGCTGGCGCGCGGTCGCCGCCGGGCTCGAAAACGGGTCCTTCCAGCCGAGCGAATTCCAGTAATCGACGTCAAACGACAATGCCAGCACATCGGGTCTCGTTGCCAATCGGGCGAGCAAGGCGTCGGCCGGCGGACAGGAGGAGCAGCCCTCGGAAGTGAATAATTCGACGACAATCGGCGGTGCCGCGGCTCCGGCCGGTCCGGCCGCGACACACAGGCTGAGGAAAGCGGGCACAAGGGCGAGAAGGCAGCTGCACTTGATCATTCCGCGAACCTACACCGCCCGCGGACCGGCTCCGATCAACAGAGCGTGAGGAAGGCGGAAGCCGGTTCGGTCGCGGTTTTCGCCCGCTCGAGCCGCCACCAGGCTTCGAGCACGCAAGCCACCGACCAGGCCTGCGCCGGACAGCCGCGCGGCTGATGCGGCGGGTCAGCGTCGAAGATTTCGCTGACCTGGCCGAGACCGGCATCGAGAAGGTGGTCGGCAACCGGTTTCAGCAATCGCTGCGCCGCCGCCGCATCGCCGTGCACGCGATGCCAGGCCAATGCCCAGGGTCCCAGGAGCCACGCCCAGACCGTGCCCTGATGATAAGCGCCGTCGCGCTCGGCGACCGTGCCGCGATAGGCCCCGCGATAAGCCGCGGCACCCGGCGCCAGCGATCGCAGCCCGTAGGATGTTGCGAGTGCCGCACCACATTGCCGCAGCACGCTCTGCTGCAGCGGCCGGTCGAGCGGGCTCGCCCATAGGCTGACCGCCAGGATCTGGTTCGGCCGCAGGCTCGCATCGGCCCCGCCAGGACCGTCGATGACATCGTACAATCCGTCGCCATCGGGCCGTGCAAACCGGGCAAAGCCCCGTCGTGCCGCAACGGCCGCGGCGCGGTACGGGGCGTCCGCAAGCCCGATCCGCCGGGCCATCGCCGCCATCGCCGTCAGCGCATTGTACCACAGCGCATTGATCTCGACCGGCTTGCCGATGCGCGGTGTCACCACATGGTCGCCGACCCGCGCATCCATCCAGGTCAGCTGCACCCCGGGCTCGCCCGCATGGAGGAGACCGTCCGTGTGGTCGACACCGATGGCGTAGCGAGTGCCCCGCATGTGCCAGTCGACGATCCCGGTCAGCACCGGAAACACCTGGCGTAGCGCCGCGTCATCCCGGGTCGCTTCGAGATAGCTGCGCCACGCCTCGATGTACCACAGGCTCGCATCGGCGGTGTTGTATTCGGGCTGCGCACCGGCGCCGGGAAAAACATTGGGCAGCAAGCCGCGATCGACAAAGCGGGCAAAGGTTTCGAGGATCAGCCGCGCGTCGTCGAACCGCCCGGTCGCCAGACACAGGCCGGGCAGCGCAATCATCGTGTCGCGGCCCCAATCGCCGAACCACGGATATCCGGCAATCACCGAGCGTCCATCGGGCAGGTCCGGCAGCGGCCGGGCGATCATGAACAGATCGGTCGCGAGCACCAGCCGCAGCACCCAGCCGGGGGCGTCGGCAAATACCCGGTCGGCGGCGATCGCCCGCTCGATCACGCCGCGATCGTGGGCCCGGCGGCGCGCGAGGGCGTGCTCGATAGCGACCGCTGGCCGGCCATCGAGGCTGGCGGCAAAGCCGGCCCATACCCCCGGCGGCAATGGCATTTCAAGCTCGCCGGCGTGGCGGTGCTGGTCGCTGGCGCCGAGACCGCGCTCCCGCTCCACCGGCAGATCGAAGTCGCGATACCAATCGTTATGCGCCGTGATCGCACCCCCGCTCGCAACGATCTGCAACGTGAAATGGTCGGCGCTAACAGTCAGCGAGCGGTTGCCCGCGACAATGCGCGGCACGAATTGGGGCGACGTGTCACCATGATGATCGCGGCCATTGACCAGCAGGGTGACGGTGAGAAGCGGCGTCTCGCCGGTCTCGCCGGTCGCGCCGTGGAGCCGCCAGGCGACATAGACCGTGTCGGCGCCGGGCTCCAGCCAGATCCGCTGCTCGATCACCCGGCCGTCGATTGCGAAACGCCATACCGGGATCGAGCCGTCGAGATGAAAGCTTTCGAGCGCCAGCTGGCCGCGCGGCTCGACCGCCCCACTTGCCCAGCGGTTGGTGAATAGCGGGTGCGCGCGCTCGCCCTTGACGATCTGCGCATCGGCCTTGGCAAGCACCAGGACCCGGCCGAGCGGCGGTTCGACCGGTGCCACCAAGAGCGCGTGATAGCGCCGGGTCAGGCTGAGCGCGACGGTACCGCCGGCATAGCCGCCACGCCCGTTGCCAATCCACCACTCCCGCCGCTCGGCGGCGTCGAGATCGCCGCAGATCGCACGGCCGAAGCGGACCGGCGCCAACCGGTCGAGCGGATCGCGCGCCAACGGGAGCCGGCTTCAGCGCGCGCCGACAGGTTCGGGCAGAAACGCGGCGATGGATGCCTCGGGCGCCTGCGCCGCGGTGCCGGAGGTCGGGTAGGCGTGCAGCAGCAATGCCACCAGCCCGGTCCAGCCGGTCTGATGCGCGGCCCCCAGTCCCTTGCCGGTGTCGCCATCGAAATATTCGTTGAATGTCAGATTGTCACGGAAATGCGGGTCGGTCTGCTCGATCGTCGAGGCGCCAAAGACCGGCCGGCGGCCATCGGCATCGCGCAGAAACAGCCGGCACAGGCGCCGCGACAGCTCCGCCGCGACCTCACCGAGATCCAGCAATATGCCCGAGCCAACCGGGCATTCGACCTTGAAATCATCACCATAATAACTGTGGAATCGCAGCAGCGATTCGATCAGCAGAAAATTGACTGGAAACCATACCGGCCCACGCCAGTTCGAATTGCCGCCAAACACGCCCGAGGCGCATTCGCCCGGACAATAGCGAACTTCGATCCGGTTGCCGGCATGCTCGAACACGTAAGGGATCCGTTCGTGGACCTTGGAGAGCGAGCGCACGCCATGCTCTGACAGGAACTCGGTCTCGTCGAGCATGCGGGCGAGCAGCCGCTTCATGCGGTGGCCGCGCAGCAGCGACAGCAGATGATGTTCTCCGGCGCTCGCGTCACGCCAGCGCGACACCAGCTGCGCCAATTGCGGGCGGTGCTCGAGAAACCAGTGGGTCCGCGCGCTGAATGTTGGCAGCCGGGTGAACACCGACGAATCCAGCACCTCGACCGCGAAGAGCGGGATCAGGCCGACCATCGAATGCAATCGCAACGGGATCCGCTGGCCGTTGGGGAGATGCAGGACATCGTAATAGAATTCGTCGGCTTCATCCCACAACCCGATACCGCCGCCGCCGATATTGGTCATCGCCCCGGCGATGTAGAGAAAATGCTCGAAGAACTTCGAGGCGATGTCTTCGTAGACCTGGTCGTCGAGCGCGAGCTCGAGGGCGATGCGCATCAAATTCAAGGTGTACATCGCCATCCAGGCGGTGCCGTCGGACTGGTTGATGGTGCCGCCGGTCGGCAATGGCGCGCTGCGGTCGAAGATGCCGATATTGTCGAGACCGAGAAAACCGCCTTCGAAGATGTTCCGGCCGTCGACATCCTTGCGGTTGACCCACCAGGTGAAGTTCAGCATCAGCCGGTGGAACACCCGTTCGAGAAACGGCCGGTCGCCGACCCCGTGCCGCGCGCGATCGATCTCGTAGACACGCCACGCCGCCCAGGCATGCACCGGCGGGTTGACATCGCCAAACGCCCATTCATAAGCCGGCAGCTCGCCATTCGGGTGCATGTACCAGTCGCGGGTCAGCAGGATCAGCTGGCTCTTGGCGTAGGCCGGATCGAGATGCGCCAGGATCACGCAATGAAAAGCGAGATCCCACGCTGCATACCACGGATATTCCCATTTGTCGGGCATCGAGATGACATCGGCATTGTTCAGATGGCGCCACTCGGTATTGCGGCCATGCTTGCGCTGCTCGGGCGGCGGCGGCTGCAGCGGGTCGCCATCGAGCCATACCGGGATGTCGTAATAGTAGAACTGCTTGCTCCACAGCATGCCGGCATAGGCCTGGCGCTGCACCAGCCGGGCGTCGGGGTCGGCAATGTGATGTTGCAGGGCGGCGTAGAATTCGTCGGCCTCGGCGCGTCGCTGATCGAAAATGCGATCGAAATCGTCGAACCCGTGCGGCTTGCCGTCATCGACCGACAGGCGCAGCCTTTGGCGTACCTCACCCCCGGCCGGCAGGGTCAGCCGGTATCGCGCCGCGAGCTTGGTGCCGAGCTGCTGCGGGTTGACCGCGGAATGATCGCCGTGGACCACATAGTCGTTGATGCCGTCCTTGAAGTACCGCCCCGGCGCCGCCATCCCCCACAGCCGCCGGGTGTTGGTCTCGTTGTCGCAGAACAGCAATTCCGGGTCGCCGTCGCATTCGAGATGCATCGCCTTTAGCAGCGGATGATCGACCGAGACCTGGCCGCGGTCGCGGCTCAGGAGCCGCGGCTTCATCGCATCCGGGCGCCACGACCAGATGTTGCGCGCCCAGAACTGCGGCAAGAGGTCGAGCGGTGCCGGCGTGTCGGCACGGTTATACACCGTGACCTGCATCAGAATGTCCTCGGCAGCGGCCTTGGCATATTCGATGACGACGTCGAAATAGCGGTTGTCGGCGAAAATTCCGGTGTCGAGCAGCTCGAATTCGGGCAAGTCCTTGCCGCGCCGCCGGTTCTCCTCGACCAGCAGGCTGTAGGGAAAAGCGCGTTGCGGATATTTGTAAAGCATCCGCATGTAGGAATGCGTCGGGGTTCCATCGAGGTAGTAATAGAGTTCCTTGACGTCCTCGCCGTGGTTCCCCTCCGAATTGGTCAGCCCGAACAGGCGTTCCTTGAGGATCGGGTCCTGGCCGTTCCACAATGCGACCCCGAGACACAACAACAGCCGGTCGTCGCCAAAGCCGCCGATCCCGTCCTCGCCCCAGCGATAGGCGCGGCTGCGCGCGTGATCGTGCGGAAAATAGTCCCAGGCGGTGCCGTCCGGGCTGTAATCCTCGCGCACCGTGCCCCATTGCCGGTCGCTCAGATACGGACCCCAGCGCCGCCATTTGACGCCGGTGCCGATCTCGGCGAGGCGAGCCGCCTCGGCCGCCATCGCCCTGGTATGCCCGCTATCTGCCGCCATCGTCGCGTTCCTTCGCGCCCGCTCGCACGGGACAATGCCACCCTGCCGTGGCGATCGCTGATACCGTAAAATTCTAACCGTCCCGTTGCGAGGACGGGCACGCCGCCACACGAAACGAAGACGGGATCGGGCGGTTGAGGGCGGCCTATCTCGCCGATCCGCCGGCGCGCAGCAACACCGCCTACGGCTGTATTACCCGCCGCTGAGATGCGGCGATCCGGCCCGGTCGGCTCACAGCATGCCCAGTTCGAGCTTTGCTTCCTCGCTCATGCGCTCCGGGCCCCAGGGCGGGGTCCAGACCAGCTTGACGCGCGCGTCGGTTACTCCCGGCACCGTGCGGATCGCGGTTTCGACCTCGCCCGGCATGTTGGCGGCGACCGGGCAGGCGGGGGTGGTCAAGGTCATCTCGACATAGACCGTGCCGCCCTTCTTGACCATCAGCTCGTAAATCAGACCGAGCTCGACAAGGTCGATCGGGATCTCCGGGTCGCGGACCGTCTTCAACGCCGCGAGCACCGGCGCCATCAGCACCGGATCGTCCTCGCCGCCTTCCGGGCGCTCGACCGCATTGTCGGTGGCGGGCATTTCGGCGCCGAAGTCGAACGGGTCACGATCATTCATGCGCGCTACTCCGTCTTGACCGGGGCGTCGCCGTCGCCCTTCAGTGCCGAATCGAGCGCATGCCACGACAGCGTCGCGCATTTGACCCGCGCCGGATACGCCTTGACCCCGGTCAGCGGTTCGAGGCGCTCCATCTCCTCGGCGAGCGGTTCGGGCAGCGGTGGTTCGTCGCCGCCGGTCACGCGGGCATGAAAATGGGCAAACAGCTCCCGCGCGTCGTCGATCGTCCGGCCTTTCAGCACCTCGGTCATCAGCGAGGCCGCAGCCGTCGAGATCGCGCAACCGCGCCCCTGAAAGGCGAGGTCGGTGATCCTGTCGCCATCGAGCGTCAGATAGACCGTGACCCGGTCGCCACACAGCGGGTTGAAGCCTTGCGCGGTATGGGTCGGGTGCTCGATCGGCCGGAAGTTGCGCGGATGGCGGCCATGATCGAGGATGATGTCCTGGTAGAGTTCGCGCAGATCCATCAGCGGAACATCTCCTGTGCGGCTTCGATCGCGGCGGCGAGCGCATCGATATCGGCCTCGTCGTTATAGACGCCGAGCGAGGCGCGGGTGGTCGCCGGATAGCCGAGTTTTTCCAACAGCGGCTGGGCACAATGATGACCGGCGCGCACCGCCACGTGGTGCCGGTCGAGCACTGTCGCCAGATCGTGCGGGTGCACCCCTTCGAGATCGAATGACAGGATGCCGATCCGGCGCTGGCCGGCGCCGATCAGGTGCAGACCGCCGATACGCGACAGCCGGTCGACGCCATAGCCGGTCAGCGCCTCCTCATGTTCGAGAATGTTGCCGCGGCCGAGCCGGTCGATGAAATCGAGCGCGATGCCGAGCCCGATCGCCCCCGAGATATCAGGCGTGCCGGCTTCGAAACGATGCGGCGGGTCCTGGTAGACGGTCTTGTCGAAGGTGACGCTGAGGATCATCTCACCCCCGCCCTGCCATGGCGGCATCGCCGCCAGCAATTCGCGGCGGCCCCACAAGACGCCGATGCCGGTCGGCCCATAGGTCTTGTGGCCGGAGAAGGCGTAGAAGTCGCAGCCCAGCGCCTGGACATCGACCGGCAGCCGGGGTGCCGCCTGACAGCCATCGACCAGCACGCGCGCGCCGTGCCGATGCGCCAGTTCGGCAACCGTTTCGACCGGGACCAACGCGCCGCTGGCATTGGCGAGGTGGGTGATCGCGACCAGCCTGGTGCGCGGCGACAGCCGGGCGGCAAACGCGGCGAGATCGAGCCCGCCGGTCGCGTCGATCGGCGCCACCACGAGGCGGATGCCGAGCCGGTCGCGCAGCATCTGCCACGGCACGATGTTCGAATGGTGCTCGAGTTCGCTGATCACGATTTCGTCGCCGGCTTCGAGAAAAGCGGCACCCCAGCTTTGCGCGACGAGATTGATCGCCTCGGTGGCGCCGCGGACAAACACGATCTCCCCGGGTTCGGCGGCGTTGAGGAAACGTTGCGCCTTGACCCGCGCCGCCTCGTAGAGATCGGTCGAGCGGGCGCTGAGCCGATAGACCCCGCGATGCACATTGGCATAGTCGGTGCGATAGTAGTCGGCCACGCCGTCGATGACCGCGGCCGGCTTCTGCGCGCTGGCACCCGAATCGAGGAATACCAGGCCGGGATTGTTGGCGAAAATCGGGAACTCCCGGCGCAGCGCACGCGGGTCGAACCCGCCCGGCAAGGTTGCGGCTGCGGCGCCCGAAATCCTTGCATCCGGCAATCTCGGGCCGGCCGTCGTCATGCTGGTTCCTCCAATTCCTTGAGGCGGCGGGCGAGCCGCGTTGAAAGATGTTCGCGCAGCACCGCCGGCACGACGCTGTCGAGCGCCTCGCCGAGAAACGCCGCGATCAGCATCTGCCGCGCCTCCTCGCGCGGAATGCCGCGGGCGGTGAGGTAGAACAAGGCCGCCTCGTCGAGATCGCCGACCGCGGCGCCATGGCTGCATTTGACATCGTCGGCGAAGATTTCGAGTTCGGGCTTGGTGTCGATCGCCGCATGGGCACCGAGCAACAGGTTGCGGCTCAGCATATGGGCGTCGGTCTTCTGCGCACCCGGATGGACCGTGATCCGGCCTTGAAATGCGCCCTGCGCCCGATCGACCGCGACCCCTTTGAAGCTCTCCCGGGTCTCACCTTGCGCCGCCATATGGTGCACCGTGGTGACGATATTCACTTGTTGCCGCTGTGTTGCCAGAAAGGCGCCGTCGAGCCGGCAACGCGCCCCTTCGCCGGTGCTGTGGACCGCGATCTCATGGCGCACCGTGCGGCCGCCCAGCAGCAGCACAAAACTGCCGAGCCGCGCTGCCGCGCCGAGTTCGGCATCGGTGGCGGCGAGGTGGATGGCAGCACCGGCTTCCTCGACCAGGACCACGCGGTCGAGCCCGGCGCCGGGACCGAGCCGCAGTGCCACGACATCGTTGCGCCAGTAGCGTCCCTCGCCGGCGAAGCTTTCGAAGAGCCGCACCCGGCTTTGCGCCCCGATCCTCACCAAGCTCCGGCTGTGCAGCGACGCCGGCGCCGCGCCGGAGGCGAGATGAACGATCTCGATCGGCTCTTCCAGCACGATGCCCGGTGCGACCTCGAGCACAAACCCGTCGCTGAAGAGCGCGGCGTTGAGCGCTGCAAAGGGCTGATCGGGCGCGTCGGACAGCGCGTCGAGGGCGGTGCCGACCGCGTCGGGCGCGCCGGCGATCGCGTTCGCGGTCGAGCTGAGCCGGACCCCATCGGGCAGATCGGCGGTGGTCGACAGCGCCGGCGAAAAACGGCCATCGACCAGGACCAGGCGAAACCCGCGCTGCGCCAGCGCGCTCCCGGCGAGACGCGGTGGCATTGCTCCGGCAGATACGGCGCGCTCGGCAGATACGGCGCGCTCGGCCGGTCGCGAAACCGGCGGCAGCGGCGCCTCGGCGAGGGCGCGCAGATCGAGATAGCGCCAAGCCTCGCCGCGCCGGCGCGGAAAGCCCTCTTCGGCGAAGCGGGCAAGCGCGCGCCGCCGCCGGCTCGCCAGCCAGTCCGGCTCGCCGGGATCGGCGCAGGCGGCGTCGAGGTAGGGCCGCGCTTCGGGCCTGACCGGAAAATCGACGACCGCGCTCATCGCCGTGCTTCCGCAATAACGCCGAGAACATGCCAGCGCATCGAACGATCACTCACGCGGCGTCACCAAAGGTGCTGTAGCCGCGCCGTTCGAGTTCAACTGCCAGCGTCTTGTCGCCGGATTCGACGATCCGTCCATCCTGCAGCACATGCACCCGATCGGGCTCGACATAATCGAGCAGGCGCTGGTAGTGGGTGATCATGATGATCGCCCGGTCCGGCGCGCGCTGCCGGTTGACCCCAGCGGCGACGACGCGCAGCGCATCGATGTCGAGGCCGCTGTCGGTCTCGTCGAGGATCGCCAGAAGCGGCTCCAGCATTGCCATCTGAAAGATTTCGTTGCGCTTCTTCTCGCCTCCGGAAAAGCCGACATTGACCGCGCGCTGCAAGAGGTCCTCGCCGATGTCGAGTTCCTTCAGCTTGGCCCTGACCGCGCGCAGGAACTGTCCAGCATCGAGCTCGGGCTCGCCACGATGGCGGCGGCCGGCATTCAGCGCCGTGCGCAGGAAATACATGTTGTTCACGCCCGGGATCTCGACCGGATACTGGAACGCCAGAAACAGCCCCTCGCGCGCCCGTTCGTCGGCCGGCATCGCCAGCAGGTCGCGGCCGAGATAGCTGACGCTTCCCTGCGTCACCTGGCAGCCGTCACGCCCGGCCAGCACTGCGGCAAGCGTCGATTTGCCCGAGCCGTTCGGCCCCATGATCGCATGCACCTCACCCGCGCTGACCGCGAGATCGACACCCTTCAGGATCTCGCGCCCCTCATCGGCGAGCCGGGCATGCAGGTTGCGAATTTCGAGCATCATTGGTGTCGAGACATGCGCTTGAATAGGATCATTCCTGCCATAACAAGACTACTCGTGTACGCCCTGCCGCTCGGCGATGCGCACGATCAGCGACAGCATTCGCGACATGCGTTCTTCCTGCCCGGCATAGCGCCGTTCCATCGCGCCGAAACGGCCCTCAAGCGCACCGAGCCGAGCTTCCAAACCATCGAAATGATGCTGCAGATCACGCATGTCCGCCGTTAGCGCCATCAAGCGCGCACCCAGCAATTCGAGGGTGACGGTTTCATCGCTCACCCGACACTGCCTTCGAGGCTGACGGCGAGCAGCTTTTGCGCTTCGACCGCGAATTCCATCGGCAATTCCTTCAGCACGTCCCGGCAGAAGCCGTTGACGATCAGCGATACCGCCTCCTCGGCCGAAAGCCCGCGCTGCCGGCAGTAGAACAGCTGGTCGTCACCGATTTTGGAGGTCGTCGCCTCGTGCTCGACCCGGGCCGAGGCGTTGCGCACCTCGACATAGGGAACGGTGTGGGCGCCGCATTGCTCACCGATCAACAATGAGTCGCATTGCGTGTGGTTGCGCGCGTTCTGCGCCCGCGGCTGCATGCGGACGAGGCCGCGATAGGTGTTCTGGCCGCGGCCGGCGGAAATCCCTTTCGAGACGATCGTCGAGCGCGTATCGCGGCCGATATGGATCATCTTGGTCCCGGTATCGGCCTGCTGCCGGTTGTTGGTGATCGCCACCGAATAGAACTCGCCGACCGAATGATCGCCCTCGAGAATGCAGCTTGGATATTTCCAGGTGATCGCCGAGCCGGTCTCGACCTGGGTCCATGAGATCTTGGCCCGCGCCCCGCGGCAGGCGCCGCGCTTGGTGACGAAATTGTAGATGCCGCCCTTGCCCTCGGCATCGCCCGGATACCAGTTCTGCACGGTCGAATACTTGATCTGCGCGTCGTCATGCGCGATCAATTCGACAACCGCAGCGTGCAGCTGGTTTTCGTCGCGCTGCGGTGCGGTGCAGCCTTCGAGGTAGCTGACATAGGCGCCCTGGTCGGCGATCAACAGGGTGCGCTCGAACTGGCCCGACTTGGCCGCGTTGATGCGGAAATAGGTCGACAATTCCATCGGGCAGCGTACACCCGGCGGGACATAGGCGAACGAGCCGTCGCTGAACACCGCCGAATTCAGCGCTGCAAAAAAATTGTCGTTCTGCGGCACCACCGTGCCGAGATATTTGCGCACCAGATCGGGGTGCTCGCGCACCGCCTCGCCCATCGAGCAGAAGATGATGCCCAGTCGGCCTAGCTCCTCCTTGAAGGTCGTGGCAACCGAGATCGAGTCGAACACCGCATCGACCGCGACACCGGCCAATGCCTCGCGCTCCTTCAACGGGATGCCGAGCTTTTCATAGGTGCGCAACAGCTCGGGATCGACCTCGGCCAGGGATTTCGGTCCGGCGTTCTGCCGCGGCGCCGAGTAATAGGTGGCGCCCTGGTAATCGATCGGTTGCAGATTGAGCTTGGCCCAGTTGGGCGGCGTCATCTTTTCCCAGGCGCGGAACGCGGCGAGGCGCCAGTCGAGCAGCCACAGAGGCTCGCCCTTCTTGGTCGAGATGAAGCGGACCGTGTCCTCGTTGAGGCCCGGCGGCGCTTCATCGGCCTCGATATCGGTGACAAAGCCGTATTTGTAGCCGGTCTGCGTCAGCGAGCGGACGGCGCCGATGGTTTCGGTGGTAGCGCTCATGCGAAACTTCTGTCTTGTCAGTTGGTCGCTGCATGGACATTTGCCGCCGGCCGGCGTGGCACAAAGGCGGCCGGGGTCAGCATTGCGTCGAGCGACACCGCGGCCAGCGCCTGCGCCACGGCGCGGTTGATCGCCGCCCAATGCGGCCGGGTCGGGCAATAATCGGTGCGCACGCATTCGGCGACATGGACCGAGCATTGGGTCAGGCCGATATCGCCATCGATCGCAGCCACGACCTCGGCGACCGAGATCGCCGTCGCACGCCGCGCCAGCCGATAGCCGCCGGCGGCCCCGCGCGTCGCCGTGACCAGCCCCGAATGGGCCAGCGCCTTGAGGATTTTGGCGACTGTCGCGCGCGGCAGCAGGGTCTCCTCGGCGAGTGCCGCGGCGGTCAGCTGCCGGTCGGCATGAGCCGCCAGATGAGTGGCGATGATGACGCCGTAATCTGCGAGCTTGCTCAGGATGATCATCGCTGCCGGCCTGGTCGACGCTCTTGCCTTCGCCGGGCCGAAGCGAATTCGGACCGGATTGGTCCGCTATACATCGTCGTTAAGGCCGCGAGGTCAACCCCTATCCCGCATCAACCGTGCATCGCAGGCGCAAACCGTGCATCGCATGGCGTGGGCGGCTTCGCCGGGGTCGGAACCGGTGTCCGCGTTGCCGCGCGAAATCCCGCAGCGATGTCGGAAAAATTTACGATTTGCGCCGGCGCCGCAGCAGGCCAAAGCCGAGGAGCGCGCTGCCGAGCAAAGCAAGGCTCGCCGGCTCCGGCACCGCCGTTCCGTTGGTCCAGGCGCCGGAAAACGCCTCGCCCGAAACACCATCGCCCGGCAGCAATAGGATGTTGACGAAGTATAGGGCTCCCGGGTCGAGCGCGGTCCCCGCAGGCGCGACGAAGGCGATGCTGTCCGGGGTGGCGGGATTGAAATTGGCTGTCCACTGTGCGTCGGTTGACGCGTCGAAAAACCCCGTCCCTGCCCCACCTATCGCATTCGGGTCGAGCGCGCTGGCGAAGGTAATCTCGAAATCGGTGACTGGCACGGTCTCATTGGAGGCAGTGACGCCGCCGCCGAGCCCAGGACTGCCCCAGCCGATATCCGGCGGAAACACCGGGAACGGATTGCCATACTCCCACGGCTCGGACGCACCGGCGGGATCGAGAAAGCCGCTGGCACCCGAGCCGCTGAAGCTGCGCACCACGCCCGCCTGCGCCGCCCCACTGGCGGCCATCACTAGCGCGACCGCCATCGCCGAGGTCCGCAACCCGATCATTTTTTGCTCCTTCGTCCGGTCAGTCGTCTTTTCCTGACACATGAGCAATATTCATGCCCTAGCCATGGAGTCATAGATAACAGCGGCTTGCGGCTGATTGCCGCTTTCGTACCGAGAGCTTGATGTAAAGTTTTCCGACATTAGTATGGTTAAAAACACCACTTTAGCGCGGGACGGCTGTAAAGGTTTCCGTCAGCCCCGCCATCTGCATCGCGCTTGGTCGACAATTTATGCCGCGGTCATGTTATGACGCCTCGGGTTGCCCCGCTCGCACGCGCATCCCATTTGATCGTCGTTCCCGGCACGATCGGCGATTGGCGCGCCCGCCCGGCACGCACCTTTCCGTGACCCATGATGAAGCTGCTGGTTGTCGAAGACGATCGCGACACCGCCCTCTATCTGGAGAAGGGGCTCGGCGAGAGCGGGTATACCGTCGATCGTGCCGGCGATGGCCGCGACGGGCTGTTTCTGGCGAGCTCCGGCGGATATGGCGCGATCGTGCTCGACCGCATGTTGCCGGGCATCGACGGGCTGAGCATGCTGAGCGCGCTGCGGGCGGCCGACATCCATACTCCGGCCTTGATCCTGAGCGCGCTCGGCACCGTCGATGACCGGGTCAAAGGCCTGCGCGCCGGCGGCGACGATTATCTGGTCAAGCCCTTTGCGTTCAGTGAGTTGCTGGCGCGGATCGAGGCGCTGCTGCGGCGCGGTGCGACGGCGCCGGCGGCGACCCTGCTCAGGGTGGCCGATCTCGAACTCGACCTGTTGAGCCGCACCGTCCGACGCGCGGGCAAGCCGATCGAGCTGTTGCCGCGCGAATTTCGCCTGCTCGAATATTTGATGCGCAACGCCGGGCATGTGGTGACCCGCACGATGCTGCTCGAACAGGTCTGGGACTATCATTTCGATCCGCAGACCAATGTCATCGATGTCCATGTCAGTCGGCTGCGGCAGAAGATCGACCGGAATTTCGCCCGGCCGCTGCTGCAGACCGTGCGCGGTGCGGGTTATTGCCTGCGCGCACCCGATTAGCGGCGGCGGCGCGCGATGGTCACCGAAAAGCTGCTGCTTCCGGCCCCACCGATCCGTTCCGGACGGCAATTTCCGGCCCATCTGCGCCGCCTCGTGCATACCCATGCGTTCCGTCTGGCGGCGCTCTATTTCGTGGTGTTCGCCGCCTCGGTTCTGGGCGTGCTGTTTTTCGTTTACTGGACCAGCGCCGATTTTGTCGAGCGCCAGACCGAGGCGACGCTCGATGCCGAGATCACCGGGCTCGCCGAGCAATATGCCGAGCGCGGTCTGAGCGGGCTCGTGCAGATTGTCGCCGCGCGCAGCGCCGGCGACCGCGGCGATGCGAATTTGTACCTGATCACCGGCCCCGGCGGACAGCCGCTCGCCGGCAACATCGCGGCGTGGCCCTCGGGTGTGCCGGCGCGTCCGGGCTGGTTGTCCTTCACGGTCGCGTCGGATGCCTCCGGTCGTGTCGCGACCGAGCCGGCGCGCGGCCGGCTGATCATCATCCCGGGCGGCTACCGCCTGCTGGTCGGGCGCGATATCAGCGATGCGGCGGCGTTCCGCGACCGGGTCAAGCTGACCCTCTTATGGTCCGGGCTGGTGGCCCTCGGGGTCGGCCTCGCCGGCGGCACGGCAATGAGCCGCAACCTGTTGCGCCGGGTCGAACTGGTCAACCGCACCAGCGAGCGGGTCATGGCCGGGAACCTGTCCGACCGGGTGCCGGTCGAAGGCACGAGCGACGAGTTTGACCAGCTCGCGATCAATCTGAACCGCATGCTCGACCAGATCGAGCGGCTGATGACGGCCATGCGCGAGGTCACCGATGATGTCGCGCATGACCTGAAGACGCCGCTCTCCCGGCTGCGCGCGCGGCTCGAACTGGCACTGCTCGGTTCCGGTGCCGCAGCGGCAACGCCGGCGCAGAGCGAGGCGATCCGCGGGGCGATCGACGAGGCCGACCGGCTTCTGGCCACGTTCAACGCCTTGCTCGGGATCGCCGCGGCCGAGGCCGGCGCCGGCCGCGATCGGACCGAGCCTTTGGACCTCGCGGAGATCGCGCGCTCGGCGGTGGAATTCTACGAGCCTGTCGCCGAGGAGCAGGGGTTCGAGTTGTCGCTGGCGGCCGAGCCCGCGGTGCGGATCCGCGGCGATCGCCATCTGCTGTCGCAAGCGCTCGCCAACCTGATCGACAACGCGCTCAAATATGCCGGTGGCGGGGATGTGCAGGTCGGCGTGTTTGCCGCCGACGGGCATGCGGTTCTCGAAATTGCCGATCGCGGACCGGGAATTCCGGAGGCCGACCGCGAGAGCGTGTTCGATCGCTTTGTCCGCCTCGAACCGAGCCGCAGCACCCCCGGCAATGGGCTCGGCCTCAGCCTGGTGCGCGCCGTCGCCCGCCGCCACGACGCGGCCGTATCGCTCGCCGACAACCGGCCCGGGCTGAGGGTTCGGCTCGATTTTCCGCTGCTGCCGGCCTGATGATCCGCTGCCTATTCGGCCGACGCCTCGGGTATCCCGTCCGCGTTGCGGTCGCGGTCCTCGAGGCGGCGCGCGGTTTCGACCATCATCTCGCGCAGCTCGTGCCGCTCGAGCCCGGCGCTGCGCAACACGGGCTGCATGACTTCGTCGGCAAGCAGATCGTCGAGACTGGGCCGGTAACGGCAGCAATCCAGATGCTCGGCCATGATGTCCTCCATGTCCTCTATTCTATGCACTGTTAACGCAAAGCATGACCGCTTTATGTCCCCCGCTCGGAAATTTCGCGGCGCCCGCCCACATCGCCGCCGCTTTTCCCGCAACGATATAGAGACGCCGCCGCACCGGCCGCTTGCGGCACCGCCGGAAGCGTGCCGGCAATCGATCCTGACCCCGCGAAGACAGACCAATATGTTAAAGGCGGGCCATCATGTTAACAAAGCTTGATCCATCATCGCGCAGCGCCCATTGCGCGGTAGAGAGTTTGACAAACCGTTAAAAAATACTGGGCGATCGCCCCGGTCGTCCGCTAGGCCGGGATTTCACCATAGCTGGTGGAACGGATGCCGAGTTTGTCGATGTGCGCCCTGACGCGTGGGCTCATGAGCGCGGCGAACTCATCGGTTTGACGGTAGCCGGGCATCGCTGCCGCGAGAGCCGGAGTGCGCCGCGTCGCCGGATGAAAATAGATTTCGTTGAGGCCGTCGGGCAGATGCGGCAGCAGGCGCAACAACCGCTCTTCGGTCATGCCGCCGCTCCAGACAAGCCCGAACAGATGATCGTTGACGACGAGGCCGGCCCGGCGCAGCCGCCGCCGCAGCAATTCGATCCATGGCTGGTAGAGCGGAGGGTGGTAGGGTTCGCCGGGGAATGCCCGGCGCAGCACTGCCACCGGCTCGGCCGGCAGGCGCACCGCCTTCATCCCATAGTCGCGGCCGATCGCGAGGATCATGTTTGCGACCGTCGGATGCAGGTGAAAATGCTTATGGGCATTGACGTGGTCGAGTGCGAGGCCGGTCGCACGAAAGGCGTCGAACTGGGCGACAATCTCGGCTTCAAGCTGATGCCGCGCCTGCGGCACAAAGAAGAACCTCACCCCGGCGCGGGCCATGTTGGGATCGAAAGCACCATCGCGGCCGATCAGCGCAGCGGTCCGGACGGCCGGCAACACCGGGCGGCCATCGACCAGGACGAGGTGCAGGCCGACCCGCAGCCCCGGCAGCTTCTTGGCGCGCGCCACCGCATCCGCCGCGGCCGGTGCTGCGACCATCAGGCTCGCCGTCGTCAGGATGCCATTGCGATGCGCCGCTTCGACCGCTTCATTGATCGCCGGATCGCGCCCGAAATCATCGGCGCAGACGATGAGCCGCCGCAACCCGGTCACCTCGAATAAGACCGTGATGCTGCGCACCCTTGACCCAAAGGTTGGATATAAGCACTCTCATCGATGATCATTCGTATATCCGGCGTATATCCGGGTATTCGTTCACGCCGGGCCGGGCATGCCGGACGGATCGCGCGATCATTAGTGCGGCGGCCGGTATGTCGATGGCGTAACAGAAGGTTCGTCAGAGCTTTAATGCGGTCCTGAACTCGGCGTGCATCTCGCGGCGAGTGAGCGGCAATGTAATCAAGAATCGTCTGAAGGTCGACAAGCGCCGGAATGGTGTATCGCAGCCTCACAGGCCGTATCTGGCCCAGACGGCACGCACCTCTTCGTCGGTCGCAAACTCGCCGCGGGCGGCCGCGGCTTTCGAGGCGGCGATGACGGCTTGCTCGTCGGGCGTGAGGGATGCCGGCGGTTCATCATCCGCTCCAGCCAGCCTCAGAACGATGTGCGCGATGTCGTCTTGCGCCTCCGGAGGAAGAGTGCGCACGGCAGCAAGCGCTCGATCCAGAAGTTCGGTCATCAAACACTCCGACGCCATCCCGTATATCAATCACACGACTTGCCCGACGCAAAGCTAATCCCTTTACCGGTCGGCGCAAAGCCAGCCGGTTCCGTTCTGCGTGGCGCAAGAACTTCCACGACCTGATCCATGCTGGTGAAGTCAGCCGGCCATCTCCCGATGGCGCAGGAAATGAAAAAATTCGACACCTTCGCGCAGGCGGCGGCGCATCATCGGTGGGCTCTTGATCATCTCCGCAACCAGTGCCGCGATCTTTTTGCGGCGGAAGTAGAAGCGCTTGTAGAAGGTTTCGAGCGACTGGAAGATCTCGGTGTGCGACAAATGCGGGTAGTGCAGCGGTGCAATTTGCACACCGCGCTCGTCAGTCAATTCGGCATGTGCTGCGTCGAGCCAGCCATTTTCGACCGCCTCCTGGTATAGTGCCGTACCGGGATAGGGGGCGGCCAGCGACACCTGGATCGTGTGCGGGTTGATCTCGCCGGCAAAGCGGATGGTTTCCTCGATCGTTTCCTTGGTTTCACCGGGCAGGCCGAGAATGAAGGTGCCGTGGATCGTGATCCCGAGTTCGTGACAATCCTTGGTAAAGCGGCGGGCGACGTCGATCCGCATGCCCTTCTTGATGTTGTTCAGGATCTGCTGGTTGCCGGTCTCGTAGCCGACCAGCAGCAGCCGCAACCCGTTGTCGCGCAGCACTTCGAGGGTCGCACGCGGCACGTTGGCCTTGGCGTTGCACGACCAGGTCACGCCGAGTTTGCCCAGTTCGCGGGCGATCGCCTCGGCGCGCGGGCGGTCGTCGGTAAAGGTGTCGTCGTCGAAAAAGAATTCCTTGACTTGCGGGAACCAGGCTTTCGCCTGGCGGATCTCCTCGATCACATGCGCGACCGAGCGCACCCGGTAGCGGTGCCCGCCGACCGTCTGCGGCCACAGGCAGAAGGTGCATTTGGAGCGGCAGCCGCGCCCGGTATAAAGCGACAGATAGGGATGCTGCAGGTAGCCGATGAAATAGTTCTCGATTTTCAGGTCGCGCTGGTAGACTTCGCTGACAAAGGGCAGCTGGTCCATGTCTTCGAGGATCGCGCGGTCGCGGTTGTGGATGACGCCGCCGCCGGCGTTGCGCCAGCTCAGCCCGTCGATCGCCTCGAACCGCCGGCCCTCGGCCACTTCCTTGATCGTAAAGTCGAATTCCTCGCGGGCGACAAAATCGAGCGCGCTGGACGCCTTCAGGCTGTCCTCCGGCTCGACCGCGACCTTGGCGCCGACCATGCCGATCTTCAGCCGCGGATTGGCGTCCTTGAGTGCCTCGGCGACTTTGGCGTCGGACGCAAAGGACGGGGTCGAGGTGTGCAGTACCGCAAGCTCGTATTCGCCGGCGAGCGGCAGGATGTCGGCAAGCCTGAGACGCGCCGGCGGGGCATCGACGAGCCGGCTCCGCGGCAGCAGTGCCGCCGGCTGCGCCAGCCAGGTCGGGTACCAGAACGAGCGGATCTCGCGCCGCGCCTGGTAGCGCGAGCCGGCGCCGCCGTCGAACCCGTCGAATGACGGGGGGTGCAGGAACAGGGTCTTCATCATCGGACCTGGTCTCCGTCGGCGGTGATGCGGCCGTCCGCCGCGACGCAAAAGTTGCGGTCCCGCCACGACACTTTGCGTCCAAAGAAACTGGCGACAAATACCGCGAAGGACAAGATGTCGCGAATGGGAAGGAGCCAGGGCTCGGCCGCCTCGACCCCGATCGCGCCGGCGACCACCCGCGTGCCGGCCCAGCGCAACAGCCAGCTGATTGCCAGAGCGAGCCCGCAGATCGGATCCAATCGTGTCACTGCGGCGGCGAGCACGGCCAGCGCCAGCGGGTGCGTCACGATCGATCCGGTGAAACTCAACGGGGTCAGCCCGCGCACCGTGCGCGCCCAGCGCAGCTCGTGATGCCACAACGCGGCAAAGGAGGGCTCGCTGACCTGCGCCTCGACGATATGCTCCGACAGCACGACCGCAAGACCCGCGGCGCGCACCGCCTCGCCGAGACGATGA
>Ga0335075_10003459_pt1 | contig 25042 bp, 26 predicted proteins | sample Lox_Sample_24_FD_206723 | JGI IMG/M metagenome (GOLD analysis project Ga0335075, IMG submission 206723) | Soil microbial communities from Loxahatchee National Wildlife Refuge, Florida, United States - Lox_Sample_2.4 | ecosystem: Environmental > Terrestrial > Soil > Wetlands | place: USA...
CCGTCAAACACCCAAGGTGGGAGCCGTATGCGGGAAAGCCGCACGTACGGTTCTGTGCGGGGGGCGCCTAGCAATGCGCGTCCCTACCGCGACCGTGCCTATGCGATGGCCCCACATTCGCGGGGGAGAGGGAAACCGCCGATTTTTCGGGGCTTTTTTGAAAGGGCCTATCTGGAAAGCCCGAAAAAACGTGTAAAAACGACTCCTCTGATTCGTTTTTTTGAGGATGACACTCATGGCAACATCTGGTCCATCAAAGGCGGCCGCGACGTCGAAGGCCAGCGCGGCGCCGAAACCCAAGGTCGAAAGCGTTACGCTCAAGCAGATCGCCGCCGAGCTGGCGAAAAAGCACGAGCTTTCAAACAAGGCGGCCGGTGCGTTTCTCGACGATTTCGTGGCCGTCATTACCAAACAGCTGAAGAAGGGCTCGCGCATCCGCCTCACGGGGCTTGGCATTCTTTCCGTGCGCAAGCGCGCAGCGCGCATGGGCCGCAATCCCGCGACCGGCGAGCAGATCAAGATCAAGGCGAGCAAGAAGGTTTCGTTCCGTCCCTCGAAGGAACTCAAGGAAGCCGTCTGAAGCCGGCAGGATGAAAAGAACGCAGCGCTGGCCGCTGCGTTCTTCCCTGTCAGCGCACTTCGTGTAGGCGGGCTCTGCCGCGCCGGGTCCTTTGTTTCTTTTCAGGTCCCGCGAGCGCGATGGATATCCAGTTCAAGCCGTCGATATGGCGGCAGACGATCGCAAATGCTCCGGTGATCGGCACGGCAAGAAACAGGCCTGCCACACCCCAGATCAGGCCCCAGAAGCTCAGCGAAAGTATAATTCCAAACGGGCTGATATCGAGCGTCCGCCCGAGCATGATCGTGCTCACGATGTTGGCGAGCACGAAATGCAATCCGCCGAGCAGCACGACAATGAGCAGAAAGGGCGCGAAACTCCCGAACTGCAGAAGCGCCATCAGCGCCGGCAGCAGGACGGCGGCACCACCGATCGTGGGAATATAGGTCGCGAGGAACAGCACCAGCGCCCAGAACGCCGCGAAGCTCACATGCATCGCAAGCAGCAGCAAATAGGTGCCGAGGGCCATGACGGCGCTGAGGAAAGTACATACGCCCAGATAGGTCTGGACCTGGCGGGCGATGGTGTGAATGACCTTTCCCGTTTCGTCGCGCCGGTCCTGATCCGCCTGCAGCCGCGAAAGCTTATCGGGCAGCTGCGTCTGTTCGGCCAGCAGGAAACCGACATAGACGATGACCATCGCGAAGGTGAAAAGGAACGAGCCGGCGGAGGCGGCGGCCTGGCCGACCATGCCGGCAATATTTGATGGGTTGACCACATCGGTCAATTTCGTGTGGCCGAGATGAAGAAAGGCGATGACCGATTCGGCGAGGTGCTCAAGCTTCCCGAAATAATGCGGCTCTTCCGCCGCGACCGCGCTGGCCTGGGTTCCCAGTATTTGCACGAAGAGATAAAGCCCGCCCGCGATGAGCATGAGCGAGCCCGTCCAGGCCAGAGCCGGCGGCATGTGAATTCGCTCCAACACCTCGGTGAGGGCATTCAGAATTGCCCAGATCAGCACAGCAAAGGCGAGCGGCGCGAGAAGCGGCCGGCCGAGAACCAGAATGGCGAGAATAGCGAGCGCGCTTACGAGCCAGCTCGCCACCTGTCTGCCGTCAACATTCACACGCGCCCTCCATGAGCCGGTGCGGCAACCGCCGGTCCTCCAAATTATAAGATTGTGAAGTCGATCGCGGCATTCAGGTCAAGCCGCTGTTCGGCCGGCGGCAGGGGATATTTGAGCCCGCTCGCGCAATTGAAGAGTACCACACGGTCGCGCGTGCCGATCCGCCCCTCGCGAAGCGATTTGCGCCACGCGGCATGGGTGGACGCCCCTTCCGGGCAGAGGAGCAGGCCATCGTTTTGGGCCACCTCGCGCAGGCTCTCCTCGATCTCCGCATCGTCGACGGCCATCGCGTAGCCGCCGCTCTCGCGCACGGCGCCGAGAATGAGGAAATCGCCCATCGCGGACGGCACACGAATGCCCGAAGCGATGGTATGCGCATTCGCCCAGCGTGCGGCATGGCTTTCGCCATTCTCGAAAGCGCGCACGATCGGCGCGCAGCCCGACGCCTGGACGGCGACCATGCGCGGTCGCCTTGTGCCGATGAATCCGATCGCTTCAAGTTCCGCGAAGGCTTTCCACATGCCGATCAGCCCGGTGCCGCCGCCGGTTGGATAGAAAACCACGTCGGGAACGTCCCAACCAAGCTGCTCGGCCAGTTCGAGCCCCATCGTCTTCTTGCCTTCGATCCGGTAAGGCTCCTTGAGTGTGGACATGTCGAACCAGCCGCGTTTCTCGCGCCCCGCCGCGACAAGCTTCCCGCACTGGTCGATCAGCCCGTTGACGCGCCAGACTCTCGCGCCCTGTGCGGCGATCTCGCGGACATTGATCTCCGGGGTATCTTCCGGACAGAAAACAGTGGTGCGCATGCCGGCGCGGCTGCCATAGGCGGCGAGGGCGGCTCCGGCGTTCCCATTGGTTGGCATGGCGAGATGGCCAATCCCGAGTTCCTTTGCCATCGAGACGGCGAGGGCAATGCCGCGTGCCTTGAAGGAGCCTGTCGGCAAGCGGCCCTCGTCCTTGACGAGGAGTTCTCCGCCCGCAGCGCCGCGGATACGGACGAGCGGCGTCGTGCACTCGCCGAGGCTGACAATGTTGTGCGGATTCCGGACAGGCAGGAGTTCCCGGTACCGCCAGAGATCCGAAGGCCGCGCCGCCAGCGCGTCCTTGGTCAGAGCCACTCTCACGGCATCCAGCGCATAGCGCACGAGCAGGGGTTTGCCCGCGCGCGACAGCCCATGGACTTTTCCGGCCTCGTGGCGCTCGCCGGTTGCCGAGCATTCGAGATGGCTGACGAAATACAGCCGCTCTTCATCCAGATTGCGAAATGTCATGATCTGCCTCGCCTGAAGTCAGCTTGTGTTCATCTCAGCTGGCGGTTCCGGAATGTGAAGCGCCACGCGGGCGCTCACATAATGCCGTTCCTTGAGGTGTTTGCGAATCATTCGCACCACAATCGCAGTGACAGCAATTTCATTCGTGAAGCCCAGAACCGCGACGAACTCCGGCATCACGGCGGCCGGCAGGACAAACCAGGCAAGCGCGGCCAGGAGTACGCCGCGCACCCGGCCAGGCGTCGCTGGATCGATGACACAGAAATACGCCGCGGCAAGATCTTCGGCAAAAGGAATGCGTCCGGCGAGTCTCAGAAGCTTGGTCCAGAATCCCTCCTCGACGATTTGCGCATGACGCGCAATCATGGCTGGCAGCTGAAACAATTCGCGGTCCGGTCTCCACATGGCCTGAATATCGGGCGAAAAAGACCGCAGGAAAAGGGTGCACGCCGCGATGCCAGCCCACAAAAACTACTGATTCGAACTTTATGGCAGTCGTTGTCGCGCTCGGCCGGTTGACACCAGGATGGGCCGGTGATTTCATCCCCAAACAACCTGACTTCAATCTAGGGGAACACACAAAATGCGCAATTCGTTGTTAAACGCAGTGGCTGCGGCGAGCCTGCTCATGGTTGCGTCGCCGGTGCTGGCCAAGGGCACCTGGGTGTCGGTCAGTTTGCAAAATAGTGAGGCGACGAGTCTTTTTGTCATCAACGACAGCAACACTATAGCCGGACAATATACCGACACCAGCGGCAACGTGCACGGTTTTGTCGGGCCGTTCAGCGGAGAGAATTACACGAGCTTCGACGATGCCGGTGGCGACACCGAACCACGCGGCATGAACAACAGCGACGTTATCACCGGCTACGACGTTGGGACGCTAACGCCGTGGGAGCGTTCTGTGAAAGGCACCATAACCAACATCACCAAGGACGGGACTACGCTCGATCAGCTCGCCCAGGGCATAAACAAATCTGGTGTTTTTGTGGGCGACTACACCGACGAGACGACCGGCCTGTATGTAGGCTATCTGGGCAAGAAGGCGAAATGGACAGGCGACATCGCGCTCTCGACCAAGAATGACGGTTATGCAGGTCGCGCAATTGATAACGCGGGAGATGTGGGCGGCTGGTATGAGGACCCCACCACGGACACGCAGGTGGGATACCTGCTCATGGCCGGGGCAAAGAAACCGGTGCTTATTGATTACCCCAAATCCGTCTACACGGTGGTGGAAGGGCTGAACAACAAAGGTCTTGTGGTGGGCCAGTGGGAAGACACAAGCGGCATTATTCACAGCTTCTTCTATACCGTCAAGAAGGGCAAGTTCACCAGTCTTGATGCACCGGGAGCCACCGAGTTCACTCAGGCTTGGAACATAAACGACAACAACGTAATTGCCGTCTCCTCGGATGCCGGCAGTTTCGTCTACTGCATATCGGCGAAGAAGTGTCCCGGCAGTGACGCCGGCGCCGTCAAGACGCCGCAGTCTCACCGCAAATATACGCCGGCTGCGCCCTAGGTCAGCCGGTTGACGAGCACGCAGGCCCCCGTGCCGAAGGCGCGGGGGCCTTTGTATTAGTCGACGATCTGAACGATTTTCCTTGTATCAGGATCGACGAAGACCACGCGACCGTCCCAGTCGAACATTTCATAGCGCCGGGCTTCCGGAACGCTCGTGTAAATTTCTTCTGGAACCGGCTGCAATTCGACGTCCGGCGGCACGGCCGCCCCCACTGCTACGTCCGACTGGAGCGGCACGGGACGTATTTTTTCCCTGACCACGTAATCGTGGATCACCGTTCTCTCTTCGGGCTTAACCGTCCAGGTTGTCGTTTCCTGCATGACACCCGGCGCCGGAGGAGGGGCTTCGTCCTGGGCTGTGGCGGCCTGAAATCCGCCAAGCACTCCTGCAACTGCAACTCCTGCGATCCAAAGGCGCGTCATTAATGTCTCCTTCCCTGAGCACCCCCGCGACCACATAGGGGGAATGAGATGCCCGGACATCGGGTTCCCGGCATGTGGAGATTTCGGATTCACATAGGATGCGTGGGCGGCGGATCTTCGGGCAGAGGAATGAATTCCCTGTCATCGCCCGGCGGTAATTTCATGCGTCCGGCACGCCAGTCCGCCTTGGCGGATTCCATGCGTTCCAGACTGGATGAAACCAGATTCCACCAGATGTGGCGGGTGCCGACGCTCGCGCCACCCAGGAGCATCACCCGTGCGGCCCCAGCGACGGCAGCAATCCGCGCCGGTTCGCGCCCGAACACCAGCAAATGTCCGGACTCGTAATCAACGCCGCCGGATTCAACGTGGCCGCTCACCACATAGGCGGCACGTTCCTCATGTTCGTCCGGCAGGTCGATCCGCGCGCCGGGCGCGAGCTCCAGATGAACATAAAACATGGGCGAGAAGGTCATGACCCTGCTTTTCAGGCCATAAGCTGTCCCCGCAATTAGCGCTCCCCGTACGCCTTCCATTTCAAATTTTGGAAGGTCCGCGGCCGCGTAATGCGAGAACGACGGATCGGTTTCCTCGGCTTCGAGCGGCAACGCCACCCAACTTTGCATTCCGTGCATCTGGCTCGCAGTGGATCGCACAGCGGCATCGGTGCGCTCCGAATGCACGATGCCGCGCCCGGCGGTCATCCAGTTCACCTCTCCGGGCCGGATCGCCTGCGACGAACCCAGGCTGTCGCGATGCAGAATCTCGCCCTCGAACAGATAGGTGACAGTCGCAAGGCCGATATGGGGATGCGCACGGACGTCAATGCCGTGTCCGGCCGCGAAATCGGTTGGTCCCATATGATCGAGAAATATGAAAGGTCCGACCATCCGCCGCTGCGGGAAGGGCAGCACACGGCCGACTTCGAAACCGCCGAGGTCCTTCCTCCGCGCGGGTATAACAAGCTCGATCATCAAACCGTCTCTTTACAATGCTTTCGCCGCTGTGCGCAGGCCCAAAAACGCAGCGCCCTCTCCCTGCCAAGGGGAGAGAGCGCCATAGGCAGAAAGTGCATTAATCAGGGCATTTGCAGCGGTACAGGGCGATGCAAAACAGGAACCTGCGGAGATCTAACCGAAGCTGCGGTCGGACAGACCTTCGCCGACGGGCAATAGATGTAGCCGACGAAAACATCGTCGCTGTTTTCGCCGTCGATTGCTACCAAACCCTGGTCGTTGAGACCCCAGACCTCCACATAAGTGGATCCGGAGACTGTGAGTTCGGTAAACTTCTTCTTCTTGATGTCGTAAGTGAAACCGTGCCGATTTCCGGATGAGTCGGTGTACAACCCGCTAATCTCGCCCTTGTTGTTGATTCCCTCCAGAGTCGTAGTGCCGTTCGGATCGTCAATGGTCACCGCCTTGCCGCCATGGGGCAGCAGGAATCCGTGTTCGACGCCGCTGCTGTTTAGATACCAGCCGACAATGTCGCCGGCATCGTTGATGCCGCGGCCGGCTACGCCCGTATTCGTGATGCCCTTCAGCTTGATAGACTTGCTGTATTGCGCGTTCGTGCCGGTATAGCCGATGTACTGGCCCGAAGAGTTCTCGTAATTTCCGGTGAAGGTATTTGCCTTATTGATGCCCTGGACCAGGTAATTCAGGGTCGTGCCGTTCATTGTCACGTCGGTGATCTTGCCTTTGGGCGAGCGCTCGTAGGGAATGTAGTCGACCGGATCGTCACTCTCGACATCGTCGATGCCCATGATGTATCCGTCTTTGCTTATCCCGCGTGGCTGCGTGCCACCCGTCGGATCGTCGTTGAAGGTGGTGTAGTTGCTGCCGTCGTCCGGCCCGACAAAACCGTTCTCGATGCCGCTGCCATTGAGCCAGAATCCCGTAATGGTTCCGCTGTCGTTTATACCGAACGCAATCGTTTCGGAGCTGCCGGAAACAAGAGGAAGCTGGAACAGCATTCCTTTGGACATGGCTGGTGACGCAGCCATCAGGCTGATGGCTGCCACGGAAATCATCAATGTTCTCTTTGTCATCTTTCCCCCTTTAGGATAAGAATTGGCAACGAATTCAATCCCTCGAAACGTTGCCTGTCAATGCAAATGGCGGCTCGCGGTCGATTTCGAACCCGCTCCGGCGCCTGATCCGCGCGGAAATAACAAGCTCAATCATTGGACTTCGGCGAAGTGCCGACGCCGCTTTGGGCAATGCGCACGTCACCCGGGTCATCGATGGCGGCGGTTCGGTCGAACGCGGGGATTAACAAAATTACTTATCGCCTGCCCTCGGCCATGAAGCGGTGCGCTTCGGCGTGGGGCAGCGCATCGGCCGCATAGGTGAAGGTACCCCGGTCCCTGACTTCCCGGGCGGCGCGGACGAACGCGCCTAGCGCTGCGCGGGCAAACGAGCCGCCCACGCTGATGCGTTTTACCCCCACGCCCGTAAGTTCTTCGATCGAATATGCCGGGCCTTTCAGGCCCATTACGACGTTGACGGGCTTCGAAACCGAGGCGCAGACCTCGCGGATCGCATCGAGGTTCGGCAGACCGGGCGCATAAAGCACATCGGCACCGGCCGCCGCGAAAGCCTGCAGGCGTCTTATCGTGTCCCCGAGATCGCGGCGGCCATGCAGGAAGTTTTCGGCGCGCGCAGTCAACAGGAAGCGGCAATGACGCGCTGTCTCCGCCGCGGCGGCAATGCGCTCCACGGCGAGTTCGAATTCGTAGATCGGATTCCTAGAATCGCCGGTCGCGTCTTCGATCGATCCGCCCGCGAGGCCGATATCCGCGGCGAGCCGGATGGTCGCCGCACAGATTTCCGGTGCCCGGCCGAACCCGTCCTCCAAATCGGCGGAGACCGGTAGCGGCGTTGCTTCGGCAATGCTCATGGCATTGTCGAGAATCTCGTCACGCATCAGTGCACCCGAGGAATCCCGGCGGCCCACCGAAAAGGCATAACCTGCGCTTGTTGTCGCCAATGCTTCGAAGCCAAGCGCAGTGAGGATTCGCGCCGTGCCGACATTCCAAGGGTTGGGAATGACAAATGCGCCCTGGCGCGCGTGAAGCGCAACGAAAGTCTCGAATTTCTGCTCCCGTGTCATGATCGGAGGCATACCACGACCGAAGCCAGCTTATTTCGTTCCGGATCGAATTATGAAAGTTTTGTGACGGCCGCTTCCCGGCAGGCGCGAGACGTTGTGAAATGTTATGATCCAGCTGTTTCGAAGGGAGGTTTCCATGCTCATCGGCGCACATGTCATGCTTCACAGCCGCGACGAAGCGGCAGACCGCGAGTTTCTGTCGGACGTTCTGAAACTCGGCTCCGTCGATGCCGGCGACGGATTTCTGATATTCGGCATGCCACCGGCGGAAATGGCCGTTCACGGCTCCGACCGGAATGATCATCATCAGCTTTACCTCATGTGCGAGGACATCGAAAATTTCATTGCCGAGATGGCGGAACGCGCGATTGCGTATACGCAGCCGAGCTTCCAGGGCTGGGGAACAGTGACCGAGATCACGCTGCCCGGCGGCGGCAAGCTTGGCGTATACCAACCGCATCACAAGCGGCCCGAACATCCCGCGGCCAAGCCCGCGCGGAAAGCCGCGGCGAAGAAATCCGCAGCGAAGAAGTCCATCAAACGCAGCGTGAAAGCAAAGACCAAGGCAAGAAAGCGCCGCCGCGCTTGACGAATTTTACGTGGAATTGCGGAGCTGATTATTTAACCGCAGCTCCGCGCGCCGGATCAACCAGCCATCAGACCTTCGCGCCAGACCCAATCGAGGCCCTTGTCGAGCGCGCGGCCGACGCGGTCGAACAGTTCATCGATCTCGGTTTCGGTGATGACAAGGGGCGGGCAGAACCCGATGCGGTCACCAAGCATCGGGCGCGCGATGACGCCTTCCTCTTCGCCGAATCTGCAGACCGTGGCGGCGACGGCCTTCTCGGCGGGGAAATTCGCACGTGATTTTTTGTCGGCGACGAGTTCGATGCCACCGAGCAGCCCGATACCGCTTGCCTCGCCGACGAGCGGATGCTCACGAAGCTGTGTGAGCCGGGCGAGGAAATGCGGCGCCACCTCGCGCACATGACCCACGATATCGCGCTCCTGATAAATCTCGATGGTTTTGAGCGCCACGGCTGCGGCGACCGGATGGCCCGTGTAAGTGAAGCCATGGCCGAATGTCCCGATTCTGCCCGATTCCTCCTCGATGGCTTCAGAAAGTTCCGGCGAGATCAGCACCGCGGAAATGGGCAGATAGGCCGAGGACAGCGCCTTGGCAAGCGTCATGCTGGCCGGCTCAAAGCCATAAGTTCCGCAGCCGAACCAGTTTCCGGTGCGGCCGAAGCCGGTGATCACTTCATCGTCGATCAGCGGAATGCCGTGCCGATCGAGCACGCAGGTGATTGCATCGAAATACCCCTGGGAGGGCAGGATCACGCCACCCGCGCCCTGGACGGGCTCCACGATCATTGCCGCGATCGAGTCCGCGTCTTCTTTTTCGATCAGCGCTTCAAGATTGTCCGCGAGCCGCAGTGAATATTCGCGCTCGCTCTCGCCCTGCTTCGCCCCGTGATAGTAATGCGGCGCGTCGGCGAAGCGTGCGAAATCGAGCGGGAGATCGAAGCTCTTGTGATTGGCGGGCAGGCTGGTCAGGCTCGCCGCGGCGATGGTCACACCGTGATAGGCCTTTGCGCGGCTGATGATTTTCTTGCGCGCGGGTTTGCCGCGGGCATTGCTGGCGTACCAGAAAAGCTTGATCTGCGTGTCGTTTGCCTCCGAGCCGGAATTGGCGAAAAACACTTTCCCGACCGGAAACGGCGCGATTTCCTTCAACTTCTCCGCAAGCGCGATGGCCGGCTCGTGGCTCTTTCCGGCGAAGAGATGGCCGAAGGCGAGCCTGCGCATCTGCTCCGCCGCCGCCTCGACAAGCGCTTCCTCGCCCCATCCCAGTGCGGTGCACCAAAGGCCGGACAACGCCTCGATATAATCCTTGCCGCGGTCGTCATAGATGCGCACTCCCCTGCCGCGCTCGATCACGAGCGGTCCCGTTTCGCGGAGCCTCACAAGATTGGTGTAGGGGTGAAGCACGCTTTCCACGTCGCGCATCTGGGCGTTGCTGAGAGGCATGGGCGGGCTCCCCTATTGCAGGCGCGATTAACGCGCGCGGGGCGCCTGGCGTCAACGCAGCCCTTGCGGCGGCGCGTTGCCGGCAAGACGCGCGGTTCCTATTATGCCTCCGGGTCTTAAGACGCAGTTTGCAATGTTCGGGCTGATGCAGGACTGGCCGATGCTGGTCCACAAGGTCATCGACCATGCGGCGCTCTATCATGGCGATCGCGAAGTCGTGACGCGCAGTGTCGAGGGACCGATCCACCGCACCAATTATCGGGAGATACACGCACGCGCCCGCCGTATGGCGAGCGCGCTGGAGCGGATCGGAATCATGCCCGGCGACCGCGTGGCCACGCTTGGCACCAATACCTGGAGGCACCTCGAAGCCTGGTATGGCATTGCCGGCATGGGTGGCGTTTATCACACGCTCAATCCGCGACTGTTTGTCGACCAAATCGTTTACATCGCGAATCATGCCGGCGACCGCGCGCTGTTTTTCGATGCGTGCTTCGCGCAACTCATCGCCGAGATCGCGCCGCGGCTTGAAACCGTGACGCATTACATCGTTCTTTCCGATCGCGTGCCCGACGGCATGTCCGCGCCCGTTCTCGATTACGAGGGTTTCATCGCCTGTGGCGACGAGAATTACGTCTGGAGATCCCTCGACGAAAACGCCGCCTGCGGTCTCTGTTACACTTCGGGAACCACGGGCGCTCCCAAGGGCGTGCTCTATAGCCATCGCTCCAACGTGATCCATGCGTTGATGGCGTGCCAGGCCGATGCGTTCGGCGTGCGCAGCACGGATGCCATCATGCCGGTGGCGCCCATGTTCCATGCTAATGCCTGGGCCATCGCCTTTGTCGCGCCCATGATTGGCGCCAAGCTCGTGCTTCCCGGCCCGAAGCTCGACGGCGCGTCGGTCTATGAGCTGCTCGATACGGAAAAAGTGACACTCACGGCGGCGGTACCAACCGTGTGGCTGACGCTTCTTCAATATCTCGGCGAAACCGGCAGGATGCTGCCCCATCTCAAGCGCGTGCTGATCGGCGGTTCCGCCTGTCCGCGCAAGATCATCGAGTCGTTCGAGAAGACATACGAGGTCGATGTGGTGCATGCCTGGGGCATGACGGAGATGAGCCCGCTCGGCACGCTGACCGCGGCGGTGGCCGGGCTGCCGGAAAGCGAGCGTATCGCGCAAAAGCTCAAGCAGGGACATCCGGTCTTCGGGGTCGAAATGAAGATCGTGGACGACGGGAATTGCGAGCTGCCGCGCAACGGCAAGGCTTTCGGAAGGCTCAAGGTGCGCGGGCCCGCAATCGCCAAAGGGTATTTCCGCGGCGAAGGCATCGAGGCGTTCGACGAGGAAGGATGGTTCGATACGGGCGACGTGGCGACGATCGATGCGGACGGCTACATGACGATCACCGACCGTGTAAAGGACGTGATCAAATCGGGCGGCGAGTGGATCTCCTCGATCGAGATCGAGAACGTCGCGGTCGGCCATCCGGCGCTTGCCGAGGCGGCGGTCATTGGCATTCCGGATCCAAAATGGGACGAACGGCCGCTGCTTATCGCGGTGCTGAAAACCGGCGAGATGGCGACGCGGGAGGACGTTCTCGCCTATCTCAAAGACAAGATCGCCAAATGGTGGATGCCGGAGGATGTAATTTTTGTCCCGGAAATTCCGCACACCGCCACGGGCAAGATCCAGAAGACAACATTGCGCGAGCGCTATGGCCGGCATCGTTCCCACAGCGCTTGACGCGCCAACCCGCAGCGGCGGCGGGGGTAGAATGGTAACGTTCCTGGATGCGCTGGCAAGGCTGTCGCTCGCCGCGCTTTTCGTTTCCATTGCGGTCGCACTGGTTGCGGGCCTCGGCACGCGGTCGGGATTATGGAATTACGATCTTGGCTTGTTCGGAATATTTCCATTCGCCATTTATTCCGGCCTTGCGGCGTTTGCGTTCGGGCTATCGTGGATGCTGACTGCTCTCTTTGCCGGGGAAGGACCAGGCGCGCTCTCCGCCGTAACCGGTTTCGTAGGCGCAATCGCGGTGCTCTGGGTGCCACTCGATGATCTCTATCGCGCGCAGATCGAGCAGACGCTGCCGCCCATACATGATATTTCGACCGACACGGAACATGCGCCGGCTTTCATCGCGCCGGGCAGCCCGGGCCAGCACGTTCCGCCGCCTTATGATGGTCTGAAGCGTGTGCGCTATGGCGGCCATATCAATGCGATGGAAACATTGCAGAAGCTCGCGTATGGCGAAATCAAACCGTATTCGCAGCTCGGTACAACGCCCGCAAAATTGTTCCGCCGCGCGCTCGCTGCGGCCCGCAACATGGGCTGGACGATCGTGGCCGTAATTCCCGACTCCCAGGGCGGTTTCATCCAGGCGACCGATACCACGCTGCTTTTCGGTCTGACGGATGACATCGTGCTGCGCGTGCGGCCGGCCGGCATCGGCGCCCGCCTCGACATTCGCTCCCGGAGCCGCGTCGGCGAATCCGATTTCGGCCGCAACGCCGCCCGCATCCGCGCATACCGGAATAAACTCGGTGCGACGTAGGGATCAGACGGCGACAGCGGCGAGAAAGTGCATATACGTGGATTGACATACCATTAAACGGGCATTGTATCTCAACGCTTCCTTACAGTTTCAGCACATGTCCCGCACGCGTGTGTTCAGGTCCGCCAACACTCGGCAATCCGCATACCGGCGGAGATAGCCTATGCGGACACAATCTTGATCTGGAAATTACGCGCTCAGGGGACGTGATCACGATTTACCCCGCGCGACGCAGTCTTCGCGACAGCTGATTACCACGCCAAACGGTACCGCGCCGAAGAAACTGGCGCGGGATCTGCAATCACACGGCCATGCTGCGCGAGCTCGATCAGATGCGCCAGCACGGACATTCCGGCGGCGGCGTGCAGCCGTTTGTCGACGTCTGCGTAAATGCGCGCGACGATCTCGGGGATCGTCGCGAGGCCCTCGCGCAGACAGGTCATGATCTGCATTTCGCGCTCGGCGCGGTGGGCAAGATGGGCCTTGAGAAGCGGTTTCGGATCGCGGATGGGGCCGCCATGGGTCGGCCACAGCACGCGGTCGTCGCGAGCAAGCAGTTTGGCCAGGCTCGCGCGATAGGCGGCCATGTCGCCATCCGGTGGTGCAACGACCGTCGTTGACCAGCCCATTACATGATCGCCGGTAAACAGCGCTCGTTCCTCGCTGAGCGCGTAACACATGTGATTGGACATATGCCCCGGTGTGAAGACGCATTCGATGGTGAAGCCGTCAGCTGCGAGAACATCGCCGTCGTTCACGCGAACGTCCGGGATGAAGGCGCGGTCACCATCCTCCTCGACCGTGACGTCATGTTCGTCCTGTGCCGAGGGATGCGGTCCGTGCGCATAGGTTATTGCACCTGTCCATTCTTTCAGCGATGCGGCCGCCGGCGAATGATCGTTGTGCGTATGAGTGAGCAGAATGTGGGTGACATGCCGATTCTTCAGCGCCTCTTTCAGCGCCGCGAGATGCGCCGGGCTATCGGGGCCAGGATCAATCACTGCGACGTTCTTCGCTCCAACGATATAAACTCCCGTACCCCGGAAGGTGAAAGGACCGGGGTTCGGGGCCAGCACACGCGTGATGAGGGGCGATACGCGGATGTCATCGCCATAGGGTGCTTCAAATTTGCGATCGAACGGGATGGGTGTCACGGCGTCAGCCGGGTTCGCCGGCGCGACGTGCCTGCATTCGCGCTTTCCGGCCCAGAGCCACGGGCCGGGTGACCGCTTCCATGGTTTTCACCCGTTGCGGCGCTCGGTGCGTGAGCTTCTCGAAGCCGCGCGACAGCCAGCCATTGCGGTGCCGCAATCGCTGCACTGCGCGGCGGAAAGGTTTGGAATGGGTCGTGAGGATCGCACAGCCCACGAGAAACATCATGATGCCAAGCGGAAAGGGCAGCGGCAGGGGCACGGGCGTCAACAGCCCGCCCACGATGGTGAGAAACCAGCCTCCGGCCAGGATCAGGAATTTCTTCAATTGCGCTCCGCAGCCCGATGACTGGCTTCCAAGAAGGTCAACAAATTGCCACGGAGATTAGAGGCGCTCCGCCGGACCGTCGAGCATCGCGTGACGACGCCGCCGTTGCGAGAGAAAAAACATGTCAAGCTTAGCAAATGGCAACCGGCTTGCCTGTCCGCGCGTTTATGAGAGACTGATCGAGGATTGCCCGAGGAGGGGTTGTCATGTCGCGACTGTCGATGTTTTTTCCGGCGCTGGCCCTTGCATTCAGTCTGATCTCCGCTGCCGCCCCCGCGCGCGCGGACGACGCCGAGGTTTTGAACCAGGCCATGGTCACGATCGACCGGATGAAGACCGACCCGATGTTCGGCCCATCGCGCCAGTTTCTACGGAACGCGAGGGCTGTATTGATCATACCGCGGCTGTTGAAGGGCGGGTTCATCTTCGGCGCCGAAGGCGGCGACGGGGTCATGTTTGCGCGGCTCGGCCGTCACTGGAGCGGTCCAGCGTTCTATACGCTCGGCTCGGCCTCCTTCGGCCTGCAGATCGGTCTCGAGCAGGCGCGGTTCGTGATGTTCATCATGACCGACCGCGCCCTTCGCGCGGTGGAAGCGAGCAAGTTCACCTTTGGCGGTGCCGCAGGCCTCACGGTGATTTCGCTCGGCGCGGGCGTGCAGGCTGCCACCAGTGCCAATCTGACGGGCGACATCGTCGTCTGGTCGGCGTCCAAAGGCGCCTATGGCGGATTGACGCTTCAGGGGTCGGTGCTCGCGCCCAAACCTGATGCGAACGCTCGGTACTACGGACGCCCGATTTCCGTGCCGCAGATTCTCAGCATCCCGGGCCGGAATCCAGCGAGCCGCGCTCTACAGCTCGACCTGGAAACGCTGTAACCGCCAGCGGCCGTCGGATTTGGCAGCAAGCCGCGCGTCATCCGGCGCACGGCTTTGCCATCGCGCGTGAGCAATTTGATGCGAACAAGCGATGCCGCCGCAATCCCCGCTGACTCGTGATGGCCGGCGGCACATCCTGCGGCCAATGTCTGCATCCGGCCGTCACAATCGCTTCAGAAATCGTGTTTCCACAATCTTCGTTGGATCGTCGCGCGGTGAGCGCCGGCATGTTTATCGCCGAGTTTCCTTTCCCCTTTTGCCGCAAGGAAAGCGGGGCGTGGACCGCAAGCCGGGCCAGCCCTATATTACGCCCATGGCCCACAATAATGGCATGGTTCCGCGCGGCGTTTCCGAGGCGCCGGCGCATTTCCGCGGCCCGCCCCTACCGATGTCTGGCGCGGAGATGGCGGCATTCGTGCCGCATCGTCCGGCCCGGCCGGAGAAGTCCGAAGGCGGGCGGCGGTTCAGGCTTGTGAGCGAGTACAAGCCGGCGGGCGATCAGCCGGCCGCAATCTCAGAACTCGTCGAAGGATTGGGCGAAATACCCAATTCGGGTGAACGTGACCTCGTGCTGCTCGGCGTCACCGGCTCGGGCAAGACCTTCACCATGGCCAAGGTGATCGAGGCATTGCAGCGGCCCGCACTCATCCTTGCACCCAATAAAACACTTGCCGCCCAGCTCTTCGCCGAGATGAAGGGCTTCTTTCCGGAGAACGCGGTCGAGTATTTCGTCTCCTATTACGATTATTACCAGCCGGAAGCCTATATCCCGCGCACCGACACCTATATCGAGAAGGATTCTTCCATCAACGAAGAGATCGACCGCATGCGCCATTCGGCGACGCGGGCGATCCTCGAACGCGACGATGTAATTATCGTCGCTTCGGTTTCCTGCATCTACGGCATCGGCTCGGTGGAGACCTATTCCGGCATGGCGCTGACGCTAAAGCGCGGCCAGACGGTCGACCGTACCGACCTGATGCGACAGCTGTCGCAGCTGCAATACCGGCGCAATGACGACAATTTCGTGCGCGGCACGTTCCGCGCCCGCGGCGATACGGTCGACCTGTTTCCCGCCCATTACGAGGATCGCGCCTGGCGCATCGAATTGTTCGGCGACGAGGTCGACTCGATTTCCGAATTCGACCCGTTGACCGGCCGCTCGGCCGGTACGCTCGATACGATCAAGGTCTATGCGAATTCGCATTACGTCACGCCACGTCCGACGCTTGCCCAGGCAATGAAGGGCATCAAGCAGGAGCTGATCGAGCGATTGGATTGGTTCCGGGCCAACGGCAAGCTGCTCGAAGCGCAGCGTCTCGAACAGCGCACGCAATTCGACCTGGAGATGATCGAGGCAACTGGATCCTGCGCCGGCATCGAAAATTACTCGCGCTGGCTGACCGGCCGCAAACCCGGCGAACCGCCACCGACATTATTTGAATACCTGCCCGACGAGGCGCTGGTGTTTGTCGACGAAAGCCACGTCACCGTGCCGCAGATCGGAGGCATGTATCGCGGCGACTACCGGCGCAAGGCAACGCTCGCCGAATATGGATTCCGGCTGCCGTCCTGCATCGACAACCGCCCGCTGAAATTCGAGGAATGGGATGCGATGCGGCCGCAGACCGTGCATGTATCGGCGACGCCGGGCCCATGGGAACTCGAACGTACCAGCGGTGTATTCATCGAACAGGTGATCCGGCCGACCGGTCTGATCGATCCGCCGGTCGAGGTGCGGCCGGTCGAGCATCAGGTGGATGATCTGATCGCCGAATGCCGCGAGGTGGCGAAGCGCGGCTATCGCGCGCTCGTCACCACGCTCACCAAGAAGATGGCCGAAGATCTGACCGAATACATGCACGAGCAGGGCATCCGGGTGCGCTACATGCATTCCGACGTGGAGACGCTGGAGCGCATCGAGATCATCCGCGATCTGAGGCTCGGCGCGTTCGATGTTCTTGTCGGGATCAACCTGCTGCGCGAGGGCCTTGACATTCCCGAATGCGCGCTGGTCGCTATTCTCGATGCCGACAAGGAAGGATTCCTGCGCAGCGAGACGTCGCTGATACAAACAATCGGCCGTGCGGCGCGCAATGTCGATGGCAAGGTCATTCTCTATGCGGACAGCATAACCGGTTCGATGGAGCGCGCCATGGCGGAAACCACACGGCGGCGTGAGAAGCAGCGCGCCTATAATGACGAGCATGGCATCACGCCGGCCAGCGTGAAGAAACATATCGCTGACATCATGGGCTCGATGTATGAGCGCGATCATGTGACGGTCGATGCCGGCGTGGCGGAGGAGGGTGCGCCATTCATCGGCCACAACATCCGCGCTCATATCGCCGCGCTCGAAAAGCAGATGCGCGAGGCCGCGGCCGATCTCGAATTCGAGAAAGCGGCACGCCTGCGTGACGAGATCAAGCGACTGCAGGCAACCGAACTCGCCATCGCCGACGACCCTTTTGCCCGCCAGTCGCAGGTGGAAGTGGCCGTCGAGGATTCCTTCCGCACCATTTCGACAGAGACCGATCTGTCGCGGCCCGCTCCGCGTCCGCGCACCCGAATGCGCCGCGCCACGCGCCCCAACGCGCCCAAAACCTTCGGCAGCCGGCGGTAAACGCCAGACGTCATTCCCGCGAAAGCGGAAACCCAGGCCGCCGAGTTTTCCGCGTAGATCACAATGCTGAGTCCGCTTTCGCGGGGATGACGATTTAGGTTGACATGCAACTAAAAGGTTGCATAATTAGATCATGAGCATGGATGCCGTGTTCCGGGCCTTGGCGGACAGGAGCCGGCGCCGCCTGCTCGACCGGCTTCATGCCAGGAACGGGCAGGCGCTGGGCGAATTGTGCGAGGGACTGGGCATGTCGCGACAGGCAGTGACGAAGCATCTCGCAATCCTTGAAGAGGCTCATCTCGTGGTCTCGCGGAAGGAAGGCCGCGTCCGTCTGCATTTCATCAACCCGGTTCCCATCAACGACATCGCCGAGCGCTGGATCGGCAAATTCGAGCGTGGGCGCCTCCAGGCGCTTGCGGACCTCAAACACAGACTGGAGGGAGAAACAGATGAGTGAGTCCAAATTCCTTTACGTCACCTATATTCGTACCACCGCCGAGAAACTGTGGGACGCGCTGACTCAACCTGAATTCACCCGGACCTATTGGTCGGGCACGACGCAGAATTCGGAATGGAAAGTCGGCGCATCCTGGAACATCCGCACGCCGGACGGACGCATCTTCGACACGGGGGAAATATTGGAAGTCGACCGCCCACGCCGTCTCGTACTCACCTGGCGCAACGAGCATTTCCCCGAAATGAAGGCGGAAGGCTTCACCCGCCTCACTTACGAGATCGAGCCGTTCGGCGAGGATGCGGTGAAATTGACGCTCACGCATCAGATTGGAATACCAGGGGCGAAGGTGATCGCGGCGGTGAGCACAGGCTGGCCTGCGATCCTTGCCAGTCTCAAGAGTCTGCTCGAAACCGGTGCGCCCCTCGCGGCCACGACCAAATGGCCCGAGAATCTATGATAATCAACGTGTCGATGCGTCGGCGTGGTTGCGGCGCCTGTCGAGGGCTTCGCGGCACTCCGAGCTGACCAGGTTTCGCTTTTCTTCAAGGCAGTCGCGTTCGCGCCGCCGCGAACCGGAATTCGGGCAGAGCTTGGCAATATCCTCGCTGCAGGCGCGGCGAAATCCCTGCGGCCGCGCTCCCCGCATGCCAAGGCGCAGCGCGTGACTCATCAGCGGCAACGCTGCGTGGTGCAGGCCGAAGACGCCATGTCCGCCATGACCCCCGCCCGACGGCCCGCAGCCGAAGGCCGCCAACAGCACGAGCAGGGCCGCGGATTTACCTCGTCGCATCATGCGGGATTTTAGCTCCCCCGTGAGGGGTTGATGCAACGCCTCGGCCTCCCGGCTCCCCTTCCCTGGTGGGAAGGGGAGCCGGGAGTTACGCCCCCATGAAGCCCGTTGGCGACGCTTCAGCTCTGTGCGCGATGGGAGACGGGATGAAGCTTGATGGTGCCTGTCACATTATAGCTCATCCGCACACGATGCCTTTCAGCGGCGAATCGCTCGTGCCGTCGCGTCCTATGATGCAAGGGCGTGCCGTCCACGAGTTCTGCCAGCCTTGCCGGCGAAGTTTCGAGCGGCGATCCGAGCGCGCCATGCGCCAGCATCGCCTGCTTCACGTCGTCATAACTTTCACGGACGCCCTGGTGAATGTGCCCGATCGTGATGACGGTTCTCACACTGTCGGCATATTCGCCGGGCAGCGGCACGCGCGCGGACGTCACCTCCGCCAGGTTGATTGTTACCGGTTCACCATTCGGGCGGGTAAATTTGACGACGCTGCTTCCGCGTCCGGCGGCTTTCACGGCCGCCGCTGTTCCGGCCAGCGCGGTCTCGATGTGGGTGATATAATTGCGTGTTTCAGCGGGAAGCAGGCCGCCCTTCATCAGGCGTTCCTCGAGATGCCCCGGCCCGTCATTGTAAGCCGCGAACATCGCCGGATAGCCGTATTTGTGATAAAGCCAGCGCAAATAGGCGACGCCCGCGATGACATTATCATGGGGGTCATAAGGATTGCTTCCCAACTGATATTCCGCCTGCATCTCCGCATAGGTCGCGGGCATCAGCTGCATCAGTCCCATCGCGCCTGCGCGCGAAGTGATCGGCTTGAACGCGGCCGACATCGTGCGACCGCCGCTTTCCGTCTGCATCACGGCGCGAATCCATGCCGCCGGGATGGAGAAGCGCACCGCCGCCTGCCCGATGAGGGAATTCCAGCGATCCAGCAGTTGGTGCCGGTCCATATCCTGTTCTGCAACAAAGGCGGCATCGCCCCGCGGCGGAGCCGGCCGGACCTGGGGCAGCGCCTTCCATGCGGTGTGGACCCAACGCACCATGGTGGTGACCGGCGATTCGGTGTTGGGCCTCACAGAGAACTGTTGCACGTGGAGAGTAATTTCCTGCCAAGCGAACAGAATGCTGGCGGCGATGCCGGCCATGAGCGTCAGCTTGGCAATGCCTTGCAGGGCAGTATTGGTTTGCGCACGCGCCCGCCTGACACCGAATTCGATATGCACGCCGGGCTTGCATTTGGTGGGATGAAGGCTGCCGGAATAGGGGCTCGCGCCAGTGAGGCGCGTGTCGATGTACGTCAGGGCCACGCTCCCGTTCTGTTGCTCGTGATGGGAACCGCCCGACAAACATTTGTTGTTCCGGCGGATCAACCGCCAAGCGCGGCCAAGCCTGCTGCTTGCGGATCCGGCGCAAATCAGCGCCGACAAACGCCCAGATAATGGGTTCGTTCCGGCGATGCAAGTATTTTTTTCGTATAAAAATTCACAAATGACAAGGCCGTAGTTCCGGCGGTCCCGCCATGAGATTTCCGATTCTTACTAATTACTCACTGGCGCTGCACTCTGCGCCTTCGCTGTCGAGGAAGCTCGCAAGCAGTATGCCGTGCTCGCGATGCGGGGCCGCGACGAAACGGATGCCGGCCGCCTCGCCCTCTGCGTGGATTTTCTCGAGCCCATTCATTTGGAAGCCGAGCTCGACCGAGCCCGCTGGTTTTCTATCGCTCGCCGGATGAAGCGCAAGCGTGACATCGCCAGTCGAAAACTCGCTCCAGCCTGGCGACTGGAACTTGAGCGGCAGGCCGAGCGTGTCGCGATAGAAACGGACCGCCCGGTCCATGTCCGCTACGAATTTCATTACATAGGTCAGGCGCGTTGCCATGCATATCTTCCCATTCCTGCGCAGAGGAGATTAGCACGTGGCAGTCATCTGCGTCATCGGCGCCGACAAGGCGGCCGCGCCCGGTTTTTCCAGCCAAATATCGAAGCCCATCGGACTTTCATCGATCTGACCATGGCCAAACGGCGAGGCGGCGATCATACGCAGGAAGCTCTCGCGGGTATAGGCGCGCTTGCGCAGCATGTGCTTGAAGATGAGCATGGTGAAGAATCGGGATGCAGGGCCGAGCCGCATTTCCCCGACCGTTTCGGAGATGGCCGCGTCGGAAGCGTCGCGCCGCATGTCGATGATGAGCGCCTTGCTGTTCGCGCGCAGCGTGCGATGCATTTCGGAGAGCGCGCCTGCGGGATTGGCGAAATTCTTGAACGCCGCGCGACAGACGAGGAAATCGAAGGCACTGTCTGCGAAGGGCAGGGCTGCCGCGTCGCCCCGGCGGAAATCGGCGGCAACGCCGGCACGGGCGGCGTTCTCTGTGGCAACCTCGACAAAGGCGCGGCTGATATCCACGCCGGTAACTTGAAAGCCGCGTTTCGCGAGTTCGACCGCAAGATAGCCCGGCCCCGGCGCGATTTCGAGCACGCTGGCGCCGGGCATAAGATCTTGTGCGATGCGGCCGGCGAGCGCCTCGAACTCGGCGCGATAACAGGCGGTCGTGCGCGCATACCACCTTGCAATTGGCCCCTCCATCCCTAAGCCTTTATACGCTTTGGTGACAGGCAATTCGGTTCGTTTCATCGCTCGACCTGTTATCTTATTTTCTAAGATACTTAGCAGGTAAGAGGATTGTTGCATCATGTCAAGCTGGCGCGGGGGGCGCAAGGAACTGGTCGCGGCGCTGGTCACGGCGATGCGCGATGTGAGCGGTCTCGGCGTGCTCTACAGCCAGGCGGTGGCCGGGCGTCTGGGCATCAACAGCACCGATCTGGAATGTCTGGATCTCGTGGAGCGCGGGCCGGTTGCGGCCGGTACACTGGCCGAGGCGACCGGGCTGACGACCGGCGCCATCACCGGCGTCATCAACCGGCTGGAGCGCGCAGGCTTCGTCCGGCGCGAAGCGGACCCGTCCGATCGCCGGAAAGTTCTTGTCCGCGCACTCCCGGCTGTGGCCGAAAAGGTTGAACCGCAGTTCCGGCCGATGCAGCGCGCGGCAGCCAATGCACTCGCCTCTTATCGCACCGAGGAGCTCGCACTTCTGCTGGATTTTCTTTCGCGACTGCGCGAGGCGGGTCTGACCGCCATGGCCGAACGGCGCGACGAACCCAAACAGGCGCGCCGGAAGTTGCAGGAATAGCCCGCCGCAAGCAGCCGAAACCGCTTTCAATGCGTTGTTGCCCTGCCTGCCCCGCGCGGGCGTTCCTTTCAGCCCGACGGAGACGAACCATGCCCGACACCACCAGGACCGGCGCCGAGAAAGCCAAGCCTTTCCTCACCGATGTGATGACGTTGCGCGAGCGTGCCCGCCGGCATCTCGAAACCGGCGATGTCACAAAGACCTATGTCGGCGACGTCAATCGTACGATCGAGATCCTGCAGAGCGTGCTCGCCACCGAAATCGTCTGCTACCTGCGCTACACGATGCACGGGATCGCTGCCACGGGTATTTCCAGCGAGGGTGTGAAGGCGGAGTTTGCCGAGCACGCCAAGGACGAGAAGGACCACATGATCGAGGTCGCCGAGCGCATCAATCAGCTCGGCGGCAGGCCGAATTTCAATCCCGAAGGGCTGCTCAGCCGCTCCGCCTCGCAATATGTCGAAGGCGAAAACCTCGTCGACATGATCAGGGAGAACCTGGTCGCCGAGCGCATCGCAGTCGATCATTACCGCGAGCTGATCCGCTATTTCGGCGACGATGACCCCTCCACGCGCGTGATGCTGGAGAAGATCCTGTTGGTCGAGGAGGATCACGCCAACGATATGCACGACCTTCTCGTCGCCCATGAAGGCCGGCCCATGTTGCCGAAATAGGGCGCGGCTCGCAGGGGATGGCAGTGCGTCCGGCACCGGGCTCGCACCGGTGGCGGACTAGCGCCGTATTCATACGCAAATCGCCGGTTTGTCAACATTTTGCAGGCAATTCGTCAGGTTTTTGTCCGCGCGGACCTTCGCGATCGGGGCCCAGATGGTCGCGAACGGTGCCGCAGCGATGGTCGCTCGGCGCCAACCTGAGGGAGAAAGCCATGTTTACGCATTCCGGACTTAACCGGTCACCCGCCAGCAGACTTCGCCATCTCTTGGCCGGGCTCGCACTGGCCTGCGCCGCCTCGGCCTATGCTATGCCGGCTGGGGCCCAGCAGAATCCCCACGACCTGTACAACGAGTTCGACCTACCGGTACTGGACCCACAGACCAACACCTATGGCCCGGACGGCATCGAAATCGATTTTTCGGGCAATGTGTGCCCCAACATCCCGGCACAATATATCTGGGATGCCGGCATCGACCCCTTCTATGCGCTCGCGGAATATGAGGCCTCGATCAACGGGCCGGTGGTGACGCCAAGTTTCACATGCACATACGATAGCAACACCAATATCACGCATGCGCTTTGGTCGGGCGGTACGATACCGGTGCCACTGCCCGCGAGCGGTTGGCCCATTCCGCTCCATACCGATCCGAGCGGCAATCGCTACCTGCACAGCGGCCTTGATCGTGGCGCGGCGACGCTGATCGGCATCATTCCCATTTACAAGAGCTGGATCTGGACGCAGACCGGCCAGACCCAGTCGATGATCATTCCGATCACCGCGGCGCTGGCATCCCGCCTGGGCGTAGAAAAGAAGCCACAATACGCCGCGCTCTTCCTGGCGACCGGAGCGACCAGCACCAGTGCGCCAACCGGCACCTGGTACATGCTCGGTTATGAGAAAACGGGCAAGCCGCAATTCACTCTGACGAACAACGGTCCGGACACGATCACGTTTCCGACCGGCGGAAGCGGCATCGTGACGGGAATTGCCCCGCCTGCCGCCCAGCAATGCGACGTGACACCGAACTGCTATGACACGGTGCTCGACACGCTCAACGACCAGGGCTACCCGGAACCCGGCGAGGAGAACTCGCCCTTCACACCGATCAAGCTGCCTTCCCAGCTCAGTCCTGGACAGACTTACACCTTCATAGCGCCGTAATGACGAAGACGCGGCCCGGGCGTCGGACAGCCGGGCCGCATTCGTCTGCACCTTGTCAGCGCCGCGAGATCGCGGGCCTGCTTCCGCTATGTTACCGCTTGATTTCGAAAACGGTGCCGCAACCGTTGCCCGAATTGCAACCCGGATTGGCGCCCGCATACGCGGCGCCAAAGAAAACGCCGCTGTGATATAACAGTCCACCCTTCGGATCTGCCCCATCGCTTCCCCCGGTGAAAGAATGCAGAACCGTGTCGGACGCGGGTTTGTCCGGCGTCTTGTAGACGGTACCATCGCCGCTCGTCCCGCCGCTTGATGTCGTGCCATAAAGAAACCCGGATTTCTTCGCCACCGGGCTTACCGGATAGGAACCGTCGCTCCCTCCGGCAAATGAATGTAACACCACCAGCTTGCCCTTGTTCGAGAATTCGAAGACGGCGCCAAGATTGTTCGAGCCGCCTTCTGCGGTCGTGCCATATAGGTCGCCGTTTCCTTCCCTGATCAAAGCAGCTGCGGGCAATGCTCCGTCGCCACCCGAGAAGGAGTGGATGACGCTTTCGGCGCCGCCTGTCGGCAGCTTGAAAATTGTACCGCAGCCACCCGCGCAGTTTGTACTTGTGCCGCCCTCGTAGGTCGTGCCGTAAAGAGTACCGGTACTGTCCATGACCAGACTTGCCGCCGGATAGGCGCCATCACCTCCGCTAAAGGAATGGAGGATGCTTTCGGTGCCGCTTGGCGTCACCTTGAACACGGTACCCATATCGTCCGTGCCGCCGATATACGTCGTGCCATATAGATTGCCTGCTCCGTCGATGATCAGGCTTGCAACGGGGAGAGCACCATCGCTGCTGCCGCCGGCAAACGGATGGAGCACCGTTTCGGTTCCTCCCGCAAGCTTGAAGACGACACCTTCGCCATAGGCCCCGCCTTCTGCTGTTGTACCGTAAATATCGCCGGACGGATCGGTGATCACGCCCGCGAAAGGATATGCGCCGTCGGTGCCGCCGGTGAAGGAATAGAGCGGGGATTCGAAGCCCGTATTGCCAATCTCAAACACCGTGCCGTAGTTGCTCGCGCCTCCGATTTGCGTCGTGCCATAAAAGAGCGACACGCCCGGCAGCAGACCTTTGCCGCCCGAAATCAGGCCGCAGGGTGGATTGCCGCCGTCATTCCCGCCGGTAAACT
>Ga0335075_10003460_pt1 | contig 25040 bp, 22 predicted proteins | sample Lox_Sample_24_FD_206723 | JGI IMG/M metagenome (GOLD analysis project Ga0335075, IMG submission 206723) | Soil microbial communities from Loxahatchee National Wildlife Refuge, Florida, United States - Lox_Sample_2.4 | ecosystem: Environmental > Terrestrial > Soil > Wetlands | place: USA...
CGGGCGCCCACAACCTGCTGCTGAGCGGCCCGCCGGGCGTGGGCAAGACGATGCTGGCGCAGCGGCTGCCCTCGATCCTGCCGCCGCTGGGCACCGCCGAGGCGGTCGAGGTGACGCGCATCCACGCGCTGCACGCCGCCGGCGTGCGCTCGCTGGTGCGCGCGCGCCCGTTTCGCGCGCCCCACCACACGGCCACCGTCGCCGGCCTGCTCGGCGGCGCGCGGCCCGGCTCGGTGGGCGAGGCGGTGCTGGCTCACCATGGAGTGCTGTTCCTGGACGAGCTCACGGAGTTCTCGCGCGCGAGCCTGGAGTCGCTGCGCCAGCCGCTGGAGGACGGCCGCGTGGTGATCGCGCGCGCGTCGCACTCGAGCGCCTACCCGGCGCGCTTCATGCTGGTTGGCGCCACCAACCCGTGCCCGTGCGGCTACGCGGGCGTGCAGGAGCGCTGCTGCTGCGGCGCGGCCGCGATCGCGCGCCACCGGCGCCGCGTCAGCGGCGCGCTGCTCGACCGCATCGACCTGCTGGTGGAGCTGCAGCTCGAACGCACCGCGGCCACCGGCCCCACCGTGAGCTCCGCGCAGGCGCGCGCGGCCGTCGCCGAGGCGCGCGAGCGCCAGGCCAGGCGCCTGGCGGGCGAGCCGGTGTCGGTGAACGCGCACATGGACGCGCGCATGCTCGCGCGCTACGTGCGCGTGGACGAGCGCGCGCAGCAGCTGCTCGACGCCGCGCGCCGGCGCGGCCTCTTGAGCGGGCGCGGCCAGCACCGCGTGCTGCGCCTCGCGCGCACGATCGCCGACCTGGACGCCAGCGCGGGCGTGCGCGCGCGCGACGTGGGCGCGGCGCTGGCGCTGCGCCCCGACGCCGGCCTCGACGGCGAGCGCGCCGCGTGAGCGGCGGGGCGCGGGCGCCGCTGGCGTGCGCGCGCTGCCTGCGCCGCCGCTGGCTGCTGGCGGAGCTGAGCGGGCCGCTGGACTGCTGCGCGCGCGACCGCGCACGCCTGCTGCGCACGCTGGCGCTGGAGGACGAGCAGCTGATCGCGGCGCTGGCGGGCAGGCGCAGGCAGGAGCTGCGCGCGGCCTACCGGCGGTTTCGCGCCGGCCCGAGCGCGCAGCGCTGCGAGACGGTCGTGTGCACGCACTCGCACGCCTTTCCGCAGCAGCTGCGCGGCGAGGGCGCGCCGCGCCTGCTGGAGGTGGCGGGCGGTTTGAGCAGGCTGCGCGGCCTGCTCGCCGCGCCCGTGGTGGCGATCCTCGGCGCCCGGCGCCCCAGCGCCTACGGCGTGGAGGTCGCGCGGGAGCTCTCGCGCGCGCTGTCGGCGAGCGGCGTGCGCGTGGTGGCGGGCGTTGCAGGCGAGCTGGCGGCGGGCGCGCACGCCGGCGCACGGGAGGCTGGCGCGGGCAGCGTGGCGGTGCTCGGCAGCGGCCTCGGCGCGTGCCGCCCCGCAACCGCGCGGGCGCTGGCTGAGCGCGTGCGCGAGCGCGGCTGCGTGGTGTCGGAGCTGCCGCGCGAACGCCACACGCGCCTGTGGGGGCAGGCGGCGAGCGAGCGCATCGTGGTGGGGCTGTGCGCGGCGGCGGTGCTGGTGGAGGCCGACGAGTCCCCCTCCGAGCTGGCCGGCGCGCGCCTCGCGCTCGCCTGTGGTCGCGCGCTCGGCGCGGTGCCCGGCCGCGTCAGCGCGCGCGCGTCCGCCGGCCCGCACGCGCTGCTGCGCGAGGGCGCCAGCGTGATCCGCGGCGCGCGCGACGTCCTGGAGCTGCTCGGCCCGCTCGCCGACGCTGCGAGCCCGCAGATTGCCGACGGCTCGCGTCGCTCACGCGTGCCGAGCGCGGCGCACCGCGAGCTGCTCGAGCGCATCGGCAGCGGCGAGGACACGCCCGCGCAGCTGCTCGACGCCGGCGCGGACGAGGGCGAGCTGCTGCTGGCGCTCGCCGAGCTCGAGCTGTGCGGCGCGCTCACGCGCGCGGCCGGCGGGCGCTACCTGCTGCGCGGCGCGCTCGCAGACCTGTGACGGCGCGTGCGAGCAGCCAAAACGCTTTTCGACAGTTGAGAGCCAACCGTCTACCTATGTCAGTCATTCTCAAGAAGCTGGCTCATACCGCCGACGCAACCGAAGAGATGGCGGACCAGCTCAAAGCCTCCACGGACCCCGCGCCGCGCCAGCGACAGCGCGGCAAGGACGAGCGCCGGCTCGAGCTCGAAGTGCGCAAGCTCGGCAAGGCGCTCGGCGCGCACGTGGATGAGGTGCTGGCGCGCACCACCGCGCACGTCAACTCGCGCCCACACGCCGAGACGCTCTCGCCTGCGATCGTGGAGAGCTTCGAGCGCATCGGGCGCAACTCCACGCACGCGGTGGCGGACTGGATGGCCGGCGGCAAGCCCGAGGCGGGCCGGGCGGCGGGCCGCGAGGCGTGGGGCACCTACGGAGCGCTGGCCGCGCAGAACGCGGCGCCGTTGAACGAGGTCATCAAGCGCTGCCTGCGCTGGCGCGACGCCGTCGCGGAGGTCCTTGGCGAGAGCGCCAGCGAGCTCGGCCTGTGCGCCGGCGCGCTGGCGCGGGCGGTGTCGATGACCCAGCGCACGTTGGACGTGACGCTGGTGCGCATGTGCGAGGCCTTCGAGGTCGAGCGCGCGCGCATCGCCCAGGAGCTCGCGCGGCGCGAGGAGGAGCTGGCCTTCCTCGCCACCCACGACCAGCTCACCGGCCTGCCCAATCGCACGCTGCTGCTCGACCGCGGCGAGCAGATGCTGGGGCGCGCGCGCCGCGAGCGCAGGTCGGTGGCGGCGCTGCTGGTCGACCTCGACAACTTCACAGCCGTCAACGACACGCTCGGCCGCGGCGCCGGCGACGAGCTGCTGCGCGCGATCGCGATGCGCCTGGACGGCGTGGTGCGCGACGTGGACGCGCTCGCGCGCATCGGCGGCGACGAGTTCGCGGTGCTGGTCGAGGACATGGGCGACGACGGCGACGCCGAGCTGGTCGCAGAGCGCCTGCGCGAAGCGCTGAAGGCGCCCTTCTGCATCGCCGAGGGGGAGCACACGGGGCTCACCGTCACCGCCAGCGTGGGCGTCGCCACCGGCGAGCACGCCGCCGTCGAGGAGCTGCTGCGCGACGCCGACATCGCCATGCACCGCGCCAAGTGGGACGGCAAGAACCGCGCTGTGACGTTCGAGTCGGGTATGCAGGACGTGGTGCAGAGCCGCATGGAACTGGAGATGGACCTGCGCGCCGCGCTCGAGCAGGAAGAGTTCTTCCTCGTCTACCAACCCACCTTCGACCTGCGCGAGATGGTCCCCACGGGGGTCGAGGCGCTGATCCGCTGGAGCAGCGCCGCGCGCGGCATCGTGCAACCCAACGAGTTCATCCCCCTGCTCGAGGACACCGGCCTGATCGTGGAGGTCGGCCGCTGGGTGCTGGGCGAGGCCTGCCGCCAGGGCGCGCAGTGGCGCGCAGCCGGCTACCCGATCGGCGTCGCCGTCAACGTGTCCGCACGCCAGCTCGAGACCGACCACATCGTCGGCGACGTGGCCGAGGCGCTGGGAAGCGCCGGCCTCGAGGCCAGCGCGCTCACGCTCGAGATCACCGAGACCGCGCTGATGCGCAACCCAGAGCAGACCGCCAAGCGCCTGCACGCCATCAAGGAGCTCGGCGTGCGCATCGCCATCGACGACTTCGGCACCGGTTACTCCTCGTTCGCGCACCTGCAGCGCTTCCCCGTGGACGCGCTCAAGATCGACCGCTCCTTCATCTCGCGCCTCACCGACAACCCCGAAGGCGAGACGCTGCTGCGCACGCTCGTGCAGCTCGGCAAGGCGCTCGCGATCGAGACGCTGGCCGAGGGCATCGAGCGCCAGCACGAGCTCTCGCTGCTGCTCGAGGAGAGCTGCGACAGCGGCCAGGGCTACCTGCTCGCGCGCCCGCTGTCGGTGGAGGCCGCCGAGAGCTTCCTCGACCGCTGGCGCCGCGGCGACACGCCCGCCGCGCACACCTCCGCAGCAGACCTCCCCGCAGCCGCGCACACACCCCAGCTGCCCGCCGTGCCGCGCCGCGACAGGCCCGGCCGCGCCGCGCGCGTGCAGAGCGGATGAACGAAAAGCTCGGCGAGTCGCAGGGCTTCCCTCGAAGCGGATGAAGGGATTCGAACCCTCGACCTTCGCCATGGCAAGGCGACGCTCTAGCCAACTGAGCTACATCCGCGAAGCTCGCCCATTCTAGCCCGATGCGGGGCGTCGCGTCCTACGAGGGGCGGCGTGCGCGCACCTGGTAGACGGCCAGGTCGCCAGCCTGGAAGCCGCGGCGGGCGGAGCGCAGGTACAGCCGCCAGACGCGCGTGCGCTGCACGCCTGCGATCGCCTCCGCCTCGGCGAGGCGTTCGTCCAGGCGCCTGGCCCAGTGCTCCAGGGTGATCGCGTAGTCCTCGCGGAACCCCTCTATGTGGCCGGTCCAGAAGCCCGCGCGTTCGAGCGCGAGCTGCACCCGCGAGAGCGGCAGCGGCTCGCCGTCGGGGAACACGTAGCGGGTCGAAAAGACGTCCTCGAGCGGCGTCGCGTTGGGGTCGAGCTGGGCGATCGCGTGGTTGAGCAGTTTGCCGCCGGGTCGCAGCAGCGAGAACAGCGTGCGCGCGTACTCGTCGATCTGGTTCTCGCCCACGTGCTCGGACATGCCGATGCTCGAGATCGCGTCGAACGAGCCGGCCGGCAACTCGCGGTAGTCCTGCACGCGGATCTCGACGCGCTCGTCGAGGCCGGCCGCGGCCACGCGCTCGCGCGCGCGCTCGGCCTGGTGCTCGGACAGCGTGATGCCCACCACCTCCACCCCGTGCTCGCGCGCCGCGTGCATCGCGAAGCTGCCCCAACCGCAGCCCACGTCCAGCACGCGCATGCCCGGTTGCAGGTCGAGCTTGCCGGCCACCAGCTCGAGTTTGGTGCGCTGGGCCTCCTCCAGGCTCTGCGCGCCGCGCGAGAAGACCGCGCAGCTGTAGGTCATCGACTCGTCCAGGAACAGCGCGAAGAAGTCGTTGCCTACGTCGTAGTGGTAGCGCACCGCCGCCGCGTCGCGCTCGGCGCTGTGCAGACGCCCGCGCAGCAGCAGCTCGAGCCCCGGGCGCCGCGGCAGCCCACCCGGCAGCGCTGCCGCCGCGGCGGCAGCCGCCAGTCGCACGCGATCCGCGCGGCTCAGCGGTGGCGGCTCGAACTCGTCCACCACGCGCAGCGCGCCGTCGAGGTCGTCCACCGCGAGCGACCCGTCCACGTAGGCGCGGCCGAGGCCCAGCGTGCTGCCCGGCGCCGACAGGATGTGCGCCAGCGCCGTCGGGCGGCGCACGAAGAAGGTCGGCGCAGGCGCCGCCGTCGCCGGCACCGAGCCGCCGTCCCAGAAGCGCACGTTGAAAGGGCGCTGCGGGAACACGCGCTCCAGCTCGCGGCTGAGCGGCTTGCTGACGGTCAGGAGCGCCACGGCCGTACCTTCGCAGATGAGCGCCGGCCCTTGAAGCCGAGCGGGCGAGGGCGTGCGAACGGCTCGCCCGCGCTCTCGCGCCGCCGTGCGGATGACATACTGCGCCACGTGGCCAGCGACCACTTCTACGCGCGCCTTTCGATCACGTTGCCGGCCGGCGCGCTGCGCGCGATGGGCCGTCTCAACGTGCCGGTCTACCGGCTCACGCGGGGACGGCTGATGAACAAGGTCGGGCGCGCTCCGGTGCTGCTGCTGACCACCACCGGGCGTCGCTCTGGACAGCCGCGCACCGCGCCTGTGGTCTACCTCGAGGACGGCGGGCGCATCGCCGTGATCAGCTCCAACGGCGGCAACCACAACGCGCCGGGCTGGTCCTACAACCTCCGCGCCCAGCCCGACGCCGAGATCGAGATCGGCGGGGAGAAGCGCCAGGTGCGCGCTCACGTCGCCGAGGGCGAGGAGCGCGCGCAGCTGTGGCGGCGGATGAACGAGCTGTACGCCGGCTTCGACGACTACGACGCCAACGTCGCGCGCGACATCGCGCTGTTCGTGCTCGAGCCGCGCGTCGGCTAGCCTGAGCGCATGCGACTGTTCGCCAGGATCCCGGCCGCGACCGTGGAGGCCGACGCGGCGCTGCCCGGCCGCACGCAGCCGATGCCCGTGCCGGCGCGCCACGAGGTGCTCGGCACGCCGCTGCAGGGCCCGTTCCCCGAGGGCGTCGCCACCGCCGTCTTCGGCATGGGCTGCTTCTGGGGTGCCGAGCGGATCTTCTGGGAAGCACAGGGGGTGTACACCACCGCGGTGGGCTACGCCGGCGGCCACACGCCCAACCCCACCTACGAGGAGGTCTGCAGCGGGCGCACCGGCCACGCCGAGGCGGTGCTGGTGGCCTTCGAGGAGGCCAGCACGAGCTACGAGCAGCTGCTGAAGCTGTTCTGGGAGGCACACGACCCCACGCAGGGCATGCGCCAGGGCAACGACGTCGGCACGCAGTACCGCTCGCTGCTGATGTGGAGCGGGGAGCGCCAGCGCCTCGCCGCGCAGGCCTCGCTGCAGGGCTACCAGCAGATGCTCACCGCGGCCGGCCACGGCACCATCACCACCGAGCTGCTCGAGGCCGACGCCGGCCACCCCTTCTACTACGCCGAGGACTACCACCAGCAGTACCTCGCCAAGAACCCCGGCGGATACTGCGGGCTCGGCGGCACCGGCGTCGCCTGCCCCGTCGGCATCGTCTCCGCCTGAGCGCCGCCGCAGCCCGCGCGCCGGCGCCGCGGTCGACCGTTGCGTCCAGCGCCCCTGCCAGCGCGCCGCGCGGCCAGCCGCCACCGCGCCTCCTCGCCGGCGCTCCACGCGGCCAGCCGCCACCGCGCCTCCTCGCCCCGCCGGCGCTCCGCGCGGCCAGCCGCCAGCGCTCCGCAGCGGACACGACGGCGGCCCCGCCGAAGCGGGGCCGCCGACCGTCCTCAACCCCGAGGCAGGCGCGTTCGTGGGGAGCCGCGCCAGCCGTCGGAAGAAGAGATCCCCCTTACGCGCCCGCCCCCGCTGGCACGGAGCTGCCCGGCTGCCACGCCGGCGGGTGAGGACCGCCGAGCGTGGGCACGTCCGAGGGGTAGACCTCGTTGCCGTGGATCGCGTGATCGCCGATCTCCAGTTCCTCGTCGGTGAGCCGCAACGGAACGAAGATGCCGATCACCTTCAGGATGATGAACGTGGCCACCGCGGTGTAGGCGATCACCCAGGCACCTGCCTCGGCCTGCCAGCGCAGCAGCGTCCAGCCGCCGCCGAGCAGCAGACCCTCTTTGCCAGGCAGGTTGGAGGCACCCCCGACGCCCACGTACTCGACGATCGCCGGATCCGCGAGCAGCCCCACCAGCAGACCGCCCACCAGGCCGGCAATGCCGTGCGTGAAGATCACGCCCAACGTGTCGTCCACGTTGCGGAACGGTCGCACGCGGCTCAGGTAGCGGATCGACATCCACACGATCGTCGCGTCGACCACGCCGACCACGATCGCCCCCCAGCCGTTGATGAACCCGGCCGACGGCGTGATGCCCACGAGGCCGGTGATCATGCCGTTGATGGCGCCGATCATCGACGGCTTGTCGCGGTAGATGTAGTCCCACGCGATCCACACCATCATCGCCGTCGCGGTGGCGAGGTTGGTGTTGAGCACCGCCGCCGAGGCGTCGGCGCCGGCGTAGTAGGAGTCTCCACCGTTGAAGCCGTTCCAGCCGAGCCACAGCAGACCCGCCCCGCACGCCAGCATCAGCAGGTTGTTGGGCGCGTCGACCTCGCGGTCTCGCTGCAGGCGCGGTCCGATCACCGCCGCGAACACGAAGCCGGACACGCCGGCCGCGAGGTGGATCACGTAACCACCCGAGTAGTCCAGGGCGCCGTGCGCGGCCCAGTAGCCGCCGCCCCACAGCAGGAACGCGTTGACCGTGTACACGCAGGTGATCCACGCCGCAACGTAGGGGATCCACGCCTTGAAGTTGACGCGCCCCAGCACCGACCCGAGCGCCAGGATCGGGGTGATCGCGGCGAACACGAACTGGAAGTACACGAGCGAGGCCTCGGGGAAGTGGAACGGCGGCCCTTCGCTCACGGACGGGATCAGCGCCTGGCCCTCCTCGCCCGTGTGGCTGAGCACGCTGCCCGGTTCACCGAGGAACGTGCCCAGGAACCCTTTGGTGCCGAAGATCCCCGAGCCGCTGTGCGCGATCGGCGAGCCGAAGCCCATCTTGAATGCGTAGAGGCACCACACGATCAGCGTCACGCAGAACGCCACGAACGTGAGCATCATCGCGTTGACCGACCAGCGCTTCTGCATCACGCCGCCGTACAGGACCGCCAGGCCGGGCAGGCTCATCAGCCCGACAAAGGTGGCTGCGGTCATCTGCCACGCGTTGTCCCCCGCATTCAGCCAACTTGGGAATTGCAGCCAGGTCATGTGCCTCCGTTCCTACAGTTGTTGGTGGTGTCGCGGCCGGCCCAGCTAGGCGCCCCACGCGCACCTATGACAGTTCGGGTATGAAACCCGGCCGATGTAAACGCGGGAATGGACATCCGGGCCAAGGCGCGCTCGGCGCGATTGGACATTTGTCTAGGAGCTCGCCCTAGCTGGCTCTGCGAAAGGGAAAGCCGGCCCGCCGGCAGGCTGTGCGCAGGTCCTGCCGGATCGCCGGGAAGGCCCCCGAGGCGCATATGCGCCGCCCGCGCGCGCCGCAGCCGTGCAGTTCCGCGCCGCCGAGCGTGCTGGCGAAGGTCACGTTCACGCAGTCCCGCCGCGCCGGCGCGCCGCTCGTCAGCGCGTACACGCCGAGTGCGGCCAGCGCCAGCAGCGCGCAGCTCGCCAGCACCGCCACGATGGCCTTCTCGCGCCGCCCCCAGCGCAGCGGCTCCGACAGCCGCCGCTGCTGTTCAAACATGATCATGCGCGCCGAAGGCTACTCCGGCGGCCCGGCCCCCGGCACCCCACGGGCCGGCATGGCGCGCCCGGCAGGCTACTCCGCGGAGTCGCCGGCCGGGTCGAACGCGAGCGCCGCCGAGTTGATGCAGTAGCGCTGCCCGGTCGGTCCGGGGCCGTCGTCGAAGACGTGGCCGAGGTGCCCTCCGCAGGCACGGCACACGACCTCGGTGCGGCGCATCATCAGGCTGTTGTCGGGGCGCAGCTCGACCGCCTCGGCCACGGCCGGCTCGGTGAAGCTCGGCCAGCCCGTGCCGGAGTCGAACTTGGTGTCGGCGCTGAACAGCATCGCGCCGCAGCCCGCGCAACGGTATTCGCCCGAGTCCTTGTTGTATACGTACTCGCCCGTGAACGGCGGCTCGGTGCCGGCCCTGCGCAGCACCTCGTACTGCGCCGGCGTGAGCTGCTCGCGCCACTCCTGCTCGCTCTTGTCCACCTTCGGCTCGCTCGCTGACATGCTCACGTTCTAGCACCGTCGCGCCACGATCGCTGGCACGCGCCGCGCCCGCCGGCACAGCCGCGCACGCCGCGCACGCCGCGCCCCGCCCGCCCGGCCCGCCCGCGCGCCCGGCCCGCCCGCGCGCCTGGTTCGAGCCGTCCACCCTGCTATTCTGATGTTTACGTTCACGTAAGCTTTTAACGGACGGAGTCGGCTTTGAGCGCAACGGCAGCACCACCAGGAAGACGGCGAGCGACGGCGCGGAGCTTCGGCGTGGGCGCCGAGCACCGCAACTACAAGTGGTGGGCGCTGTCGTGCACCAGCCTCGGGATGCTGCTGGCCGCCACCAACTCCGGCACGCTGATCATCGCGCTGCCGGACCTTGAGCGCTCGCTGCACACGAGCCTGCTGGCGCTCGTGTGGGTGATCCTCGCCTACCTGATCGCGGCCACGGTGCTGGTGCTGATGGCGGGACGCCTGAGCGACCTGTTCGGTCGCAAGCGCGCCTACGTCGGCGGCTTCGTGGCGTTCGCGCTGGCCTCGCTCGGCGCCGGCTTCGCGCCCGACGCGACCGTGCTGATCCTGTGGCGCGTGCTGCAGGGGATCGGCTCCTCGTTCCTGTTCGCCAATGCCGCCGCGCTCGTCACCGACGCCTTCCCCCGGGAGGAGCTCGGCCTGGCGATGGGCGCCAACACGATGGTGGCCGCGATCGGGCTCGTGCTCGGCCCGGTGCTCGGCGGCGCGCTGGTGGCGATCTCCTGGCACTGGGTGTTCTGGTTCAACGTGCCGTTCGCGCTCGCCGGCGCCGCCTGGGGCGCCACGATCCTGCGCGAGCTCGCCAAGCCCGACTCGGTGCGCGGCTACGACGTGCTCGGCACCGCCACCTTCGTGATCGGCCTCACCGGGCTCGTGCTCGGCGTCTCGCGGGGCGGGCTTTCGGGCTGGGACGACACGATCGTGATCGCCGGGCTGGCCGCCGCGGCCGTGCTGCTGCCGCTGTGGGTGGCCATCGAGCGCCGCTCGCGCGCGCCGATGCTCGACCTGCAGATCTTCCGCAATCGCCTGTTCGCCGCCGCCAGCGGGGCCGCCTTCATCAACGGCCTCGCCCGCTTCGCGCTGATGTTCCTGTTCGTGTTCTACTTCCAGGGCGCCCAGGGCAACTCTCCGATCGAAGCCGGCATCAGGCTGATCCCGCTGGCGCTGGGGATGCTGGTCGCCTCGCCGCTGGCCGGCGTGTACGCCGACCGCCACGGCTCGCGCGCGCTGGCCGCGATCGGCATGCTGGTGAGCGCCGCGGGGCTCGCCGCGATGACCACGCTCGCGGTGCACACGCCCTACTGGCAGAGCGCCGTGTGGCTGGGCTTGGTGGGAGTCGGCTCGGGCATGTTCAACAGCCCCAACACAGCCGCCATGATGGGCGTGGTGCCGGCGCACCGCCGCGGCGTGGCGGCCGGCGCGCGCACGCTGCTGCAAAACACCGGCGCGGTGCTGTCGATCGCGTTCGTGCTCGCGATCGTCACCTCGGCGGTGCCCAAAGCGACCCTCTTCGCCGTCTTCTCCGGCCTCGCCAAGGGCCTCTCCGCCGCGAAGCTCGCGCCGTTCATCGCCAACATGCACACGGCCCTGTGGGTGCTGGCCGCGGTCTCGCTGGTGGGCGCCTTCGTGTGCCTGCTGCGCCCCGCACACGTGCACGCCGAGCCGCGGCGCGAGGCGCCGGACGTGGACGCCGAGCAGCTGCGGGTGCGTGCCGCCCGCGCCCAGCCGGGCGCGCACGAGCCCGCCGCGGACGGGCGCGAGCACGCGCAGACCCCGGCGACGATTCCCGCGGGCGGGGGGCGATGAGCGCGACCGCCGCCCGCGAGCCCGCTGCGACGCCGGCGCGGGGCGGCGCCCAGGAGACGCGCGCGGCCAGCCTCAAGATCGGCGACGTGGCGCGCATGGTCGGTACCACGCCGCGCACGATCCGCTACTACGAGGAGATCGGGCTGCTGCCGGAGGCGCCCGCTCGACACTCCGGCCAGCACCGCGTCTACAGCGTCGCCGAGGTCGAGCGCCTGCGCGAGGTGATGCGGCTGAAGGACCTGCTGGGCGTCTCGCTCGAGCAGCTAAAAACGCTGCTCGCCGCCGAGGAGGCGCGCGCCGAGGTGCGCGCCCAGCTGCAGCGCGAGGACGTCGAGGTGGAGCGCCGGCACGAGCTGCTTTCCCAGGCGCTGGGCCACATCGACCGCCAGCTCGAGCTCGTGCGGGGACGCGCCAGCGACCTCGCTAAGCTCGAACGCGAGCTGTCGGAGACGCGCAGGCGCGTCCGCCGCAGGATCCGCGAGCTCGAGGTGTCAGGGTCCGTGCTCACCACGAGCCAGCGGTCATAGGCGGCAAGGAGGCTCACCGCCTATGACGTTCACCGCTGACAGGAGGAGGCACACACGCATGACGGCCCCGCAGGTGGAGCCGAGCCCCGCCGGCGTGCCGGGCGCGGTAACCGACCCCCAGCAGCTCCTCGCCGAGGAGCTGACCTTCGCCGGCGCCGGCGGCGGCCATCTCGTGCGACCCTCGCCCGCGATCGGCGAGCAGCTGCGCCGGGGCGCCGCGGCCAGCGGGCAGCCGGCGCAGGTGGACGTGTACGAGGACGCCGGGCACGCCTTCTTCGCCGACCGGCCCACCTACCGCCCCGCCCCCGCCGCGCAGCGGTGGCAGCGGCTGGTGCCGTTCCTCGCAGAGCACCTGGACGGGGCGCGCTAGACGATGGAGCGCAAGTGGTGGACGCTGATCGCGGTCTGCGTGGCGATCTTCATGCTGCTGCTCGACATCACGGTCGTCAACGTCGCGCTGCCGGAAATCCAGCACAGGCTGCACTCCTCCTTCGCCGACGTGCAGTGGGTCGTCAACGCCTATGCGCTCACGCTCGCGGCCTTCCTGCTCACCGCCGGCTCCGTAGCGGACCTGATCGGGCGCCGGCGCGTGTTCGTGGCCGGCCTGGTGGTGTTCACCGCCGCCTCGGCGGTGTGCGGGCTGTCGAGCTCGCCGCTGATGCTCAACCTCGCGCGCGCCGTGCAGGGCACCGGCGGCGCGATGATGTTCGCCACCTCGCTCGCGCTGATCGCGCAGGCCTTCCACGGCAAGGAGCGCGGCGTCGCCTTCGGCGCCTTCGGCGCCGTCACCGGCGCGGCGGTGGCGGTCGGGCCGGTGCTCGGGGGCCTGATCACCTCCGGCCTGGGCTGGGAGTGGATCTTCTTCGTGAACGTGCCGATCGGCGTGGTCGCGGTGGCGGTCACCCTCACGCAGGTGGCCGACTCGCGCGACCCCGACGCCACCGGCGTCGACTGGGCCGGGCTCGTGACCTTCTCCGCCTCGCTGTTCCTGCTCGTGTTCGCGCTCGTGCAGGGCAACGAAAAGGGCTGGGGCTCCGCCGAGATCCTCGGCTTCCTGATCGGGGCGGCGGCGCTGCTAGCGCTGTTCGTGACGGTCGAGCTGCTGCAGAGCCGTCCGATGCTCGACCTCGCACTGTTCCGCCGGCCCGCCTTCGCCGGCGCCAGCATCGTCGCGTTCGCGATCTCCGCCTCCTACTTCGCGATGTTCCTGTACCTCACGCTCTACATCCAGGACGTGCTCGGCTTCAGCCCGCTGCAGGCGGGCCTGCGCTTCCTGCCGGTGACGCTGCTGTCGTTTGCGGTGGCGCCCGTCGCGGGCCGCCTCAGCGTGCACGTGCCGGTGCGGCTGCTGCTCGGCTGCGGGCTGATGCTGGCTGGGATCGGGCTGCTGCTCATGACCGGGATCAACGCGAGCTCGACGTGGACCAGCCTGATCCCGGGATTCGTGCTCGGGGGCGCGGGGATCGGCCTGATCAACCCGCCGCTGGCGTCCACCGCGATCGGGGTGGTGCCGCACGAGCGCAGCGGCATGGCCTCCGGCATCAACTCCACCTTCCGCCAGGTGGGCATCGCCACCGGCATCGCGGGGCTGGGGGCGGTCTTCCAGCACGACGTCACCGAGAAGACCAGCGCCAAGCTGCTCGCCAGCGGCCACGCGCACGCGGTCCTCGGCGCCGCGCACGGGCAGCTCGCCGCGCTGCTGCAGTCCGGCGAAGTGAGCAAGCTCGCCGGCTCGCTCTCCCCGGGCGCCCGTGGCGCGCTGCTCGACGCCTACCGCTTCGGCTTCACCGGCGCCTTCACCGAGATCGCCGCGATCGCGGGCGCCGTGGCGGTGGTGGGCGGCGCGCTGGCGTTCGCGCTCGTGCGCTCGCGCGACTTCGTGGCCTCCGCGCCCTCCGGCGCCGCGCCGGCGAGCGCCGCCGAGCGTGAGGGCGCGCCGGCGTGATGAGCGCCGCGCGGGGCTCAGCCGGCCTCGCTCGGCGTGCCCTCCTCATAGCCCCGGCAGGCCAGCACCGGCAGGCGTGGGTAGCGGGGGTAGGCCGGGTCATCGCGCGAGCGCCGGCACAGCCAGAAGCGCGAGCCGCGCGTGTTGCGCACGAGCTGGTGGTGCCGGCAGCTCTGGCAGAGCCCCGGCGAGGCGGCCGGGCCGGCGGGCGGCGTGGCGGCGGCGGGCATCAGCGCAGCTTAGGCGCGCACGCGTGCGCCCACCGGCATGCGCGACGCCCGCGCCTGCGATAATCGTTGACTGCACAACTATGCGTACGTTCTACAGACTCCTCGGCTTCCTCAGCCCCTACCGTCGCGGCCTCGCCATCTCGTGGGGGCTCGCCAGCCTCGCGATGGTGGTGACGGTGGCGCTGCCGGAGCTGACCGGACGGGCGGTCCAGGCGATCAAGCGGGGCTCGCTGCACGCACACGGACACGCGGCCGCCGCGCAGGGCCACGACCGCCACACGCTGCTGGTGCTCTCGCTGGTGATCCTCGGGGCGGTGCTCGCGCGCTGGGGCTTCATGTACTGGCGGCGCATCGTCGCCGGGCGCGTGTCGCTGGCCGTCGAATACGACCTGCGCGAGCGCATGTACGGGCACCTGCAGCGCCTGGAGCTGGGCTTCTTCGACCACCAGCAGACCGGGCAGCTGATGTCGCGCGCCACCGTCGACCTCGCCGCGGTGCGCTTCTTCCTCGGCTACGGGCTGGTGTTCATCCTGCAGTCGATCCTCACGATCGCGCTGGCCGGCGCCGTGATGCTCGCGATCAACCCCGGGCTCGGCCTGATCGCGCTGGCCCCGGTGCCGTTCGTGGTTGTGATCTCCTACCGTTACGGGCGGCGCGCGCGCCCGGCGATCCAGGAGACCCAGCAGCGCATCGCCGAGCTCACCGCCGACGCCGAGGAGAACATCTCCGGGGTGCGCGTGGTGAAGGCCTTCGCGCGCGAGAAGCGCCAGCTGGCGCGCTTCCAAGGCACCGTCGGGCGGGTGTTCGGCCAGGCGATGGTGGCCACGCGCCTGGAAGCGACCTACAACCCGGTGATCGGCTTCCTGCCGCAGCTGGGGCTCGCGGCGGTGCTGCTGGTGGGGGGCCAGTCGGTGATCCACGCGCACCTCGACCTCGGCCAGTTCACCGCCTTCTACCTGTACGTCAACATGCTGATCACGCCGATGCGCTCGCTCGGCGTAACGCTCAACCTCGCCCAGCGCGCAACGGCCTCCGGTGCGCGCATCTTCCAGCTGCTCGACCGCTACCCGCGCCTGCACGACGCCCCCGGCGCGCCGGACCTGCCGCCCGGCAGCGGGCACGTGCGCTTCCGTGACGTGACGCTGCGCTACGAAGACCCGCACGACGAGCTCGGCGCGGCGGTGTGGGGTCCGCAGCAGCCGGCGCAGCCGGCGCGGACGGCGCCGAGCTCCGGGCGGGCGGTGCTCAGCCACGTCGACCTCGACGTGCCCGCCGGGCGCACGGTAGCGCTGGTGGGACCCACGGGGTCGGGCAAGACCAGCCTGGTGGCGCTGATCTCGCGGCTGTACGACGCCAGCGAGGGAGCGGTCCTGCTCGACGGCGCCGACGTGCGCAGCGTGCGGCTGCGCTCGCTGCGCGAAGCCGTGGCGGTGGTCAGCGACGACCCGTTCCTGTTCTCGGCGAGCGTGGCCGAGAACATCGCCTATGCCAGGCCCGGCGCGAGCATCGGCGAGGTCGAAGACGCCGCTCGCCGCGCCCAGGCCCACGAGTTCGTCGCCGGCCTGCCGCAGGGCTACCACACCCAGGTCGGCGAGCGCGGCCTGACGCTCTCGGGCGGCCAGCGCCAGCGGCTGGCGATCGCGCGGGCGCTCGTGGCCAACCCGCGCGTGCTGATCCTCGACGACGCCACCTCCTCGGTCGACGCCTCCACCGAGCAGAGCATCAAGCTCGCGCTCGCCGAGGCGATGGCGGGGCGTACGACCTTCGTGATCGCCCACCGGCTCTCCACGATCGCGCTGGCCGACCACATCGTGGTGCTCGAGCGCGGGCGCATCGTCGCCCAGGGCGACCACGACGAGCTGCTGGCGCGCTCGCAGCTGTATCGCGAGATCGCATCTGGCAGCGCCAGCCCCGAGGTCCCGAACGTGATCGCCGGCGAGCGCGTGCTGGCCGCCGGCGCGCCGGCGCAGGCCGACGGCGGAGGCCGGCTGTGAGCTCGCGCGGCGCCATGGGCGGCGGCTTCGGCGGCGGCCGCGGCGGCGCGCGCGCGGGTCTCGGGCCCGGTCTCGCGCGCGGCGGGCACGGCTGGGCCGGCGAGCGCGCCAGCCGCGGCAGCCGCGGGCGCAACCTGCGCGGGCTGCTGGAGCTGCTGCGCCCCTACCGCCTGCGCGTCAGCGGCATGCTGCTCGCGCTGGCGCTCGGCACCGCCGCCTCGCTGGCGCCGCCGCTGCTGGCCAAGCTCGCGATCGACCGCGGCATCGAACGCCACAGCGTGCACACGCTGGTGGTGGTCGTGATCGCCTTCCTGGCCTCCGCGCTGCTGGTGTGGGTGGCCACCTATGCGCAGACCTACCTGGTCGGCTGGGTCGGCCAGCGCGCGCTCGCCGACCTGCGCATCCGCATCTTCACGCACCTGCAGAGCCAGCCGATCGGCTTCTTCGAGAGCAGGCCCGCCGGGGTGCTGATCTCGCGCATCACCAACGACGTGGAGGCGCTTGAAAGCCTCGTCACCGACTCCGTGGTCACCCTCTTCCAGTCCGGCCTCACGCTCGTCGGGGCGGTCGCCGTGCTCGTCTACCTCGACCTGCGGCTCGCGCTGCTGACGTTCTGCATCGTGCCCTTCGTGGCGGGCGCGAGCATCTGGTTCCGGCTCGTCTCCGCCGGCGCCTTCAGGCGCACGCGCGAGACGATCGGCGCCGTCACCGCCTACCTGCAGGAGACGCTTTCGGGCATTCGCGTGGTGCGCAGCTTCGGCCAGGAGAGCGTGCACGAGTCGCAGTTCGCAGCGCTCAACGAGGACAACCGCGCTGCCAACATGAGGACCGTCCACCTCAACGCCGCCTACTTCCCCGGCGTCGAAATGCTCTCCGGGCTGGCGCTCGCGCTGATCGTGCTCTACGGCGGCTACCAGGCGCTCGACGGCCACGTCACCGTCGGCACCGTGGTCGCCTTCGTCGCCACGCTGTCGTTCCTGTTCGAACCGATCCAGCAGCTGTCCCAGCTCTACACCACCTACCAGTCCGGCATGGCGGCGCTCGAGAAGATCTTCCAGCTGCTCGACACCGAGCCCACGCTCAGCGACAGCGCCGACGCGCTCGCGCTCGGGCAGATCCGCGGCGAGATCGAGTTCGAGGACGTCTCCTTCGCCTACCGGCCGCGCTCGCGCGACTCGCGCGAGCCGCAGGTGCTGGCGCTCGAGCACGTGCAGCTGCACATACCGCCCGGACAGACCGTCGCGCTGGTCGGCGCCACCGGCGCGGGCAAGTCGACCATGGCCAAGCTCGCGGCGCGCTTCTACGACCCCACCAGCGGACGCGTGCTGATCGACGGCCACGACCTGCGCGGCGTCTCCAGCGAGTCGCTGCGCTCGCAGATGGGGATCGTGCCGCAGGAGGCGTTCCTGTTCTCGGGCTCGGTGCGAGAGAACATCGCCTTCGGGCGCATCGACGCCACCGACGCCGAGGTCCACGCCGCCGCCGGCGCGGTCGGCGCGGCGGAGTTCATCTCAGAGCTGCCCAACGGCTTCGACACGGAGGTCGGGGAGCGCGGCGCGCAGCTGTCGGCCGGCCAGCGCCAGCTGATCGCGTTCGCGCGCGCGCTGATCGCCGACCCGCGCATCCTGATCCTCGACGAGGCCACCTCCAACGTCGACCTGCACACCGAGGCGCGCATCGAAGCGGCGCTGCGCCGCCTGCTGGCCGGGCGCACCTCGATCGTGATCGCCCACCGGCTGTCCACGATCCGCCAGGCCGGGCGCATCGTGGTGCTCGAGCACGGGCGCATCCTCGAACAGGGCACGCACACCGAGCTGATCGAGGCGGGCGGTCGCTACTTCGAGCTCTACCGCGACTGGACCGAGCAGAGCGCCGCGGCCTAGGGCGCACCGCGCGGCGCCGCTGTACGTCCGGCGTGTGCTGGATCGTCTTGGCGATGCGCGGCGCGCTCCCCGTCGACGTTCCCACCGCCGCCGTGGCGCTGCCCTTCTTCGAGGCCGCCGCCACAATCATCCCGATCCTGCTCATAGCTCTCCTCTTCCAGGCCGGCACGCTCGACGTGTTCACCACCGACGAGCGGCACGCCCCGACGTCCTCGGAACGGGGGTTGATCATCCTGATCCTGTTCGCCTGGATCGGGGTGGGCATCCTCGCTGGCATCAGGACGCTCGACGTGCTCGCTAAGGGCCACGGCTCGACTGGCGACGAGCGCTTCATCGCTGTGATGCTGATGATCCTAGTTGCGGGCGTCTGCTTGGGACCGTTCTGGGCGGAGGTGCGGCGCATGGAAGACGATCGCAGGCGCGAGGGCAAGCGCAACATCACAGGCGCGCTGTGGGTCACCTATTGCTGCGTAGCCGCCGGGGTATGTTCGGCCGTCGGGGCCAGCGTCCACTAGCGACCACGCGCCGGGGCCGGGACGAAGCGAACTCCGGGACAGGGACTCGAACCCCAAATTCGACATCCAGAGTGTCGCGTGTTGCCAATTACACCATCCCGGATCGAGGGCCAAGCATAGCCGCCCGCCTGCGCTCAGCAGGCCGCGGCGAGCGCTCTCGAGCGTCGCCGCGGGCAGCCGCCGCGGACGCCCGGCGCCGGCAGCCCACTACAGCCGCGCGGCCGGCGCGCCGTCCTGGGAGAAGTAGACGGTGATCGACTCCTCGAGGCCGGGGTCGAGCACCAGCAGCACCTCGTCGCCCTCTTCGATCACGGTGTCGGGCTTGGGCACGAAGCCCGCGCCGCCGCGCAGCACGGAGATGATCAGGCTGCCCTCGGGCAGCGCGATGTCGGCGATGCGCTCGCCGATCGTGGGCGCCCCCGCGGTGACCTCGAGCTCGATGATCTCCAGGCGCTCCTCTTCGAGCGCCAGCAGGTGCACGAGCCCGTAGCGCGGCACCTCGTGCTCGATCAACCTCAGGATCAGGTCGGTGGCGGACACCGCCGGCTGGATCCCGAGCATGCGGAAGTGGTCGTGGTTGCGGGGGTTGTTGACGCGCGCGATCACGCGTTCGCACAGGTACTTCTCCTTGGCCACCTGGCACACCAGCATGTTGTCCTCGTCGTCGCCGGTGACGGCGATCACGAGGTCCGCGCGCTGGATGCCGGCGCGCTCCAGCACCCACAGCTCGGTGGCGTCGCCATAGGAGATCGCGTGCTCGAACTCCTCCTCGTTGGCGAGGTAGCAGGAGCGCGAGGACTCGATCAGCGTCACTTCGTGATCCTTGGAGATCATCTCGCGGGCGAGGTTGCGCCCCACCTTGCCGGCGCCGGCGATGATCGCGTACATGCTCAGCCTCCCGCCCTGGACCCGGTCCGACCCATCGCTAGGCGGCCTCCGGCTCGAGCGCGCGCTCGAACATCTCGATCGCGTGCTTCGTCGGCGAGATCGTCTGCAGGCCCTGTTCGCGGTACCAGTCCGCGCGGGCCGGGTCCATCACGCGCACGATCGTCTTCTCCACGCCGAAGCGGCGCTGGGCGATCTGCGCGATCACCAGGTTGGTGTTGTCGCCCGCGGTGGAGGCGATGAACGCGTCGGCGCGCTCGACACCGGCCTGGATCAGCGCGTCGGTCTCGAGCGCCGTGCCCACCGTGAAGCGCCCGCCGGCGTCCTCCCAGCTGCGCTCCTGGCCGGCGTCCAGTCGCTCGTGCGAGAGCGGGTCCTCGTCGAGCACCGACACTTCGTGGCCGGCAGCGAGCGCCTTCTTGGCGACGGCCGACCCCACCCGGCCGGCGCCGACGATCAACACGAACATGAGCTCGGGCGATGAGGTTCGCGGGACACAGCAGCGCAGGTTAGACGATCGGCGCGCCCGCCCGGTGCGCTCGGCGGGCGAGCTCCACGGGCGAGTCGGCCGCGGCCGGCGCCGTCACGATCACGCGGCACGGGGCCTTGCGCACCACGTACTTGGTCACGTCTCCCACGTAGGATTCGAGCGGCCCGCCGCGGCCCCCGAGGCGCCCGCCGCCGCGGATCTGGGAAGGTTCCTCGGCGCCCAGCACGATCGCCTCCACGCCGCGCCGGCGCGCCTCGTCGACGATCGCGTAGCCCGCCCGGCGCGTGCGCACAGTGGCGGTGGCCACGTGCACGCCGCTGTACTCCTCCCCCACCGCCTTCGCGCGCGCCAGCACCTGCCGGGCGTGCTTGATCTGCGCGTCCGGCAGGCTCGCGTCCAGCGGCAGCGACATCGGGATCACGAACATCCACACCGCCTCGATCGTGGCCTCGTCGATCGCCGCCTCGTCGGTCTGCTCGCCCGCCACCAGCAGCGCCGCGGTCTGCACGATGTCGTCGTCGAGCTCCGTGCCGAACAGCGGCACCAGCACCGAGCCGTAGTCGCGCTCGAGCGCCTGCTCGGCGCGCAGCACCTGCGGCGCCACCGTCACCCGCTTCAGCAGCGAGCTTTCGTCGGCGCGCCGGTAGATCACGTACAGCGCCACGCCCGCGGCCATCCAGCCGATGCCCACGTAGCGCGCCGTTTCGTGCACCACCAGCACCGCCACCAGACCGGCCCCGGACATGATCGCGCCCAGCACCGCCGGCAGCGGCAGCTCGCCGCCGCGCACGCGCACCGACAGCGGGATGCGATAGGGGCGGTCCCGCTCGGGCTCGGAGAAGCGCAGGCGGCAGATCGACAGGTGCGCGATCGTGAACGCCAGCGTGGCGCCCACCGCGTAGATGCCCACCAGGAAGTCCAGGTCCTCGGTCGCCGCCAGCCCGGCGGCGATCAGGCCGGCGAAGCAGATCAGCACGTACGGGGTCGAGCGCTGGGGGTGCAGCCGCCCCAGCCCGCTCGGGATCTGGCGGTTGGTCGACAGCGAGTAGGCCAGCCGCGAGAGCCCCAGCATCGCCGAGTTGGCGGCCGCCACCAGCGTCACCGCCGCCGTCGCCGCCACCACGTACATGAGGCCCTTGCCCAGCCAGTGCGGGTGCACGCGGCTGACCACGCCGATCATCGGCGCGTCCAGGTAGCGGTGGGAGAGCGCGGTGCGCCCGTCGTGCACCGGCAGCGCCGTCACCGCCACCAGCGCGATGCCCACGTACAGGAACGCCACCGTGCCGGTGGTGCTCGCCACCAGGCGCTTCAGCCCCGCGCGGCTGATGCGAACGTCGCCCGCCAGGCCGGAGGCGGACTCGAGGCTCGTGAAGGAGATCACCGCCACCGTCAGCGCGAACACCAGGTGCGGCCAGGTGGGGGCGCTGCCGAGGTGGATCGCGGCCGTGAGCGTGTGCGGGTCGAAGAACAGCACCAGCCCCAGCACCACGATGAACGCCTGCAGCAGCAGGTCGCCGGCGAGCAGCAGCCCCACCCGGCGCGCGCGCCGCCCGCCGAAGCCGCGGATGTTGCTGAGCACCACCAGCGCGATGAACGCCAGCGACAGTCCCAGCGCCTCGCCGCGGTTGCCGAGCGGGTTCCAGAACACCCTCAGGTACTGGGTGGCCGAGTAGGCCGTGACCGCGATCAGGATCACGTAGTCCAGCAGGATCGCCCAGCCCGCCACGAAGCTCACCAGCTCGTTGAAGGCGTAGCGGGCGAACACGGTGGAGCCGCCGCGGTCCTGGTGCAGCGACGCGCCCTCGACGTAGGTCATCGCCGTCACCGCGTACACGGCGGCGGCGATCAGGAACACCAGCGGCGTCAGCCCCAGCGCGTGTCCCGCGATCACGCCCAGCGAGAAGTAGATCGCGCTTGCCAGCGAGGAGTAGACGATCGTGAACAGGATCGGCGAGCCGATGCTGCGCCGCGCCACCTGGCGCATCCCGAGCGGCACGCCGTCGCGGCCGCGGGCGCCCGAGCGCGCCGCCGGCTCGGAGGGCTGGCGGTCCTGCGCGCCTGAGCCGCCCGTGGCGCTCACGTGCGGCGGGACCTCTTCAGCTCCAGGTAGCAGCGGGCCGTGCCGGCCGCGAGGAACAGCACGCCCAGCAGCAGGCGAGGCGTGAGCGAGCCGACGCCCGCGCTCACGGCCTGCACGCACAGCGCGAGCCCGATCGCGACCATCGCCAGCGACAGCAACAGAGTACCGAGCCTGTGCGCCTGCCTGCCGTTCATCTCTTCCTTGAGCTTAGGAACGCCCCGACGGGCGCGCGGCGCGCGCCCGTCCGCCGCTCAAGTGATCAGCGGGATGATCAGGATGGCCACGATGTTGGCGACCTTGATCATCGGGTTGATGGCCGGCCCGGCCGTGTCCTTGAAGGGGTCGCCGACGGTGTCGCCCGTCACCGACGCCGCGTGCGCGTCCGAGCCCTTGCCGCCGAAGGCGCCGTCCTCGATCAGCTTCTTGGCGTTGTCCCACGCGCCGCCGCCGGCGGTCATCATCACCGCGAAGAAGAAGCCCACCACGATCACCCCGATCAAGAGGCCGCCGAGCGCCTTCGTGTCGATCAGCCCCACGATCAGCGGCAGCAGGATCGGCAGCATCGAGGGGAGGATCATCTCCCGCTGCGCGGTCTTGGTGACGATGTCCACGCAGGTCGCGTAGTCCGGCTCTTCGGTGCCCTCCATGATCCCCGGGTGCTCGCGGAACTGGCGGCGCACCTCCTCGACGACCGCACCGCCGGCACGGCCCACCGCCTCGATCGAGAGGGACGCGAACAGGCACACCATCAGCCCGCCCAGCAGCAGCCCGATCAGCACCTGCGGTTCGTTGATCGAGAACACCAGCGATTCGATCGAGCGGTGTTCGTGGTCCGCCAGTTCCTGGCGGAAGCCCGCGAACAGCACCACCGCCGCCAGCACCGCCGAGCCGATCGCGTAGCCCTTCGTCACCGCCTTGGTGGTGTTGCCGACCGCGTCCAGCGGGTCGGTCACGTCGCGCACCTCCTCCGGCAGCTCCGCCATCTCCGCGATGCCGCCCGCGTTGTCGGTGATCGGGCCGAACGCGTCCAGCGCCACGATCAGGCCGGTCAGCGACAGCTGTCCCATCACCGCCACGCCCACGCCGTAGATGCCGGTGGTGCCGCCGCCGGCGAGCTTCCACGCGCCGAAGATCCCGAGCACCATCACCAGCGCCGGCAGCGCCGTCGCCTGCAGGCCCGAGCCGAAGCCCTGGATGATGTTGGTCGCGTGACCCGTGATCGAGGCTTTCGCGGTCTTCTTGACGGGCGAGAAGCGGGTCGAGGTGTAGTAGTCGGTGATCACGAACAGCAGCGCCGTCACCGCCACGCCGATCAGCGAGCACAGGTAGAACTTGCCCCAGGAGGGCGCGTTCACCGCGCTGCCCACGTTCTTGAAGGTGAGGTTGCGCATCAGCCAGTAGGTGATCGGCGCGAACGCCGCTGCCGCGAGCACGCCGGAGAGGATCAGGCCCTGGTAGAGCGCGCGCTCCACGTTGCCCGCGCGCGAGCGCACCGCGAACGTGCCGATGATCGAGGCGATCACCGCCACGCCGCCGAGGATCAGCGGGTACATCACCACGCGTGTGGACTCGTGGAAGGTGAGCACGCCGAGCAGCATCACCGCCACCGCGGTGACCGCGTAGGTCTCGAACAGGTCCGCCGCCATGCCCGCGCAGTCGCCCACGTTGTCGCCCACGTTGTCGGCGATCACCGCCGGGTTGCGGGGGTCGTCCTCGGGGATGCCCGCCTCGATCTTGCCCACGATGTCCGCGCCCACGTCGGCCGCCTTCGTGAAGATGCCGCCGCCCAGACGGGCGAACACGGAGATCAGCGAGCCGCCGAAGCCGAGGCCGATGAGCGCGTCCACCGCCGTCTTCTGGCTGTCGTTGAAGACGGCCGTCAGCAGCCCGTAGTAGCCGGACAGGCCCAGCAGCGCCAGGCCCGCCACCAGCAGGCCGGTGATGGCGCCGCCGCGGAAGGCCACCTTCAGCGCCGGCGCCACGCCGCCGCGCGCCGCCTCGGCCACGCGCGCGTTGGCGCGCACCGACACGTTCATGCCGATGTAGCCCGCCGAGCCCGACAGCGTCCCGCCGATCGCGAAGCCGACGGCCACCGCGATCTCTTTCTGGATCGCCCAGATCGCGAAGAACAGCACGAAGCCGACGGCCGCGATGGTCGTGTACTGGCGGTTCAGGTACGCGCGCGCGCCCTGCTGCACCGCCCGCGAGATCGACTGCATGCGCTCGTTGCCCGGCGAGAGCGCGAGCAGGGCACGCGTGGTCAACACCCCGTAGGCCACGGCGCAGGCGGCACATACGAGGGCGACGACGACCCCATGGTTCGTCAGAAAGCTGCTCAACAGAAATCCTCCGCGGTCTGATTTGCGTGCCGCGCGAGGATGTTCGCGCGCACGTTCAACGACCCGCGGGCGCCCAGGCCGGGCGCACAGCGGGTGCAAACGCGGCGGGAGTCTATCGTGCCGGCCAGCGGAAGGCGGGCCGGCGCAGCCGCGGGCACCCGCGCGGGGGCGGCGAGCTCAGCGCCCCGGCACCCACAGGCGTCCGCTCGACTCGGCCGGTCCCGGTCCGCGCCCGCCTGCGCCGGGCGCACCCTCGGGCTGGGGGGCGCCGCCCGCAGCGCCGGCAGCGCCCGCCGGCGCGGGGGCGGCGGCGGGCGGCGCCTCGCCGGCCGGTGCTACCTCGCGCGCATAGGCCATCTGCAGGCGCGAGAGCGCGTCGCGCAGCGGCCGCAGCTCCTGCGGGATGCGGCGCTCGACGATCTCCAGCAAGGCGCGCGCGCCGTCGATCGCGTCGCGGGCCTGCTCGAGGTCGCGCTCGCCGGCGTGCTCGCCGTCGGCCGGCGCCAGTCGCCGCGCGCCCAGGTTCAGCAGCGACACCGCCGCCTGCGCCATCACGTCCGTGCTCGTGAGCCGGCTCAGTTCCTCTTCGTATGCCGCGCGCAGCTCCTCTTCGCTCGGCGCGGCGCCCTGCGTGCTCAAACCGTGACCTCCTCCGAGTATGTCGTCATGGCCTCCTCCACGCTGGCCGCGAACACCTCCTCGCGGCTGGCGCCCGTCTCGATCATGCGCCGCTGGCGCTGGGCGCCGTTGCGCTCCGGCAGCGCCGGCTCGATCGAGAGCTCCGCGCGCACCGGCTCCGTCCACGCCAGCAAACGCTCCACCGCGGCCCTGGCCGGATACTCCTCGGCCCGCTCCAGGTCGATCAGCCTGCCGTCGAGGCCGAAGCGGATCGCGCGCCACATGTTCTCCTCGATCAGCCGCGGCTGCGGGTGCTCGAAGGGCACGCGCTC
>Ga0335075_10003461_pt1 | contig 25038 bp, 24 predicted proteins | sample Lox_Sample_24_FD_206723 | JGI IMG/M metagenome (GOLD analysis project Ga0335075, IMG submission 206723) | Soil microbial communities from Loxahatchee National Wildlife Refuge, Florida, United States - Lox_Sample_2.4 | ecosystem: Environmental > Terrestrial > Soil > Wetlands | place: USA...
TCAGCGCCGGAGAACGGCGCACCGGTCAGCGCCGCGTGCAGACCGAGTGATCCCGGTGCGCGCGACAACAGGTAAGCGCCGCCGACGTCGGGGACAAAGCCGATACCGACCTCGGGCATCGCGAGCTTGGAGGTATCGGTGACCACCCGGGTATTGGCGTGTGCGCCCACACCCACGCCACCGCCCATCACGATGCCGTCCATCAACGACACGTACGTCTTGGGGAACCGGCCGATCTGGCCGTTGAGCAGATACTCGTCGCGCCAGAACCGCCGCGCTGCGACCCCGTCGGCCCGCGCGCTGTGGTAGATCGCCACCACGTCACCACCGGCACACAGGCCGCGCTCCCCGGCGCCTGCGAGCACCACCGCGCGGACTTCGGCGTCCTGCTCCCAGCCGGCCAAGACCGCGCGCAGCCCATCGACCATGCCCTGGTTCAGCGAGTTGATCGCCTTAGGCCGATTCAGCGTCACAAAACCGACACCATCTTCGACGCGGCTCAAGATTTCGTCGGACTCGTCCGTCACGCGCGTCGTCTCCCCTCGGTGAATGCCACGTGAATCCCTCGTCGACTGCTGGTCAGGACTTGACCAGCAATCTAGATCGTTACCCGCACGGGAGCGCCCGCGGGTAAGGTTTATCTCGAGTAGGTCCGGCTGCAAATCGAGTAATGGCCCCACCGGGAACACGGCTGGACTACGGTTCGTTGATCAGTTGTTCGCACAGCTCGATTTCACAGCTCACGAGAGGATCCGACGGTGCGGGAAACTAGTAACCCGGTATTTCGCTCGCTGCCCAAGCAGCGCGGCGGATACGCGCAGTTCGGGACTGGCGTCGCGGGTGCCGCGACTCAATACGGGCATGAGGCGGACCCCTATGCTCCGTATGTCGACCAGCGGGCAGGCGTTTCCCGCCCGCTGACCATTGACGACGTCGTCACCAAGACCGGGATAACCCTGGCTGTGCTGTCGGCTGTGGCTGTCGTTTCCTACTTCCTGGTCGAGCGCAACGAGGCGCTGGCCGGCCCGTTCACCTTCATCGGCGCCTTGGGCGGCCTGGCCCTGGTACTGATCGCCACCTTCGGCCGCAAGCAGGACAGCCCGGCAATCGTGCTGACTTACGCGGCGCTGGAGGGGCTGTTTCTCGGAGCCATCTCGTTCCTGCTGGCCCACTTCTCGGTGTCGACGACCAACGCCGGTGTGCTGATCGGACAGGCGATCCTCGGCACGCTCGGGGTTTTCGTCGGGATGCTCGTCGTCTATAAAACCGGCGCCATCCGGGTCACCCCGAAGTTCACCCGGATGGTCGTCGCCGGCCTGTTCGGTGTCGTTGCCCTGATGCTCGGCAACCTGGTGCTGGGGATGTTCGGCGTCGGCCACGGTGAGGGCATGGGGCTGCGCAGCGGCGGCCCGCTGGCGATCATCTTCTCGCTGGTCTGCATCGGCTTGGCGGCGTTCAGCTTCCTCATCGACTTCGACGCTGCCGACCAAATGATCCGCGCCGGGGCTCCCGAGAAGGCGGCCTGGGGTATCGCGCTGGGCCTGACCGTGACGCTGGTCTGGCTCTACATCGAAATCCTGCGCCTGCTCAGTTATCTACAGAACGACTAGCTGTCCAGACGAAAAAGCCGGCACGCAGCTCGCGTGCCGGCTTTTTGTTGACTAAGCGTTGACTCTGCGTTGACGGTGCTTACCACTCGGACTTTTTCGCCATGGGCGCAGAGTCAACGCGGTGTGTCGGTGCGCATTGCCACCATGCCGGGATGTGGCCGGGTCATCAACCGTTCATCGGCAGCGAGGCGCTCGCCGCCGAGAAGCTCAGTCGGCATGAGCTGCGCAGGTACTACCGCGCGATCATGCCAAACGTCTACATCGACAAGCGGCTGCAGCCGTCGCTGCGGCAGCGCACTGTGGGCGCCTGGCTCTGGTCGGGTCGGAACGCAGTGGTAGCCGGCGCCGCCGCGTCCGCGGTGCATGGAAGCAAGTGGGTCGACGACAATGTGCCGGTCGAACTGATTTGGCGTAATGGGAGAGCCCCGCAGGGCGTGGTCACCCGCGATGAGCTGCTATCGGAGAGCGAATTTCAATGTCGCGACGGCCTTTACGTAACGACGCCGGAGCGCACTGCCTTCGACATTGGCAGGCGCGGATCGGTGGGCAATGCCGTTGCCGGTCTCGATGCCCTAGCCGCCGCCACCGACTTCAAGCTGCGAGACGTTTTGGAGCTGGCGGTCAATCACCGCCATACGCGTGGCTTGCGGCGACTGGAGAAGGCGTTGGATCTGGTCGACGCGGGTGCCCAATCGCCAAAAGAAACGTGGTTGCGGCTCTTGTTGATCCGCGCCGGCTTTCCGAAACCGCAGACTCAGATTCCCGTTCTCGGCGTTGACGGCTTTCCGCGGTACTTCCTCGACATGGGTTGGCGAGACATCATGTTGGCCGTCGAGTACGACGGCGGACAACATTGGACCAATCCCCGCCAGTATGCAGATGACATCGCGCGGCAGGAATACATCGCCACACTCGGCTGGACGGTCATCAGAGTGGTGGGCCGGCATCGCGCCCAAGACGTGATTGGCCGGGTTCAGCACGCGTGGGACGCGTTGACTCTGCGCTGACGGCGCTCCCTACTCGCACTCCTGCGCCATGAACGCAGAGTCAACGCAAGCGAAGTCAGCTGAGCCGCTCGATCACCATCGCCATGCCCTGGCCGCCGCCGACGCACATGGTCTCCAGACCGAAAGTCTTGTCGTGGGTGGTCAGGTTGTTCAGCAGCGTGGTGGCGATGCGGGCACCGGTCATGCCGAACGGGTGGCCCAGGGCGATCGCACCACCCGAGACGTTCAGCTTGTCCTCGTCGATGCCCAACTCCCGAGCCGAGCCGAGTACCTGCACGGCGAAGGCCTCGTTGATCTCGACCAGGTCGATGTCGCCGATCGACAGCTTGGCTCGCGCCAGCGCCTTCTTGCTCGCCTCGATCGGGCCCAGGCCCATGATCTCCGGTGACAGGCCACTGACCCCGGTGGACACGATGCGTGCGAGTGGGGTCAGGCCCAGCTCCTTGGCCTTGGTGTCACTGGTGATCACCAGCGCGGCGGCGCCGTCGTTCAGCGGGCAGGCGTTGCCCGCCGTCACGGTGCCGTTGGGCCGGAACACCGGCTTGAGCTCGCTGACCTTCTCGTAGGTAGTGCCGGCGCGGGGGCCGTCGTCGGCGCTGACGGTGCTGCCGTCGGGGAGGGTCACCGGGGTGATCTCGCGCTCGAAGAATCCGCTCTTGATCGCCTCTTCGGCGCGGTTCTGGCTGCGCACGCCCCAGTGGTCCTGGCCTTCCCGGCTGATGCCGGTCATGATCGCGACGTTCTCAGCGGTCTGACCCATTGCGATGTAGACGTCCGGCACGTTGCCGTCGGCGCGCGGGTCATGCCATTCGTCGGCGCCGGCCGCCGCGGCGGCGGAACGTTCCTGGGCGGCGTCGAACAGCGGGTTCTTGGTGTCCGGCCAGGAGTCGGAGTTGCCCTTGCCGAATCGCGACACCGTCTCCACACCGGCGGAGATGAAGGCATCGCCCTCACCGGCCTTGATGGCGTGGAACGCCATCCGGGTGGTCTGCAGCGACGACGAGCAATACCGGTTCACGGTGGTGCCCGGTAGGAAGTCGTAGCCGAGTTCGACGGCGACGACGCGCGCCATGTTGAAGCCGGACTCGCCGCCGGGCAGCCCACAGCCCAGGATCAGGTCGTCGATCTGGTGCGGGTTCAGCGCGGGCACCTTGTCCAGTGCGGCGCGCACCATCTGGGTGGCCAGGTCGTCGGGTCGCATGCTGACCAGCGACCCCTTCATGGCGCGCCCGATCGGCGAACGGGCGGTTGAGACGATGACGGCTTCCGGCATGACGGCTCCTCGGTCGGGTGTGGTCTGGACCCGAATCTAGCCCGAGGAGGGGCCGGGCGATCTAGCCGGGGGCGGGTAGGACGAAGGGCGCCGGCACGCCGGTGGTGGGCCGGCGCCAGAGCCGCGAGACCAGCCGAAGCCACGAGTAGCCGGGACCGGCCTCGGTGGCGGTTGCCGACGCCAGGGCCGGCTCGCCGGGCCACTCGCCGAGCCGCTGGCACAACGCCGGCAGCAGCTGGCTCGCCGCGAGCGCATAACCGGCCGCCGACGGATGAAACTGGTCGTCGGACAGCATCAATTCGGGCGCATGCCGAAACTCGTTTTTGACCAGTGAGGCCAGTGGCACCGGCACGCCGCCGGCCGACCTGACGGCGCCGGCCTGGGCACGCGCGAGCCGCAGACCACGGGTGCGTACCGTCCAGCGCAGCGGCTGCGGGATCGCTTTGACGACGCCGAAATCGGGGCAGGTGGCGACGACGACGACTGCGCCGCTCGCGCACAGCCGTCGCACCGCCGCGCCGAGCCGCCGCGCGGAGGCGCCGATGCCGTTGAGCGCGGTGACATCGTTGGCGCCGATCAAGATCACCGCGGCGTCCGGCGGCGGACCGGCCACGAACATGGCGTCGACCTGGCCGGACAAGCCCTTCGACGTGGCGCCGACGATCGCTTTGGTGCTCAACCGGACGCGTTTGCCGCTGTGGTCGGCAAGGCCGCGCGCGATCAGCACCCCGGGAACTTCGTCGGCGACGCGACAGCCGTACCCGGTCGCCGTCGAGTCGCCGAAGATCATCAGGTGCACGTCGACGGGCATGCCGCGTTCCCAGCGCTGCACGGGACCGCCATCGGGGGTGTAGACGCCGTCAGCCCGCGGCGGGACGTCCCACGATTTCGGGATGACGCTGCGCGCTTTCGCGGCTTGGCCGATCAGCAGGTTGCGGGCACCCAGATAGGCAGTGCCGGTCGACGCCAGCGCGCCTGCGGCGGCCAGCGCAACCATCGAGCCCCGCGGAGCGCGTAGAACCACGTGACCAGTTTATGTTGCCGCCCGCCGGTGCTCCCCGGCGCCGAGGGTCGACACGATTACGGGACGAATCAATTCTGGTATCGAATCAGACTCTTTGATTGTTGAACTTCTTACACGTGTCAAGCTAAGTTTGCGAGGTTGGCTGAGTGCTAGGTTGGGTATACAAGATTGGGTAGCAGCTGAACCCGATGCTCCGCTACTTCGTCGACTTACTACAACGACGTAGGAAGTGTTGAGCATGAGCGCACCGACGCAGGTACCCACTGTCTCCCCAGCGAATGTTCGCGCCTTGAATGCGGTGCGGGCCCGCAGACTTCCCCTCAGTGATGGCGCACCGGTCGAGGTCGTCGAGAGCGGCCCAAGCCTTCCCGGAATGCTCGCCTCACTGGTATGCCGTCTGACCATCCGGCCGGTTTTGACTGTGGGTAGCTATATCCCGCACATGCCATGGCCGTTCGGCCTGATCGACTTTGCATCGCGTGTATTGCTACCCGCCCCCGGAACCATCCGCGCCACAGTCGAATTGCCGCACGCCACGGGGCAACTCGTCCGTGCCCCCGGCGTGCTGCCAGCCGACGGCAGGCGCCGAGCGGTGCTCTATTTGCATGGCGGCGCGTTCCTGACCTGTGGAGTCAACTCGCACAGCAGGATCGTCAACGCGTTGTCGAAATTCGCCGACTCACCAGTACTGGTGGTGAATTACCGTCTGATTCCAAAGCATTCGGTCGGCATGGCGCTGGACGACTGCCACGACGCCTACCGCTGGCTGCAACTGCGTGGATACTCACCGGAACAGATCGTGGTGGCCGGGGATTCCGCCGGCGGCTATCTCGCTCTTGCACTGGCTCAACGACTTCAGCAGGTCAACGAGGAACCCGCTGCGCTGGTGGCGATCTCGCCGTTGCTGCAGCTGGCCAAAGAGCCCAAGCAGTCCCATCCCAACATCAAGTCCGATGCGATGTTCCCCGCCAAGGCATTTGACGCGTTGATCGCGCTGGTCGCCAAGGCCGCGGGTAAGCGCGTCGTCGACGGAAAGCCTGAGCCGCTCTACGAGCCGCTCGACCATGTCGAGCCTGGACTGCCGCGGACGTTGATCCATGTGTCGGGATCCGAGGTGTTGTTGCACGACGCGCGTTTGGCGGCCCGCCGGCTGGCGGCGGCCGGGGTGCCGACAGAGGTGCGCGTCTGGCCGGGCCAGATCCACGACTTCCAGCTCGCGGCGCCGGTGGTGCCCGAGGCGACGCGCTCGCTGCGACAGATCGGCGAGTACATCCGCGAAGCTACCGGCTAGCGCCGGTGGCCGGCGCGCTTCGTCGCCGGGCGTGCCTGCGCGCGGCGCCGTAGCACCTGAGACCATGTACGCATGAGGATCGCGCGACATATCAGTGAACTCATCGGGAATACCCCACTAGTTCAGCTGAACTCAGTCGTGCCGCCGGGGTCCGGCCGGGTTGTCGCCAAGGTGGAATACCTTAACCCGGGTCTGAGCAGCAAGGACCGGATCGCGGTGAAGATGATCGACGCCGCCGAAGCCAGCGGCCAGCTGAAGCCGGGCGGCACCATCGTCGAACCCACCTCCGGAAACACCGGCGTCGGCTTGGCGTTGGTGGCCCAGTACCGAGGCTATCGGTGTGTTTTCGTCTGCCCGGACAAGGTCAGTGAGGACAAGCAGAATGTGCTGCGCGCCTACGGCGCTGAAGTGGTGGTATGCCCGACCGCGGTGCCGCCCGATCATCCGGACAGCTATTACAGTGTGTCCGACCGGCTTGTCACCGAAATCGACGGTGCATGGAAACCCGACCAATATTCGAATCCCCAGGGCCCGGCGAGCCATTACGAGACCACCGGCCCGGAGATCTGGGCCGACACCGACGGTCAGGTCACCCATTTCGTTGCCGGCATCGGGACCGGCGGGACGATCACCGGCGCGGGTCGCTACCTCAAGGACGTCTCGGCTGGAGCCGTTCGCGTGATCGGTGCCGACCCGGAAGGTTCGGTGTACTCCGGCGGCGCCGGCCGGCCTTATCTCGTCGAAGGGGTCGGCGAGGACTTCTGGCCGGCGGCCTACGACCGCGACGTCCCCGACGAGATCATCGCGGTGTCCGATTCGGATTCGTTCAACATGACCAGAAGGCTGGCCCGCGAGGAGGCCATGCTCGTCGGTGGCTCGTGCGGGATGGCGGTCGTGGCCGCGTGCAAGGTGGCCGAACAAGCCGGACCCGACGCGCTGATCGTGGTGTTGTTGCCCGACGGCGGCCGCGGCTACATGTCGAAGATCTTCAACGACGCCTGGATGTCGTCGTACGGATTCCTGCGCACCCGGCTGGACGGCTCGATCGAACAGCCGACGGTGGGCGAAGTACTGCGCCGGAAATCCGGTGCGCTGCCCGATCTCGTCCATACCCACCCATCGGAGACGGTCCGCGACGCGATCGGCATCTTGCGCGAGTATGGAGTGTCCCAGATGCCCGTCGTCGGCGCCGAGCCGCCGGTGATGGCCGGCGAGGTGGCCGGCAGTGTCTCTGAGCGAGAACTGCTTTCGGCCGTCTTCGAGGGCCGTGCCAACCTGGCCGACGCCGTCGGGATGCATATGAGTCCGCCGCTGCCGATCATCGGCGCCGGCGAACTGGTCGGCTCGCTTGCCAAGACGCTCCGCGATATGGATGCCGTGATGGTCGTCGAGGAGGGCAAGCCTGTCGGTGTCATCACCCGGTACGACTTGCTGGGATTTCTCTCCGATGGCTCGCGACGCAAGTAGCGGGACGGTCTACAGGCAAATTACTTCGGGTAGCAAACCACTGCGTGCGCGGCGCGGCTCGAGGGCGCCGGCGACGGCGGCGGCGCATCACCCTGCGCCGGTCCCTTCCGGTCGCAGCGTGGCCGTCCCCGGTTCTCCGATAACCTGATGCGACCCAGTCCAGCAAATTCTGTGCAGAGGGAAAGCCGTCCATGACCGACCAACCGCCCCCGCCGCTCGGTGGTGACTACCCGCCGCCGCCTCCGCCCGCCGGAGGATATGCGCCGCCGCCGCCCGGGCCGGCAATCCGGAGTCTGCCGAACCAGGCCTATACGTCGTGGCTGAGTCGGGTCGGGGCCTACCTGATCGACATTCTGCCGTTCGCGATCATCCTGGGCGCGGGTTGGCTGATTCTGCAGAACTCGGTCGATACCGCCTGTCTGACCGACATCACGCAGTACGACGTCGACCAGATCTGCACGGCTGCGTACTCCACGTTGGGTATAGCGGTGATGTGGGGGGCAGTACTGGTCGGGCTGGTCTATTTAGTGTGGAACTACGGCTACCGGCAGGGCACCACCGGATCGAGCATCGGCAAGTCGGTGCTGAAGTTCAAAGTCGTCAGCGAGAACACCGGGCGGCCACTGGGTTTCGGTTTGTCCGTGCTGCGCCAGATCACCCATGTGGTCGACGCCGTCCCCTTCTACGTCGGCTACCTGTTTCCGCTCTGGACCGCCAAGCGCCAAACGCTGGCCGACAAGATCATGGCGACCGTGTGCCTGCCGCTTGAGCAGGCGGCACCCGAGGGGCTATCCGAGTACGAAGTGGGGTAGCGGCCGCTGACTAGGCTGATCGTCGATGAGCGATCACTTTGAAAACGCCGGCCTGGCCACCAAAGCCATCCACGTCGGCTACCGGCCTGATCCGTCGACCGGCGCGGTCAACGCCCCCATCTATGCGAGCAGCACCTTCGCCCAGGACGGCGTCGGCGGTCTGCGTGGCGGATTCGAGTACGCGCGTACCGGCAACCCGACCAGGACCGCGCTGGAGACCGCGCTGGCCGCCGTCGAGGAGGGTAGGTACGGCCGGGCCTTCGGTTCCGGGATGGCGGCCAGCGACTGTGCGCTGCGGGCGGTGCTGCGCCCCGGCGACCATGTGGTCATCCCCGACGACGCCTACGGCGGCACATTCCGGCTGATCGACAAGGTGTTCACCGCGTGGGGTGTGCAGCACACTCCGGTCGCGTTGTCTGATCTCGGTGCGGTCCGCGCAGCGATCACCCCACGGACGCGGCTGATCTGGGTCGAGACACCCACCAACCCGCTGCTATCGATCGTCGATATCACGGCGATCGCCGAGCTTGGCGCCCAGCATTCCGCGAAAATATTGGTGGACAACACATTTGCCTCACCGGCGCTGCAGCAGCCGTTGGCCCTCGGCGCCGACATCGTGTTGCACTCGACCACCAAGTACATCGGCGGCCACTCCGACGTCGTCGGCGGAGCGCTGATCACCAACGACGAGGAGTTGGACGTCGCGTTTGCCTTCCTGCAGAACAGCGCCGGTGCGGTGCCGGGCCCGTTCGATACCTACCTGACCATGCGCGGCCTGAAAACGCTGGTGCTGCGGATGCAGCGGCACAGCGAAAACGCTGCTGTGGTGGCGGATTTCCTCGCTGCGCAGGCCGCGGTGAGTACGGTGTTGTACCCGGGCCTGCCCACCCATCCCGGTCATCAGATCGCGGTCCGGCAGATGCGCGGGTTCGGCGGCATGGTGTCGGTCCGGATGCGGGGCGGACGCAGTGCCGCCGAGGCGCTGTGCGCCAACACCAAGGTGTTCATTCTGGCCGAGTCGCTCGGGGGCGTCGAGTCGCTGATCGAGTATCCCGGCGCGATGACCCACGCGTCGACGGCCGGTTCTCAGTTGGAGGTGCCGGACGATCTGGTCCGGCTGTCGGTCGGCATCGAGGACATCGCCGACCTGATCGCCGATCTCGAGCAGGCGCTCAGCTAGCCCCGCTTCGCCGTGCCAGCGCCTGACGGACGGCCGCGGTGGTCACCGCCAGGTTCACCTCGGCCAGTTCAGGTTCGGACTCGCGCACCCAGGTACCGCTGGCGATGTCACCCGCCCGGCTGCGCACCCACTCCCAGGCGCGCTCGTTGAGGCTGAGCACTGCGCTCAGGCCGTCGACGCTATGCAACAGTGAGATCAGTGCCGCCATCGCCGGGTCGGGGGTGTCGTGGTCCAACAACACAGACATGAGCGTCGCGCGAATCTCGTCGACCCGCGTCCGATCCAGCAGCGGCCACGCGTAGGCCCGCCTGAAGCCGCTGAAGTTGCCGAAGCTATTGCCCTGCAGTCGAACCCGGTGGATGTGACCGTCCCGCTCCAATTGCGACAACACGACGCCGGCGGTCTGGCGGCGCAGTTTTGCGATCGCCGCGGCCGGGCTCATCGGGTTGCGAAGCAACATCTGCAAAGCTGGCGCGACCACGGGATCCGTAGGCTGCGGCCCGATCAGCGCGACCAGCCGTCCGGCTTCCACCGGCTCGCTGTCAACCGCCGGCCGGATCCGGCAGGCATGCGCCAAGTCCAGCAGCACCGCGGCCGATAGCACGCGCCCGTGGCTGGTTCGGTCCAAGGCCGGCTGCGCTGATGCGTTGTCGAGCAACAGCAAGCCCAGATCCTCGGCGATGCGCGCCATCAACCGATTCGATCTCGCTCTTGTCCCCGACCGGTGCCCCTAATCAGGCGTGGTACGGCTCCGCGCTGACCAGCGTGACCTTGACGGTGTTGCCGTTGGGCACGGTGTAGCTTCGGGTCTCGCCCTCTTTGGCGTCGATCAGTGCCCCGCCCAGCGGTGAGTGCGGCGAGTACACCTCGAGCTTGCCATCGTGGACGGCCTGCTCGCGGGTGCCGATCAGGAAGGTCTCGGTGTCGGACTTGTCGCCGTCGTAGTAGACCTTCACCACCGAACCGGGCAGCGCAACGCCGGACTGCTTGGGCGCCTCGCCGACCTTGGCGTTGTTGAGCAGGTCCTGCAGCTGACGGATCCGCGCCTCTTGCTGGCCCTGCTCCTCGCGAGCCGCGTGGTATCCGCCGTTCTCGCGCAGGTCGCCCTCTTCGCGGCGGTCATTGATTTCCGCGGCGATGACCGGACGGTTCGCAATCAACTGATCGAGCTCAGCCTTGAGTCGATCATGTGACTCCTGGGTCAACCAGGTCACCTGAGTGTCCGTCATCTCGTCGTGCTCCTTGTGGTGTCGGTTCCGCGGCGTCCGCGTCGGCAGGTTGTCTCCTCTTGCTGCCGGGCGGTTCCACCGCGTGTACTGCCGACCCCAGTAGTCGGGCGTACCCCCTGCGCGGCGCACATGGCCGCTAATGCAGCAATACACGGTCCCAGCCGGAACCGTGCACCCAAATAGCCTACCACCGAAGCCGCGGGGACTGTTCACATTTTCGCAGTTCGGTGTTTGCCGGGGCTTGCCGCCGGCCCGCGAGGTCAAGGCGCGCGCAGATAGCCGGGCACGTCGGTGCCACAGCCGTAGACGTCGCCCATCACCGGCGGCTGGGAGGACTTGACGATCGTCGTCACCTGCACGGTCGCATCGGATGCCGGGGGGACAAGCACCTCGCGCCGGCCCGTCTCGCTGCCGTTTTGCGCGCGCACCCGCACAATGCAGTCGACCGGCCGCGACGGGTCCGATCGCCTCACGCTGATCGTTACTTCCACTGTCTCCGGGTCGACCAGCCGATAGCCGGCCAGGGTGCCCTCGACATCACTGCGACCGAGCCGTTGATAGCCGATGACGGCGACGATGATGCCGGCGACCACACCCAGCACAGCCAGGGCAACGATGACCCGGCCCCGTGACGCGCGGGGCAGTCGGCGCCGCCCATAGCGGGCCAGCGGTGGTTGCGGTGAACTTCCGGTCATGGGTCTTGGTGGTAGAGCGGGGTAGTCAGGTTTCGGGCCCCGGCCTCGGGGATGAAACTATTAGGACTGGAACTATAGGCCCAGAAACACGAGACAGCGCGCGGGACAGGGAGCACGTGAGCGAACTGCGGTTGATGGCGGTGCACGCCCACCCGGACGATGAGTCCAGCAAGGGCGCTGCCACCCTCGCCCGTTATGCCGATGAGGGCCACCGCGTGCTGGTGGTGACCCTGACCGGAGGCGAGCGCGGCGATATCCTCAATCCGGCGATGGACCTGCCCGAAGTGCACGGACGCATCGCCGACATCCGCCGCGACGAGATGGCCAAGGCAGCAGAAATCCTCGGCGTCGAGCACACCTGGCTGGGCTTCGTCGACTCCGGCCTGCCGAAGGGGGATCCGCCGCCGCCGCTGCCCGAGGGCTGCTTCGCGCTGGCGCCGCTGGAGGTGTCCACCGAGGCGCTGGTGCGGGTGGTGCGCGAGTTCCGCCCACATGTGATGACGACTTACGACGAGAACGGCGGCTACCCGCACCCCGACCACATCCGCTGCCATCAGGTTTCCGTCGCGGCATACGAGGCCGCCGGTGACTATCGGCGGTTCCCGGACGCCGGCCCGGTGTGGACGGTGCCCAAGCTGTACTACAACCACGGGTTCCTGCGTCAGCGGATGCAGTTGCTGCAGGACGAGTTCGCCAAACACGGCCAGCAGGGGCCGTTCGAGAAGTGGCTGGCGCACTGGGATCCCGCGCACGACGTGCACGCCGATCGGGTGACGACCCGGATCGAGTGCTCGGCGTACTTCAGTCAGCGTGATGATGCATTGCGTGCTCACGCCACCCAGATCGATCCCGACGGGGATTTCTTCGCGGCGCCGATCGGATGGCAGCAGCGGTTGTGGCCGACCGAGGAGTTCGAGCTGGCGCGCTCGCGTGTGCCGGTGCGTCTTCCCGAAACCGATCTGTGGGCCGGAATCGAGGCGGAGTAGTGAGCCAGTTCCAACTTGCGGTGATCCGGGTGCTCGCCGACGGCGCGCCGCACAACACCGGACCGGATTTCGGTAAAGCCAGCCCGTTCGGGTTACTGGTGGTGGTGCTGCTGCTGATCAGCCTGCTGTTTCTGGTGCGCTCGATGAACCGGCACCTGAAGAAGCTGCCGGAGTCCTTTGACCCGCAGCACCCCGAACCGGACCAGGCCGTCGACGACGGGACGGTCCGCCGGCATCCCGATGACCAGTCACCGCATGAGCCCGACTGAATATCCCGGGAAAAACGAGCTCGCCAGGGCCGCCAGTCCCTACCTTCGCCAGCACGCCGACAACCCGGTGCATTGGCAGCAGTGGTCGGCGGCCGCACTGGCCGAGGCCGTCGAACGTGATGTGCCGATCCTGCTGTCGGTCGGCTACGCCGCCTGCCACTGGTGTCACGTCATGGCCCACGAGTCGTTCGAGGACGACGAGGTGGCCGCCGTGATGAACGCGGATTTCGTGTGCGTCAAGGTCGACCGTGAGGAGCGGCCCGACATCGACGCGGTCTACATGAACGCCACCGTCGCGCTCACCGGGCAGGGCGGCTGGCCCATGACATGTTTCCTGACCCCCGACGGTCGCCCCTTCTATTGCGGCACCTACTATCCGAAAGCTGCGTTCCTGCAACTACTTTCGGCGGTAAGCTCGACTTGGCGTGATCGTCGTGGCGAGGTCGAGCAGGCCTCCGACCACATCGCAGCCGAATTGCGGTCCATGGCCGGGATACCCGGAGGGCAACCCTCCAGTGGCCCGGAGGTCGCCGCGTCGCTGTGCGACGATGCCGTCGCGGCCGTGCTGCGCGATCAGGACACGGTGCGCGGCGGTTTCGGTGGCGCACCGAAATTTCCGCCGTCGGCGTTGCTCGAGGCGCTGCTGCGGCACGGTGAGCGCACCGGTTCGTCGCAGGCCCTGGATACCGTCCGCCGAACCGGCACCGCGATGGCCCGCGGCGGAATCTACGACCAGCTGGCCGGGGGATTCGCCCGCTACAGCGTCGACAACGCCTGGGTGGTACCGCATTTCGAGAAGATGCTCTACGACAATGCCCTGCTGTTGCGTGTCTACGCACACTGGGCCCGTCGTACCGGAGATGCGTTGGCCCGGCGGGTCGCCGGCGAGACCGCGCGTTTCCTGCTCGATGAGCTGGCTGACGCCGACATGTTCACCTCGTCGCTAGACGCTGACGCCGCCGGCCGGGAGGGTTCGACCTACGTGTGGACGCCCAGTCAGTTGACCGAAGTGCTCGGAATCGACGACGGGCATTGGGCTGCTTCGGTTTTCGAGGTCACCGAAGCGGGAACCTTCGAAGCCGGCGCATCGGTGCTGCAGTTGCCGGATGACCCGGACGACGCGGGCCGGTTCGCGCGCGTGCGGACCGCGCTGCTGGCGGCCCGGCTCACCCGGCCGCAGCCGGGACGCGACGACAAGGTCGTCACCGGCTGGAACGGACTGGCCATCACCGCGCTCGCCGAGGCCAGCGTTGCGCTGGCCGCACCCGAGTTGGCCGACGCCGCCGCTGCGTGCGCGACGGCGCTGGTCGGGCTGCACCTGGTGGACGGCCGGCTGCGCCGGACCAGCCTGGGCGGGCGCGTCGGTGAGAGCGCCGCGATCCTGGAAGACCACGCCATGTTGGCCACCGGGCTGCTGACGCTCTACCAGTTGACCACCGACAACGCCTGGCTCACGACGGCCACCGAACTTCTCGATATTGCGTTGGCGCACTTCGCCGATCGCGACCGGCCCGGCCGCTGGTTCGACAGCGCCGACGACGCCGAGCAGCTGCTGTTGCGGCCTGCCGACCCGCTGGACGGCGCGACGCCGTCGGGCGCATCCTCGATCGCCGAGGCGCTGCTGACCGCGGCGCATCTGGTCGGCGCGGATCGGGCCGACCGTTACCGGCAGGCGGCGGCTGACACGCTGCAGGCGCACTCCCCGCTGCTGGCCCGCGCACCCCGTTCGGCCGGCCATTGGCTGGCGGTCGCCGAAGCGGCGGTGCGCGGGCCGTTGCAGATCGCGGTGGCCTGCGACCCGCCGGCGTCGGCACTGCTGGCCGCCGCGCGCCGACTCGCGCCCGGCGGGGCGATCGTCGTCGGCGGCGAGGTCGACTCGTCGGAGCTGCTGGTCGACCGCGATCGGGTGGCCGGTGCTGACGCGGCCTACGTGTGCCGCGGGCGGGTCTGCGACCTGCCGGTCACCGGCGTCGGCGACTTGGCGGCTGCCCTTGCCCGGTGACGATGCGGGCCGTGAAACGGCCCGAGGTGGGGGTACCCCCCAGTCGCGAAACGGCCGGAGGAGGAGGCGGGCAATCAGCCCGAAACCCGGTAGCGTTGCGTGTCATGCCGAGTCCTGAGCAGATCGCCGATACCGTCAATCGCTATATCAGCCTGGTCGCCAAGGGCAGCGCTGACGATTTGGTCGAGCTGTTCGCCGATGACGCCACCGTCGAGGACCCGGTCGGCGGTGAGGTACACATCGGCCGCCAAGCGATCCACGGCTTCTACTCGGCAGTCGAGAACGTGGAACGCGAATGCGAGCTGGTGACACTGAGGGTGGCCGGCAACGAGGCGGCATTCGCGTTCCGGTTGACCGTGATCGCGGGCGATAGTCGAATGCTGATCGAGCCGATCGACGTGATGACGTTCGGCGACGACGGCAGGGTGACCGCGATGAAGGCCTACTGGTCGGCCAACAACGTCACACAGCTCTAGCGCTAGAAAACCGCGAACCAAATCGCGATGTAGTGGCAGATCGCCGCGACAGCGGTGCACGCGTGAAAGAACTCGTGGTAGCCGAATGTCTTGGGCCACGGGTCCGGCCAGTGCAGCGCGTACATGATGCCGCCGATGCTGTACAGCGCGCCGCCGACGGCCAGCAGCACCATCGCGGCAACCCCGGCGTTGTGCAGGATCATCGCGATGTAGAAGGCGGACACCCAGCCCAGGATCAGATACAGCGGAACACCGACCCAGCGCGGGGCAGTCGGCCAGCATGTCTTGAGGAGCACCCCGGCAACTGCACCGCCCCACACGATCCACAGCACCAGCATCCCCGCGTCATGCGGCATCGCCAGGAGCGCGAACGGCGTGTAGGTGCCGGCGATCAACACGAAAATCATCGAGTGGTCGAGCCGCTTCATCCGGTTGCGGGCCTTCACCGTTTTCCAGGTGACCCGGTGATAGATGGCGCTGACGGTGAACATCCCCACTACGGCGCCGGTGTAGACGAAGGTCGCCAATCCGGCTTTGAGTCCGGCCAGCGGCCAGGACACCGATATCAGCGAAGCGCCGGCGGCGACCCCGACGACGGCCGACACCAGATGGATCCAGCCGCGTGCCCTCGGCTTGGTCAGCATCTTGGCAGCCGACTGCAGAACGTGACCGGCGACTTCCTCGACGGTGTTGGCCGGACCGGCGCCGGCCTCGGTGGCAACGTCGGGCTCGCTGGTCATTCCTCGCTGATCCCTTCCCTGCGTATGCGGCCGGATCGCTGGTAAGCGTTGCGATCAACAGTAATCTGGTTCCCTGTGGAGATCATTCCGCCTCGCCTCAAGGAACCGCTGTACCGGCTCTACGAGTTGCGGCTGCGGCAAGGTCTGGCCGCATCCAAGCCCGCGTTGCCGCGCCACATCGCGGTGCTGTGCGACGGCAATCGGCGGTGGGCGCGCGACGCCGGATATGACGACGTCAGTTACGGCTATCGAATGGGCGCGGCCAAGATCGCCGAGATGTTGCGCTGGTGTCAAGAGGCCGGCATCGAAATGGCAACGGTCTATTTGCTTTCCACCGAAAACCTGCGCCGCGATCCCACCGAGCTGGCTGCGCTCATCGAGATCATCACCGACGTCGTCGAGGAGATTTGCGCGCCGGCCAACCGCTGGAGTGTGCGCACGGTCGGGGATTTGGAGCTGATCGGCGAGGAACCCGCGCGCCGACTGCGTGACGCCGTCGGAAGTACCGCGGCCACCGCGAACTCGGGCTTTCACGTCAACGTCGCGGTCGGCTATGGCGGTCGGCAAGAGATCACCGACGCTGTCCGGGCACTGTTGAACAAGGAGATCGCCAACGGGGCCGGCGCCGAGGAACTCGTCGACGCCGTCACCGTCGACGCGATCTCGGAGAACCTGTACACCTCCGGGCAGCCGGACCCCGACCTGGTCATCCGAACGTCGGGGGAGCAGCGGCTGTCCGGGTTCCTGCTGTGGCAAAGCGCCTATTCGGAGATGTGGTTCACCGAAGCGCATTGGCCCGCATTCCGCCGCGTCGACTTCCTGCGCGCCTTGCGCGATTACAGCGCGCGTCACCGCCGTTACGGCAAGTAGCGCCCGGCCACCGGCACGCGCAGCGTGTCACACTGAGAGCATGGCTGCGCTTTCGGCGTTGGTGTTTTCGCTGAGTTGGTGGCTGGGGCTGTACCTGTTGGCCCGTAACCCGCGCAAGCCCGTGCTCGCGTTGGCGGCGGTGGGCCTGTGCAGCTTTGCGACGGCGGTCGCGCTGGATGCGGTGCGGCTCGTCACGCACTCCGCGCTGCTCGGCCACGTCGAGATCTATCTGGTGGCCATTCCCGGCGTGGCGTGGTTCGCGGTGATCCTCGAGCTGGGCCGGCCGTGCGACAGCGAGCGGGCACGCACCGGCGAGCTGTTGCTGGTCGGCGGTGTCGCCGCGCTGACTCTGGTCGGCGCGAAGCTGGCCGGCAGCGTCGACGGACCGTTGCGGCTCGGCCATGTGGTGATGTGCGTGGTGATCTCGGTGTCCACACTGGGCGCGATGGTCGCTGCGCTGAGGCGCCGTGCGCAGACGATCCCTGTGGTCGGGCTGCTGATCACAGCGACGTTGTTCTTCGCGCTGGCCAACGCGATCCTGATCATTCCGCTGGGTGTGGTGCCCAGCTGGCTGGCGTTGGCGTCGACGGGCTGCGACGTGCTGGGGCTGGGTGTGGCGGTGGCGCTGTGGGACGCGTTCGACGAGGGTCAGGCGCTGCGTGCCGACATGCTGCGTTCGTTCACCGGGACCGGCGCGGTAGTGGCGCTGCTTGGCGGCCAGATGCTGATCGGCATCGAGTTGACTCGCCGGCAGCCCGCCGCGCAGATCGCGCTCACGGTGCTGCTGTTCACCAGCCTGGCGATCGGGACTGGCGTGCAAGTGCTGGCCGACCCGCTGGCCGGGCTGCTGGACCGGCTGGTGTTCTCGCGAGCGCCGATGCTGCGTGCCGATCGGGAGACGTTGCGGCGCACGCAATCCGCGCTACCGCTGCGGCTGGCCGATCCGCTCGACGATTTCGACGACGACACGTTCGCCCGGCTGACCCGCCGCGCGTTGGGTCACTACGGCGACCTGTCCAAGCTGGTCGCCAACCCGCTGACCGCGCTGCCCGCTATTGACGAGCGGCTGGCAGCCCGCGGAGCGCCCGACCAGCCGCTGGAGCGCGCTATCGAGCTCAAGGCTCTGTTGGCCGACCGCATCGCTGCGCTCAAACCACGCGACGGCGGCGACTTCGGCACCACCGAGCAGTGGCGCTACTACAACTCGCTGTATTTCCCTTACGTCGTCGGTGTGCGCGCCTACGCGCAGAACGCCACCGCCGCCGGCCTGGACCCGACTGCTCGGCAGGCCTGGCAGTGGTTCGTCACCGAGGTGCCGCAGCGGTCGCTGCACAATTGGCAGAACGCCGCGGCCCGTCTGATCGCCGCCGATCTGCGCGGCCGGGTCGCCGTCTCCAATTAGCCGCCGGTGACGATGCGCGCCGTGCAACGGCGCGAGAAGGAGCCGGGCAATTTAGCTCGGCTAGTCAAGGAATACGTGGCCGAGATCACTCGGTTGACCTGCGCATGGCAGTGCCTGGCAGTGCCAAGCGTCGATCTGGCAGTCCCAGAACGGCACGCTCAGAGGTGTTAGACCCGACACGCAAGGAGTTCCCGACATGACTGCTGTTACTCCACTGGCCACCCGACCGTTCGGCGACTCGACCGACTCCTTGTTGCGCTTTGCCATGCGGCTGGACGCAACGCTGACCGGGTTCGCCGGCTTGATGATCGCCGCGGCCGCTGATTCGCTCTCGCCGCTCACCGGGCTGAGCTCCATCGCCGAGTACGGCATCGGTGCGTTTTTCGTGCTGTACGGGCTGGTGGTGTTCGCCCTGGCCGCGGCACCCGACCTGCGCCGCGCCGGCTTCGGCGTCGTCATCGCCAACGCCGTCTTCACCGTGGCCGCGGTCGTCGTGGCTGCCGCCGACACGCTGCCGCTGACCCAGACGGGGATCGCGGCGACATTGGCCGGCGGTGTCTTCACTGCCCTGGTCGGCTACCTGCAATACCTCGGAGTGCGCCGACTTCCGGCGTGACTCCCGTCCCGCCGATGCGAGGCGCCGCCGTCAGAGGTTGCGGTGTGCGCCTCCGCATCGGCTTGTGCGCGCCGGCCCCGAGCTAGTCTTGAAACCAGCTAAGCCTTCGGCAGTTTCACGACCCGCGCGCGCATGGCGTCGGCGACATAGACGTTGCCTTCGGCGTCCACCGCAACCCCCTCCGGGGAACTGAGGCCGCTGAACGGCAGCGCCCATTGGCGACCGGACCCCGCGGGCAGCTTCAGCACCTGGTTGCTGTTCGCGTCGCTGACAAACACCCCGCCGGTCGGGCCCACCGCAACACCGTAGGGCTGGTTCATGCCGGTGAACGGCAACACGGTTTGGCCGGTCGACCCGGGACCTAGCTTCAGCACCCGGTGGTCGTTGTATTGAGTGTCGGTCACGTAGACGTCGCCTGCCGGGTCGACCGCCACACCTTGCGGAATCTCCAGCCCGTTGAACGGCAGCACGGTCTGCCTGTTCGACCCGGCCGCAAGCTCCAGCACTTGTTGTTTCCGGCGGTCGGCGACGTAGACGTTGCCGCCGTTGTCGACTGCCACGGCCCGCGGGTCCATGAGGTCGGTGAACGCCAGCTCGGTCTGGGTGCCGGCTGCGAGCTTCTCCACCTTGCCGACACCGGGGTAGCCGTCGGTGAAGTAGCTGACATAGACGTCGCCCTTACCGTCGACCGCCACGCCGGTCAGGTTCTGCAAGCCGGTGAACGGCAGTTCCGTCTGGGTGTTAGATCCCGCCGCCAGCTCCAATACCCGGCGGTTGCCGGCATCGGTGACGTAGATGTCGCCGCGGGTGTCGACCGCCACGCTCGTCGGATCTTTGAGGCCGGTGAACGGCAACGCGGTCTGCTGTGAATAGAGCAACGTGGTCGGCGGAGGGTTCGGTGACCTGACAAGTGCAAAGATTCCTGCGACGACGGCAATCACGGCGCCGACGACCGCGATCGTGATGACCGTCCGGGTGTGCCGGCGCGGCGGGGCAGGTATGGGATGAGCCTGATACTGCTGGCAAGCCGTAGGGCCACTGCCTGGCCAGTCGTCCACAGCACCCCCTCGGGGTCGGGTATATCGTCAGGGGCATCGTAGCCGCACGGGCGGTCGAACTGAACTCGTTGCAGGACAGCTGCGTAGGCCTACAGCTTGCGCAGCCGCAGCCGGTTGATCGAGTGGTCGGCGTCTTTGCGCAGCACCAGGGTGGCCCTGGGGCGGGTGGGCAAAATGTTCTCGATCAGGTTCGGCCGGTTGATCGAACGCCAGATGTCGCGGGCGGCGACGACAGCCTGCGGATCGGTCAGGCCGGCGTAGTGGTGGAAGTGCGAGGCCGGGTTGGCGAACGCGGTCGAGCGCATCGCCAAAAACCGCGAGACATACCACTGCTCGATGTCCTCGATCCGCGCGTCCACATACAGCGAGAAGTCGAACAGGTCCGACACCATCAAGGTGGGGCCGGTCTGCAAAACGTTGAGGCCCTCCAGGATCAGGATGTCGGGGTGGCGGACGACCTGCTTGGCGCCCGGCACCCGGTCGTAGTGCAGATGCGAGTACACCGGGGCGCATGCGTAGTCCGAACCCGACTTCACCGAGGTGACGAATCGCATCAATGCCCGTCGGTCGTAGCTTTCCGGAAAGCCTTTGCGGTGCATGAGGTTTCGACGGTTCAACTCGGCGTTCGGGTAGAGGAATCCGTCGGTGGTCACCAGGTCGACCCGCGGGTGGTGATCCCAGCGGGCCAGCAGCGCCTGCAGCACACGGGCTGTCGTCGACTTCCCGACCGCCACGCTGCCCGCCACCCCGATGATGAACGGCACCGGCCGATCAGGGTGCTGTTGGGGTTCGCCGAGGAATTCAGCCGTGGCAGCGAACAACCCTTGCCGAGCGGCGACTTGAAGGTGCAAAAGCCGCGCCAGCGGCAGGTAGACCTCCTCGACCTCCAACAGGTCGATCTGCTCGCCCAGACCGCGCAGGCCGACGACTTCTTCCTCGGTCAGCGGCTGCGGCGTCGACATGCGTAGCGCGCGCCACTGACTCCGGTCGAACTCCACGTAGGGGCTCGGCTCGCTCAGCCGCGGCATGACTGTCAGTCTTGCAGGGGCGACGCGGATAGCGTTAACCGGTATGGAACCCGCCATGCTGATCCGCGAGTACCTGCTGCTCGGTTTGCGCTTCGACCGCATCGAATCCGGCTACGTCGACGCCTTCACCGGCGATCCGGCACTACGCCAGGCGGTGTCGGCCGAGCCCGCGCCCGACCCGGCCGGCTTGGTCCGCCAGGCTGAGCGGCTGCTGGCCGCGCTGCCAAACATCCCGCACGGCAACGGTTTCGACCAAGCCCGCGCCGATTACATCGGCGCGCATCTGCGCGCGTTGGCCTGCGCCGGGCGAAAGTTCGCCGGCGAAGACATCGGCTTCGTCGACGAGGTGCACGACTACTTCGACGTCCACATCGCCAAGGGTGAGGTGGACACCTACCGGCAGGTGCATGCCCGCCTCGACGAGGTGCTGGGCGGTGACGGCCCACTGGCCGAGCGGATGGAGGCCTACCGCGCGTCCGAAGAGATCCCGCCGGATCGGTTGGCCGAGTGCATCGAGGCGTTCTCCAGCGCGCTGCGCGACCGAGTGCGCGCCGAGTATCCGCTTCCCGACACCGAGACCGTCGAGTACCAGGTGGTGACCGACCAGCCGTGGTCCGGATTCAACTACTACCTGGGTGATTACCGCTCGACGGTGGCCGTCAACGCCGACATCAAGCAACTGATGTCGAACCTGCCGCGACTGGTCGCCCACGAGTCCTATCCGGGGCACCACACCGAGCACTGCCGCAAAGAGGCCGGCCTGGTGAAGGGGAAAGGCTACGCCGAGCAGACCATATTCCTGGTGAACACCCCGCAGTGCCTGATGGCTGAGGGCCTGGCCGACCTGGCGCTCTACGCCGCGATCGGACCACGCTGGGGGCAGTGGGCGTCCGAGATCTACGCCGACTTAGGACTGCGGTTCGACGGCGAACGCGCTGAGGCGATCTCCGAGGCGTCCGGGGCGCTCGCTGGTGTCCGCCAAGACGCGGCGTTGATGTTGCACGACGAGCACCGCGACGCCGACGAGGTGGCGGCATTCCTGCGCCGCTGGCTGCTGGTCAACGACACCCGCGCCCGGCAGATGCTCCGGTTCCTGTCGTCGCCGCTGTGGCGCGCCTACACCAGCACCTATGTCGAGGGGTACCGGCTGCTGCGCGCCTGGTTGGACGACCGGTCCGCCGGCGTGAGCCTCGCCGAGCGGTTCGGCCGGCTGCTTGACGAGCCGCTGATCCCGTCGGCGCTGCGCGCCGACTCGTCCGACGACGATGCAGTGGCGGCACCCCCAGCCGCGCAGCAGCGAGGGGGACGCGCAGTGCGATGAGGTGGGGGGTCCCCAGCCGGGGAGCGTCGAGGGGGCGAGTCGGACGCGCCGACTAGTGTCGATGGCATGGCAGCCGACTTATCCGCGACCACCACCTCCACCGCAGCCCCAGGCGGTGAATACGCCGATACCGCCAGCGTCGCCTACCGCGCTGCATTACAGGTCATCGAGTCCGTCGAACCGCGCATCGCCGCTGCGACACGCAAAGAGCTTGCCGACCAACGCGATTCGCTCAAGCTCATCGCCAGCGAAAACTATGCTTCGCCCGCGGTGCTGCTTACCATGGGCAGCTGGTTATCGGACAAGTACGCCGAGGGCACCATCGGGCACCGCTTCTACGCGGGCTGTCAGAACGTCGACACCGTCGAGAGCGTGGCCACCGAGCACGCCCGTGAGCTGTTCGGCGCGCCGTACGCATACGTCCAACCGCACTCCGGTATCGACGCCAACCTGGTTGCCTACTGGGCCATCCTCGCCACCCGGATCGAGACACCCAGCCTCGCCGAGGCGGGCGCCAAACACGTCAACGACCTGTCCGAGGCGGACTGGGAACAGCTCCGCGCCAAACTCGGCGGCCAGCGGCTGCTAGGCATGTCGCTGGACGCCGGCGGTCACCTCACCCACGGGTTCCGGCCCAACGTTTCCGGCAAGATGTTCCACCAACGCAGCTACGGCACCGACCCGAAAACCGGGCTGTTGGACTACGACGCGGTGGCCGTCGCGGCACGTGAATTCAAGCCGTTGATCCTGGTGGCCGGATACTCGGCCTACCCGCGGCGGATCAACTTCGCCAAGATGCGCGAGATCGCCGACGAAGTGGGCGCCACCCTGATGGTGGATATGGCGCACTTCGCCGGGCTGGTCGCCGGCAAGGTATTCGCCGGTGACGAGGACCCGGTGCCCCACGCCCACGTCACCACCACCACCACACACAAGTCGCTGCGCGGGCCGCGCGGAGGGCTGGTGCTGGCCCAGCCGGAGTATGCCGACGCCGTCGACAAGGGCTGCCCGATGGTGCTGGGCGGGCCGTTGGGACACGTCATGGCCGCAAAGGCGGTCGCGCTGGCCGAAGCGCGTCAGCCCGCCTTCCAGGCCTACGCCCAGCGGGTTGCCGACAACGCGAAGGCGCTCGCCGACGGGTTCCTGCGGCGCGGGGCGCGGCTGGTCACCGGCGGCACCGACAACCACCTCGTGCTGCTCGACGTGACGTCATTCGGCCTGACCGGACGTCAGGCCGAATCGGCGTTGCTGGACTCCGGCGTCGTGACCAACCGCAACTCCATCCCTGCGGACCCCAACGGTGCCTGGTACACCAGCGGCATCCGGCTGGGCACTCCGGCGCTGACCACCCGAGGCTTCGGTGCCACCGAGTTCGACCGGGTCGCCGAGCTGATAATCGACGTGCTGACGAATACCCAACCCAGCTCGGCGCCCGCGGGGCCCTCCAAGGCCAAGTACACCCTGGCCGATGGCACCGCAGAACGGGTGCATGCCGCTGCCGCCGAGCTGCTAACGGCTCACCCGCTCTACCCGGGTTTGACGCTCTAAGGTCGTCCGAAGCCCGGGCGCGGCGGATTTCACGAAACCTGTGTATGCGGGTTACAGTTACCCCATGGCACAGAAACCTGTCGCTAACGCGTTGATCCTCGAGCTCGAGCCGGTCGTGGGCGAGAACCTCGACCGCCACCTCGGCACCGAGAAATTGTGGTTCGCGCACGACTTCGTGCCGTTCGAGCTGGGCGAGAACTTCGCCTTCCTCGGTGGGCGTGATTGGGACCCGTCGCAGGTGACGCTTCCCAAAGCCATCACCGACGCGTGCGAGATCCTGCTCATCACCAAAGACAACCTGGCCGGTTATCACCGCGAACTCGTCGAGCACTTCATTCTCGAAGACATGTGGGGCCAGTGGATCGGCCGGTGGACCGCCGAAGAGCACCTGCACGCCATCGCATTGCGCGAGTACCTCGTGGTGACCCGAGAGATCGACCCCACCGCCAACGAGCATGTTCGCTTCGAGCACGTATCGGGCAAGGGATATCGCGCCGACCAGTATTCCCAGGTCGAAACGCTGGTGTTCATGGCTTTCTTCGAGCGGGCGCACGCGGTGTTCTGCAACAACCTGGCGGCCCAGATCGAAGAGCCGGTGCTGGCCGGACTGATCACCCACATCGCGCGTGACGAAGAGCGCCACGAGGAGTTCTTCGCCAACCTCGTCGCGCACTGCTTGGACTACACCCGCGACGAGACCATCGCGGCGATCGCCGCCCGCGCGGCTGACCTCGACGTCATCGGTGCCGACATCGACGCCTATCACGACAAGGTGCGAAACGTCGCCGACGCGGGCATTTTCGACCCAGATCAGCTGCGGCAGGTGATCTCCGACCGCATCACCGGATGGGGACTCGCCGACGAGCCCGCGCTGCGGCAGTTCGTCAGCGCCTAGCCATCTCGGCAGGACTCATCTGCGCCGCTCCTCCTGCCCTTTCGGATCGCACTGCCCGTCCATCGTCGTCGGCGCGCCTGCGCGGCGCGCATGCGCAGACCGGAGTAGCGTCGCATTCGATGGCTAGCGACATGCTCTGCTGTCCGGGCGGCGCCTCTCGTCTCGACTTCGACAGGACCGCCGGCCCCGGTCCTGGCGCCGCGGCCCCCGCCGAATCGTCCGTGCGGGCCGCACGGGCT
>Ga0335075_10003462_pt1 | contig 25036 bp, 24 predicted proteins | sample Lox_Sample_24_FD_206723 | JGI IMG/M metagenome (GOLD analysis project Ga0335075, IMG submission 206723) | Soil microbial communities from Loxahatchee National Wildlife Refuge, Florida, United States - Lox_Sample_2.4 | ecosystem: Environmental > Terrestrial > Soil > Wetlands | place: USA...
GGCGCTGAATGTCATGCAGAAGGACACGTCGAAGGGCTCGCTGCGCGGAAAGTTCAAGCGGGCCGGCTGGGATGACACCTACCTGGCGCGGCTGCTGGCCCTGTTCTGAAATGCGATTGCCCTGGGCCGATCCTGCCGCCGCTAGCCCAAGCGCAGCCTAATCCGGCCGATCCTCGAACCGCCGTTCGAACTCACCAGCTCGGCAAGGTAAGGATGCGCGGTTGGCAGCTTGATTTTGGGTTCCTTGATGATCGTCATCGTGCCGGTCCCTCCGGCAGATATTTACCCCAACTGCTTGCAAACAGACAGAACCTCGGCAATCGCAACATTTTCCGTGCGCTGACTGGGCTTGATGTATGCTGGGCTGATGCCCCTGCGGTGACGGCTGCGCAGCAATGTCTGGCCGATGTCTACGCCGTGTTTTGCGGCGGACATGCGTCCTAGAATCAGCCCAATCAAGTTGCTCATCAGATTTAGAGTTCATAATGTTGGTCCCCATAATGCGGTATGGTATAACTAGTACGATGGGAGACCCCCTGGTTCTGTCGGGGAGGCAGTAGAAGTTTGACGTTCCCGGGAGGAGTCCCGGGCTATCCATCGTCGAAACTACAAGGTGTGAGACATCGAGATACGCAAATAGAGTTCCAAGCGACCGCACCGAAATTGCCGTTCGACAAGCGGATGGCGCTATCAAGGCGAACAGGCCATTCCGCGGAGGCGGCGAACCGGCGAAATCCGACGGAAATTCGTTGGGCATAGCTTCCAGGCGTGCGGGTATTTTTGCACTCGACGCCGGGCAGCGCGATGAGGTGGTACGGAAGTACATCCGGAACCAGGAACGTGGGGCAACGATTGGAGCACCTTGGAGTCCGACTCGAATCTCATCCCAAACGAGTGAGTCTTCGAGCCAGGAGCATGACCGAGGCTGGGTAGAGAAAGGCAGTCGCGGAGCCGATGGTGCCCTCGAAATCCTTGGCGAGGCGGCGATTGCGCCCGAGCCAGGCGAAGAAGCGCTCGACCACCCAGCTCGCGGCAAGACCGTGAACCCCACCTGGTTGGGGAGTTTGCGCACGATCTCGACAACGATGCGCGTGGCGCTGGCCACCCGTTCGGCGGCATAGGCGGTGTCGGCGAACACCCGCTCGATGAAGGGAAACAAGCTGCGGGAGGCTTTCAGAAGTGACACCGCACCGTCGCGGTCCTGGACGTCGGCCCCGGTGATTTGCAGCAGCAGGGCTCTGCCATCGGTGTCGACCAGGGCGTGCCGCTTGCGTCCCTTGACCTTCTTGGCTGCATCGTAGCCATCCGCCGGGGCGACCTGCTGGCCGATCCCGGCATGTTCTCGCCAACCCGGCTATCGAGACAGTTGCGCCGACTACTGGACATCGGGTTGATCAAGCGGGTCACCGGTACCTATCGCTACGACCTCACCAAAGCCGGACGTGCCGCGGCAGCCGCGGCGGGACTGCTTGCCAAGGCCGTCATCGTTCCGTCTATGATTTGATGGGATTTCGCAGTCCGGACGATTCAACGCATAAAGCGAGAAGAGGCAGGCGGTAAGAGCCTAACGATGCCTGCAACCAAGCCATCCTCCGACAACCGGCTAATCGTCGCCGCTTCCGATGGCGGCAATCGCCAGCCGGGCCAGCGCGGGAAGCGACTTGGATCCCGACTTCTTCATGATCGAGGCCCGGTGATTCTCGACAGTACGTTGGCTGATTCCAAGATCCGCGGCGATGTTCTTGCTGGGGTGGCCGGCAAGGACCAGCTCCATGATCTGGCGCTGCCGCGTGGTGAGGCTTGAGAGGTGATTTGCCGCATCCTTCCGCCACGCCGATGCCTTGCTTGAATCCCGCGATTGCTCCAGCGCCCGTTCGACGCTGGTCAGCAGTTCTTTCCGATGAACCGGCTTCTCGATGAAGTCGATAGCGCCTGCCTTCATGGCCTGTATTACCATCGGCACATCGCTGTTGCCGGTGATCATGATAACCGGCAGCTTATGGCCCGCTGGCCTCGGCCGCCGCAGCAATTCGATTCCGTTCATGCCAGGCAGGCAGGCGTCAAGGATCAGGCACGCCTCACGCCCGTGACGGTACCCGCCAGGCATTCGCGAGAATGGCGGCCAGTACACCCATGCCGCGCTGCGGTCGGTGATGGCGTTTTCCGATCTCGACCAAGGCGACGAAGCGGCCGCACTGCTATCGTTGCTTAATCCGATCAATCACGCCCGCAACCGGTCCAATGTGCACTGTTACAAGGTGGAACCCTATGTCATCGCCGCCGATGTCTATGCCGACACGCCCCATGTCGGACGCGGCGGCTGGACGTGGCACACCGGTTCCGCGGGATGGATGCAGCGGGCCGGAGTCGAGAGCATCCTCAGCCTCTGCCTGGAAGGCGATATCCTGCGTCTCGACCCATGAATCCCGAAGGCCTGGTCGCGCTTCGCGATGACCGTCCGGTACTGCTCTGCACGTTATGAAATCCTGGTCGAGAACCCAGACGGTGTCTGCCGCGGCATTGTTGCCGCCACGATGGACGAGACTGCGATATTGCAGCAGCCGTTCGGTTTGCAGATGCAGATGACGGTATCACCCACCATGTTCTGGTACGGCTCGGATGACGTTTCTGCTAGGCTCGGGGTCTCCACCGTCGGATCGATGGTGGCCCCATGCAAGGGGAGATCCAGCAATGATGGTCGAAGTGATGCGATGGTCCCTGTCGGAGCTCCCGCTGTTCATCGTCACGGCGATCAGCGCTCATCTGGTGATGTCAGGCGGCCAGACCCTGTTTCACTACAGCCTGGGTCATCGCCGGGTGGGCGGCGCCTTCTACCGAAACCATATCAGGTTCCATCACCGGTACTATGCCAGAGGCAGCCTGGTGTCGCCCACCCAGCCCGCTGACGACGGCAACAATACCCCGTATTTCCTGATCCCGACCATTCTCGTGGCGGGGGTCGTGTTCTTTGTGCTCCCCTTCGATCTTTTCCTGGTAGCGGTCACCGCGAGTGCAGTGTCGTTCTATGCACACGTGTACCTCGACAGGGAATACCACGCAGAGCAACCAAGGCTCGCCCGTTTCGCCTGGTTCCGCCACAAGCAGCAGCTTCATTTCGTCCACCATCTGCACGCCGACACCAACTTCGCGGTTATCGACTTCTTCTGGGACAGGCTGCTTGGCACCTATCGAGGACCCGATAGCGATGCCGGTTGACACGCCGCGCCCGGAAAGCGACGGCCGGTGCCTGAGAGATGCTGCACTGCGCGGGCGCGGTATGCTCGATTGCGGTCCCGGTATCGCTTGCCGCACGAACCCAGGTCAGGCGGCGATCATCGGGGCGTCGCGGAGAGTGGCCGCAAATTCTGGCCGCCAGGCGGCAGCCACGCACGATAGCAATTTTGGGATGGTACTCTTGCTGACCCGATGCCCCGTCGCGCACAGCGCCACCGCCCGCTTCGTGTGGCTCTTCGAGACCGACCGCAGCGGCCGCATCGGATGGCCGTTGGTCGCGGGTTCCAGCAACTGACGCAGGTCTTCCAACAGTGTGGCATCCGTCTCTGTCAATGCCGGCCGGTCGCTGCCAGGCCGGCGCACTTCGACCGATGCTGAGGCGGGGTCGTCCAGGTCCTTCAGACCACGGCCGATGGTACTTCGCGCGATCCCTGTCGCCTGCGACGCTGCCTCGATCCCGCGGTCCCGGCGTCCACCGCCGTGAACAGCCGACGAGTATGCTCGTTCAGCCCGCGACCAACCGCCGCAAACCGCTCGCAAATCGCTGATGGATCGATCATCCGCAGAGTGTATCCGGCTCGAGTCCGCGCCGGAATCCACCGCGACGAGATAGACGGCTACCAAACCCCGGCCGATTCACTCACTGTTGGGCGTCGCCTAAGCGGACATTTGGGGCCCGATGGCGTGAAACCACTTTGGCGGCCGGGTTGATGGGCCGGGACCTCATGAACATGGACCTCCGGCGCACGGCCATGGCCCGCCTGGCCGAGGCAAGGGCGACGCCTCAGGAGATTTCTCCCATCAGCGGTCACGACATCGGCCAGACAATGCGTATCCGTAAGACCTATGTTCCCGGGACACGGAAGATGGGGGACTCCGTGGTAGCGAAACTGGACAAGGCGGAGCGGCGAACTGCGCGGGGCCGGCGTTTGCTGCGAGCAAGGGCCGGAAGGGAGTGGGAACAAGGTCGTCTCCAAAGCGGAAACAACAACGTCCTCTCCCCAGTAAAACACTGGGGTTTGCGAAAATCGACTGGTCGGAGTGAGAGGATTCGAACCTCCGGCCCCAGCGTCCCGAACACTGTGCTCTACCAGGCTGAGCTACACTCCGGCCAGGGCGCCGGATATAGCGGCGGCCCCTGCCAGCCGCAAGGCAATCACAGCCTGTCCGCCGGCACGGCGGTGCCGCGCGGCAGGTCGCGCAGGCATTGCAACAGCGCGGGCACGCCGGAGACAACTTGAAACAGGTCGCGCACCCGTGGCGAGGCGAAACCATTCTCGATGGCGGCATCGATCACGGCACGCAGCGCCGCCGCCGATCCCGCGACGTCGCACAGCACGATCGGCTTTTCGTGCAGCCCGAGCTGCCGCCAGGTGATGATTTCGATGGTCTCGTCCAGCGTGCCGAGGCCGCCGGGGAGGGAGACGAAGGCATCCGCCTCGGCGAACATGCGCTGCTTGCGGCTGTGCATGCTGTCGGTCACGGTCAGGGCGACGCCGGTATGCGCCACCTCGCGCCGGGTGAGGAATTCCGGGATCACACCCAGGATCTCGCCGCCGGCTTCCAGCACGGCATCCGCCACCGCGCCCATCAGCCCGACCCGGCCGCCGCCGTAGACCAGCCGCATGCCGGATTCGGCCAGCCCGTGCCCCAGGGCGCGCGCCGCTGCCGCAAAGGCGGGGTTGGAACCGGAACTGGAGCCGCAGAACACCGCGACGGAATGAATGGCCGCCATAGTCGTCTTTCTGTTGGTCAGGTCTGCCGGTTTGGCGACGCGGCAGGCGTCTGATAGACGAATCGTTGTAGCCGGACAGGGCACCGACAACCACCCTGCCGCAGGAATTGAGGGGCATAAACACATGAAACGCACGCTCGCTGTTGCCGCTGTCGCACTTGCCCTGGCAGCCGCTGCCCATGCGGAGGGGCTGGACGTGATCCAGGTTCGCCAGTCGGGGCAGGACCTGTTGCTCAGCGATTTCGCCGGCATTCGCGCCGTCGTGATGCTGAAGGGCGATGTGAAGACCCTGCAAAAGCCCGCCCTGGCGATGGCGCGCTGGATGAAGGTCTTCCCGGACCTGTTCCCGCCGGGCAGCGACAAGGGAGACAACACCAAGGCGCTCCCCGCCATCTGGACGAACAATGCCGGGTTCCGCAAGGACGCCGCCAATTTTGTGGAAGCCGCGGACGCCCTCGCCGAGGCCGCCAAGTCGGATGACACGGCGGCAATGGGACAGCGGATCAAGGCTGTCGGCGATGCGTGCGGCGCATGCCACCACGAATTCCGCGCCAAGTAGACGGTTGGTGGTGCTTTGCTTTAGTCGGAGAAGTGGGCCACCACGAACCACACCACCGCGGCTGCGACGCACACTAATCCTGTGGCGAGCAAGGGGCTCGCCATGCGGGGCGGCGGCACGGCGTCCGGCAAGGGCTTCCGGCCGGTGATCATCGGCCACACCAGCCGGTAGCCAAGCAAGCGGTAGACCAGGATCGCCAACACGTGCAGGCCGATGGCGATCTCGATCAGGGTGAAATTGATGGCGTGGACGTGGCTCAGCCAGTCGCTGGCGTCGGGGCCGACCGTGTCCGCCAACGGTCCCTGCGTCGAGATCTCGTCATTGGCGCAGAGCCCCGTGGCGACCTGCACGCAGAGCAATAGCAGCATCAGCAGCACCATCCAGCCGCCCGCGGCGTTGTGGCCGATCTCGGTATCGGGCGGGCGCCGGCGGAGATGCGCCAAATGGCGGAATGCCGCGGCGGGGCTTTTCAGGAAGCGGCGGAACAATGCGGTGTCGCTGCCGACCAGGCCCCAGGCCAGGCGGAACAACAGCAGCGCCATCATGGCGTAGCCGCAGAGCAGGTGCTGCGGCATCCAGTCTTCATACTGGGTCAGCCAGAGTGCGCATACCAACACGACCACAGCCCAATGAAACAGTCTGGTGGGGGCGTCCCAGACTCGCCGCAACACGTACACGCGATGAATTCCGACCCGGCTGATCCGCGCATCTGCTATCGCCAGACCGATCATGCTGTCCAGCCTCATGCCGTCCGGCCTCATATGCTGTTCAGCCTGGGGGCTTCCTGTCGTGGCCGGTCCCCGCCGGCCGGTCGGAATTCGCATGACGGAAGGCGGGCGGCTCGCCCGTCATCGGTTGCGGGGATTGCACCGCGGGCGAACGCTCGTGGTATGGACAGTATCCTCCTGCAGGGCAATCGGCCGCTCACCGTGGAATCCCAGCTCATGCCCCAGCATATCGGCATCGTCGCTTGCTCTGCGGAAGGTGCGGCCCTTTGTTACCGCACCATTTGCACCGAAGGACCGAACTTCCTCGGACCGCACGCGCATCCCGAAGTTTCGATGCACACGCCGCCGCTGGCCGCGACCATGGCCTGTATCTACCGGAACGATTGGCAGGCGGTGGGCGACATCATGCTCGGCTCGGCTGAAAAGCTGGCCGCAATCGGCGCGGCGTTCCTGATCTGTCCCGACAACACGTTGCATCAGGCGCTGCCATACGTTCTGCCGCGCTCGCCGCTGCCCTGGCTGCACATCGCCCAGGTCGTTGCCGATGAGGCGGTGGCCCGCGGATTTCGCGACCTCGGCCTGATGGGCACACGCTGGCTGGTGGAGAGCGACGTCTATCCCGGTGCACTGACGCCGCGCGGGCTGCGCTTCCAACTCCCGGACGCCGCCGAACGCGAGGAGACCAACCGCATCATCATGGATGAGCTGGTCTGCGGCATCGTCCGTCCGGAGTCCGTCGCCTGGCTGCAACGCGTCATGGCGAGGATGCGCGATGCCGGGTGCGACGCGATCGTGCTGGGCTGCACGGAGCTGCCGTTGGTGCTGAGCGACGCGAACGCGCCGTTGCCCACGCTCGATTCGACGCGGCTGCTGGCGCGGGCGGCGCTGCGCCGCGCGATTGACGGCCGGTAGGGCCGCGCCACGTTCACCGCAACGGCGCCCGGTCAGGCGGCATCCGCCAGCGGCTCCCGCTCGATCCGGCCATGGTTGCGTAACAACGTCTCGACCGTCAGCGTTGAAACGTCGAAATGCTCGGATACTTCCTCGATCGCCTCTGAAGAATAATCTCCGTGCAGCATGTCCTCGGTGGCGCCAAACGGGCAGAGGAATTCCGCGGCAAATGACCGTTGTGCCTTTTGCCGGAAGGTGTAGGCGCGCGTCGCCGGCATGATTGGCGCACTGGCTCCAAACAGCAACCAGTCGCCCAATAGTCGGGCGAGTTCGAAGCGACGTCCGGTCTCCCATTTGGAGCGCAGTACCAGCCGGGCAGTTCCGTCCTTTTCCCTCAGCACGAACGACAGGGGGGCCATGCCGTACGATTTGTGAGGGTCTGGCGCCAGCGTGCCAAGCATCTCCGCCAGCCGGGTTGTCGCGACCGGGGCTGCGCCCAGCCCGAGCTTGCGGCGCAGCACCTCTGCCAGATGGCGGCCCTGACGCCAGGCGACCTCCTGTTTCTTCGTTTCAGCAACGTCCGTCGTGGACAACCTTACGGCATCGTCCGGCAGGACCTCGACACCTTCGGTCCGGGCGATGTTATGCAGCGTGGAGGCACGTGGAATGCTTCGGCCTGCCGCGTCGGCAGCCAATTCCTCCACGCCGTGCATCCCGAGTTCCTTGGCGTCTTCCATCAGCGCGATTATCGCATCATCTGCTTCGTCCGGCTCCCGGCCCATGAGCGCTTCCAGCCGGCGCTGTTCCATCATGGCCGGGTCCAGCCGCTCCTGGACGAGTTCGGCCAGAATGTGTTGCAGATTGCTGCTGTTGATCCCTTTCTCAGTCAGGCGATGAACGACGCGCGTCAAGAAGGCGTTGATCGCCTCCCTCATCTGCTCCGTCGAACCAAGCCACATGTTTGAACTGATGTAACGAAATGGACGGGCATCCGGATCGCTCGATGGCCGTGCGATAACCGCCGCGCGAACCCCATCCGTGCGAAACGTGATATTCGGCCAAACGTAGCCCTCGCCAATGGCGGTCATCGTATGGGCACGCCACCAATCAGGGGAGCGGGGTGAATAAGGTTCGTAGAGAATCCGCCACCAGTTCCAGGCGAACCACTCGGCGGCGTGGTAGCCAGATACCAGTGGCCCGGGACGCAGGGCGTCGACGAAGCCATCAAAGCCCTCGGTCAAGGCCACACTGCCGGCGCGAACGATGAACTGGCCAAACCCCGCCCTTTCTTCGGGCAAGCCTTCGTCCAGCCGTTCTGGCGCAAGGCTGATGTCCAGGCCCTGATTCACCGCTTATTCCACTCGTTCAGCACTTCTGCACGCATCTGATGCTCGTCGTCGCCCAGACGGTATCCGTGATAAAGGTCATCCTGGTTCGGCGTCGTCTTGGCTTCGTATACCTCGCCGCTCGCGTCAACCGCCCAGACATATTTGGGCAACTGGCCGGGCCGCGGCTGGCTGACCATCCCTCGCCGGATGCCCTCGGCCAGCATTGCCGCCGCTTCATTCTTCAATATCACACGCTTGTCGTCACACACGGATTTCCACGGCCGTGGATTGACCGGTGGGTCAAACTCGTAGTCGCCAGGATGCAGCTTGTGGAGCGCGCTGCCACCGTAACGGGCAGCCGCAGCGATGCGTTGCAGTTCGCCGGCGGCCAAGGTGTTGCCTGGCACAATTCTTCGATCGGGGCGATTGCCTTGGCGTTTCGTCATCGTGGAGTTGCTCCAGGCGAAAGAGGGGGTGTCGGCCGAATGCAATCTGCCCGTCGGCGAAGCCAAGTTCGCGCCAGGAAAAAGAGCCACAGATCCTGGATATAGGACATAAGATGAAACATAGCGCCCCTATGGCGCGTTGAGTAGCCAAGACCGTGGCGTGCGGCGTCCGGCTCCAGCCAATGGGCGTGCCTTGACGCAGACGCCCTCCGCGGCCCCACAATAGCGGGAACAACGGGAGGTGCGGCAATGGCCACGAGTCACGCCACGGATCGGATGATCAACCCGGAGCGCGGCACGATCAGCCGCGAAATCTTCGTTTCCCCCGACCTCTACCGCACCGAACTGGAAAAGCTGTTCTCGCGCGCCTGGCTGTTCGTCGGGCACGAGAGCCAGATCCCCAACCCGAACGATTTCTTCGTCTCCCGCATGGGCGAGGAATCCGTGATCCTGTGCCGCGACCCGCAGGGCAAGGCGCACGTCTTCCTGAACTCCTGCCGCCATCGCGGCATGAAGGTGTGCCGCTACGAACAAGGCAACACCTCCCTGTTCGTGTGCCCGTATCATTCGTGGAGCTACACGACCGACGGCAGGCTGCAAGGCGTGCCGCTGTATCGTGCATTGTATGAAGGCAGCCTGAACCGCGAAGAATGGCCGCTGATCGAAGTGCCGCGGCTGGCGATTTACAAGAGCACGGTGTGGGCATCGTGGGATCCCGCGGCGCCGGAGCTGTTGGACTACCTGGGCGGCGCGGTCGATCACCTGGACCAGGTGCTGGACTGCCGTGACGGCCGGCCGGGCGGGTCGGAAGTGATCGGCGTGCATAAATGGGTGTTCCGCTCCAACTGGAAATTCGCCGCCGAGAACTTTCTCGGGGACACGTATCACAATCCATCGCACCGGTCGGTGGACATGATCGGCATCGGGCCGAGCGGGCAGCGCGGGGTGACAGGGCGGCGCGACAACGAATACAACAAAGGGCAGCATGTGTGGGTGGCGCATCCGGCCGGACACGGCATGCATAGCGTGCTGATGCCTGACGAATCGGAGTACGTGCCGTCCTACCAGCAGTATCCGGTGGTGGATGAGTATTTCCGCCACTGCTTTTATGAACGGAAACGCCGGCAAGGCAGCAAGGCGCGCTTGCTGCCGTTCACCGGCTGCATCTTCCCGAATACGGCGTATCACGGCCGGCAGCCGCGTGCGCTGTGCGTGTGGCATCCGCACAGCCCGACGGAGACCGAAGGCTGGCGCTTCTTCCTGGTCGATGCCGACGCACCGGCGGAAGTGAAGGATGTGCTGCGGCGGTTCTATATGCGCTACTCCGGCCCGGCGGGGATGACCGAGCAGGATGACATGGAAAACTGGCTGTATGCGACAGAGGCGAGCAAGGGGACGATCGCGCGGCGTTATCCGTTCAATTACCAGATGTCGATGGGGGCATACCGGGTTGACGACCCGATCCGGGGCGATGTCTCGCTGCAGATCACCGAACATACGCCGCGGAATTTCTACCGGGTGTATTCGGCGTACCTGAACGATGCGGGGTGGGATGCGCTGATCGGGCGCGATCGGGTGGCGGCACGGGAAGCGGCGGAGTGAGAAACGCGTCGTGTCGGAGCGAAAAGCACGCACATCATGTCATTGCGAGGAGCGCAGCGACGCGGCAATCTCGGTCGAGGTGGCGTACGGACGGTCCGGGCACTCTTTCAAACAGGATTGCTTCGTCGCTACGCTCCTCGCAATGACAGTATAAACGCGCAACGACAGTATAAATCGGCAACCACGGGAGGCGCAGCGATGACCAGCAATCCAGCCACCGACCAGATGATCGACCCGGAGCACGGCACGATCAGCCGCGAAATCTTCGTCTCCCCCGACCTCTACCGCGCCGAACTGGAAAAGCTCTTCACGCGCGCCTGGCTGTTCGTCGGCCATGAAAGCCAGATTCCCAACCCGAACGATTTCTTCGTCTCCCGCATGGGCGAGGAATCCGTGATCCTGTGCCGCGACCCGCAGGGCAAGGCGCACGTCTTCCTGAACTCCTGCCGCAATCGCGGCATGAAAATCTGCCGCTACGAGCAAGGCAACACCTCCCTGTTCGTGTGCCCGTATCACTCGTGGAGCTACACCACCGACGGCAGGCTGCAAGGCGTGCCGCTGTATCGCGCCTTGTATGAAGGCACGCTGAACCGCGAAGAATGGCCGCTGATCGAAGTGCCGCGCCTGGCGCTCTACAACGGCAGCGTATGGGCATCATGGGATCCGCAGGCGCCGTCCTTCGAGGCGTATCTCGGGACTGCGCGCGATCACCTGGACCAGGTGCTGGATTGCCGCGACGGCCGGCCGGGCGGCGCTGAAGTCATCGGCATCCACAAATGGGTGTTTCCGTCGAACTGGAAATTCGCGGCGGAGAACTTCCTGGGCGACAGCTACCACAATCCGTCGCACCGCTCGGTCGACATGGTCGGCATGGGGCCGAGCGGCCAGCGCGGCCAGTCCAGCCGGCGTGACAATGAATATACCGGCGGCCAGCGCTTCTGGGTGGCGCACCCGGCCGGCCACGGCATGACCGGCGCCCTGATGCCGCAGCAAACCGAGTACGTGCCGACCTATGGTCAGCATCCGTCGGTGGATGAGTATTTCCGCCACTGCTTCCATGAACGGAAGCGCCGGCTGGGGGAGAAGGCGCGGCTGCTGCCTCTGGTGGGCACGATCTTTCCCAACGCGGCGTATCACGGGCGGCAACCACGCTCGATCTGCGTGTGGCATCCGCACAGCCCGACCGAGACCGAAGGCTGGCGCTTCTTCCTGGTCGATGCCGATGCGCCGGCGGAAGTAAAAGACGTGCTGCGGCGCTACTACATGCGCTATTCCGGACCAGCCGGGATGACCGAGCAGGATGATATGGAGAACTGGCTGTATGCGACGGCGGCGAGCAAGGGGACGATCGCGCGCCGCTATAAGTTCAATTACCAGGCGTCGATGGGGACCTCGCACGCAAACGATCCGATTGCCGGCGATGTGTCATTGCAGATGACAGACCAGATGGCACGGAATTTCTATCGGGTGTACGCGCGATACCTGGACGGCGGGGACTGGGAGTCGCTGATCGGGTGTTCCCCGACGCCCATGCAGCAGGCAGCGGAATAAGCGGGCCGTGGCGTTGGCGGCGCGGCTGATGCTGCGGCTGTTTCCGCCATGCACCCGGATCATCCGTGCGAAACACCGGCTGTCCTGCGCCGCTTATCCCGCAGCCAGCCTCCGAATGACCGCCTGAGCGAATTCCTTTGTTGGTGCCGAGCCACCCAGGTCGCCGGTGCGGACCTTGTCCAAATTCAGCACGTCGCCGACGGCGGTCCGCAGCCGTTGGGCCAGATCCATGCGCCCCACATGCTCCAGCATCAGTCCCGCCGCCAGCAACAACGCCGTGGGGTTCGCGATGCCCTTGCCGGCGATGTTGGGCGCCGAACCGTGCACCGCCTCGAAGATCGCCGCATCGGCGCCGATATTTGCACCAGGCGCCATGCCGAGCCCACCCACCAGGCCGGCCGCTTCATCGGACAAGATGTCGCCGAACAGGTTGGTGGTGACGATCACGTCGAACTGCCATGGGTTCAGCACAAGCTGCATGGCGCAGGCGTCGACGATCCGGTCGTCCATCGCGACGCGGCCTTCGTAACGCGGCGCGACCTCGCGCGCGGCATTCAGGAAGATGCCGGTCAGCGCCTTCAGCACGTTCGCCTTGTGCACCACCGTCACCTTGCGGCGGCCGTTGCGCAGCGCGTAGTCGAAAGCGAACTGCAAAATGCGTCGGGCGCCGGCTTTGGTGTTCACGCCGGAGGAGAACGCCACCGCCTTCGGATCGTCGCCCACCGGAATGTAATGTTCGAATGCGACATAGAGGCCTTCCAGGTTTTCCCGGATCAACACCAGGTCGATGTCGTCATAGCGCCCGCCGGGAATCATCGTGCGCGCCGGGCGGACATTGGCGTAGAGCTGGAACTCCTCGCGCAGCCGCACGTTCACCGACCGAAAGCCTCCGCCGACCGGCGTGGCCAGCGGGCCTTTCAGCGCGAGCTTGGTACGGCGGACGCTCTGCAACAGCGCATCCGGCAGCGGATCGCCCGCCGCTTCGATGCCGGCGAGGCCGCCCTGCTGCACGTCCCACTCGAATGGCGCGCCCAACGCATCCAGCACGGCGGTGACGGATTCGGCGATTTCCGGCCCGATGCCGTCGCCGGGAATCAGGGTCGCGGGAATCTGCCCGCGCGAGGCGGTTGCGGTCATGCTCGATCTCCTGCGGTGCAGATGGGATCAGCCGCCCGCTTTCGCCAGCGCGTCGAACTGTTTCAGCCGCCGCACCAGGGCCGGCATGTCGCGCAACGGGATCATGTTGGGGCCGTCGCTGGGGGCGTGGTCCGGGTCGGGGTGCGTTTCGATAAAAACCGCCGCCACGCCAACCGCCAGGGCCGCGCGGGCCAGTACCGGGGCAAAGTCACGCTCGCCGCCGGATGATGCGCCCTGGCCGCCCGGCTGCTGCACCGAGTGCGTCGCGTCGAACACAACGGGATAGCCCGTGCGCGCCATGATCGGCAGCGCGCGCATGTCGCTGACCAGCGTATTATAGCCGAAGCTGACGCCGCGTTCGCAGAGCAAGATGTTATGGTTGCCGGTGCTGGCGATCTTCGCGGCGACATGCTGCATGTCCCAAGGCGCCAGGAACTGGCCTTTCTTCACGTTGATCGCGCGCCCCGTTTCGCCGGCCGCCAGCAGCAGATCGGTCTGGCGGCAGAGAAAGGCGGGGATTTGCAGCACGTCCACGGCCTGCGCGGCAGCAGCGCATTGGTCCGGGGCGTGCACGTCGGTCAGCGTGGGCAGGCCGGTGCGTTCGCGCACCTCGGCCAAAATTGCCAGGCCCTGCGCCATGCCAACGCCGCGCGCAGCCGCGGCACTGGTGCGGTTTGCCTTGTCGTAGCTGGATTTGTAGATCACGCGCACACCGGTCGCGTCGGACAGATCGCGCAGCGCGGCGGCAACCTCCAGGGCGTGACCGCGCGATTCGATCTGGCATGGGCCCGCGATCAGCACGAACGGCAACGCGTTGCCGATCGCGATGTCGCCAACCCGCACGGTTCGCTGAGCCTCGTTCCGCATGGTCATTGTCCCTTGTGCCGCCCGGATCGGAATCCGGATCCGAGTATAGCGCGCCTGGCGCGTTTGCGCGCGGGCCGCTGTCGCACGACGCTGCCGCGCGATTCACGCCAGCCTGTCGAAATTTTGCCGATGCAACGACTCGCACCGCATGACACACCGGCCATAACCGGAAAGTGATCTAACAGCCGAATGCAGGCATGCCGATCGGGTGGACACAGTTTCATCGTTGCGGCAGGGTCCTCGACAATAAGTCGGCTGCATCAAAGCCGGAAGTTTCGGGAGGATAATACGATGGCCGCACCATCCAGAATGGCGCGCCTCAAGAGTGCGCAACGCTATGGCTTGAGCCTCGTCTTCATCATCGGCGTGCTGAATTACATGGATCGCGGCACGCTGTCGGTCGCCAATCCTTTGATCCGACATGACCTTGGCGTATCGATCGCGGAGATGGGCGTGTTGCTGTCCGCCTTCCTGTGGCCGTACGCCTTTTTCCTGCTGCCGTCGGGCGGCCTGGTGGATCGTTTCGGTCCGCGCCGCGTGCTCTGCGCCTCATTGGTCGTGTGGTCGATCGCGCAGGCGGCGGCGGGATTCGTTGCGAGTCTTGGGCAGTTCATCGTCGCCCGCGCAGCGCTCGGCATTGGCGAGGCGCCGACCTTTCCCGCTTTCGCCCGCGTGGTGCGCGACTGGTACCATTCGCGCGATCAGGCGTCCGCTGTCGGCATTTGGAATGCCTCGCCCGCGCTCGGCACCGCAATCGCGCCGCCCTTGCTGACCGGGCTGATGCTGGGGTTCGGCTGGCGCTGGATGTTCGTATTCATGGGCATCCTGGGCATCATGCTCGCCGTCGCATGGTTCACCCTGTTCCGCGATCGTTCGGAATGCGCGCTGAACGAGACGGATGCCGCGGCGCTCACCGCCGGCGAGCAAGCAACCGAGCACTTCCCCACCAGCCTCGCCGCATGGGGGCGATTGTTCTCCTTCCGCGCCACATGGGGGCTGGTGCTGGGCTTCTTCGGCAATGTCTATATCGGCTGGATGTTCATCGCCTGGCTGCCCGGCTATCTGGAAATGCAGCGGCATATGAGCATTCCGAAGACCGGACTGGTCGCCTCGATCCCGTATTTCTGCGGCGTGGTCGGCAGCATCGTCGGCGGGCTGATCGCGAGCCGGCTGCTGAAAGGCGGGCTCTCCGCGATCAACAGCCGCAAGTTCCCCACCGTGGCCGGCACGGCGTTGATGGGCCTCGCAACGCTGGTCGCGGCAGAGACGCCGAGCAATACCATCGCGGTGGTGGCAATTTCCTTCACCATGTTCTTCGGCTTCTTCGCCAGCGGCACGTCGTGGGCGCTGGCCACCGCGTGCGCGCCGCCGCAATACGCGGCGTCGCTGGGGGCAATCATGGATTTCGGCGGTTTCATCGGCGGTGCCCTGGCGCCAATGGTGACCGGATTCGTGGTGCAGGCGTCCGGCACGTTCGCGCCGGCACTGCTGGTGGCGGGATTGATCGGGCTGGTCTCGGCGGCGCTGTACCAGTTGCTGATTCCGGATCGCGCGATTCAAGCCAGCGAGCTGCATCTGGGGGCGGTGAGCCAGCCGTTGATGCCGGGATAACCGGTGCGCCGTGCCATGACATCATGCCGGAAGCTGCTACCCTGCCCCTGACCTGGGGCAGGGGACTGGCAGCCATGAGCGTCGAATTCATCGGCATGATCCATCACCGGCGCGGCTCGGAGATCCATCCGCCGCCGAATGTCGTGCTGGATCGCAGCTATATCCGCGACTTCGCACAGGCCGCGGAGGCCGGCGGCTTCGACAAGCTGCTGGTCGGCTATTTCTCCGATGCGCCGGACGGTTTCCTGGTCGCCGCCTCTGCCGCCGCACATACCGACCGCATCGGCTTCCTGGTCGCGCACCGTCCCGGTTTCGTCGCGCCCACGCTGGCGGCGCGCAAGTTCGCGACGCTGGATCAGATTACCGGCGGCCGTGCCGCCATCCACGTGATCAGCGGCGGCGACGACACCGACCAGCTCCGCGATGGAGACACGCTCAACAAGGATGCGCGCTACGCCCGCACCGACGAATACGTCCATATCCTGAAGCGGATCTGGACCGAGCAAGGCCCGATCCACCACGAAGGTACATATTATCGGTTCAAAGGCGCCTCTACCGCGGTGCGCTGCGTGCAGCAGCCGCGCATTCCGATCTATGTCGGCGGCGCATCCGATGCGGCGATCGAGGTGGCGGGCAAGCACGCCGATGTCTATGCGCTGTGGGGCGAGACCCAGGCGCAGGTGCGCGACCTGACTGCCCGCGTAGGCGCCGCCGCGGCACGCCATGGCCGCAGTCTGCGGTTCAGCCTGTCGCTGCGGCCGATCCTGGCGGCGACCGAAGACGCCGCGTGGCAGCGGGCGGAGCAAATCAAGCAGCGGATCGCGGCGTTGCGGGCGAAGGCCGGACTGGCTGCGCGCGAACCGGCAAACGAGGGCTCGCGCCGGCTGCTGGCCGCGGCGGCGCAAGGCGAACGGCTGGACAAGCGGCTTTGGACGGGTGCGGCGCTGCTGACCGGTGCGCGCGGCAACACCACCAGCCTGGTGGGAACGCCGGAGCAAGTGGCCGAGGCACTGGTTGATTATTACGAACTGGGCGTTACCACGTTTCTGATCCGCGGCTTCGATCCGCTGGAGGATGCGGTCGAGTACGGGCGCTCGCTGCTGCCGCTGACGCGGGCAGCGATTGCGCGGCGGCAGGCGGCGCGGGCCTCGCAGGCGGCGGAATAGCTGCCGCCGAAGGGTACTTCACCGAGAGTGGACTCAAACAACCGACGGAATTCGAACCCTGCAATCCCCGCTGTGACGCCCGTACACGAAGAAATCCGCGAACGACGTCTCCTCCGGCCGGTCCGCATCGAACGGGTACGGGTTTGGCAGATGCGCCAGCAGCCGCCATTCCGGCCGGCAATCGGCCACGTGATCCGTGAACCGGCGGTGGCGCACATGCGGCGATGACCAGTTGCGCTCCGCATTGCTCGAATGGATCAGCACGAACCGCGTTGCATGAGCGAACAATGCATGCATGTAGCGCGCGAACTCCGCATCCTCCACCAGGTGGAAGATCACGTCGATCGACAGCACGAGCTCGGCGCGCTCGGATGAATCCAGCCCGCTGAACGGCAAAAACCGCCGCTGCGGAAACTTCGTTCCACAGCAGGCCAGCGCGGCCGGCGCGACGTCGACGCCGGTGTATTGCGGCACATCCAGCATCGACAGCAGGTTGCCGTCGCCGCAGCCCAGGTCCAGCACGCTGGCAATCGCGTTATCGACGATGAACCCGTTGATCATGCGCGCCTTGAACGCCGCCATGTGGCCGTACGACCCCGCACCCGACGTGCCGCCGGCGCGATAGCGTTGCTCCCAATAGACACTCGAAGAAAACGCGTTCATGACCGGCACCACTCCGTCCAGGCATGCCGCAGTGCGGCGCCGAGGTTGCGTCCGAAGCGCGGCGCATCGCAGAGCGGGCTCGCCTTCACCCGCGCCCGCAGGCCCGCACGCAGCGAGGCCAGCGCCGCCACATCCGATGCCTTCGCCACCGCCAGCTCCACATAGCCGGCCGCATCGCGTGCCACCCAGTCGGACAAGCCGACATTGCTCAAATGGCTCGCCGAATGGCGCGAGGCGAATATCTCGCTCGGCAGGGTCACGGTGGGCACGCCCATCCACAGCGCCTCGCAGGTGGTCAGGCCGCCGGAATAGGGGAACGGGTCCAGCACGAGGTCGATGTCGCCATACTCGCCCATGAAGGCGCGATGCGGCGAAGACCCGCGCAACCCCAGCCGTTCCCCGGCAATGCCATGCGCCGCGAAGGCGCAGCGGATACGCTCCGCCGTGGCGCGGTCGCTGAACTGATGCGTCTTCAGCACCAGGCGCGAACCCGGCACGCGATGCAGCACCGCGGACCAGGTCGCGATGACGCGCGGTGTCACCTTCGCGAGGTTGTTGAAGCAGCCGAAGGTGATATGGCCGTTGGCCAGCGCCGGCAGCGGCCTCACATCGGGGGCGTACGGCGGCGAGCTGTAGATCGCATAACCGTCCGGCAGATGCAGCAGCCGTTCGGTGTAGGTGGATGCCAGCTCGGGCGGCGTTTCCCAGCGGTCGGTGATGAACCAGTCCATCTCCGGCAGGCCGGTGCTGTGGTTCTGCATGCCAACCCATTTCACCTGCACCGGCGCCAGGCGATGCGCGCAGGCCGGCATGCGTGCCGCATCGCCGTAGCCGCCCAGGTCGATCAGCACGTCGATGCCGATGTCCCGCGCGCACCGGGCCAGCGCCACGTCGGTCAGCATGTCGATCTCCACCCAGTCGCGCGCGACCGCCCGATAGCGGCGGGCAATCGGATCCTGCGGCGCGGCGTTCTGCACCAGGCACACCACCGAGAATTGCGCCGGATCGAGCGTCTCGATCCCGGCCACGGTCAACCACCCCACCGGGTGCGTCTTCAGCGTGCCGGACAGCAGCCCGACGGTAAGCTGGCGGTCCGGATCCGGCGCATTGGCGAACGGCCCAAGGTCCGAGCGCGGCAGACGTGCGGCGCAATCGCGTAGTGCGGACAGCAATTCCGCGCCCGTGGTGCCGTCGCGGTAGGGCAGCGTGTTGCACAAGGCGCGGCGCGGCAGCACCGCATCAGGATCGAGTTCGATCGCGCGGCGCGCCATGTCAACCGCTTCCTGCTGCGCGCCCAGGCAGGCCGTGGCATTGGCGAGATTGCACAACACCAGCGGCTCCTCGCCGTGCCGCGCGATCACATCGGACAGCACGGCATGCGCCTCCGCATGCCGGTGCATGCGCATCAGCACCGTGCCGCGATCGTTGCGCAGGCGCGGATCGTCGGGATCGAGCTCCGCGGCGCGGCGCAGCGCCGCCTCGGCGTCACGCAGCCGGTGCGACCGCGCCAGCACGCTGCCCAGCAGCTTGACCGGCAGCAATTCATCCGGCGCCAGGGTCGCGGCGGCTTCGAGCGCATCGATTGCCTCACGCCGCCGCCCGAGCCGCTCCAGCAGCACGCCGCTTGCCAGCAGCGGCACCGGGTTGAGCGGATCGGCCTCGGCGGCGAGCCCAAGCCGCGCCAGTTCCGCCTCGGCCTGTCCCGCGACGCGCGCCGCGTCGATGCCATGCAGCGCATATTCCGGGACCGCCGGTTCAAGCCGCTGCGCTTCCAGGAACGCGCTGTGGGCGAGTGCATGGTCCGCTGTCAGCATCAGCGCGAGGCCCAGCGCGGCCCACGCTTCGGCGTGGTCCGGTGCAAGGCCGAGGCAGCGCAGCAGCAGCAAGCGTGCCTCCATCCCCTCGGCGCGTGCGATCAGCAAACCGGCCAGCGCGATCAACGCTTCGATGCGCCTGGGATTGAGGTCAAGGACGCGGCGATACGCCGCCTCGGCGTCACCGGCCTCGCCGGTGGCGCGCAGGCTTTCGGCAAGGCGCAGCACCGGTTCGTCCCAGTGCGGCAGCACGTCCGCGACGGTCTGCATCAGCCCGCGGGCACGCGCGATGTCGCCGGCGCGGTCCTCTGCAATGGCGAGGTTCAGCAGCGTCGCGGGTGAGGTGTCCCCCAGTGCCACCGCGGCCCTGAACGCGACGCAGGCGGCGGCGGGATCGTTCACCTCCAGCAGGGCCATGCCGCGCGTCGCGAATGGCGCGGGATCGGCCGCTTCGTCGTGATCGGAGTCCAATAGAAACAGCGCGCCCGAGGCGTCGCCGGCACGCAACCGGGCGAGGGCGGCGGTGGTCGTCATGCGGCGCGCCACTGCAGCACAAGCAGAACGCCTGGAACCGGCGCGTTCGCCTCGCAGCGGAGAGTTTCGCGGTCAAGGCGGAGGATGTCGAAGCCTCCGGCCGCTGCGGCGGCGCGCATGTAGGTCAGGCTGTGCGCGTAGCGGCCCTGGCGTTGCAGTGCCCAGTCGCCGTTGCCGGGAACGATGCCGTCATGGTCCGGCAGGAGTTCCTCGAGGGAGCAAATGAGCCAACCGCCCGGGGCAAGGGCCACATGGGCGGCGGCGAAGAATCTGTCGAGCGCGCCGAAGTAGCAGAGCACGTCTGCCGCCACGATGATCGCAACCTCGCCCGCGAAGCGGGACATGACGGCGCTCCTCGCCGCGACCTCTCCCGCGGGTGGCAGAGGTCTCAGAATGTCGCCCTCGACCAGTTCCGCGTACACGCCCTTCTTGCGCGCCTGCTCCAGCATTCTTGGCGACACGTCCACGCCGATCAGCGGGCCGATCGGCAAATCCGCGATCGCCAGCCCAACGAGCCCCGTGCCGCAGCCGAGATCCAGCGCCGGCCCTACTTTCTCGCCTGCCGCGATCTTCGGGTGTTGCAGCAGCGCTGCGCGAAACAGGCCTGGCAGGCGATAGCCGAGCGACAGCAGGTGCGCTTCGAACCGTTCGGCATAGCCGTCGAACACGGCACGCAGGTAGTCGGCCGGGGCTCGGTCCGCCCCCGGAACCACGCCCGCGGCCGCGACCAGATGCCGTACATACTCGTCGTCCGGTCCCAGCTTCAGCGCTTCGGCATAGGCGTCAGCCGCCTCCACATGACGGCCGAGGCTGGACAGCGCATGGCCCATCAAACCGAACGAGCATGCGTCGGCGATGCCGGCGCGGCGCGTATCTTCGGCGAGCGCAATCGCCTGGCGGAAATCGCGGCGGCGGACACACAGCAGGATTGCGGCGTTGCGTTGCTCAGCCAGGTTGGGCGCCACGCCGATATTGCGCAACAGCACCGCGAGCGCCGCATCGGCGTTGCCCGCCGCCTCAAGTGCGGCAGCGAGGCCGGCGGCGAAACCCGGGTTGGCCGGGTCGGCAGCGACGGCTTCCGAGAGGCAGGCGATGGCATCGCGCGTGCGGCCGAGCTCCAGCATGAGCACGCCCAGCAAAGCCTTGGCGGTCTGGTCGGTGCGGTCGAGCACGACCGCCTCGGCGGCGTCGCGGGCGGCGCCCTCGATGTCGCCGGCGTGGCGGCGCAGCTCTGCGCGACGCTTGCGCAGGCCGGAATGTTCAGGTGCCGCTTCAATCGCAGCGTCCAGTTCTGCCGCCGCGGCGTCAGGCACGTTGGCGCGCAAGGCGAGCTGTGCGCCGAGTTCGGCCAGCGCTGCCGATCCAGGGGCCAACCGCTTGGCTGCGGCGAGCAGCGGACGCGCAGCGCCGGTGCGGCCGGCGGCAACCAGTTGCGCGGCACGCGCACTCAGCGATTCGAGATCGACGGCAGATTGCAATCTTTGCATGGCGGGCCCCTTCTGGGCTTGAGATCGTCCGGTAGCTCCGGCCTCACAAACTCCCCGACAGGCCTGTGGCGAAATTCTCGTTCACCGCAATCAGGAAACCGAAATCCGGCTGATCGCGATCCATCTCGCGCTGTACCGTTATGCCGACGGAAATGATCGAGGCGCGCAGTTCGGACGGCAGGCCGTTGTCCGGATCACGCATCAGGTCGTGCACCGCCATCCACAGGCGCCGGTTATCGGCCAACGCACGCACGCGCTGGATCGCATTGCCGTCGCGCGCCGCCTTCAATGCGCCGATCGCGCGCCGGAACACGTCCGCCTCCTGCTCGCGCTGGCTGCGGTGGGTGGCAGCGGCCTCATAGGCGCGCATCGCCTCATTCAACATCATGGGCAGGGCTCCAGTTCTTTGGTGGCAACGTTTCGTGCGTCGTGGATGCGTGGCGCGGCGGCGCGCGTCTCCGCAGCAGGGCGCCCCAGCACGGCATCCTCGTGGCTGATGATCCGGCGGGTCAGCTTCAGGGCCTGGTAGCAATCGTCGGCTTCGGCCGCGGCCAGCGCATCGTCCAGGATCTCACGGGCCAAAGCCGACGTGGTGGCGTCCTTGAACGCCGCGATAAGCTGGCGCGCCGCGGCAAGGCCACGGGGGCGTTCCGCCTCGTCACCGATATACGCGGTCTGCAAGGCGAAATAGATGCGCCGTGCCGGCGTGTCCGCCTGGTCCGGCGGCATGATCTGCTTGCCGAACAGGAAACGCGCCTTGGCGGTAAGTTCGATGCGCGACTTTGTGCGGAAGCGGATCGGTGCGCCGTTGACGATCATGACTTCGCCCTGGCGCAGTTCCAACACCAAATTAGACATGCGCCCCTTCCTGGTTCGCGTTCGATCAAGCCGCGGCCGCGCGTCTTCGTTCCGAAGGACGCGCGCGCGCCCGGCTTTGGCAGCCGTCGGAATCGACCCCGTACTCCGCCGCGGCGAGGGGCATCGTGTGAAGCCCCGCCCGGTCGGCGCGCGTCACGCGACGGGCGGAACGCCCGCCGCGTCACGCGCTTACTTAAAAAGGCTCAGCAGCGTCTGCGGCGCCTGGTTGGCCAAGGTCAGTGCCTGGGTGCCGAGCTGCTGCTGGATTTGCAGCGATTGCAACAGCGCCGATTCCTTCGCCAGGTCAGCGTCAACCAGCGAACCAAGGCCGGTATTCAGCGCGTCGATCTTGTCGTTGTTGTAGCTGATCTGATTGTTGACGTAGTTGGTCGACGAGCCGATCGAGTTCAGCGCGGTGCCGACTGAATTCATCTGGTTGATAAACGTGCCGGTGGCGCTGATCAGCGCCGCGACCGTGCTGGCGCCGTTCAACTGCGTGGAGGTGAAGGCGATCGAGCCATACAGCTCCGACCCGCCGAACGTGGCAATGCCATAGGTGGCGGCATTCTCGTTCCGTACCACCGCCACGGCACCAAACGTTCCGCTGCTGCCGGTGATGTTTCCGATCAGCGTCTTGCCGCTGTAGTTGGCATCCTCGATAAAGCTTTGCACGTTGCCCAGCAGGGACTGGTACTGCTGCTCATACTGTGTGCGCTCATCGCCCTGTACCGTGCCGTCCGCCAGCTTGATCAGCACGTCGCGCATGCTGGCCATGGTATTCGAGATGTCGTTCAGGCCCGATTCGGTGGTGGAGAGCAATCCCTGCACGCCGCCGAGCTGCTGGTTGGCGCTGGTCAGCGCACCGACGGTCGATCGGACCGACTGCGCCACGGCGTAGGCCGCGCCGTCATCGGTGGCGTCCGCTACGCGATAGCCGGTGGAGACCTGCTTCTGTACAGCGTCGAGCTGGGTGTTGGTCTTGTCGAGCGCCTCAAGCGCGATCATCGCGCCGGTATTGGTGACGACGGAGTTGATGGTGCCGGACATGGTGTCTTGCCTTTGCCCATGGAGGTTACTGGATACCCCGCCTTTTGCGGGTGTACGCCCCATCCTGGGGCAAACGGGTTAACAGCCTGTGAACCGCACGCGTTTTTCTCTCAGCCCGCAGGCAAAAATTTCGCCAGGGACAGGCCGCTCATGCTGGCGATCACCTGGTACGACGCCGTCAACTGGGTCTGCACCAGCGACAGGTTGGTCATCGCCTGTGCCACGTCCACGTCCTGCACATTGCCGACCTGGGTCGTCAGCGCCGTCGCCGTGTCCTGCATGGTGGTCTGGCTGGCGGTGAGCGCGCTCTGGGTATTGCCCAGCACACCCGCGTCTTCCGCCATCGCGCTGATCGCCCCGGTGAGGCTCGCGTTGGTGTCCTGCACCAGCGTCTGGAAGCCCGGATCGCTCGCCTGGGTACTGCTCAGCGACCCCAGCGTTGCCAGCGCCCGCATCAGGTCCCGCGTGTAGCTGCCGGTGGTGGAACTGCCCTGCGACGTGACGAAGGAATTGGCGCTGGCAAGCAGCCCGACGGTCGCCGTCTGTCCCTGCCCAACCTGGATCGCCGGCGCCTCAAGCCCGGTCGCCGGCTGCGACATATACGTGGAAAACGGCGAGATGCCGACGGTATTGGAGCTGGCGATGGACAGCGTGTTGGCGATCGTCGCCGCCGCCCCTTGAACCCCCAGCGCCTGCACCTGTCCCGCGATCCCGGTATAGAATCCGCTGCTCAATATAGAGTCCGGATCCGGCACCGGTGGATTGGTGCTGTCGGCGCCTCCGAATACGTATGTATTGCCATCCTGCGTATCGAGCAGATCCGCCACCTGCACCAGCGCCTGCTGCGCCGAGGCGGCAATTGTATCCACTTCGCCGGAGTCCGAGCCTTCCAGGTTCTCGGTCTGCGACAGGAAATTCGACGCAATCTGCTGAAGCTGCGTCATCGCCGTCTGCGTCACCCCCATGGTGGCCGTGGCGGTGTTGATATTGTTCTGCCAGCCCTGGAGGTTGGCGATCTGCGGGTTCAGGTCCAGCGACACGGACGCACCCGCGCCCAGCCCCGCATAGGTGTTGGAAACCAGGCCGGAACTGATCTGGCCGGTAAGCTGGTCCATCTTCTGCTTGATCGTCGCGGCATCGCTGATGAGACTGCTCATCATGCCATAGTCTGCTGGCCCGGCCGCCGCGATGCTCATAGGCCCACCTGTTGCGCCCTGCGCTGACCCGATGTCCTTGCGCAGAGCAAAGCGACGAGGCAACCCCGGTCATACCGAGCCTCACGACCGGGACCGGCTCGTCGCTTGGCTGCTCTCAACGACATCGGCCGCTCCCTCACGCCTGCACCGAGTTGTCGAGCTGCGTCCACATGGACTGCACCGCGCCGATGATCTTGGCGTTCACGCCATAGGCGTTCTGCAATTGGATCATCAGCGACATCTCGGCATCCATGTTCACCCCGCTTCCGCTGGACAGTGAATTGCTCAACGTGGTCTGCGTGGCTTGCTCGGTATTGAGCAGGTTCGTGGTATTGGCGCTGTCCTGCGCCTCCGCCGCGACCAGTGCCGAAGCAATCCCGCCCAGCGTGGCGGGCGCAACATACGTTGCATTCAGCGTGCCAGAGGCGCCGAGCCCCGTCGTATTCGTCGCCGGCTGCGGCACGTCGGCCTGCACGTCCGCACCCAATGTGTACGTGAGTATGTTTTCGATCAGCGTATTGAATCCCGCCGGCCCGCCCGGCGGATTAGGCGTAAACGCTGCCGCGCCGGTCGGGCTGCCGG
>Ga0335075_10003463_pt1 | contig 25035 bp, 22 predicted proteins | sample Lox_Sample_24_FD_206723 | JGI IMG/M metagenome (GOLD analysis project Ga0335075, IMG submission 206723) | Soil microbial communities from Loxahatchee National Wildlife Refuge, Florida, United States - Lox_Sample_2.4 | ecosystem: Environmental > Terrestrial > Soil > Wetlands | place: USA...
AATGCCCCGCCCGGCGCTCGCACGAGCCAGAGGAGGAACGGCGCGTAATCGTCGCGGGGGACGGTGTTGAATACCATGATGCGGTCGATGGTGAAGAACAATGGCTCCAGTGCGATGGCGAATGCCGCGAGGATGCCGAGAAAGCAGAGCCAGGATTTCATGGCGGTGGAACCGTGCCGCTGCGTGCGAGTGCGGGCTTCATCATGTCGCTCCGGCTGGCGCAGCGTGGCTTTGCGAACAGCGCGCGGCGAAGGTGTTCGTTTCGTTCACGCACGTGACCGATATTGCCCCCTCGCCTTGTTCGCCGCAATGATGGGAAGTGGAGGGCCGACCCGCCTCGGCCGCAGGCAGTGCACCGACCGGGGAGATTCGTGGTATCGGATGACGCTCTCCTTCATGGCAATCGTTTGCCCATTGTGGAGTCCTGCTCATGCCCCAGCATATCGGCATCGTCGCATGCTCTGCCGAAGGCGCGGCACTCTGTTACCGCACCATCTGCACTGAAGGACCTCAGTTCCTCGGGCCGCATGCGCATCCCGAGGTTTCAATGCACACGCCATCACTGGCCGCGACCATGGAATGGATCTACCGCAACGACTGGCAGGCGGTGGGCGGCATCATGCTTGCCTCCGCGGCAAAGCTGGCGGCAATCGGCGCAGAGTTCCTGATCTGCCCCGACAACACACTGCATCAGGCCCATCCGTATGTCGTACCGCGCTCGCCGCTGCCCTGGCTGCACATCGCCGACGTCGTTGCCAATGAAGCGGCGGCACGTGGATTTCGCAATCTAGGCCTGATGGGGACGCGCTGGCTGGTGGAGAGCGACGTGTATCCCGGCATGCTGACGCGGCGGGGACTGCGCTTCCAACGGCCGGACGCCGCCGAACGCGAGGAGATGAACCGCGTCATCATGGACGAACTGGTCTGCGGCATCTTCCGCCCGGAGTCCGTCGCCTGGCTGCAGCGCGTCATGGCGGGGATGCTCGATGCCGGCTGCGATGCGATCGTGCTGGGCTGCACGGAGTTGCCGTTGGTTCTGAGCGACGCGAACGCGCCGTTGCCGACGCTCGATTCGACGCGGCTGCTGGCGAGGGCGGCGCTGCGGCGGGCGGTTGAGGGCCCATAGCTCTCCTTCGTCGCCGCGCCATGCCGGTGTGGCTTGACGCGGGCACCGTGCGCGGCCCCACAATGCCGCCAGCCCGTAGGAGGAATGGCGATGACCGGCATTCAGGCCATCGATCGGATGATCGACACGGAGCGCGGCGTCATCAGCCGCGAAATCTTCGTCTCACCCGAACTCTATCACGCCGAGCTGGAAAAACTGTTCTCGCGCGCCTGGTTGTTCGTCGGCCATGAAAGCCAGATTCCCAACCCAAACGATTTCTTCGTCTCCCGCATGGGCGAGGAATCCGTGATCCTGTGCCGTGATGCACAAGGCAAGGTACACGTCTTCCTGAATTCCTGCCGCCACCGCGGCATGAAGGTCTGCCGCTACGAGCAAGGCAACACGTCCTTGTTCGTGTGCCCGTACCATTCATGGAGCTACACGACCGACGGCAAACTGCAGGGCGTGCCGCTGTACCGCGCGCTGTATGAGGGCACGCTGAACCGCGACGAGTGGCCCCTGATCGAGGTGCCGCGGCTGGCGATCTACAAAAGCACAGTGTGGGCGTCGTGGGATCCCGCGGCACCGGAACTGCTGGACTATCTCGTCGGCGCGGTCGATCACCTGGACCAGGTGCTGGATTGCCGTGACGGACGGCCCGGCGGGTCGGAAGTGATCGGCGTGCACAAATGGGTGTTCCGGTCCAACTGGAAATTTGCCGCCGAGAACTTTCTGGGGGACACCTATCACAACCCGTCGCACCGGTCGGTTGACATGATCGGCATCGGGCCAAGCGGCCAGCGCGCGGTAAAGGGACGGCGCGACAACGAATACAACAAGGGTCAGCATGTGTGGGTGGCGCATCCGGCGGGGCACGGCATGCACAGCGTGCTGATGCCGGATGCATCGGAATACGTGCCGTCCTACCAGGAGTATCCCGTGGTGGATGAGTACTTCCGCCACTGCTTTTATGAACGGAAACGCCGGCTGGGGCAGAAGGCTCGGCTGCTGCCGTTCACTGGCTGCATTTTCCCGAACACGGCGTATCACGGGCGGCAGCCTCGCGCTCTGTGCGTTTGGCATCCGCATAGCCCGACGGAAACCGAAGGCTGGCGCTTCTTCCTGGTCGATGCCGATGCTCCGGCGGAAGTGAAGGATGTGCTGCGGCGGTTCTATATGCGCTACTCCGGTCCGGCGGGGATGACAGAGCAAGACGACATGGAGAACTGGCTGTACGCGACGGAAGCGAGCAAGGGGACGATCGCGCGGCGCCATCCATTCAATTACCAGATGTCGATGCGGGCATTTCAGGTTGATGAGCCGATCCAGGGGGATGTGTCGCTGCAGATCACCGAACATACGCCGCGGAATTTCTACCGGGTGTACTCGGCGTATCTTGATGGGGCGGATTGGGGTACGCTGGTCGGACGCGATCGGGCGCCAATGCAGGAAGCGGCGGAATAGATATGGCGTTGCGAGGAGCGTAGCGGCGAAGCGATCTCGGTCGCACTATGCACGTTTTGTCCGGGCGTCCCCCCGAACGAGGTAGCTTCATCGGTCCGCTCCTCGCGATGACATTGGGCGCTCCATACACCCTTCTCTGATTGGGTGGGCGCATGTACTCGTCAACCCCTTGCCTCGTCACTGCCCCGGCCGTGTCAGCCGCAACTCCTCCAGCAGAAAGTCGAGACCACGTGTCCAGGCGATATCAGTGTCGCCGCGAATGTCGACGCTGCCGGCGTGCAGTCGCTTGCCGGTAGCGACATCGCGAATCACAAGGTTTATGTTGAGGATGAGGTCGGAGACTTTTTGCACCCAGCCGGTGACGGCAACCTGCGCCCCTAATTTGCGCGCCAGATCGGTTGCACACGGACCGCAATCCTGCAGGTCTGTATGGCTTGCCTCCGTCGCGACCGGTTGTGTCGACAGCACATCGTAGCGCCCGGACCGCTCCAATGCGGCGCGCAACTGCTGCGTGATCAGCTCGATCCGATGCCTATCGGCGACACTCGGCTGCTGCATTGGTCCCGCCAGGCTGGTGTCATCCAGTGCGAAGCGAAATACCGCCGCGCGGAGCGGTGCGCTATTGGCGGCGGCCGGGATCAGACCCAGAAGCAGAACTGCAAGAGCGAGATAGCGCATGCGCCAATGTCCCACGGGGTGTCACGCAGCGAGGATGCAAATGTGCGCGGCGCGCGGCAACCGGACCAGGCTCCGGCAAAGCTCCCCCGACCTCTGACGAACATGTGCTGGTGGTCGGGTCGTTCTCCGGCAACTGTCGGGCAGTCAGTCGCACGCCTGCACGATCAGGTGACATACCAGGTCGTAGCGATGGATCTGCTGCCGCTTGCCGGGGTGGTCGGATGGTCCCTGGAGAGATAGCCTCGGCTGTATCGTCAGCGGGGTTTCCGCTATGTCTGCGCCCGCGTTGGGCAACAGGAGGAAACGTGCCGCACGCCTTGCCGCCCGATCTGCGTTCGCCTGCGGAAAGTGTGGCGCTGCCGTGGGACGCGGTGCGCATGTTCCTGGCGACGCGCAGCCTGCGGCTGGATACCGATCCACCGCCGCGCCAGTTCGCGGGCGGGCTGGCCAACTTGAATTATCTGATTCACCTGGATGGCAAGCCGTACGTTTTGCGACGTCCGCCAATGGGCGAACTGCCAGCGGGCAGCCACGATATGGCGCGCGAGCATAGGATCCTGTCCCGGCTGCCTGACGCATTACCGTTCGTGCCGCGCAGCGTGCTGCTGTGCGATGATCCGGGGATTATCGGCCAGCGTTTCCAGATCCTGGAGTATCGCGCCGGGTTGGTGATCCGCGAGCATGTGCCGCCGGACCTGGCGCATCGGCCGGAGATCGGCGCGCGGCTGTCACAGGTGCTGTTGGAGACGATGGCGGCGATCCATGCTGTGGACACATCTGCGATCGGCTTGGATGATCTGGGGCGGCCGGAGGGTTTCCTGGCTCGCGCGGTCAGCGGCTGGCGCAAGCGCGGCTGGGCGGCGAAGGAGGACGGCACCGATCGGCTGCACCAGGAAGTGGGCGCCTGGCTGGAGCAACGGATCGTGCCGGACGGAAAGCCGGGGTTGCTACATAATGATTTCAAGCTGAACAATATGATTCTGGATCCGGGTGATTTCTCGCCGGTGGCGGTGGTGGACTGGGATCAGGGAACGCGCGGTGATCCGTTGTTCGATTTTGCCACATTGCTGAGTTATTGGATTCATGCTGATGACCCGTGGGCGATGCACGATATGGCGCAGATGCCGGCCGATGAGGCGTGTCTGTATCCGCGCGAGCAAGCGGTGGCGGAATATGCGCGGTTGACGGGACGGGATGTGTCGGAGTTCATGTTCTATCGCGTGCTGGCGCTGTACAAGCTGGCGGTGATCTTCCTGCAGCTTGGTCTGCGTTGGCGCGCAGGCGCTACGGCCGATCCGCGGTATGAGAAGTTGAGCGCGATCGGAACCGGCATTCTGGAATTCACGCATGAGATCGCGCAGGGACGCGCGTTCTGATGCTCGGCTCGTGCGTCATTGGGAGGCGCGACCGTCCGTCGGCATTGCCAGGAACGCGGCGACGAAGCAATCTCCTTCGCGTGGCGCACAAACCGTTCATGCCGGCAACCAAACGAGATTGCCGCGTCGTTGCGTTGCTTGCAATGACGACGGTTGACCGTGCCTTGTAAATGACAACAGGCTGCCACGCCTCGCATTAGCGCAGTATGACATCGCACTGGCCGCAACGATGCTGCAGAGGTGACCCATGGACTTCTCCCTCTCTCCCGAACTGCAAGAGCTGCAGCATCGAACGCGCGCGTTCATCCGCCACAAGATGATCCCGTTGGAAGCCGATCCGCGGCAGACAGCACATGGCCCGACCGAGGACTTCCGCCGCGAGCTCGTCGCTTTGGCACGTGACGCCGGATTGCTCGCGCCGCATGCGTCGCCGGACTATGGCGGGTTGGGCCTGGACCATGTCGGCAAGGCGATCGTGTTCGAAGAGTCCGGTTATTCGCTGCTTGGCCCGGTCGCCATGCATATCTTCGCGCCCGACGAAGGCAACATCCATCTGATGGAGCAGGTGGCGACGAATGAGCAGAAGGAACGGTGGCTAAGGCCGCTGGCGCAGGGGGAAACGCGGTCGTGCTTCTGCATGACCGAACCGGCTCCGGGGGCGGGTTCAGATCCTTCTGCGATCAACACGACGGCGGTGAAGGACGGCAATCACTGGGTGATCAACGGGACGAAATGGTTCATTACCGGCGCCGATGGCGCGGCGTTTGCCATCATCATGGCGAAGGATGAGAGCGGCAACGCGACGATGTTCCTGGCCGACATGGACCAGCCGGGGATAGAGATCGTGCGCACGATGCAGAGCCTGGATCAGGCGTTTGCCGGCGGCCACGCCGTGGTGAAGTTCAACGATTTGCGGGTGCCGGCGTCGGATATTCTTGGCGAGCCTGGTAAGGGCTTCCGCTATGCGCAGGTGCGGCTGGCGCCGGCGAGGCTGACGCATTGCATGCGCTGGCTGGGTGCGGCGCGGCGCGCGCACGACATTGCGGCGGAGTATGCGCAGCGGCGGGAAGTGTTCGGCGCGAAGCTGGTGAACCATGAAGGCGTCGGCTTCATGCTGGCCGATAATGAGATCGATATCCGCATGAGCCGCCTGGCGATCTGGCATACGGCTTGGTTGTTGGATCAGGGCGCGCGCGGCACGACGGAATCCTCCATCGCCAAGGTGTTTTGCTCCGAAGCGATCTGGCGCGTGGTGGATCGTTGCGTGCAGGTGCTGGGGGGTCAGGGTGTTACCGGCGAAACCCTGGTGGAACGGTTGTTCCGCGAGGTGCGGGCGTTTCGAATTTATGACGGGCCTTCGGAAGTGCATCGCTGGTCTTTGGCACAACGTATCGCACGGCAGGGGCCGAACTGGTGAGCCCAATGGGGGACGCAACCTTCGACCTGGGTGGAAAAGTCTGCATCGTGACCGGGGCCGGACGCGGCATTGGCCGTGGCATGGCGGAAGCCTTGGCGCGGCATGGCGGCTTTGTCGTGCTGGTGGGGCGCACGCCGGCCACGCTGGAAGAGGCCGCGGCAGCGATCGGTGACCGCTGCATGGTGCAGGTGGCCGATGTGTCGCGCGAGGCGGACGTGCTGGCGCTGCGCGATGCGGTGCTGGCTCGATGCGGACGGATCGACGTGTTGGTGAACAATGCCGGGGTGAACCCGATCTTTCGCACCATTGACCGCGTGTCGCTGGAAGACTGGCAGAACATCATCGATGTGAACCTGACCGGCGTGTTCCTTTGCTGCAGACATTTGGGCGGCGCGATGGGGGGCGGCGGGTCGATAATCAATGTGAGTTCGGTGGCGGGGCATGGCGGGCTGCCGCGGTCGGTGCCGTATTGCGCCTCCAAGGGCGGGGTCGAGATGCTGACCAAGGCGCTGGCGCTGGATTGGGCCGGGCGGGGCGTTCGGGTGAATACGCTGGCGCCCGGATGGGTGGATACTGACCTGACGCACGGACTGCTGGAGCATGACGTGCATGGGAAGCGGTTGTTAGAGCATACGCCGATGGGACGGTTCGCGACGCCCGCGGATATGGCGGGGGGCGTGGTGTTTTTGGCTTCGGATGCTTCGGGGTTCATGACCGGGCAGAGCCTGGTCATCGATGGCGGGTGGGGGGCGGAGTAGCCGGGCTGCCGCGGCCTTTCTGCTGACAGTGGGGTGTCAGCAGATCATTCGTGCCAGAGCAAGAATCGCGAAGCTTGGGTGGAGGGCCGGTGCTAGATTGGGCCCGTTATGCACGACCAGGGATTCGCAATATTCTCAACCGCCATCGGTTCCTGCGGCATTGCCTGGGGTCCACGCGGCGTGACCGGCGTGCAATTGCCGGAGCGGACGGCACAGGCAACGGGTGATCGGTTGCGGCGGCGCCATCCGGATGCGACCGAGGCAACGCCTCCGTCCGATGTACAGCAGGCGATCGATGGGATTGCCGGGCTGCTGCGCGGCGATGCGCAGGACCTGTCAGGCATCGTGCTTGACATGGCTGGTATCCCGCCGTTCCGTCAGCGGCTTTACGCTGCTTTGCGGGGCATCCCGGCCGGGGCGACGCTGTCCTATGGCGAACTGGCCGCGCGGCTTGGCGAAGGCTGCACCGCGCGGGACGTCGGTGAAGCGATGGGACAGAACCCGTTTCCGATCATCGTGCCCTGCCACCGTGTTCTGGCGGCCGGCGGCAAGGTGGGCGGGTTCTCGGCGCCTGGGGGCGTCACCACGAAATTGCGCATGCTGGAGATCGAGGGTGCGAGGGTTGGCGAGGCGCCCACTTTATTCGATGCCCTGCCGTTGATGGCACCACGCCGGCGGCGTTAGGGGGCGTGCCCACGACGGAGGGTGTGCGGTGATCCGATCCTACCATGCTTCGGTCGCGGCAGGGATTTCCGGCCATGACCTGTGTTTGCGCAAGTCAAGAATTTCATAACGGGTCGCTAGCTGTTCATTGAGCAGCGTCGGCAATTCCAAGGTTATCGCCTCTTCTAGCCGTTCGAGCCTCCAATTGCTGGGACCGAAGGCCGTGGCTTCGACGCTTAGGCGAGTTCGCTGATCGTCAGCCCAGTATCTCCCCGCACGACGCAGTGTGGTCGCTCCCAATGCGACGCCGGTGCCGCGCGGTCTGCTTTACTCATTTAACATGGAGAAAAGAACGAGGACCAGTAGAGTCGAGGAGAGGCGCGGTGCCGCATGACGGTCCGTTTCCCCTCCCCGCTCATCAAACCGGACGTGCGGTTCTCCCGCATCCGGGATCCCAGCCGCGTCATCACCGCATCCGTCCACGCCATCGCCTCGGCCGCACAGCCGCGGCTGAGTATGACGAAGTCGTCCGCGCAGTTGATGATGTGCGCCTGCCAGGCTTCGCTTCTGCCGCTCCTCCGCCAGTGCTTCAGGAAGCGGTTCATGTAGAGGTTCGCCACCAGCGGGCTGATGACACCGCCTTGCGGCGTGCCTCGTTTGCTGGCCTTGCCCCCCTCCATGCGCTTCTTGCCATCTGCTCCGGTCGTTTCGACCGGCGCCTTGAGCCACTGCTTGATCAACCGCAGCATCGCGGGGTCCACGATGCGGCGGGCAATCGAGCACATCAACTCGTCATGCGGGATGGTGTCGAAGTACTTGCTCAGATCGGCATCGACCACATCGGTGTGGCCCTGCCGCAGCAGGCCCAGCACCGCCTGGACGGCCTGGCCCGCGCTGCGGTTCGGCCGATAGCCGAACGCCGCCGGTTCCAGGTCCGCTTCAAAGATCGGCTCCAGCACCAGTTTCGCCGCGGTCTGCACCACCCGGTCCTTGATCGTCGGGATACCGAGTGGCCGCTCGCCGCCACCGGGCTTTGGGATCATCGCCCGCCGCACCGCCTGGCACCGATACGTCTTCGCACGTAGTTCCTCGCCAAGCCGGGACAGCCAGTCCTCCAGACCCGCCGCTTCGATCTTCTCGAACGTCGCTCCGTCCACCCCCGGGGCGCCCTGGTTGGCGCGGGCCAGGTCATACGCGTGGCGCAGAATGTCGGCTCGCCAGACCTTGTCGTAGAGCAAGTAGAACCGGAAGTCCGGCTCGGCCTTCGCCTTGCCATAGAGTTTCCTCTGCAGAGTCCGGATCGCGTCAGGTGTTGCCAGGCTCATCGGCCAATCACCCCACCTCGTCTGCTTCGAAAACATACCAGAAGTCAGGGTCCTTCCCTCCACCGGCATTACCCGGCTTCAGCGGTACTATGACCCTGTCCGACTCCCGCACCGGCCGGCACCTTGCAGCACCGTTGAGGCCGCTACCCTCGCCATATGCGGGTCTCCCCCAATTACCTGGCTGACTGTCTCGACGTGCGATGTCCATTACCCCGGTGGACCGGCCCAGGTGCATCTGTCGGCTGCTTCCCAAGACCGTGCTGCCTTCCCCGTTCTCCGGCCGGGTCGGCGTCCACAACTTCCCTTTCGAGGCTTGCTCAGACTTCACTCGCGTTACCGCCCATCGATTCGCTCGACCACCCGAGGTGGCCTTTGTCGCAGGGCTTCGATCCAGCCGGTTGCCCGACCAAACCGCCTGCCAGCTACCCGGCCAACCGACCGTTACCGGGATGAGACTCTCACTCACTAGCCAACCACGCCGTTGGGGCGCACCGGAGGGCACGGAGCGAGCCATGAGATCGGCGCGTGGGTTGGCTCGGCGACGACGATCAGTGCCGCAAGAACAGAGGCAGGTCTGCATTGGCGAGCATGTATCTTGTTACGCCGCCAAACAGAGCCTCGCGCCACTCGCCGTGGGCAAATGCCCCCATGACCAACAGGTCGGCGCCGGATTGATGGGCGGCGGTGAGGATGCGCTCGCCGGTAGAGGCGTCTCCGTCGCGTACAGCATATAGCTTCGCAGGAATGCCATGCTCCGTCAGGACGGCAGGCATTTCGGGTGGGCGATCGGCGCATAACACATGGACGGCCCTGGTTTTGCGCAACAGCGGTACGCTGGTGCGCACGGCTTTGACGGCCCGCTCATCGTTGTTCCAGGCAATGGCGACAGTCTGACCAAACGGTCCGCGAAAGCCGGGCGGCACGACCAGCACTGGGTTGCTGGTATCGAACAATGCGGCGTGCATACAGTCGTGCATGCGGGCGCTTGCACGATCGACGGGACGGGCGACCACGACAGCATCTGCGCGCCGGCCATGATCGGCTATGACGTCGGCAGCGTCGCCCTCCAGATCCAGCCAATCCACATGGACGCCATGCGACAGCGCCAGCGGTGTGTAGTTAGCGACCACGTCGTGGAGTTGGCCCGCCCAATTCTCTTGCTCGGCACGAATGGCGGCTTCACGATCCGCGGTCAGCACCTCCTCGGAGGGGAAAATCGCTGCGGCCGGCGGCATGCGCACCGCTACAGCCTTGAGGCGGCCGCCACCGCCGATTTCCAGCAGGCGTGTGCCGGCATCGAGCAAGGTCCGCGCAGTCTCGGGCTTATCGAGAGCAGCGACGATTACGTCTCCCATGCTGTCGTCTCCCGAAAGCGCAGCTGCGAGGCGTGGACGATGCAGGCTGCCGGCGCTCGCGTATCCAGCGGTTACGGCAAGAAGGCAGAGAACGACCGACAGGGCAACATTGCCGAGTGCCTGCGCTGGCCGGCCATCTCGTGCGAGCTCGAGCGTTTGCAGGCTGAAGGATGAGAAGGTGGTGAACCCGCCGCAGATGCCGATCATGACAAACGCACGCACATCGGTGGGGACAGAGAAGCGCCCGTCGCTCGTCGTCAGCGTGCCGAAGAAGCCGATGATGAACGAGCCGACGATGTTGATGAGGATCGTGCCCCACGGGAACTGGGGTCCCGTGATGCGCGCCGCCACGATCGCGAGCCAGGCGCGCGCGACGCTGCCGATTGCTCCGCCGATTGCTACCGATAGATAGAACACAAGCCACCTCCGCCATGTGATACGCGGTGATGGCGAGACAGGTGGTGTCGGATACGGGACTCCCACCGCGGGCCACAGCCACGCACGGTAGGAGTCATCAGCCCCTGAGGGCGGTTTCGGGGGACTCCATCCCCATCAGCGCGCGGAGGCTAGTGGCAGGGGTGCCGGAAAGCAAGGCGGAGCAGCAGCTTGGGGCGATCGCCTTGTCACACCTGCCAAGAGAATTTCTTCACCGTGGATGCGGATGTCACGCTGGTTGTACGCCGGAAAAGCAGCCTCAAGAGATGGCGGTCAGAGTGGCCGGTGTACCTCGCATGCCAAAGGCAGAGCATGCGCCGTAAGGCGTGGCGCAAGGCGGTCCCAACGACCCGCGCCAATAATGCAGCAACCGTTAGCTCTGTCAGGGACGCTGCCGATGCGACGATAAAGTTGCCTCCTGCGGAGAGATGATTGACAGGGGGCACAAGGATATCGTGTTCGAACCTCGCGGCTGCGAGGGGCAAAATCGCCACCCAACCAAGCACCATGGCGACATCGTTGGCGGACCATGGGCGGCCGATGATTGGTCCTGCTGTTCCCATCCGTGCCTTGATCCGACCAAGGGTCACCGCGATTGCCATGTGGCTCGACTCCCCACTGTTCCCTCTATGTTCTTCTATCTGATGATCGATCGGGACGTCAATACCGACCACCCGGGCGCCGGCCGATGACCAGGAGCTGTGGTTGTTACGCAACAGGCCAAGCTTGCAGCCGGTGCCCGCCGCACCGCCTACCCGGGGCCACGCACTCTCGGATGCCGGTAGGCCCGGCGAGTGTTGTTCAGATCAACTCGAGACGCACCTTTCGGCCGATCATTTCAGCGGCCCGCCCCTACGTCAGTGGTGTCAGCTTGCCATCCGTCGGATCGAGCAAGCGGCTGATCTGACCCCGGCTCGTGCCCATACGTTCGGCACGACGTTTGCGCGACAGGGGCTGCTCTTTCATCGCTTGCTCGATCTGCCAGGTGAGCACCTCCTTGATGGCGACGGCCTGGAACGCCTCGCGTGTCTCCTCAGCGTCGAGGAACTCTTCGAGAGTCGTAAAGCCCTCGGTACTCAGTGGTGCCTTACGTTTCGAGGCGAGCGGCAGTTGGAGAATGTCCCTCGGTGGTGTAATCTCTGAGGCCCGTCTCACGGTTTTGAGGCAGTGGTATCAATACCCACTCACTTTATTGCTGCCGATGGGACATTGTACGACAAGCCAAGTGCGCCGATCCGTTTTGCGGTCCGGTCGGAACAGGCGTCGACGCCGTTACAGCAAGGAAAGTGACTTCGGTGGAAATGCATCTCGGCGTGCCAGCAGTGCTGCCGCACGCGGCGCGTTGGCAGCATTGCTCCTTCTATCCTCCCAGAATGCAAGCCGTAGCGCAAACGAGGACTAGAGAGCGAAGGATCTACCTCCCCAGCGTCGGCATCACATACTCCGGCCCGCGCCGCGCACCTCCCGGCCAACGCTGCATCACCGCCTTGTACCGCGTGTAGAACCGCACCCCCTCCGGCCCGTAGATATGATGGTCGCCGAACAGGGACCGCTTCCACCCGCCGAAGGAGTGGTACGCCATCGGCACAGGGATCGGCACATTCACTCCCACCATGCCGATCTGGATCGCCTCGGAGAAATCCCGCGCCGCCCCGCCATCGGCGGTGAAGATCGCGACGCCGTTGCCGTATTCATGCGCATTGACCATCCGCGTCGCCGCGGCCAGGTCGGGCGCGCGTACCACGGACAGCACCGGGCCGAAGATTTCCTCGCGATAGATCCGCATGTCGGTCGTCACGTCATCGAACAAGCAGCCGCCGATGAAAAACCCGTTCTCATAGCCTTGCAGCTTCAGGTCGCGGCCGTCCACCACCAGCCGGGCACCTTCCTTCACGCCGAGATCGACATAGCCCTTCACCTTCTCCCGGTGCTCGCGCGTCACCAGCGGCCCCATCTCGGCCTCACGATCGACGCCCGGTCCGATCTTCAGCGCCCGCACCCGGGGCTCCAGCTTCCGCACCAGCTTATCGCCGCTGTCACCCACCGCCACGGCGACCGACACCGCCATGCAGCGCTCGCCCGCCGCGCCGTAGGCCGAGCCCATCAGGGCATCCACCGCATCGTCGAGGTCGGCATCCGGCATCACCACCAGGTGGTTCTTCGCCCCGCCCAGCGCCTGCACGCGCTTTCCCGCCGCGGTACCGCCGCGATAAATCGTCTCGGCGATTGCGGTCGAGCCGACGAAGCTGATCGCGGCGATGTCGGGATGCGCGATGATCGTCTCCACCGCCTCACGCGCGCCCTGCACCACGCTGAACACGCCGTCCGGCACGCCGGCCTCCTTCATCAGCTCAGCCAGCTTCAGAGACGCGGACGGGTCCTTCTCCGACGGCTTCAGCACGAAGCAGTTGCCGCAGGCCAGCGCTACCGGCGCCATCCACAGCGGCACCATCAGCGGGAAATTGAACGGCGTGATGCCGGCCACCACGCCCAGAGGCTGCCGCACCGACCACGCATCCATCCCCGTTGCGATCAGGTCGCTGTATTCGCCCTTGATCAGGTGGGGAATGCCGCAGGCGAACTCCACCACTTCCAGGCCGCGAGTCACTTCGCCGTCGGCATCAGACAGCACCTTGCCGTGTTGCTCCGTGATGATGGCGGAGATTTCCTTGCGGTCGCGCTCGAGCAATTCCTTCAGCTTGAACATGGTGCGGGCGCGGCGCAGAGGCGGCGTGCTGGCCCAGGCCGGCCAGGCGGCGGCGGCGGCGGCAACCGCCTTGTTCACCTCGGCGGTATCGGCGAACGCGACTTTGGCGGCGATTTCGCCGGACGCGGGGTTGAATACGTCGCCGAACCTGCCGCTGGTGCCCGCGACGTGCTTGCCGCCGATGAAATGGCCGATTTCGCGCATGGTGCGTCCCTCCAGATCGCCAATAACCCGTCATGACCGAGCCCGACCCGGCCATCTTCCCAAGCTGATCGGGCGTCGCTCCGCGCGATGCCGACCCGATCGTTCGCACGTGGATGGCCGGGTCAAGCCCGGCCATGGCGAGGGCGGATTAGGCCGATTTCCAGTCCGCCGCCAGTCTGGGGATCTGCGCCGTTCGGGGGATCGGCGCCGCGGACGCGTATCACCGGTCATGCACCCTTCGCGGCCGGATTGCCCGGCTGGCAAGCTGAAGGAGATCGAGCCATGGCGACATCACCTGCATTCCGTTGCACCACCGCCGGTCTGGCGGCGGTCGCGCTGCTGGCCCTGGCCAGCCCGCAGCCCGCGGCGCGCGGCTGGTGGTTCCGTGGGCCGCGCGGCGGGATGTGGAACCGCTCGGTCACGCATCACAACAGACTACCACGCCGTACAACAATGGTAACGGCAATTTCGGCCGTACCACCACCACAACTGGGCTGGCCGGCACGACCACGCGGCAATTCAAAAAAGTGTTCAACCGCGGATGCACGCTGATGGGCATGAGTCCGGCGAGGCAGGCTCACAGTCAGCCTCCTCTCACCACCATCGCAAGCTGCAATATGCCGTTGCCCGGGCGCGCAATCTGCGTGCAGCCACGTGGATCTGCGAGTGAAATGATGTCCGGCACTCACGGAAAAGCAATCCCGACCGTATGGTGCACGTACTGTCCGTGGCCCGTAGGAGATTGCTTCGTCGCTCCGCTCCTCCCAATGACAAGAGGTGGGCGCGAGTCGCGAGCGCGTAACGCGCGCTTGTCTGATCACGAGTACTCAGCGATCGCTACTGGATCGCACTGGCCGACCTGGCTTGCTCGCGCAGCACAAATTTCTGGATTTTGCCCGTCGAGGTCTTGGGAATCTCGCGAAACACGAAGGTTTTGGGCACTTTGAAATGCGCCAGCCGCTCGCGACAGAACGCGCGCAATTCATCTGCGGTCAGTGTCGTGTCCGGCTTCAGTTCGATGAACGCACAGGGCGTCTCGCCCCATTTCTCATCCGGCTGCGCCACCACCGCGGCGCTGAGTACGGCGGGGTGGCGGTACAGCACGTCCTCCACTTCGATCGAGGAGATGTTCTCGCCACCTGAAATGATGATGTCCTTCGAGCGGTCGCGAATTTTCACATAGCCATCCGGCTGCATCACCGCGAGATCGCCGGTATGGAACCAGCCGCCGGCAAATGCCGCTTCTGTGGCAGGCAGGTTGGCGAGATAGCCTTTCATGGTGATGTTGCCGCGGAACATGATCTCGCCCATCGTCTCGCCATCCCACGGTACTGGCTGCATGGTGTCGGGATCGAGCACGGACATCGCTTCTTGCAATGGCGTGCGCACGCCTTGCCGGCCGTTGCGCTCGGCGCGCTGATCGATCGGCATCGGGGTCCAGGCGGCATGCTTGGCGCAAACCGAAGCCGGGCCGTAAGTTTCCGTCAGTCCGTAGACATGCGTAAGTTCGATGCCGATCCTCTCGGCGCCTTCAATGATGGCGGCAGGCGGTGCGGCCCCGGCGACCTGGCCGGCAACGCGATGGCGAATGCCGGTGCGCAGCTCGGCGGGCGCATTGATCAGCATGGAGTAGACGATCGGCGCGCCGCACATATGCGTCACGCCATGAGTGCGGATTGCGTCCCACGCAGCCTTCGCCTCGACGCGGCGCAGACAGACATTCACGCCGGCGCGTTCGGCAATGGTCCAGGGGAAGCACCAGCCGTTGCAATGGAACATCGGCAGCGTCCAAAGATACACCGCGTGATGCGGCATGCCCCAGTTCAGGATGTTGCTGACCGCGTTCAAATGCGCGCCGCGATGATGATACACTACGCCCTTCGGATCGCCGGTCGTGCCGGATGTATAGTTCAACGAAATCGCGTCCCATTCGTCGGATGGCGGTTGCCATTCGTAACCGGGATCGCCTTCTGCCAGGAATTGCTCATAGGTGAGATTGCCCACCAGTTCGCCATCCGGGCAGGTGGGGTCGTCGATATCGATCACCAGCAGCTTCGTTCCCAGCAGCGACAGAGCCTTGCCGATTACGGGCGAAAACTCGCGGTCAGTGATCAGTGCGCGGGCGCCGCCGTGGCGCAGCATGAAGGCGATCGTCTCGGCGTCCAGCCGCGTGTTCAGCGTGTTCAGCACGGCGCCGCACATCGGCACGCCGAAATGTGCTTCATAGATCGGCGGGGTGTTTGGTGCGATGACCGCGACGGTGTCGTTGCGACCGATCCCACGCCGTGCCAGTGCGGATGCGAGCCGGCGGCAGCGCACATAGGTCTCGCGCCAAGTATAGCGTTCGGTGCCGTGTATCACCGAAGGCTTGTCGGGATACACGTAGGCCGCGCGTTCCAGGAAGGTCAGCGGACTCAGCGGTGCATAATTGGCCTGGTTGCGGTCTAGACCTGACAGATAGGCGCTGTTGCTGGCCATGGTCGTCTCCATCCGTCATCCCAGTGTTCTGGCGGTGAATTATACAAGTGCGGCGGTATTGCGGAAACAGGACGGTGCCGCGGCAATCCGTTGCGGGGCGGCATGCAAAAGGAATTCTTTTCTCCCAGAGGCAGGGGCCGAGCGTCGCAGCACGGCCTGGCACTCCCTCCCCAGCCCGCTCTCACAGGAGGAGCCTTCTTCTCCCGGGCCGGGATCTTGCCTTAAGCTCCCTGCCAACGCGCACCCAACGGAGGGAACCATGATGGAATTCGGCGGCAAGGTGGCTTTGATCACCGGGGCGGGCAACGGTATCGGCCGCGCGGCCGCGCTGGGCTTCGCCAGCCGGGGCGCCAAGGTGGTGGTGGTCGACCGCGACCAGGCCGCAGGCGACGCCACCACCGGAATCATCCGCCAGCAGGGCGGCGACGCGCGCTTCCTTGGCGCCGATGTCACCAAATCCGCCGACGTGCAGGCCTATGTGAAGGCGACACTCGATGCCTATGGTGCGATTGATTGCTTCTACAATAATGCGGGTATCGAGGGCAGCGTGGCCCCCACCGCTGATTACGACGAAGAGATGTTCGACCGCGTCATGGCGGTGAATGTAAAGGGGGTATTCCTCGGCCTGCGTCACGTGCTGCCGGTAATGATCAAGCAGGGACGGGGCGCGATTGTGAACACGGCGTCCGTGGCGGGGCTGGTGGCGTCTCCCGGCATGCCGGCCTATGTCGCGTCCAAGCACGCGGTGATCGGGCTGACCAAGACCGCGGCGGGCGAAGTGGCGCGGTCCGGCGTGCGGGTGAACGCGGTCTGCCCGGGGCCGATCGATACGCGTATGATCCATTCTTTGGAATCCATGCTGAATCCGGGAGATCCGGCCAGCGTCAGCGCCCGCTACCAGTCCAACATCCCGATCGGCCGCTATGGCACGGCGGAGGAAGTTGCCAACGTGGTGATGTTTTTGTGTTCCGACCTCGCGGGCAATGTGACCGGAGCGCAATACGTGGTGGACGGAGGGCGAACGGCGACGGGCGGAGCGGTCACCAACAACCTGGTGCGCGCGTCATGATCACCGCCATCGTGCTCTACGACCTGCCGCCGGAGATCGACCGCGAGGCGTGCCGGCAGCATTTCCTCAAGATCGCGCCGGACTTCCTGCGCGTTCCAGGATTCGTGCGCAAGCAGTTCATCCACGATGTGAACGGCGGCGTGGCGGGCGGTAGTTATATCTGGGAAGACCTGGCGTCGGCGAAAGCGTTCTATAACGGGCCATGGCTGGAGGGCATCCGCCAGCGCTACGGCTGCGAACCTCGGGTCATGTATTGCGAAACTTTCGCCATTGCCGACCAGGCCACGGGCTATGCCGGCGCGCCGGAGGAGTTTCAAAAAGCGTTGGCGTAGTGGTTATGCGCGTCATTGCGAGGAACGTAGCGACGAAGCAACGGTACTGCTCGTGAGTATCACCCAACGAGGTTGCTTCGTCGCTTCGCTCCTCGCAATGACATTGGTCTACCGCGTTTGTTGAATGGCGGACAAAATCCAATGCCCGCCAGGCGCGCGCAGGAAGGTCCATAGCTCCGTCGCGGTGACATGCTCGTTGGGGCTGCCGTCCACCACTCGTCCCATCCGGTCGCGGGTCACGTCGATCATGGAAAACCGCATCGCCACCGTAGCGTAGTCGCGTCCGTTCTCGCGCCACGCCTGCGCCAAGTCGCCTTGCAGCAGGTGCACGTCGCGCACTTCGTTGCGCACGCCGCGGCTCTCCTGGTCGGCCAATTGCTCGGCGAAATACCCCAGCATTTCAGGCGAAGTCATCGCGCGCAGAGCGTTCAGATCATGATCACTCCACGTTGCCTGGATCGCCTGCAGCATTTGCTCGAATGCCTGGTAATCGGGGGGATTGATGGGAATGGGCTGGGCGCCGCCGCCGCCCATCGGCATCGGCCCGGGGCCGCGGGCGAAGACGTTGGGACCGCCCGCATAGGCCGGGTAACCGCCGCGGACCAGGCGCAATACCAGGCGCACGAGCCAGACGATCAGCAGGATCTGCAGCAGGAAACCGAACAGGCCGAAGAACCCCATGCCGCCATGCCAGAAACCATGTCCGAACAACAGGCCGCCCAGGCCGACGCCGATCAACCCGCCCAGCAGGCCGGACATGAAGGGCGACCCGGACCGGTAGCCATAGCTGTACGAGTTGTACCCGGGCGAACGATAGTCCGGGGTCAGGCTTCGCTGCATGGGTGCACCACCGTACGGCGCTATTCTGGTCGCCGGGGGCGCAGACCAGGTCATGCCGCCGCGGCTGCCAAAGGAGCCGCCACTGCCCGCCCGCGCATCCGCGAGCCCGGGGGCGAGGGCCAGAGCCAGCGCAGCGACGGCAGCAATCAGCCAGGAAGAACGAGGCATGGTAGTTCGCCGTGTTGTGAACACGACCGATATATGGGCGTTACAATCGCACGCGGACAGGGGCTGGCGGCGGCGCTGGGTAAAATCTCCTCACGCCCCGGCCAGGGTCATCCCTTCGACGCGTACTGTCGGCGAATCGGTGCCGCGGCGGAACACCAGGTCGTTCGCCGGGGTGAGGTGCGCGAACATGTCCAGCAGGTTGCCGGCAATGGTGATCTCGGCGGCCGGCTCGGCGATGGCGCCGTCGCGGATCATGAAACCAGCGGCCCCGCGGCTGTAATCGCCGGTGACGCCGTTCACACCCATGCCGATCAGCTCCGTCACGAAGAAGCCCAGCTTGATGTCGGCCATCAGCTCCGCCGGGGTCAGCGGACCGGCTTCCAGGAACAAGTTGCTGGGCGCTGGCGAGGGCGGGCCGCCGGTGCCGCGGGAGGCATGGCCGGTCGACACCATGCCGAGCTGCCGGGCGGATCGGCTGTCAAGCAGCCAGGTCGTCAGGACGCCGTCGGCGATCAGGTCGCGGGTCTCGGTCGGGGTGCCCTCGCCATCGAATAATCGCGAGCGGAGGCCGCGGCGGCGCAGTGGGTCGTCGTGGATTTCCATACCGCCGGGGAAAATGCGTTGGCCGAGCTTGTCCTTCAGGAAGCTGGTGCCGCGGGCTACCCCGGCGCCATTGATGGCGCCGGCGAGGTGGCCAAGCAGGCTGCCGGCGACTCGCGGGTGATAGACGATCGGCAGCTTGGCGGTCTTTGGCCGGGCGGGGTTGAGCCGGGCGACGGCACGGTCGCCGGCGCTGCGGCCGATTGTGGCGGGGTCGTCCAGGTCAGCGAGGTGGACGGTGCCGTGGGAATCGTAGTCGCGCTGCATGGCGGTGCCGCTGCCGGCCAGCGCCGCCGCGGAGACGGAATGGTGCGTGCGCACGCTGCGGCCGGCGAAGCCGGCGGAGGTCACCAGCAGCCCTTCGGAACGGCTGAAGCCTGCCTCGGCGCCCTCGGAATTGGTGACGCCATGGACGGCCAATGCGGCATCTTCCGCGGCGGCGGCGCGGGCGACCAGCGTCTCCGTGGAGGGCTCGCGGGCGTCATCCAGATCCAGGTCCAGCGTACTTGGGGGGGCGGCGGTATCGGCCAGACCGGTGAAGGGATCCTCCGGCACGACGCGGGCCATGGCGACGGCGCGTTCGGCCAGTTGGGCGAAGCGGGCGGGCGAGACCGTGGTGTCGGAGACGATAGCGGCGCGTTTGCCCAGGAAGACGCGCAGGCCCAGATCGCGGCCTTCGGCGCGCTCGACATGCTCTGTCTGGCCGAGGCGGCGGGAGACGGAGAGCGAGGTGCCGGAGATCAGTACGGCATCGGCGGCGTCGGCGCCGGCAGCACGCGCATGGGCAACCAGATCGGAGAGGAGGTCAAGCAAATCGGTCACGCCTCGGGTTTCCTTTGCCAGCGGGTAGGGGCGCGATCAGGCCAGTCGCACCAGTCCGTTATATGGGCTGAGTTTCCGGTCGACGGTATAGCGGTTGACCGGCTCCGTCATTGCCTACGCCACGATAATGCGATCGAACGGGCCACGAATTCGATCGAACGGGTCACGGTGGTCGAGTGGCAGATCGGCGACCGCGGCGGATGCGCGCCAACCGATTCAACGGTTCGTCGAAACCGCGTGCCAGCGTCGCGGTGGCGACTGCCTCCGGACGGACCGAGAAGTCCGGGCGGCCGATCCTGGCCTTGACAGCGATCTCCCAGATGACGGCAGTGCTGAAGCGTCCTTGGTTGTGCGGGATTTCAATCGCGTCCCGCAACGAGGCCGGCGGACAATGCACTCGCTCGGCTGCCGGGTTCCTTGCCGTTCGCTTTACGCCGCTAACCGCATTTTCCGCCGTACCAGATCCGCCGCCTTCTCGCCGATCATGATCGTCGCCGCGTTGGTGTTGCCTGATACCACGGTTGGCATCACCGACGCGTCGACCACGCGCAATCCACCGATGCCATGCACGCGCAACTCGGGATCCACCACCGCCATCGGGTCGATCCCCATTTTGCACGTGCTGGTGGGGTGGAACACCGTGGTGCCGCGATTGCGCGCATGCTCCAGCAGCTGCGCGTCGGTCTGCACCTGGGGGCCGGGCAGGAATTCTTCTTCGACGTAAGTTTGCAAATGCGAAGTCGCTAGCAAGCGGCGGCCGAGAAACAAGCCGCCAGTGATGGTGCGGCGGTCGGTTTCGGTGGCCAGGTAGTTGGGAAAGATCGCCGGCGCGTCCTGTGGGTGCGGCGATCTCAGCCTGATCTCGCCGCGGCTTTCGGGGCGAAGCTGGTAGACGATGACGGTGAAGCCGGAGAACTTGTGCAGGCCGTCCTGCGGCCGGTCGGCACTGAAGATCGAGATCGACATCTTTATGTCTGGCGTTGCCAGTTCCGGCCTTGTACGCGCGAACAATGCCACCTGTGCCGAGATGGCCGCCATCGCGCCGCGGCGTCCGAGATAATACTGCAGGGCAGTGTTCAGCATTTTCAGCGGGCTCAGCATGATGTCGTTCACTGTGATCGGGAACCGGCATTTCAGCTTGATCGGTGCCGAATAATGATCCTGCATCGCCTGTCCCACGCCGGGAAGATGGTGCACCACCGGAACGCCAAGATCGGTCAGGTGCTGCTGCGGCCCGATGCCGGACAGCAGCAATAGCTGGGGAGAGTTGATGGCGCCGCCGCAGAGGATCACCTCGCGCCGGGCGCGGGCGGTGACGGCGAGACCATCCTGGCGGAATGCCACACCGACGGCGCGGCGGCCTTCGAAGATGACGCGTTCCGCGAGCGCGCCGGTGAGGACTCGCAGGTTACGGCGTTGCGCTGCCGACTTGAGGTAGCCGACGGCCGTGGAACACCTCCGGCCGTTGCGCGTGGTGGTCTGGTGATAACCGACACCATCCTGACTCGCGCCGTTGAAATCGTGATTGGTGGGAAAGCCGAGCTCGTTGCAAGCGCGGATGAATGCCTCGCACAGCGGATGGCCGGCCTCGACATCGGACACCGCCAGGGGACCGCCGGTCGCGTGCCAATCGTCGGGGCCGCGTGTCTGGTGCTCTGCGCGCTTGAAATACGGCAGCACATCCTGCGCTGACCAGCCGGCGCAACCCATCTGGCGCCAGAGGTCGAAATCCTCGTGCTGGCCGCGGATATAGACCATGCCGTTGATGCTGGACGAACCGCCCAGCACCTTGCCGCGCGGCCAGAAAATCTTGCGTCCGGCAGCGCCAGCGTCGGGTTCCGTCTCGTAACACCAGTTCACCGACGGATCGGCGAAGGTCTTGCCGAAACCCAGCGGGATGTGAATCCAGCGGTTCCAGTCGTCACCGCCGGCTTCGAGCAAGACGACGCTGGTGGCGGGGTCTTCCGTCAGCCGGGCCGCCATGACGCAGCCGGCCGAGCCGGCGCCCACCACGATGAAATCCGCCTCGATCGCGTCCTGCGGCATGTTCATGGTCGTTTCCTTTCCCCACGCCGGTTAGCGGTGCCCGGCGGTCGGCTATGCTGCGCAGATCGTGCGGGTACTGGTGGGGAGGTCAAGTTCGCCGCGCAGATCTGACCAAGAGTCCTGGGTCACGAAAGCAACCCCAGATACGGTGAATATGATGAGTCCCTTGGCGTCGCAGTCGAATGGGCGACAGAGTTCCCACCCTGCGGCAGGCTATCGGCAACGCGCATCGCCGACCTTGTTGGCGCCGGCTTCCCCGCCGGCATCTGATCGCGGCTCGAGAACGACATTGTCGATCAAGCGCGAGGAGCCGAGCCGTGCGGCCAAGGAGGCCAGGGCCGGACCGGCAATATCGTCCAGCTCCTCCAGCGTCTCGGGATCGGCCACGCTCACGTAGTCCATCGCAATTTCCGGCCGGCCAGACAGCACCGCCTGCATGGCGCGCCGGATCCGGGAGGCGTTCCGTTCCCCGTCATCGAACCGACGCCGAGCCTCGACCAGAGCGCAGTAGAGCGCCGGCGCAGCGGCCCGTTGCTCCGCCGTCAGATATATGTTGCGGCTGGACATCGCGAGACCGTCCGCCTCCCGCACCGTCGGCGCGACCACCACCTGCACCGGCAGGTCGAGGTCGCGCGTCATGTGACGGATCACGACCGTCTGCTGCGCGTCTTTCTGGCCGAAATAGGCACGCGTGGGTTGGAAGATGTTGAACAGTTTGGCTACCACGGTCGCTACACCAGCGAAATGGCCTGGCCGGGCGGCGCCCTCCAGGTGGGTCCCAACCCGGCCAACGTCGATGCGGGTGGCACAGCCGGGGGGATAGATCTCCGTCGGCTCCGGGGTGAACACCAGGTCAGTCCCGGCGGCCTTCAACAACGAGAGGTCGCGTGCAAGGTCTCGCGGGTAGCGCGCGAGGTCCTCGCCCGGACCGAACTGGGTCGGATTGACGAAGATGCTCACGGCCACCGCACCGCAGTCTCGCTTCGCCTGATCTACGAGGCTGATATGCCCTGCGTGCAGGTAACCCATGGTCGGTACCAGGCCGAGTTCGGGAAACTTGCGGCGCGCAGCGCGAACTTCGGCGATTGTCGTGACCACCTGCATGTCAGCCGAGTCCCTTCAGAGCCTCGGCCAGGACTGCCGGCTCCATGGTCGAGCTTTGTGCGTCGGTGGGGAAGCGCGCTTGCGCCACATCTTCAATATAGGCCTTGAGCGCCGCGTCGATCGCATCGCCGAGCATGGCGAACGGTTTGGCGTGACGCGGCGGCTTGCCGTCGCCCAGGCCGAGAATATCGTGCCAGACCTGCACTTGCCCAGCGCAGCCCGCGCCGGCTCCGATCCCGATGGTCGGGATCGCGAGCCTGCTGGTGACCGCCTGGGCGAGCGGCGCGGGCACGAGTTCGAGCACGACCGCGAAGGCGCCCGCCGCCTGCAGCGCGAGCGCGTCCTCGACCAGGCGCCGCGCGTCGGCAGCCTCTCTCGCCTGGACCCGTACGCCGAGTTGGTGCTGTGACTGGGGCGTGAAGCCCAGATGGCCCATCACGGGGACGCCCAACTCGATGAGCCGGCGCACCGTGTCCGCCACGGCGCTGCCACCTTCCAGCTTCACCGCCTGGACCCCCGCCTCCTGCATCAGCCGGCGGGCGGCGGCGATCGCGTCCGGCAAAGTGGCATAGGTGAGGAAAGGCAGGTCGCCCACGACCAGGGCCCGCTGGCTGCCACGCACAACGGAAGCGGCGTGGCGGGTCATGTCGTCCAAGGTAACCGGCAGGGTGGAATCATGGCCCTGCACGACCATGCCGAGCGAGTCGCCCACCAGCAGCAAAGGAACGCCGGCGCGATCGGCCAGCCGGGCGGAAGGGTAGTCATAGGCGGTGACCATGGCGATGCGCTCGCCCCGATCCTTCATCCGCTGCACGTCGCGAAGGTTGATTCGCATGCGAAACTCACATCCATGACGTCGGCACCGAAGACGCCGCGTGCAGGAACATGAGTGACCGGCTTGCGGAAAGCACCCCTCCCTCGGCGGGAATTTTCGCGGCCGGCGACGAGACTTGCGGCACGAAGCGGGCAGCCGAGCCCAGCTTGGGATCGCATCGCTCTGGCTGCCGTCGATGCCGCCGTGTCAAGGCGGCCCCCATGTCCGCCCGCAGTTCTTCGGAACCTGCCGGTTCGGTGCCACGGCGCCGATCCGTCTCAACGGCGATTTCATCGACTTTGGGACAAGTGCATTTCGCGTGGCGGCGGTTTCCTGCCGCCGATCCTGATCCATATGCCTGTGTGTCTTGTTAAGCCGGGACGACAGCGATGTTGAGGCATTGTGGATGGCAGTGGTTGATTGCTGCGGCGGCGGTGCTGGGAATCGCACTGATCGCGGCGTCCGCATCGGCAGCGCCTTCGCCGAGCCTGGAAGGCGCGTGGCTAACGGCGAATGGCCATGGCGTGGTGCAGATCGCGCCATGCGGCGACGGGCTCTGCGGCCGCATCGTCGGGCTCGACCGGGCGCCTGGCGCGCCGATGCCGACCGATGCGCAGGGTCAACCGCAATGCGGGCTCACCATTATCTCGGCCGACAGGATCGGCCCCACCGGCACGTGGCATGGCGAGATTACCGATCCACGCGACGGCAATTCATACCAGACACGGCTGTCGGTGAACGATCAAGGTGATCTTCGCCTTCGCGTGTTCATTGGCATTCCGATGCTGGGGGCGACCCAGGTCTGGCACAGGTTCACAGGCCGGCTCGGCGCTGAATGCCGTTTCGCATGAGAGTTCCAACCGACAGCAGGGAGCGAGCAATGCTCACACAACACCTTCCCAACATGGGGCGCCGTACTGTTCTTGGTCTCGCGATCGCTGCCATGGCTGCCGCGCCCTGGCGGGCATCGTTTGCCGATCCGGCCGACTCAGCAGCACAAGGACCGATCGTGCGCCTGGACAATGCCTTGCTGGCAGCGATGAAGTCGGGCGGCAGCGCGTCGTTCAATGCACGCTATCGGGCGCTGGAACCGGAGGTGGAGCGAGTGTTCAACCTGAATGCGGTGCTGGCAGCGTCGATCGGGCTATCCTGGGCGACGGTGCCGGAAGCACAGAAGGCCGAGCTGGCAACGGCATTTCGCCGCTACACCGTGTCCACATATGTCTCGAACTTCAACAGCTATAACGGCCAGAGTTTCGAAATATTGCCGACGGT
>Ga0335075_10003464_pt1 | contig 25029 bp, 21 predicted proteins | sample Lox_Sample_24_FD_206723 | JGI IMG/M metagenome (GOLD analysis project Ga0335075, IMG submission 206723) | Soil microbial communities from Loxahatchee National Wildlife Refuge, Florida, United States - Lox_Sample_2.4 | ecosystem: Environmental > Terrestrial > Soil > Wetlands | place: USA...
GCTCCGCTGCGCTCCGGCCTTGACACGGCTGCTCCCCGGCCACCAGATCTCTGTTCAGGAAAGAAAAGCAGACAAATGTGCGCTATGATTTCGTACACCGAACTGGACGAACAACGGGGTCAGGTCACCGAGTTGTAGGATTTCTGCAGGAACTCCGAGTCGGATGACGAAGCAACAGCGGGCAAGGGCGGCGGTTCCACCCCAGTCGCACCTGAAACAGTGGGAATCTCTGACCTGGGATGACGTGGCGAATTGGGCCGGCGACCGGTCGCTCTCGCGCGGTCGAACCTATCATCGCCAGCACCGCGTTCACGAGCTGGCGTTATCCAGCGATGGTCGCCTGCTTGCCACAGTCGTCGGGGGAACCCGCTATGCGGTGTCTGTCTGGTGGGAGGGGGAGACCCTGCGCTCCCGGTGCACGTGCCCGGTCGGCTGGGATGGCTGCAAACACGCAGTCGCGACAGTGGCGGCCTATTTGGAGCTGCTTGTAGGAGGAGGTTCTGTTCCGGAGGCGAGCCCGGATGATCCGCGATGGCGGGACACGATGGCCAGCGGCGGAAAAGGCGAAGGCGATGCGCCGGAAGCGGACGAAGAGCGGTTAGTCGAAGGTGCCAGCAATCGGCGGATTTCCGAACCCACTGAGGATGAGAAGATTCGCCGTTACATCGAAGGAAAAAGCCGGGAAGAACTCGTGGCCCTGATTCTTTCGATTGTGAACCGATTGCCGGAACTCCGGGAGGAGTTGCGCGCGCGCATCGCCCTTGGTCAGGGCGATATCGCGCCGCTCCTTGCACAGGTGCGCCAGGAACTGCACCGGGTGACATCGAAGCCAGGCTGGCGCAACAACTGGAGTGGCGAAGGATTTACTCCCGACTACGACCGGCTCAAAGCCCGTCTGGAGCGGATGGTGGAACTTGGGCATGCCGATGCTGTCGTGCAGATCGGGAAGGAAATCATCAGGCGCGGTATGGAGCAGATCGGCCAATCGAACGATGAGGGCGAGACGGCTTCGGCATTCGCCGAGTGCCTGCCGGTTATCTTCAGCGCCGCGGTAAATTCCGGCCTGTCGTCGGCAAAGAAGATTCTCTTTGCGATCGACGCGCATTTGGCGGATGAGTATGGCCTCGTGGAACAGCCCGGAGTGGACGCGGTTCTGGAAGGTGGCGAATTCCAGACGTCGGACTGGTCGAAGGTGGCGGATGAAATGGCTCGCCGCCTGAAGGCCGTACGCGGGGCCGGAGAAGATTTCACTGACAGATTCGAGCGGGACCGGATCTGCAACTGGCTGATCCGTGCCCTGAAGAATGCCGGGCGCGAAGACGAGATTCTTCCCTTATGCGAACAAGAAGCTCGTATTACCGGCAGTTACGAACGGCTGGTGAATTTGCTGATTGAACGAAAACGCTACGCCGAAGCCGATCGGTGGGCAACCGAAGGCATCCGGAAGAACGCTGGAAAATATGCCGGCATCGCCTCGCACCTCGCTCAGATGATGGCGGAAGCCGCCCAACTTCGTCGCAGATGGAAAATTGTCGCTGCCCATGCGGCAGTGGAGTTTTTTGCTGACGCAGATCGTGCGAAGTTTGAAAAGTTAATTGCGGCCGCGGAGCGTGCCGGATGCGGAGAGGCAGTTCAACGATTGGGGCTGGAATTCTTGGAATCGGGCAAGTCGCCGATATCCGTGGCCGCGGGGCGCGACGGGAGCCAAACCGTGGTTCTATCCCAGGATTGGCCGCTGCCGATACCCGATTATCTTTTGCCGCTCATGCGGACAAGCGACGGGAGCCCGGTACGGCCTCATTACAACGTGCTGATCGACATGGCAATTGCCGGCGGCCAGCCCGATGATGCGCTCCGCTGGTACGACAAATGGCACGCGGAGCTGAAGCAATCGACGAGCATTTGGACGAGCGGTTCTGACCGCTATGGGGATCGGGTCGCCGCCGCTGTGGTCTCATCGCATCCGGAACGAGCGTTGGAAATCTACCGCCAGCGCGTTGATTCGAATCTGCTCCGGGCCCATGTTTCGTCCTACGAGACTGCAACGGAATATCTACGCAAGATGCGGCCTATCCTGAAATCGCTGGACCGCGACTGGGAATGGAAGGAAATGGTGGCGGGCATCCGGCTACGCTATCGCAATCGTCCGCGGTTCATGGAAATGCTCGACCGACTGGATGCCAGGCCAATTCTCGGGAAGAGGCGCGAGCAAAACTAAAGCAAGTTGGTCCGCAGTCGCTCACCTACGTCCTGAGACTGCGACGGGGACCGGCATCGCCTTCGTTGCGCTTCGGCCTTGGCGGCTTCGTGATAGCTTTCAGCCTTCATCCCTGGCCGTCCCCAGCAGAATCGGCAGGTCCCGCGAAGAACGGCGCTGCTGCGCAGCGGAAGTAAGGGGACACGTCACCCCCAACTTGGTAGCTGTAGAGCGCCCCGGAGCACCGTGACGTTTACAAATGTCAACTTCCGCTGCGACAGCAAGATAGCTCAATCGCGTTTACGCCAGTAGACGCGCGTCTACGTTTGTAAACAAAAAATGCGCCGCAGAGCGCTCTGGCGCAAACACGTTGAAAGCAAAGGATCGAACTTGGGGCAAGCGTCCCGGCACGCTTCGCGCGTGTAGCCTCCGCTCCGCCGTCCGTAAAGGCTCTCCGGTCGCTGTGCGGCGACCTCCGACCGCTGACGCGGCGCGCCGAGAATGCGCGGCCTTGACCGACGGCTGCGCTGCGGCTGTCAGCCAGTCATGAGAAGAAAGTCTTCTTCTCATGTTCCACATCACCACGCTCACGGAACTATGGCGCCGTCTGCGGTGCGGCCAGGGTCACGTTGACCCGGCAGCGAGCATACAGCGCCCGTGGCGCAGACGAGCGTCTGTGGCGCATTCGGACGATGTTGAGGATCAGACACCATCCCTACGCCTGGCGGCTTAGCAGGGTCGCAGCGCGGCCCGGAGCCGAATGGAAATCCAACGCAACCCGGACGCTGTGCGACTCTGTGCAGCATCGGTTCGAGGCGGGTCCGGGTATCGTTCGGGGCGGATCGAAGGGGTTTAGCGGTAGGCTTCGCGGCGATGGAGAACGCGCCGGACTTCGAGGGCGTCACCGATATTGACAAAGAACAGCCGGTAGTCGCCGATGCGGAGCCGGAGTTCGTCGCGCCCCTGCAGGGCTTTCACGTCGCCCTCGCCTGATGCAGCGAAGCGATGCAGGGCGGACAAAATGCGCATAGCAGTGGGTTTATCGAGACGGCGGACATCGGCCCTGGCGGGGTCGGTCCAGATGATCCGCCTCACTGCGGTTCCTGGTAGTTGTCGATCTCTTCCTGCGTGATGCCGAGTTCAGCCAGCACCTGTTCGTGGGGAATGCCGGCGTTGTGCTTCATCCACTCACGGGATTCATCGAGCGCCTTGGTCGCTTCAGCCGTGAGCGGTTCATCGTCCAAGGGGGCGTTCGCCAGGGCGATTTCGACCGGATCGAGCATGGCTTCGAGCAGGCCGACGACGGCGGAGACCTGTCCGCTGGAAAGGCGCTCGATGAGCTCGTGAGCGTGCTGTTTCGGGTTGGTTGCCGTAGTTGCCATCGTGAAAAATCTCTCTCTGGTTATCCTGCGCCGCCGCGCGTGAGCGGTCAATGGCTGCCGGGTGAACTGCCGGGCAAACGGGCTTCACTCTGCACGCCTCAAACGGGGCGACACTTTGCAGCGCTGTGCGACATCGATTCGAGGCGCATCCGGCTGGTTTCCGGGTGTTGCCGAGGCGCGTTCGGCGGTAGGCTTCGTCGCGATGTTTCCGCATTGCCGGTATTACGGCAGCCCACTTGTGGCGACGCTGCGCGGGACAATCGTTGCCCCTACAGGAGTTCGCCTTCGAGTTCCTTTGGGATTAGCTTCTTGTGTCGTCGGTATATCGGATACAGCAGTGCCCCGTGCGCATAAATGATTTTTCCCACAGCACGGCGGAACTTCTCAAATTCGTCGTTTGGCTCACTCTCCTGCGCCCTCTCCGTCAATTCCCATAGCCGCTTCTCGCAATCAGCGATCACATTGACCACTTCCTCTGCGAGCTCATATTGGGTCAGCAAGTTCCTGGGGTCCTCGCTCGACTTTCTCTGCTGGGCGGGAGGATCACCGGCACCGTCCCCAAGGATTCGCAGCTCGATAACGTCTCCTACTGACAGACTTATCTTTTCCCAGTTCATGCGCACGTTCTCGCGGGCCTCAGAAGTGTCGGTGGCGTCAACCTGCAATTGGTTGCTGAAGTCCTGATCTTTGGGTTGATTTCGCAGGTTCAAATGTGCGTTGAGGTAACCCGGTCCCTCGACCGAAGCCGTTAGGCGGCTTCTTCCATTGACCGCAACAGATAGGCGCATGTTCGGACTCCTGTTTAAGATCAACTGCCGAATCATCACTGATTCTACTGATGCGTTCTGAACGGAAGGTCGGCAACCCTTCCCTCTGCTACGTGTTCGCCCATCTCCCGGAGCCGGGAATCCGGGAAAGAGAAGAAAATCCGGTGACCCGCCCGCGACTGCCCCAGACTGCTTTGCTGCTCCGGATGGCACTATAACCCTGCCGCAGCACATGTTTCTGTCAGTCTGGTGAGGTAGAGGCCTAACGCAATGGCGTCCGGCATCAAGAGGACCCTCGGTCTGGTCGAGCGGATTCCGAATTCGGGGATCTGGTGGATTCGATGGACGGACCATGCCGGCCAGCGGCATCTTGAGAAAGTCGGCAGACGGGGCGACGCCATCGCGCTGCTGTCGAAGCGCCGCCACGAAACGATCCTTCGGAAGAAGATTCCCGAATACCTCAACGGCAAGGCTGCCACGTTCGGCGATCTTGCCAACGATGCCCTTATCCATTCCCGCGAGACGAACGGTGAGCGTTCGACCGCGGAATTGGAACTGAAGCTGGGGATCATTGGGGAGCGCTTCAACAGCGTGTCTGCGGATGAGATCACCAAGGGCGATATCCAGCAATGGCTTCTGGAACTGGGTGAGGAGCGTGACTGGTCTCCAGCCACCCGAAACCGCTACCACGCGGCGTTCTCGCTGGTCTTTCGCGTGGCTGTCGAAAACGGAAAGCTGAGTCATAATCCTGCTGCCCGACTCAAGCGAAAGCCTGAGAACAATGATCGAATTCGCTTCCTCAGCAGCGACGAGGAACAGCGACTGTTCAGCGCCCTTCGCGAGTTTTGGCCGCAATACGTCCCGGCGTTTTTGATCTCGATTCATACCGGCATGAGAGCCGGGGAGCAGTTCAGTCTGCGATGGTCCGATGTATCGCTCGAAAGAAAACTGATCACGCTACACCGAACGAAAACAGGGAAGACAAGACACATTCCGCTGAATACAGTGGCGCTGGCAGCTTTCAAGGAATTGCGTTCATCGCAGGAATTGCTCAGGGAAGTCTTTCTCAATACCGACAGGAATCCGCTGCGTGGCCCCCGTGACTGGTTCGAGCCTGCGCTGCTCAAGGCCGGAATCGCGGATTACACCTGGCACTGCAATCGACACACCTTTGCGTCGCGTCTCGTCATGGCAGGAGTCGATATTCGCACTGTTGCGCAGCTCCTGGGGCACAGTACAATTCAGATGACCATGCGCTACGCTCATCTGGCGCCGGAGCACAGTCAGGCCGCGGTAGAGCGCCTGGTTGGGTCTTCCGAACTGGTGACTAAATCGGCGACCGGCCGTTCGTCGAAAAAGGGCCTGAAATAGAGGGTGAAGCAGGGTGATGTGCGAAAGTGGCGAAATTGGCAGACGCACCAGGTTTAGGTCCTGGCGGGGAAACCCGTGGGGGTTCGAGTCCCCCCTTTCGCACCAGACTGCACCGGATTGCACGGCAGCGCAAAGGCTCATGTCCGCCACCTGCCGGTGGTTTGCACTTTGCAGTGGTGACTAGATCGGTGACCGGGAATTTCGGGTGCGCGTCGAAGGCGCGCCAATCAAGGGGATTCTGAAGTATCGCACCAGACTCAGGATCTGGCTCCCGCAAGGGAATGGGGGTTCGAGTCCCCCCTTTCGCACCAAATCTCGCGCCACCCGATGCGGTACTCTTGTGGTGATGAACCCTCCCAATCCCCAGCCCAAACTTCACCTCACGCAAGCCTCCGATTACCGCGAGATTTATTCCAACTCCGTCCAGGTTCGCGTCAGCGTCTGGGATTTCCTCCTCGTCTTCGGTCTCGTCAATCAGCAGTCGCAGGATCAGGTCAGCGTCCAGAACACCATGGGCGTCTACCTCAGTCCACAGCAGGCCAAGGCCCTCTGGAACATCCTCGGCCAGAACCTCGCCCAGTACGAGCAGACCTTCGGCAACCTTGCTCTGGAACCCCAGGTCGTCCCCAAGGGCCCGGTGCATTAAGCAATTCGATGATCACGGGTCGGACTGGCCGCCTGCGGAGCCTTCCCCTCTGGACCGTTCTGCTGTCGGCCTTCGCCGCGGTGCTCGCCCTCCACGCGCCGCTGCTCCATCTCCCGTATTACTGGGACGAAGCCGGATACTACATCCCCGCCGCCTTCGACTTCTTCCGCACCGGCACGCTCATTCCGTTCTCCACGCTCTCCAATGCGCACCCGCCCCTGCCGTCCCTTTATCTTGCCCTCTGCTGGAAACTCTTCCACTTTGCGCCCGTCGTCACGCGAACGGCCATGTGCTTCATCGCCGCCATCGCGCTCACCGCTGTCTGGCGCCTCGCCGTCTTCACAACCGGAAAGACCTCCGTCGCCGCAGCCACCGTCCTGCTCACCGCGCTCTATCCCGTCTTCTTCGCTCAATCGTCGCTGGCGCACGCCGATCTCTTCGCTGCAGCCGCCACTCTCTGGGCGCTCGTGTTTTATCTCGAGGGCAAGCCGTGGGCCGCCGCCCTCTGCTTCGCGCTCGCCGCGCTTTCCAAAGAGACCGCCATCGTCACGCCCATCGCTCTCGGCGTCTGGGAGAGCTGGCGCCGCCGCCCTGACTCCGCTGCCGCGCCCTTGCCGCACGCGGTTACGGTGCGACAGCGTGGGAGTCGCTGGTCGATGGTCGCTGCACTCTTCTCGCCTCTGCTCCCGCTTTCCGCCTGGTACCTTTACCACTGGCGCCGCACCGGCTACGTCTTCGGGAATCCCGAATACCTCCAGTACAACGCCGTCTCCACGCTCACTCCCCAGCGCATCCTCATCGCCCTCGGCTACCGCGTCATGCATGTCACCGTGCACATGAACCTCTTCGTCCCCGTGGCGCTCATGCTTGGCTGCCTTCTGCTCCCTCCGGTCGAGGAAAGCGGCGCGCCATCCTCATCGCAGTCCATCCGGCCGCGCATCGCGCCCCCGCATCAGCTGGTCTTCCTCATTGTCATTGCCGTCAACGTCGTCTTTTACTCGATGCTGGGCGGGGCACTGCTCACCCGATATCTCCTCCCGCTCTATCCGCTCATTCTGCTGCTCGCGGTCAACACCTTCCGCCGCCGCCTTCGCCACTGGACGAGCCTTGTCGCTCTCAGCGCCGCCGCGTTCATTGCCGGCCTCTTCATCAATCCTCCGTATCGCTTCGCGCCGGAGGACAATCTCCAGTACGTCGCCGTAGTCCGCCTCCAGCAAGCCGCCATCCAGGAGATTCTGTCGCGATCTCCTGACCCCATCGTTCTTACCGCATGGCCCGCCACCGATGAGCTGCGCAGGCCTGAGCTCGGCTATGTCGCGCACCCCGTCTCGGTCGTCGCCATCGACGACTTCTCCGCGGCGCAGCTTGCCAGAGCTGCCGCACTCCCGCCCATCTGGAACGCCGCTCTGGCCTTCTCAACGAAATACGATCCTCCCAGCCTTCCATTCCGCCTCGGCGCTCGCAGCGAATCGCTCGACGAGCGCTACTTCGATTTCCATCGCGACCTGCCTCCTCCCGCCATCGCGCGTATTCTCCACGGAACCGTCGTCTGGCACGCCTCGGACCGCGGCCAGTGGGCCGCCGTGCTCAGCTTCGGTTCCCCCGCCGGTTCCCGCGAAGCCTTCGCCGCGCCATCGCCGCGTCGCTAATCCGTCGCCGATTTCTCTCCAGACCGATTTCATGAAACGTTCACACTTCGCCTGAGCCTCGCCCCAGCGCGCAGTCGCCCCTTGTGAGCCCTCAGCCCCGAAAGTTAAGATGGAGCCCATCCGTCAATCCTCAGCCCCATTGAAAGGCAGGTTCCATGGCGATCGCCCGGCAGGTGATTACTTCGCTTCAGCACGATGGCACAGACATGCTTGGTACCAAAACGCTGGCTGTCAAGATTGCAGACGAAAACATCGTCTCCGGCTCACTGCTCACCGTCGAGAGCAACCACTTCTGCGTTCTCAAATCGCGCGGCGCCGTGTTGAACGTCTATGAGACAGGTCAATACTCGCTCACCACGCCAGACAAGCCGATCCTCGGCTCCATCGCGCAGGGATTCTTCGGCGGTAATTCCCCCTGGACCTATGAAGTGATTTACATCAACCGCTCCAAACTCCTCATCCGCAGCGAAGGCGTTGCCACCAGCGAAGAGATGGCCGAGATGGCCTACCAGGTCGACTATTACATCCACGTCGACACCAAGGAAGCGGCCCTCGAATTGATCACACATCTGCCCTTCAACGGCAACAGCATCGACACACGCGAGGTGGCGGAATACGCGGGCCCGGCGATCGAGCAGTCCATCAATCAGGTCGTCCAGGTGACCAAGATGGAGGACATCAACGAGCACATCAATGAAGTGCGCGAGCTGGTCAAGAGCCATCTCTCCGACTTCCTGAAGGTCTACGGCATCACCCTGAACGATCTGAAGATCCTGATCATGCCCAAGGATGAGCGCATGCGCGAGCTTATCTCCCTGCAGGCCATGGGGCTCACGCCGATCGAGGCCGTCCGCTATTATCTGGCTCTCAAGATGGCCGACAAGGGCCTCGTTTCCGCACCCAACGCCGCCGCCGGTTTGCCCTTCACCATCGGCCCGGCCACCGGATTCTATCCCGTCGGCGCCGAGGCGGGGTTGAACGGAGGCAAATGATGGCCGGCGAGAGCTTCTACGACGCCGGCGTGCTGCGCCAGCTGGCTACGAATCTCTTCTACGGCTGCGGCTACAACTTCTATCGCGCCGAGAACCAGTTGCGCGCCGACGATCAGTTGGTTCGCAGCAAGGCCGCCTCGCTGCTCGGCGAAGCCATGGCCAGCGTCGGCGCTGCGGAATCCGCGTACCGCCGCGAATTTCTGCCTCCGCCGACGCGCGCGAAGCCATTTCCCGATGCCGGCGCTGTGGCCGAGGCACAGCGTCTGGAACAATTGGCTGGTGGTATCGGAGCGCTGGAAGCGGCGCTCCACCATCAGCCAGTCCCGGCCAATGACCGCATGACCCAGCGCTACCGCGATGAAGGTCCAACGCTCGAAAAGCTTCTTCGTCAGGACGAGCGGCTGGTTGGTCAGTGCGAGTTGATGCGCTCCACGGTCGAAAGCCGCGACCCGGCAGCGATTCTCCTCAAGTTGCCTGACCTGCAGGCCGGCCTCGACGCGATTCGCGCCACTCTGCGCGACCGCGAATCGCTTCTGCTCAGCCCCGCTTAGCAGCCGCCGCGGTGGTAAACCTTCGAGCCCGGACCGTTGCCAGTCCGAAGCGTCCTATTTGTCCGCCAACCGGCCGTGTGCCTGTTCGCGCCTCTGGCGAATATATCGGATCAGCGGTATCCGGGTTTTCATGCCGATTGGCCCATCCGCAGCTTCGGCACGAGCCCGACCCCGCTCATAGCCATCCGTTCCGGCCTCGGTCCCCCCGCACCGCTTCGCTATACTCAAAGAGGAATGGCGTCGCAAAAAACCTTCTACATCGAGACCTTCGGCTGCCAGATGAACGTCCATGACTCCGAAAAAGTCATCGGCACGCTCGAGCAGCAGGGCTACGCCCGGGTCGAAACCGAAGAAGCCGCCGACCTCATCCTCTACAACACCTGTTCCATTCGCGACAAAGCCGAGCAGAAGGTCTTCCATCGCCTCAACGACTACAAAGCCCTCTACCGGCGGGGCAAACGCTTCGGCGTTCTGGGCTGTGTGGCTCAGCAGGAAGGCGAACGCATCTTCGAGCGCGCTCCCTTCGTCTCGCTCGTTTCCGGCTCAGCTTCGTATCGCAAGTTGCCCGAGATGCTCATCCAGATCGAGCAGGGAGCCACCCGCGTTACCGGCCTCGACGACCGCCAGACTGACGAAACCTTTGAGACCGAGTTCACCGCCCGCTCCAACCCTCACCGCGGCTACATCACCATCATCGAAGGCTGCGACAAATTCTGCGCCTACTGCGTCGTCCCGTACACCCGCGGCAAGGAGCGCAGCCGTCGCTCCAGCTCCGTCCTCGACGAAGCTCGCCGCATGGCCGATTCCGGCTTCACCGAAATCCAGCTCCTCGGCCAGAACGTCAATTCGTACCGCGACCCGGAAGGGAAGTGCTCCTTCGCCGAACTCCTCGCGGCCATCGGCCAGGTCCCGGGCATTCGCCGCGTCCGCTTCACCACCTCGCACCCGCGTGACTTCACCCGCGACATCGTCGACGCCATCGACGCCGTCCCCACCCTCTGCGACCACGTCCACCTGCCCGTCCAGAGCGGCTCGTCCAAAATTTTGCGCCTCATGCAGCGCGAATATACCCGCGAGCAGTACCTGGAACGCATCGCATGGATGAAGGGCGCAAAGCGTCCCATCAGCATGACCACCGATATCATCACCGGCTTTCCCGGCGAAACTCCGGAGGATTTCGAACAGACCATCACCCTCCTCGACGAGGTCCAGTACGACGGCGTCTTTGCCTTCAAGTACTCGCCGCGCCCCAACACCCCTGCGCTGTCCATGCCCGACTCCATCCCCGACGAGGAGAAATCCCATCGTCTGCAGATCCTGCTCGACCGTCAGCGTGAAATTCAGCGTGCTAACTACGAGAAGCATATTGGCCAGATCCTTGAAGTCATGGTTGAGGGGTTGAACCCGGCTCGCGGCCAGGTTGTTGGCCGCACTTCGCAGAATAAGACCCTCAACTTCACCACCGCGCAGCCCATCGCGCCCGCGCCCGGTGTCTACCTGCCCGTGCGCGTCACTAAAACCTTTCCCAACAGCCTGGTCGGCGAGGCGGTTGTTTAGCGAGGCAGTCCCATGGAAGTGGAAATGAAAATTCGCGGCCTGATGGTCGATCCTTCCACCAACATGCCGGTCGTCATTCTGAAGGACCCAAAGAGCGAAGCGGTTCTCCCCATCTGGGTCGGCCTCTACGAAGCCAACGCCATCGCTCTCGAAGTTGAGAAGGCGACCGCCCCGCGTCCCCTTACCCACGATCTGCTCAGAAACGTTGTTGCCGGCCTCAACGCCCAGGTCCAGCGTGTTGTCGTTTCCGAGCTCCGCGGCGACACTTTCTACGCCGTCATCTGGATGGAGCAGAACGGCGAAATCGTCGCCATCGACGCCCGCCCCTCCGACGCCCTCGCTCTGGCTCTGCGCTCCGACTGCCCCATCTTCGTTGCCGAAGAAGTCCTCCACGCCGCCAAAGTCCTGCCCAACGCTCCCGAATCGCAGCCCACTGACCAGGAGATGCGCCGCTGGCTTGAAAACCTCGGCGATGAAGACCTGGGCAAATATAAGATGTAGTTAGTCCCGCCGTCCCCCATCATGAGCCACTCCCGCGAGCCTCATCCTGTCCCGGACCTGCTGAAGCAGCCCATGTATCGCGTTCTTCGCATTGCCGAAGGCGCCGTTCGTGGCATCGCCGGCACAAATCCCCCGGTCGACCCGGCCAGCCTCCGCGGGATCCGCAATTTTCTCTTTCCTCAGTTCCAGCCCGCCCTCGGGTGTGTCGTCCATGTCACACCGGTGATCGATGCCATTCGTTTCGCTGTCCCCGGCGCACGCATTGTCGGCGCCATGTCCGGCATTGCTCTGGACGTTTTCCGCCATCACCCCGGCCTCGACGTTCTCCATCCCGTGCCCGATCCGGTCTCGAACCTGCGCACCACAGCTCGCGAACTGCGTCGTATCATCGACGATTTTCGGGGCGAACCCTATTGTGTACTAATGACCTCCGGTACCCATCGCGCCGCTGTTGCGCTGGCTGCGATGCTCAGCGGCAACGGCGTTCGCGTGGGAATCAGCACAGCTCCACGCCTCATGCACATCCCAGTCCTGTTTGATCCGGCTCTCAGCCAGATCGCCAACAATCTGCGGGTCGTGCAGGCCGTCGGTCATAAAGTGCCGTCCGCATCGGAGCCGCGCATCTATTTCTCTCAAACGGACCTCGACCAGGCCCAAAGTCTCCTTTTCGACCGTGTGTCTCCTCGCGACACTCCCCTCGCCATCTTCGTCTCCCAAACCAGCCCCGGGCAACGCAAAGGCTGGCGCGCCGAGCGATTTGTCTGCGTTGCGCAATGGCTGATGCGCAACTACGACATGCGTATCGCACTGGTGGGCACCGGCGCCGAAGCCGCCGCCGTGGAGCATCTGCGAACTCAGATCGGTGGCAACTGCGTTTCCGTCGCCGGCCGCACCAGCATTCCCGTTCTGGCAGCGCTTCTCGCCCAGTCCGATATTGCCCTTTCTCTGGACAGTGGTATTCTCCACATCGCGCGTGCCGTGCAACTCCCCGCATGTGTCATCGCGCCTGCCTGGTCGCCTGTCCACGAATGGCTGCCGCTGGACAATCCCCGCTTTCGCATTCTCAAAAAGCTCGATCTGCCCGCTGCTCCCCCGGACTACATCGTTGACGAAGTTTCCACCGCCGACGTCTGCGCGGCGCTCGGCGAGCTGCTCCATCTCTTCCCGCCCTCGCCCGAGGGCCGTGAAGTCCGCATATGGAAGTCTCTCGTCCCCGTCGCCTGCGAAGCCCCATCCGGTTCTCCAGCAGCCGCGGTGCACGCATCCCTGTCACACTCCCAATAGGATCTTTTCCAATGGCTTTTCCAAACGCAAGGCGCCTGCTCAGAGCGGGACCCTCCCTGAGCACCTTAAAACTTCTGGCCATGCAGGCGTCTGCTACCAGACCCCGGCTCCGCCCCGCCAGCACCGCCTTCCTCCGCCTCTTTGTTCACGATGGCGAGATCAGCGTCCGCTTTCCCTGTTTCAATCGTCGCTATACCGTCTTTATCCGAGTCAGCGATATGGAAAGTGACTTGTTCACGATCCGAGAACTTACCGCAGGTGGCGTGTACCCCCTGCCTCTCGACTTCTCCCCCGACCTCATCGTCGACGGCGGCGCAAACATCGGGCTCTTCACCTTGCTGGCATCGGCGGCTTTTCCCCACGCCACCGTCGTGTCCTGCGAGCCCGTTCCCCGCAGCCTCGCCCAGATTGACAAGCACCTCCGCGGCAACAACGTCCCGGCCGAAGTCCTTCCCGTTTGCCTCGGCGGGAAGCGCGGAGCCATCCCTTTCTATATTCGCGAAGCCATCGCCAGCAGCTTCGATCCGCACAAGCCTTTTGCCGGTCAGATGAATGTAGATGTCGTCACCCTCAGCGATGTGCTTCGCGGCCGCGATGCCCGGCGTATTCTGATCAAACTGGACATCGAGGGTATGGAACTCGAAGTGCTTGAGCGCTTTGTCCCGGAAGAGACTCGCCCGGTCTGCGTCCTCGGAGAACTGCATGAAAGGAAGCGGACCGGAAAAAGACTCGAGAGCATTTTCAACGGAGGCGGCTGGAAACTCGTCTTCCTCGACGAAAGCGAAACCGATTCCATCTTCCAGGCCTGGTCGCCTGCCGCTCTGCCCCTTTTGAACGGCTCTCCTTCGTCTTCCCGGGGAAAAGCCTGATCTTGGCCCCCCCTTACCCCTCCCTGTCTTCGCCCTTCGGTTTGCTGCCACCGAAGAGAAAGGACTGCGCATGAGACTCCGCGGCGTGCTCAAAATGCTCGCAGCCTTCCTTATGTCGCAGGGCGTTGCCGTCGTTACCCAGCTCCTCGTTCCGCCCCTCTTCATCCACCGCTATGCCAATGGCGTCGAAATGTACGGAGAATGGGTTGCCCTCACCGCCGCTGTGACCTATCTCAACACCCTCAATTACGGCATTCAGAACTATGCCAACAACCAGATGACCCTCCACTACAACCGCGGCGAAGTCGCTGAGGCCAAAATCGTCCAGTCCAGTGCGCTGCGCCTCATCCTGATCATGGTGCTGGTCGCCTCTGCTGCCGGCGCCGCCATATTCTTCATGCCCATCGCCCGCTGGATGGGCCTCCGCTACGTCAGCTCTCGTGCTGCCTCGCTCACCCTCGACTTCATGCTCCTGCAGCTCGTCGTCAACTGGTTCTTTGCCTTCCTCTCCAACAGCTATATGGCCGTTGGCGAGCTGCACCGCGGCGCTGTCTGGCAAAACGTCCAGCGGCTGGCCGCCACCCTCGCCATGGCCGGTTTCCTCTGGGACCGCGCTTCCTTTCCTGTCCTCGCCTTGTCGCAGTTAGCCGTCATGGTTCTCTGCACCATCGTCGTCCTGGTGGAAATCCGTTTCCGCGCCCCGGTCCTGGTGCCTTCCCTTCGCTTTGGAACCCTGCGCGATATGTGGGCCGTCCTCAAGCCCAGCGCGTATTACATGCTCTACGCTTTCTCCTCCTTCTTCGCCTGGCAGGGACCGGTCCTTCTTATCCAGAAGATCCTCGGACCTGCTGCCGTGGCCGTCTTCGCTCTCAGTCGCATCGTCTTTAACATGTCCCGCCAGATCCTCAGCATTCTCACCTACTCCATCGGGCAGGAGACGATCACCCTCATCGCCCGCCGCAGCTGGGCTCAGCTTCACCGAATGTATGACCTTTCCGAGCGTGTCGTCCTCTTTTTCGACCCCGTCCTCACCGTCGGCGCGCTGCTCATGTGCCCCTTCGTTTTTACCGTCTGGCTGCACAAACGCGCCCTCTACGATCCCGGCATCTGCATGCTCATGGCCCTCGTCTCCGCTGTCATCGGGCTCAAGGAACACAAGTATGCCTTCCAGTATCTGAGCAACGAGCATCAGGGAGTCGCCCGCTTAGCCCTCGGGGCCTACGGCGGCATGATCGTCATCGCCGCCCTCACCATGAAAGCCTGGGGCATCGGCGCCTTCATGCTTTGCTGGCTCGTCGCCGAACTTCTCATCGCGGCTTACGTCGTCGTTCAGAACCGCAGGCTGTTTCCCTCCGATTTCCGGCCCTCCCTCGCTCCGCTCCCGCGTCTCGCCGTGATTCTGGTGCTTGCCTTCACCGCCGCCGCCTGGCCGGCATGGCACAGCGTCCACTGGCCCCTGCGCTCGGTCGTTGTCGTGGCTGCCGTCGCCACTCTGGCCCTCTCCGTCCTTTGCTACTTTGCTTTCGGACTGCGCGAAGTTCGAGGCGTATTTCAAAACCGTCTCCGCCGCCGCTTCGCCGCGGCCCCCTGAAAGACTTGCCGCGGCCTGGCGATATACTGATCCCACCCCCATGCCAAAGGACGCCAGCCTCCTTCCCTCGACGCCCTCGTTCTCGCGTCACCTGCCCGTCCTCGACGGGGTTCGCGGTCTCGCGATCCTGCTCGTTCTGATGGAACATCTCCTCGCATCGAACGATGTGCGCGGCTCGATCTTTTTGAATACTGCGATTACCGTACGCTCTGCAGGATGGATGGGCGTCGACCTCTTCTTCGTCCTCTCAGGTTTCCTGATCACCGGAATTCTTTACGATTCCGTGGGTGGCGAATCCTATTTCCGCACCTTCTACGCGCGCCGGTTTCTCCGCATCTTCCCCCTCTACTATGGAGTGCTGTTTCTCCTCTTCGCGCTCACGCCGCTGCTTGGATTGCAGTGGCGCCGCTTTCAGTTCGTTCACCTTCTTTACCTCCAGAACCTTCCTCCCTGGAGTTCCACCATCCCTGCCAGCATTTACGGTTATGTCTGCCACTTCTGGTCGCTGGCGGTCGAGGAACAGTTCTATCTTGTCTGGCCCCTGATCATCTTCCTCATCAGGGATCGCCGTCGACTCGTCGTCGTGGCCCTGACGCTTGCCAGTCTCTCCCCCATCATTCGCACCTGGGGCGTGCTCTACGGCGCCAGCTGGCCGTTCCTTTATGAATGCACCTTATGCCGCATGGATAGTCTCCTCCTCGGTGCCGCTCTGGCGCTCGTCATGCGGGGGCCCCTGTTCTCCCGAATCCTTCGCGTCGCGCCCGCAGCCTGCATCCTCTTCCTCGGCGCGACGCTGGCCACCAATCTCTGGCTTCATCCCTGGAACATGGACGCACAGCGAAGCGCCTTCATCGATTCGATCGGCTTCTCGTTGCTGGCGGTCGGTTTTGCCTCGCTCATCGCCTGGTCGCTTCAGCCAGCTTCCTGGCTCGCTCCATTCTTTCGCTGGTCAGCGATGCGCTGGATGGGCAAGTACAGCTACGGCATCTATGTCCTGCACCTCATCGTGTATGACATGATCGGCCTTGGGCCTCGTCACTGGCTCGATGCGCACTTTCACCACAAGGCCATCGGTGTGGCACTGGGCGGAGTCCCGGCGCTAGTCATCAGCCTCGCCCTTGCATGGCTCAGCTATAACTTCTACGAGTCCCGATTCCTCAGGCTGAAGCGGCATTTCGAATACAATCGGCGTGATACGGTTCCAGCGCGTCGGGAAATCGCAGCCTGAAATAGCCCCTCAGAGCGCTTCCTGGCAGGACGGCTTTTCGCTTTGTTGAACACTGCTATTCATGCCGCGCCCGGCGCGCAACCACGCCGCTCTCCGCGCGCCCCGTTGGTTCATTTGATCAGGCAATAACACGGATCGGCGCTATTCTCGGCTGATTGATCCTTGGCCTGGGGAGATCATCCCCGACTGCATGTCCCATCCTTCGCTTCAACGCCCGCTACATTCGTGCGTGGATTGGCGCCAGGATGCACCGGCCTCTGTGAATTGACGGCTCGTTGCACATCGACCTGAGAGGCCTTGCGCGCAGCCATCGCACAGTCGTCTCATTCTCAGGGAGTTTCCGGTAAATGTGGATCGGATGATCCAGCGGCGCAATCGCTTGTAAAGTCATAGAGATAGAGGCCTAAGCCTCGCCTCGATGCCAGGCTCCGCTTTGGTTACCAAAGTCTACCCTACTTCCGTTATCTTGCTCCATTACTCCCAATTCCTCTAGAACTGAATCCAACCAACAACGCAGATCTGGGGAACGGGGCTGCTGGGTGGCGGGTGACTGTCGCCCCAGCCCCTATTTTTTGTTTCCTGAAAGGTTCGACCTCAGCTGCTTCGTCGGTACCACTCCACCGTGCGCCGCAGTCCTTCGCGGAAGTTAACCGCTGGCTCGTAATCCAGCAGCTTCCTCGCTCGGCCAATGTCCGCCAGTGAATGCCGGATATCTCCGGCCCGCGCGGCTGCATATGCAGCTTTGCCCTCGTAGCCGGTCAATTCGCGCAGGATGTCGAACGTTTGGTTCAGCGTGATCCGCGATCCGGTCGCGGTGTTCATCACCTGCCCTGATACTTTCTCCGCGGGAGCCGCTGCCGCCAGCAGATTGGCTCGCACCACGTTGTCGATGTAAGTGAAATCCCGGCTCTGCTCCCCGTCCCCATAGATCGTTGGTTGCTGCCCGGCCAGCATGCGTTGGCAGAAGACCGCCAGCACTCCCGAATAGGGCGAACTCGGATCCTGATACGGCCCGAAGACGTTGAAGTATCGCAGCACGACTGTTTCCATGCCGTAGACCCGCGCAAAGGAACGCATGTAATACTCGCCCGCCAGCTTCGCCACCGCGTACGGTGAGATGGGGTCCGGAATCATCTCCTCATGCTTGGGCAGCGTCGGTGTCTCGCCGTACGCCGATGACGAGCCGGCGTAGATCACTCTGCGCACGCCCGCTGCGCGTGCCGCCACCAGCAGATTCAGTGTTGCGACCACGCAGTTCGCGTTGGTCGAAACCGGATCGGCGACCGATCGCGGAACCGACGCCAGCGCCGCCTGGTGAAAGACAACCTCCACACCCGCGCAGGCTCGTGCGCACGCGCCCGCGTCTGTCAGGTCGCCCTCCAGGAACTCCATGCCCTCGAGACCCCTCAGATTTTCTCGCTTGCCGGTCACGAAGTTGTCGATCCCGCGTACGGAATCGCCGCGAGCCAGCAGCGCTGCTGCAATGGATCGCCCAATAAATCCGGCCGCGCCGGTCACCAGATACTTGCCCAAGTCCTGACCTCCCGAGGGACTCTCGATGATAAAGGCAGCATGCACCGTTCACCAACTGCACGTGCGTGCCACCGCATGCCTCATTCGCCGCATCCCCGCAACTTTCCATGCCGGCTCGTCAACGTGGCACACAGCGTGTCATGCAGAGAGCGCATCGTAATCATGGGACCCATACGCAAGCCGGCGTTTCCGTTTGCCTGGCGATCAGGGCCAGATACGAGCAGATTTTGGCGGCTTTACGCGACCATGAAATCCCTGGGCGGACCCGTCTCATCCATGCCTGACGTTATCGAGTTGCGGTAGTATAGCGAGGGGATCGCCGCAGAAACACATTTTTTCTACGGGAGAAATTACAGAAATGAAAAGACTTTTGGTTCTACTTGGCTTAGCCGCCTTCACCCTTCCCGCACTGGCCCAGGTGCCTCAGAAGCTCCTCGACCGCATGGAAGCGGCCCGCGACACGCTGAACGCAATCATGGCCACCCCGGATCGCCAAATTCCGCAGTCCATCCTCGCTGACGCCACCTGTGTCGGTGTCGTTCCCGGCCTCGTCAAAGGTGCGTTTATCTTTGGCGCCGAATACGGCCAGGGGGTTGTGACCTGCCGCACCCCACGCGGCTGGAGCGCTCCCGTCTTTATCCGCATGGCCGGTGGCTCCTGGGGCTTCCAGATCGGCGGGCAGGGAACCGATCTCGTTCTCGTGGCCGTCAATCAAAAGGGCTTTCAGGATCTGATCCAGAGCAAGTTCAAGATCGGCGCGGATGCGTCGGCCGCCGCTGGCCCGGTCGGCCGCGATGCGGACGCCTCCACCAACTGGAAAATGCAGTCTGAGCTTCTGACCTGGTCGCGCAGCAAGGGCCTCTTTGCCGGCGTGGACCTCAGCGGCGTCTCTGTCACGCAGAACGCCTCCGATACTCAGCTGCTCTACGGTACACCCCACACTTTCAGGGCAATCCTCGACGGTGATGTTCCGGTTCCGCCCGACGCCCGGCCCTTTGTGCGCACCGTAGCCAAGTATTTCCATACTTCGGTGGAAGCCACCGGTCAGTAGTTCTCCCTCTCATCGGGAACACCGCGGCGGCCGATGGTCGTCGCGGTTTCTCGCTCCTGGTTCAGTCCGTTCATCCCCTGCCGGCCCTCCTCGTTCCGCCCGACCGCCATCGCCGGATCGGGCCATGCCCGCGCAATCTCGGACCCAGCGACTCCACGTCGACTTCCCGCTTCACTCTTCCGTCACTCGTGCGACCGCCGGCAGCTCCCCATTTACACTGGCTCTTCGCGCCCTGATGCGAGAGTTTCTGGAATACGCATTCGTCCGCACGCTCCTTGCCTGCTTCAGCGTGCTGGCCCGCCCGCTCGCCCGCGCTCTTGGCGCTGGTTTCGGAGTGATCGCCTGGTTTTCGGTTCCGAATTTGCGCCGTACCGGTCTCCGCAATCTCGAATTGGCATTCCCCGCCATGCCGCGCGCGGAGCGCGGGCGGCTTCTCCGTCACATGTACCGCTACCTCGGCTGGCAGTTGGCCGAGTTTTGCCGGATGTCCCGCTACACCCGCGAGAACACCCGCGGCATCATCCGCTACGACGGCCTCCAGCATTACCTTGCCGCCCGCGACCGCGGGCGCGGCGTCCTCATCGTCACCGGCCATCTCGGCGCCTGGGAGCTCTCCAGCTTCTGGCACTCCCTCATGGGCTATCCCATGACCATGGTCATCCGGCGCCTCGACAACCCCCGCGTCGACGCCCTCGTCAATGGCATCCGCTGCCTTCATGGCAACCGCGTCGTTCACAAGGACGACTTCGCGCGCGGTCTCCTTGCTGCCATGCGCAAGGGCGACACTGTCGGCATTCTGATGGACACGAATATGACCCCGCCCCAGGGCGTCTTTGTCCCATTTTTCGGTGTCCCTGCCTGCACCGCATCCGGCCTCGCGCGGGTTGCACTCCGCACCGGCGCTGCCGTCCTGCCTGGATTTCTCGTCTGGGAGGCCGCTGAAAACCAATATGTCCTGCGCTTCGGTCCCGAGATCGCCCTGGTTTCCACCGGCGACGACGAACACGATACCCTCGACAACACCGCCCGCTTTACAGCCGTCATCGAGGATGCCATCCGGCGCTGTCCCGACCAGTGGCTCTGGGTCCATCGCCGCTGGAAGACCCGTCCTCCCGGCGAACCTTCGGTTTATTGAACGGACCGGCCTAATCCGCCGCCGGATGTTTCGTCGTTGCCGAAGATGCCGGCTCCGTCCCCTCAGCCCCTGGCCAGCCCGGCAACGCCTGGCTCCCGTAGATCAGCCGCACGCCGGTTGTGAAAGTGAAATAGCTCCAAACCCATTGCGACAGAACCGCAAGCCGATTGCGAAATCCGATCAGAAAATAGATGTGCACGAGCAGCCACGTTAACCAGGCTGGAAATCCGCTCAGCTTGCCCCGGAACGGCCACTTCACGTCGGCCACAGCGGCCATGCGCCCGATTGTCGCCATGTCGCCCTTGTCGAAATAGCGAAACGGCGGCCGCGGCTGGCGATTCAGATCCGCCTCGATCATCTTCGCCACATGGTCGCCCATCTGCATTGCGGGCTGCGCCACGCCAGGCACCTGGTGACCGTCCTGCTCGAAGTGCGCCAGGTCCCCGCACACGAAAATTTCCGGATGCCCCTCCGGATTCAGCGTCGCGTTCACCATCACGCAGCCGCGCTTATCCGTCGCCACCCCCAGCAACTTCCCCAGCGGAGAAGCCTGCACCCCCGCTGCCCACAGCGTCACCGCTGCCTCGATCTTCTTTCCTCCTGCTATCACATATCCCGGCTGCACATCGGTCACACGCGCGCCGTCGTGGATCTCCACCCCCAGCGCAGCCAGCTGCTCCTCTGCCTTCCGCGACAGATCTTCCGGATAGGTCGGCAGCACCCGGTTGCCGCCTTCAACCACGATGACGCGCGCTTTCGCCGGGTCGATATGACGGAAGTCATGCCGCAGATACCGCCTCGCGATGTCACTGATGGCCCCCGCCAGCTCCACTCCCGTGGGACCTCCTCCCACCACCACGAAATTCAGCGGCGGATGCCATCCCGTCTCGAGCATGGTCCGCTCCGCCAGCTCAAACGCCAGCAGAACCCGCCTCCGAATCTCGATGGCATCCTCGATGGTCTTCAGCCCCGGCGCCAGCGGCTCCCATCGATCGTTCCCGAAATACGAGTGCGTCGCCCCCGTCGCCAGCATCAGGTAGTCGTATTCCATCTCCGCGCCGCTGCCGAACCGCACGCGCCGCCGCTCCAGATCGAACTCCACCGCCTCGTCCATCAGGACTTCTGTGTTGCTGTTTCCGCTCAGAATCCCCCGGATTGGCGATGCGATGTCAGCCGGCGACAGCACTGCCAGTCCCACCTGATAGAGCAGCGGCTGAAACGTGAAATGATTCCGACGGTCCACCACCGTCAACTCCACGGGAAGTTTTCCCAGCGCCTTCGCCGCGTGCGTTCCCGCGAATCCCCCGCCGATCACCATCACCCGCGGGCGCCGCTGCGGGGGCCTGTGGCTCATATCTGTCGCCATATTTTCCTGCTCTCTATACAAAAAGATGCGCGTGCCGCCGAAAAGATGACATTCAGACCTCCGCCAGCCTGCAAATCTCTGCTCCCGGCACTCGCGCGGCTAAAGATCCGCCTATGGACGCCCGCGCATCGTGGAAGGCCCGTCCATGAGTGCTGCAAAAGCGGTACATCCCCCGAATCGGCGTCTGCCTGCAGCCCGGGCTGCTCGATGCGCGAGCGGCTCCCGGCAATCCCGCTCTTTGCGTCTCGCACCGGGGTTGGAAAACGACCCGATTCCAGGCTTCAGGGTCATCGGATTCGGTTACCGACAGCGACTCCTCAGTAATTAATTCCATTGCCCATGCAGCAACCAACGTTACAATACGCGCACCCATGTGGACCAAACCCGCTCTTGCGCTCACCCCGAAGATGAGGGATTTGCTCGTCTTTCATAATGTCGCGCGGGCGCTCACCTCTGAGCTCGATCTCGACTCCACTCTTCACGCGATCATGCTTCAGATGGAGCAGTATTTTCAGCCCGAGCAGTGGTCGCTGCTCATCGTGGATGAGGCGCGCCAGGATCTCTTCTATGCGGTCGTTGTCGGACACACCGAAGCCGATCTTCGCAACGTCCGTGTTCCCCTTGGCCACGGCCTGGCAGGCTGGGTCGCCAAACGCGGTGAAACCGTCATCATCCCCGAGGCCGCGGACCATCCGCACCTCATGCAGACTGGGCCGGGTCCGCGCTTTCGCATTCGCTCCGCCGTCTGCATGCCCCTCCGCTCCCATCAGCGCACCCTCGGCGTCATCCAGCTCTTCAACTGCCACCTCGAATCCTTCAGCGACGATGTCGTCTCTTTCCTGCACCTGCTCTGCGACTACGCCGCCATCGCCATCGAAAATGCCGGCGCCGTCGAACGCATTCAGCAGCTCACCATCACCGACGACTGTACCGGCCTCTTCAACCAGCGCCAGCTCTACGTCCTTCTCGGAAAGGAGAGCGAGAATGCCCGCCTCACCGGCGCTCCGTTCGGCCTCATTTTCATCGACCTGGATCACTTCAAGACCGTCAACGACGCGCACGGCCATCTGATCGGCAGCCGTCTGCTCGCCGAGTTTGGCCACGCCCTGCGTTCCCTGGTACAGTCCGTCGATTCCGTCTTCCGCTATGGCGGAGACGAGTTTGTCGTCCTGCTGCACAACACGGATAAGGACGAGGCCGGCCGCGTCGCCCGCCACATTCATGAAACGCTGCGCAACCGATCGTTCCGGGTGACTGAAAATCTGGAGCTGAGCATCCGCGCCAGCTACGGCGTCGCAACCTGGCCCGACGACGCCGAGGACATCCACGAGCTGATCCTGCGCGCCGATACCGCCATGTACCGCGTCAAGGCATCCACGCGCGACGACGTGGCCGTCGCCGGCGAAAGCCTCCATCCCGGCTGATGCCGCCGCGCCTCACCCGAAGCGTGCGCGCCCTACCGTTCGGCGGAAGTCCTCGCCGTGCATCTCCACCGTCACGCACATCTCCGCCAGCCGCGAACGCATGCGCTCGCCGATCCGGTCGCCCAGCGTTTCCTCGCGTGCTGCCCGCGACGCGCCATTGCTCGTGCCCGCGCTGCCGCCCGCAGGCAGATCGGCGTAGTTCGTCGTGATGATCGTCGTCCGCTTGTCGTTGTAGCGGCTGTTCAGCACCAGCGCCACGGTATCCCACACCCAGTCCGTCGGCTTAGCCGCGCCCAGCTCGTCCAGCACCAGCACCTCGGCCTCGAAGACCGGCCTCAGAATCTCCATCTCCGTCGTCGATACCTGCGGATTGTACGAATGCTGAATCTCCTTCAGCAGCTCCCGGTAATCGCAGAAAAGCCCGTGCACGCTCTTTTCGGCGACCAGCGCCTGCAGCACACCCACGGCCAGGTGAGTCTTCCCGACGCCGATGGATCCCGTCAGCAGCAATCCCCGTCCTCCGGTGGTCACCGGATATCCATCCACGAATTGCCGTGCCCTCAGATGCGCAGCCCCCAGGGATCGGTCCGCCCCGGGAAAGTTCGCCTCGTAATTCTCCAGCGAACAGTGCTCGTATCGCGACGGAATCCCCGCCCGCCGCAGGAGTCTCGTTACGCGCAGCGCCGTCTGGCACTCGCACGTTTCCATCGCTCGTCCGCCCTCGGGCCGCGCGACGACCCGCACCCCCAAACCTCCGCACCTGGAACATGTCTCGTTCATTTTGAAGGTTCAGTATCTCAGGCTCGGCAAGGTGGAAATCCGAACCCCATTGTGGACTCCGCGTCACTGCGCCCCCGCATTTGCGGGAACCGCCAGCGGGCTCTGTGCGTAAGCCGCTATAATTCCGCTTTCCCAGGATGTTTGATCCCACTTTGAAGTCTCAGGAGCCATGGATGCCCAGACCATTTCGTTTGCTTGCGGCAGGAATTACGGCCGCTGTCGCATTGTCGCCGCTGTTGGCCCGCGCCGCTGACGATCAGAAACCCGCCGAAAAGTCCGCCGAAACCACCCCCGCTCAATCCGTCACCAGCCAGGGAACCGTGAATGTCGGCGGTCAGGCGATCCAGTACGATGCCGTTGCCGGCATCATCACCGTGGGCGCCACGGATCCTCAGGATTCCCAGCTCGGCCCCGACGGCAAACCGCTGCCCAACACCGACCTCGCCGCCGAGTTCGCCGCTGCCAAGACTCCCGACGAAGCGCCGCCCCTTGCGCACATGTTCTACGTCGCGTACTTCAAACACGGTGCCGATCTGGAACACCGGCCCATCACGTTTCTCTACAACGGCGGTCCCGGCAGCTCCACCGTCTGGCTGCACATGGGCTCGTTCGGCCCCAAACGCGTCGAAACCGGAGAGGACGATACCCACCTCGCAGCCGCGCCCTATCGCCTCACTGACAACAGCGAGTCGCTGCTCGACGTCTCCGACCTCGTCTTCATCGACATGCCCGGCACGGGCTTCGGTCGCCTGACGGGCAAGAACGCCGGCAAGGCCTTCTGGGGCATCAATGAGGACGGGCATGCCTTCGGACGCTTCATCCAGCGTTTCCTCACTCAGTACAACCGCTGGAATTCGCCCAAGTACATCTTCGGCGAAAGCTACGGCACCACTCGCTCCGCCGTCCTCTCCAATCTGCTCGAGAACAACTACAGCATCGACCTCAACGGCGTGATCCTGCTCTCGCAGATTTTTGACTTCACCACCGACATCGACGGGCCGGAGATGAACCCCGGCGTCGACCTCCCGTACGAGCTGGCGCTGCCAACCTACGCGGCGACGGCCATGTACCACAAGAAGATCGCCGAACAGCCGCTGGGACCGTTCCTGCAGCAAGTTGAAGACTTCGCCATGGGCCCCTATGCGCAGGCGCTGC
>Ga0335075_10003466_pt1 | contig 25019 bp, 23 predicted proteins | sample Lox_Sample_24_FD_206723 | JGI IMG/M metagenome (GOLD analysis project Ga0335075, IMG submission 206723) | Soil microbial communities from Loxahatchee National Wildlife Refuge, Florida, United States - Lox_Sample_2.4 | ecosystem: Environmental > Terrestrial > Soil > Wetlands | place: USA...
GGGGCGTGGCGCTGAGCCTCGCTCGCGTGCTCCCGCTCGGCGCGCGCTCCGTCCATAGCGTCTCGAGGGCCGACAGGTCGATCGCGTACGCGATGTCGAACAGGCGGTAGGCGACGATGCTCCCCGCAGCGACCCTCAGCTCCCGCTCGGCCTCTCTGGGATGCATGCGGCGGAGCTCCCTCACCTCACTCGGAAATTCCCGAACTGCCAGGGCGAGCTCGCATCCACGTCCTCCGGGAAGAGCACGCCGCGCCCGGAGAGCGGCGTCCAATCGCTGTAGGCACCCGCCATCTCGCCGAGATAGGGGAGTGCGACCTCGAGCACGCGCGCGTGGTCGATATGATCGGCCTCGACGATGCCGGCGCGCGGGTTCTCGATTGCCCACACCAATCCGCCGAGCACCGCCGCCGTCACCTGCAGGCTCGTCGCATTGTTGTACGGCACCTTCCGCCGCGCCTCCTCGATCGTGAGCCGCGAGCCGTACCAATAGGCATTGCGCGCATGCCCCATCAGCAGCACGCCGAGCTCGTCCATCCCGCGGGCGATCTCGTCCATCATCAGCCGCTGCCTCTCCTGAAGCTGCCACTCCTTCCCGGCCATCTCGTGCAAAGAGAGCACCGCGTCGTCGCAGGGGTGGTAGGCATAGTGCACGGTCGGCCGGTAGCGCACGGCGCCCGTCTCGTCGCGCCGCGTGTAGTAGTCGGCGATCGAGATCGATTCGTTGTGGGTGACAAGAAAGCCGTGGAACGGCCCCTCGAGCGGCGTCCAGCTCCGCACGCGCGTCCCCGCGCCCGGCCGCAAGAGATAGATCGCCGCACCGGTGCCGAACGCGTGGCGCCGCCCGTCCTCCGGCAGCGCAAGCTCGTGCGTGCCCCAGCCAAGCTCGGCCGGCTGGCGGCCCTCGCCCGCGAAGCCGTCGATCGACCAGGTATTCACGAACTCGCCCGGCTCCTTGGCGAGGTCGGCCGATTGCGTGTCGCGCTCGGCGATATGGATCACCTTCACGCCGAGCCGCTCGGCGAGCGTTGCCCATTCGTCCCGCCCGACCGGCGCCTCCGCTTCGAGGCCGGTGTCGCGGGCGATATTCAAGAGCGCCACCTTGACGAAGTGCGAGACGAGGCCGGGATTGGCGCCGTGTGTGAGCAGCGCCGTCGGCGCGTCCGCGGACCCCGCGCCGAGCGCCAGCGCGCTCTCGCGGAGCGCATAGTTCGAGCGCTCCGACGGCGTGAGCGAAGGATCCGTGTAGCCGCCCGCCCACGGCTCGATGCAGGTGTCGAGATAAAGCGCGCCCAGCTCGCGGCAGAGCCCGATCAGCGCGACCGACGAGACGTCGACCGAAAGGTTGAGCAGGAAATCGCCCGGTCCCAGGATCGGGATCAGCAGCTCGCGAAAATTCCCGCGCGTCAGCGGCGCGATCGTGATCGCCACGCCGAACTCCTTTGCCACCGCGTGGCCGCGCTCATCGGCGGTGAGGATACGGATGCGCTCGCGCGGCATGTCGATATGCTCGACGATCAGCGGCAGCACGCCCTGGCCGATGCTGCCGCAGCCGAGCATGACGAGCCGGCCGGCAAAGGGGATTTTTTTCACTCGATGTACTCCTTCCGGTCAGGCGGCGAGGGACGCGGGCCACGCGCTCGCCCCGAGCGGGGCATCCCGCACCGCGACGAGCCGCGCGCGATCGAAGCCGTTGAAGCCCGTGCGCAGGCACGCACCATAGGCGCCGAGCTGGCCGATTTCGACCCAGTCCCCCTCCGCCGCGTCGGCCGGCAGAAGGAACGGGCCGCGCATCGCATCCGCGCTGTCGCAGGTCGGCCCGAAGAACGAAAACCCGATCTCCCGCTCCGCAGGCGCCGGCCCGCCGGGACGAATGAGCCGCACCGGATAGCGGAAGCCGAGCGCACCTGCATCCGCCAGGCTGCCGAACACGCCGTCGTTGATATGGAGCGCCGCGCCGCGCCGGTGCTGGATCTGCACGACGACCGAGCCGGCCGCCGCCGCGAGCGCCCGCCCCGGCTCCGCCCAAAGCTCCGCGTCCGGCAGCCCGAGACACTCGAATCCCGCCTCGATCTCGGCGAGATAGGCGCCGAGCGGCACCGGCTCCATCCCCGGGTACGCCACCGGAAATCCCCCGCCGACATCGACGATCTCGATCGCCGCGCCCGCCCGCCGCACCACCCCGGCCACCTCGGCGAGTGCTGCCCGCCAGGCGAGCGGGTCGAGGCATTGCGAGCCGACATGAAAGGAAATCCCAAGCCGCGCCGCATGCGGCCGCGCCGCGCGGAGCAGCCTCGCGGCCGCCTCCTCATCGGCGCCGAACTTGCCCGAAAGATCGAGGACCGCGCCCCCCTTCGGCAGCGCCAGCCGCACGATCAACCCGAGCGCGCCGTCCACGCCCGTCGCCCCCACCTCGCCCAGGATCTTCGCCAGCTCCTCGAAGCTGTCGAGCGCGAAGTCCCTGACCGCGTGCCGCGCCCACGCCTCGCGGATCGCGCCCCGGGCCTTGACCGGATGCATGAAATGGATCGCCGCCTCGGGAAACATCTGACGCACCAGCGCGATCTCGCCGATGGATGCACAATCGAAATGATCTATTCCCCCCGCGCGGAGCGCGCGCAGCATCGCCGGCTCCGGGTTGCATTTGACGGCGTAGAGCACCTTGCCCGCGAACGCGGCGACGAACCCGCGCGCCGCTTCGCTCGCCGCCGCCGGGCGCAGGCAATGCACCGGCTCCTCCGGCCGCTCGCGCGCGATCAGCGCATCGACCGTGGGCAGAGGCTCGCTCGCGGCCGGAAAGCGACGTGCAAGCGGGGTGACGGCGGAACGGACACGGGTGAGGTTCATCGCGGCAATCCTCGCAGGCCTCCGCCGGTGCGCTCAGGGCGCGCCGGACGAGTGGGACGGAACAGAGGGAGAAAGAGCGGCGGCCCGGGCGCGCACGCGCCCCGGCTTCCGACTCAGACGAAGCTGCGAGAACTTCGCATCGCAGCGGACCGATCAGCCAACATAGGCGGCTCCCTAACGACCCCGGCCCACGTTGGCCGGCTCGACCGAAAAGGACGCGTTACGTCGTTGCTGTGCCCCGGACTTCTGCCTTGGGGCTCGCGGCACGTGCGATGCGTCAACCCTCTCGCCCAAATGAGCGAGGCGGGGGCGGGCTTATACGCACCCCGGCCGGAAATAGATATGCAAATTCGTCCGGGTTGCCAGACCCGAGATGCGGGCGCGATTTATCCGCCGCTCGCCGCCGCGCCGACCAGCGCAAGATACTCCCAGGCCATCGTGGCAGCCGCGAGCGCCGTGATCTCGGCCGTGTCGTAGGCGGGCGCGACCTCCACCACGTCGGCGCCCACGAAGGCGATCCCTCCGAGCCGCCGCAGGATCGCCTGCGCCTGCCACGAGGCGAGGCCGCCGATCTCGGGCGTCCCGGTCCCCGGCGCGAAGGCGGGATCAAGCGCATCGATATCGAAGCTCAAATATGCAGCCGCACCGCCGATCACCGCGCGGATCCGCCCCGCCACGCCCTCGGGCCCCGCCTCGTGCACATCGGCCGCGCTCAGCACCGTGACCCCGCGCCCGACCGTCCAGTCCATGACCTCCCGCTGCACCGGCGAGCGGATGCCGACCTGCACCATTCGCTCAGGCGCGACCAGCCCCTCCTCGATCGCGTGGTAGAACACCGATCCATGGGCGAAGCGCTGGCCGAAATTCTCGGGCCAGGTGTCCACGTGCGCGTCGAACTGCACCAGCGCCAGCGCCCCGCCGACGCGCCGCGCCAGCGCGCGCAGCAGCGGCAGCGTGATCCCATGCTCGCCGCCGAGCGCCACCAGATGGCGGATTCCTCCCGCCTGCTCCTCGATCGCGGCGAGCGAGCCCGGAATATCGCCGAGTGCCAGTCCAAAATCCCCGATATCGGCAAGCTCGAGCGCGGCCGGCTCGATGCCGAATTGCGGATGGGCACCGTCCACCAGCATCCGGCTCGCGCGGCGGATCGCCGCCGGCCCCTCGCGCGCGCCCGCACGGTTCGTCGTCCCGGCATCGAGCGGAATCCCGGCGACCACGAACGAAGCGTCCCGCCCGTGCCGGGCGAGCCCGAGAAAGCTCGGCGGAACGGCAAATGTCGGCACGCCGGTCATGCGCACGCTCCAGCTGGGCGCGGCACCCTGGCCGCCCCGCCGCGGCGTGGCAAGGCAGCCTCCTTCCTTGCGGGCCCGAGACCGTTCCGCCCATGATGGCCGCTTTCTGAAGGGACATGCCCATGCGTGCGATCCTGTCCGCCTTCGGACCCACCGAGCTCGGCTACGCCGCGCGCATCCTGGCCGCCTGCATCCTCGCCTATGGCGCCTCCCTGCTGCTCGGCTTTCCGGAAGGGTACTGGTCGCTCATCACCGTCGTGATCGTCGTGCAGCCCGACCTGCCGGGCACGGTGAGCGCGAGCCGCAACCGCATCATCGGCACGCTGATCGGCGCGGCGGTCGGCGCCCTCGCGCTCCTCGGGCGCGACCACGGGCTGCCGACCTTGCCGCTCTACGCCGCCGGCCTCGTCCCCCTCGTGCTGCTCACCGCCATCCGCCCCACGCTCCGCCTCTCCTGCATCACGCTCACGATCGTCGTCCTCGCGTCCGGCAGCGGCGCCACCATCATCCTGCCCATGCAGCGCGTCGCCGAGATCATCATCGGCACGCTCGCCGCTCTCCTCGTCTCTCTGGTCCATCTTTCGGCCCGCAGGGCCACCGCGGGCTCCGCCTGAGCGCACCCGCGCAGGGTCCCGCCGCCGGCCGCGCCGTGCCACAGTGGCCCATGGTCCGCGAGAACGAGATCCGCGCGGGCGAGATCGCCATCGATCCGCCGCCCGCCACCGATGCCGGCCTGGTCTTCATCGGCCGCATCGCCACGCCCTGGACGTCGCGCCTCACCGCGCCGCGCCAGGGCCGGCCCGACGGCCCGCTCTGTCGCATCGAGATTTTTCCCACCTGGGTGCCCGCGCTCGACGGGCTCGCGCGCTACCCGCGCGTCGACGTGCTCTACTGGCTGCACCTTTCCCGCCGCGACCTCGTGCGCCAAAGCCCGGCCAATGACGGCACGTCCCGAGGCACCTTCTCGCTGCGCTCTCCCGTGCGGCCCAACCCGATCGGCACGGCGATCGCCCATCTCGTCCGCATCGAAGGCCCGACACTCTTCGTTCGCGGCCTCGACTGCCTCGACGGAACCCCGCTCCTCGATCTCAAGCCCGACCGCACGCTCTTCACGCCGATCGCCCCGCCGCAGCCCGGAGACTTCGAAACCGCCTGAGTGCCGCCTCGTCGCCCCCGCCGCCTTGATCCGGGCGGCGTCGGAGCGGTAGCTTGTTCCGATGTCGGCTCATCTCAGGACGAACTTCGATGCAGGCCATGCGCCGGCCCGGCTCTACGGACATTACGCTGAGCGCACCAACCCTGCCTCTTCCCGCTCCGTCCGCATCACCGGGTATCTCTTCGTCGCAAATCGCTCTGGTCCTGGAGCGCCACACGCTGGTGATCCCGCCGTTCCAGTTGAAGCGAGGCCGTCCGACATTTCTTCACCGCACTGAGCTCCGGATCGACCTTCACACCATCGAGCCCGATCTCTACCGGGTGCACGCCGTCCAGGATTTCTGGAGCGAGGACGACAATCCGGATCTCACCCAGTGCATCGCCGGCATCTTCCTCGCCCGCCGCCGCGAGATCGGAACCTGGGAAGAGCCCGAACGCTGGCCGACGGAATGTCGCTTGCTCGCGGTCCTCGCGATCGTGGACACGCGCGCTTCCCCCTATCGCCTTGCCCCGCCCGCCGCCTGGCATCGCGAATGACCGATCCGGCCGCGATGAAGCCGGGCCCCGACGCCGACCAGCACGCGTTCGACGTCATCCAGCTGACGAACGAGCTTCCCACCGGCAAACTGGGCGGTGTCGGCACGGTGATCGACGGCCTGGCCAGCGGCTTGCGCAAGCTCGGCCTCAGCGTGCTCTGGTTCCTCGTCGACGAAGCCGCCGAACCGGGTAGAACCACGCCCTTTTCTCTCGAAGGTGCGATGGTCGAGGTCGGGACGCTCGCGGACCTGCGGCGATTCTCCGCCCCCGTCCTCCACATCCATTGCTATGAGCCGCATCAGCGATTGCTCGAGCTTTGTCGTGAGCGTCCCTCCCTCTACACGATCCATTCGCTGCTCAATTGGGAGGCCCGCTCCAACGACATCGATCTCACCCCGAGCATACGCTGGCAGGAGGCGCTGATCGGCGCCGCCGCGCGGGTCGTCGTCATCTCGGAGGCCGAGCGCTCGGCCTATTCCGCCCTCGGCTATCTCGATCTCAATCCCAATGTCTCTGTCGTTCCCAACGGGGTGCGCCGCGCCGGCACCTTCCGCTCGCCCCGCGGCACCGCCACGATCGGATTTTGCGGGCGTCTCGTGCCGCGCAAACGCCCCGAATATCCCCAGCTCATCCTCAAGGATCCCCATTTCGGCGCATGCCGGACCTTGATAGCGGGCCGCGGCTTCAGCCAATACGCGCGGGACCTGCTCGCCCGTGAGAGGCTCGACTCCCGCGTCGATTATCTCGGCTGGTGCGCCGGGCCACGGCTCGAAGCCTTCTACGAGCAGATCGACGTCCTTGCCGTTCCTTCGGTCTATGAGCCGTTTGGCCTCGCCGCCCTCGAGGCCGTGGCGCGCGGCATTCCGGTCGTCTGCCCGGGCTCGGGCGGCCTCATCGAGGCGCTCGGCGATCACGCCTATTACTACAAAGATACGAGCTACGAGGGATTCCAATCCGCGATGATACGCTGGATCCGCTCATCCGAAACCGAGCGCGACGCCAGGGCCAAGGCCGCCTTTCGCCATTACAACCAGAACTTCACGGAGGTGCACATGGCGCAATCCTACGTCCGGATCTACGCCGAGATGGCAGGCGGGCCCGCGTCCGGCGGAATCTCATCGATCAGGCAGCGGAACCCGAAATCGTCGAACCCGTCGTTCGGGGTCTGAAAGCCGCGATTGGAGGTCCGGACCTCGATCGCGATGGAGCGCCACGAGCCGCCGCGAACGACGCGTTTGTCCGTCTGATTCCGGTACACTTGCGGATCGACCGTCGGATCGACCGGCGAGCGCGTGCCATAGACCCCCTCCTCGTACCAATCGGCGATCCACTCCCACGCGTTTCCGATCATGTCGCAAAGATTGAAGCCATTTGGCGGAAAGGTCGCGACGGGCGAGCTGCCCTTCCGTTTCTCGTCATAGTTGGCCTGCTCCGCGGTGATCGACGGGCCCCACGGGTAGATCTGGTCGTCGATGCCGCCGCGCGCGGCGTATTCCCATTGCGCTTCGGTCGGCAAGCGCCCGCCCACCCACGAGCAGTATTCGCGCGCCCGCCCCCACGAGACATTGACAATCGGGTGATCGGGCTCGGACCAGTTCGGATTGTCCTTCGGCGGGCGCGGCATTTCCACGCGCCGCGCCGCAGCGAAGCGGCGGAACGCCGCCACGGTCACCGGCGTGCGCCCAAGCCAGAAGCCGCGCCTGATCTCCACGGGATGGTGCGGCTTCTCATCGTCGTACCGTCCGTCCGAGACATTGTCCCCCGGCACGCGCCCCATCCAGAACTTGCCCGGTGGCACCCATACATAGTCGCACCCGGCCTTGCGGTTGATGCGGACCGTTCCGGCGGGCAGGCTCGCCACCGCCGCGTCCCCGCCTTCCTTCGTGGCCAGGTCGCGCTCGATGCGCTGCAGCAATCGATCAACATCGGGATGAAATGTCTCGTGATCGACCTCCATCGCCTGGAGCTCCGGCAATCTCACCAGTTCGCCCGGCAGTGCGGCCGCCGGCGGAATTTGCGCATCCTCGACCAGCAGCGGAATCACCAGCAGATCGCGGCTCAGCGCGGCGGTGACTTCCACCCGCACCCAATCGGCCGGCTGGTCGACCCGGCGCCTTCCGTACTCGTCGGCCGCGGTCAACCAGTTCCGGCCGATGACGACGATGAATACGGAGCAGGAAGCCAGGGTCGCATCGATGATTTCGGCGAAATCCTCGCCCGATTCGATGCCCGCGACGTCCATGAACACCCGGTCGGTCCCGAGCGCGCCGACCAACCGATCGTAGAGCCGTCCCGCGGACCCCGCGGCGTCGGCGCGTCGATAGCTGATGAAAACCCCGCGGATGGCGCGCTTCATGGTACTGAGTCGTACCAAAAAACCTGCGCAAGCAAAACCCCGGGCTTCCCGCACCCGCCGTCTCAAGCATCGCCGGCGGCGCGGCGCCCTCCCTGCATCGGCACATGCACCCTTCTCATGACCGAAGCGGCGCCCCAAGGACGATATATCCACGGCAAGGAGACGTCCCCGGTGCGGGCCGACACCACCGCGAGCAACCCGCCCGAGGACTGCCGAAGGGAACCCTCAATTGGCAAACATTCTTTGCGTCCTCTATGAAGATCCGGCAGGCGGCCGTCCCCTCGCCTCTGCGCGGGACGCCATTCCCGATACCGAGCTCTATCCGGACGGCCAGACCCTGCCCTCGCCTTCGGCGATCGCGTTCCGGCCGGGCGAGCTCCTCGGCGACGTCTCGGGCGCGCTCGGGCTTCGGAGCTTCCTCGCCGCACGCGGCGACACGCTCATCGCCACATCGGACGAAAATGGCCCGAACTCCGTCTTCGAGCGCGCGCTCCCCGAAGCGGACATCGTCATCTCCCAACCATGCTGGCCGGCCCGCCTGACGGCGGAACGAATTGCCAAGGCGGGCAAGCTCAAGCTCGTCATCACCGCCGGCGTCGGCTCCGACCACATCGATCTCGCGGCGGCCGCCGCGCGCGGCCTCACCGTCGCGGAAGTCACGCACTCTGCAAGCGTCAGTTCCGCCGAGCATGCGGTCATGCTGATCCTTTCCTTGGTCCACAACGCCGGTCCTTCCCACGCGCCGCGCGCCGAGCGGGAGCAAACGATCGCCGGTCGGCTCATGCGCGCGTACGACCTCGAAGGAATGCAGGTGGGTAGCGTCGGCACCGGCCGCGCCGGTTTCGCGGTGCTGCGCCGTCTCCGCCCCTTCGACGCGCGCCTGCACTACACCGACCCGCGGCGGCTGCCGCTGGCGGTCGAGAGCGAACTTTGCCTCACCTATCACCCAGACCTTGCTTCGATGCTGCCGGTCTGCGACGTGGTCACCATCCATTGCCCGCTGCACGCCGGCACGGCCGGGCTCTTCGATGCGCCGATGATCGGCCGGATGAAGCGCGGCGCCTATCTCGTCAACACCGCTCGCGCCGCGATCTGCGACCGCGACGCGCTCGCCCATGCGCTCGAGACGGGGCAGCTCGCAGGCTACGCCGCTGACGCGAGCTGCGCGCTTCCGCTGGCGGGCGCGACGCTCTCGGCGCAGGCGCGCTATGCGGCCGGAACCCGGGAAATTCTGGAATCCTGGTTCGCGGCCGTACCGATCCGCGCCGATTATCTCATCCTAGATCGCGGCAGCGTGGCCGGCCTTGGCTCGCGCGCCTATGACTTGCGTCGCTGATCGCCCGAATCAGCTTCCCATGACCGTCGCCCTGACCGTGCCGCGCAGCCAGCGGTGAGCGGAATGGTTGTCGAGCCGTCGGTGCCAGATCATCGAGAGCGTCACGCGCGGCGAAGGAAACGGCAGCGCGCGCATGATCAGCGGGCAGACGGCGATGAGATCGACCGCGACCCGCCGCGGCACCACCGCCAGCGCCGTCGAACCCACCATCACCGATATCAGGGAATGGAGCGGCATCTTCGCAGTGACCAGCCGCGCGAGATCATGGCGCGCCAGAACCTCGTCGACGAAGCGCGTGTCGTCGCCGCTCGACGTCACGGCGATATGCGGCAGAGCTGCGAAGGATTCGAGCGAAAGCTCGGGCTCGCCCGCCGCCGGGTGATCGTCCCACAGGAGCGCCACGTACTCGTCCTCGAGGAGGCCCACGCATTTGAACCGGTCTCCGCCCTCGGTCAAAGTGCTGAGCGCAAGCTCCACCTCCCCGTCGTCGAGCTGATCGAGCACGTCCTTAAGCCCCGCCGGTCGCACGTCGAGAACGACCGCAGGCGCAAGCCTCCCCACCCGGCGCACCAGCGCCGGGACCACCGCACGCGCGGCATGATTGTTCGCGACGATCGTGAAGCCGCGCTCCGCCTCCGCCGCGTCGAACTCGTCGGCCTCCAATGTCACCTGCAGCTCTCTCAGCGCCCCCCGCACCGGCTCGACCATCCGCTCCGCCCGCGGCGTCGGATGCATCCCATCGGGCGTGCGCACGAAAAGCTCGTCCTTGAGCATGTTGCGCAGGCGCGCCAGCGCGTGACTCACCGCCGGCTGGCTCATCCCAAGCCGCCGGCCGGCGCGTGTCAGGTTCTTCTCCTCGACGACCGCGTCGAACACCACCAGGAGATTGAGGTCGAAAGCGTTCCAGTTCATCGGTGCCCATCACTGCCGCGCGAGCCTCGCAAATCCGTTCACCCGGCTTGCCGCCAGGCGCTTTCGAGCAGGATCGCGGCAAGGCCCGTGAACAGAACAACGCCCTCCCACGCCGGGCCGAGGCCAAGCCGCGGCAGCAGCAGCCAAACGACGCCGATCCAGACGACGATGGAGAGTGCGAAGCGTCCGTCATCGACGAAGAGTCCGGACAGCTCTCGAAGAACACCGCCGATCCGCCTCACGGCGAAACACTCCCGCTCGCGCGCTCGCAAAGCGGCACACGCGCGCGGCAAAGCCGCACCGCAATCGACGCGACCGCCAGGAAGCCAACGATCAGGCCCCCGATCGCCCAGTCCCCGCCCGGCCAGCGCGCGCCGATTCCTTCGCCGACCCAGAACGTGCCGAACGCGGACAACAGGCAGCCGACCAGGAGCTTGAGCGCGTTCTCGGGCACGGCCGAGAGCGGACGGCGGATCGCAACCCCGAGGATGATAACCGCGATCACCGCGCCCACCGCTCCCAGGCTCGCCGGCACCAACAATCCGTTCTTTCCGGCGCCAATGGCGACGACGATGAACACCACCTCGGTGCCTTCCAGCATCGTCGCCTGGAAGCTGGTGGCAAAGCCGAGCCAGTCCCCCCAGGGACCGGCGCCGAGGCCCCCCGCACGGCCAAGCGCTTCCGTCTCCCTTGCGAAGACCGCATCCTCCGCGTGCAGGGGGATGATTTTCGCCGCGCGCAGCACCGCCTTGCGCAGCCAGCGAAGCCCGAACAACAAGAGCAGACCGCCCACGCCCGCCTGGATGAGATCGAGCGGGATCAGCGTGAGCGCGCGCCCCAGCACCGCAACGACCGCCAGCAGCACCACCAGCGCCGCCGCACCGCCGCTCAGCGCGCCGCGCCAACCGCGCACGCTCCCCACGGCCAGCACGACCGTCAACGCCTCGACGCCTTCCACCAGCGACGCAAGAAACGCCGCCAGCATGGATGGTCCCGCTTGGGCCCAGCCGCCGACCAGCATCCCCCGTTCCTCAACCCGCCCCGCTCACGGCCGCACGCTCGCCGGCTGGCTCTCCGGCGCCCGGAAGCGCGCAGCGCGGCCTTCGCGGTTCACGAGTTCCGCCTTCATCGCCTTCTGCAGCCTGCCGAAGGCCTGCACCTCGATCTGGCGGACCCGCTCGCGCGAGATACAATAGAGCTGCGAAAGCTCCTCGAGCGTCGCCGGCTTGTCCTGCAGCCTTCGCGCGAACAGGATATTCCGCTCGCGCTCCTTGAGCGTCTTCAACGCGCCGGCAAGCAGGATTTTGCGGCTATCCATCTCCTCGCGCTCGGCCATTGCCGTTTCCTGGCTCTCGGTCTCGTCCACCAGCCAATCCTGCCATTCCTCCTCGCCGTCCGTGCGGGCCGGCGCATTGAGGCTCCGGTCGGGACCGGCGAGCCGCCGGTTCATACGGATCACGTCCTGCTCCGCCACGTCCAGCGCCTCGGCGATCTCGCTCACCTGCTCGGGCGCGAGATCCCCGTCGCCCAACACGTCCATCCGGACCTTAAGCCTGCGCAGGTTGAAGAAAAGCCTTTTCTGCGTCGCCGTGCTGCCGAGCCTCACCATCGAGGACGAGCGCAGGACATATTCCTGAATGGCGGCGCGAATCCACCACATGGCGTAGGTCGCGAGCCTGAACCCGCGCTCCGCATCGAACCGCATCGCCGCCTGCATCATTCCGATATTGCCCTCGCTGATCAGCTCGGCGAGCGGCAGCCCATAGCCGCGATAGCCCCGGGCAATCTTCACCACCAGCCCGAGATGCGCGGTGACCAGCCGATTGACCGCCTTGACATCCGCGCGGTCGCGCCAGCATCGGGCAAGCTCCATCTCCTCTTCAGCGGAAAGCAGGGAATATTTGCGGACCTCGCGGAGATAGCGCGAGAGGTTGCCGTCAAAGGCGCGGGGGGAAGTGGCCGAGGCCATCGTCGGTTCCTTTCCTCTGGCGAGCGGCCTGACCTTTTCCGAATGAAGGAGGACAGAAACGCTGCGGTTCGAACGTGCTTGCAACCAATAATGTCGCAGCTCGGACTCTCCCTCGCCAATGCACCCTGCTCATGGCGTCATACCGAGGACGCATCCTCGGCATTACCGCCCCCACGTCCATGGCACCCGCCCGCGACTTTTCTCCAGACCGCTGGAGCGCAATGGATTCCCCTGTGCTGACCCATCCGGCTCTTGCACATTGGTGCCCCGCGCGATTGGCGCCTGCGGTGATTCCGGCTCCGTCCACCACGCTCCATCGTAACGTTTGTCTGCACAGAGCACGAAAAGCGCGGGGCACGCGATTTCTCGCATGCCCCGTACTTCAGGTAGCCCAATGCGCGGTCAGCCGGGATCGGTTGTCTCTCTCGGGCTTCGCCTCAGCGCTCGCCGCCGGTCCGGTTCATCAGCGCCGCCGAGCTGTCCCGCACCGCCGGTCCAGTCGCCCCGGAATGCGCGACCGGAGAAACCGGCATCAGGTGGATACCGTCCTGATAATCGAGCCACGCATACGGGTGCTGGGCACCATAACCGGACGCGTACGTCGTCCACGCCGGATCGGTGCTCGTGGCCTGCGGCTGACCCGCGGTCTGAGCAACGCTCGCGGCGTCGCTGAGCGCGGGGGCCAGGAGCACCAGCGCTGTGAGCGCCACACCAAGGAAAGTCTTCATCGTAACATCTCCATCTCAGTCGATGGCGGGTTCCTTCTCGGTCCCGTCGCGAACAGAGTTTGGTACGCCCGCCGGGATGCGCACCCTCGCCCGGCGCCATTCGCACATGCAGCAAATGCATGAGATTGTCGCGGCTACGCGGGCATTGCATAACGTAACGGGGCATCACGGGGCACGCCGCGTCCGGATGGCGGCCCCGCACCTCACGGGATTCTCTAGGGCCCGGCCCGGACTCATGGCTGCGCGCTTCCCGCAGAACCCCGTTCATCGGCGCAGTTCCGGCCGCCCGGGCGCGCCTCTCATCGCGAGCACGGCGCCTCGCTGCGTCATCCGTTCCGCTCTCCTCTCTTTGGTATAATGAAGCTCAACCGCCGGATTCTGTTCTGCCGGCACTCAGAAGACGCCGGCACCCGGCGGTTCGTCTCCCAGACCGACTCGCCTCGCCGACGGTGAGCGCCCCGCGCGCGGCGCAACCCTGCCATCGGGCGCCAACTCGGAGCGCGCCCAGCCGGGCTCTGCGCGCCGCGCATAGCGACGCGCCAGCATGGCGCAGACCATGAGCTGGATCTGGCTGAAGAAAATTAACGGCAGCACCATCAGCCCGACCATCGGCGCCGGGAACAGCACGTTGATCATGGGGATGCCGCTGGCGAGGCTCTTCTTCGAGCCGCAGAAGACGATCGCGATTTCGTCCTCCCGTGAAAAGCCCAAGCGCCGGCTCAGAACCGTCGTCGTCGCCAGAACGAGGCTTAGGAGTCCCAGATCGGCTAGAATCACGCCCGCAAGGCTCATGAGGTCGACGCGAAGCCAGATTCCATCGACCACGCCCTCGCTGAACGCGGTATAGACGATCAGCAGGATCGAGCCGCGGTCGACCAGGAAGGTGATCCATTTGTGCCGACCGAGCCACGCCCCGATCCAGAGCCGGGCGACCTGCCCGGCCACGAACGGTGCGAGAAGCTGCAGCAGGATCCCCTCGATGCCGTGCATGGAGATGCCGCCTTGCGCGCCCATCAGCAGCCCGACCAGCATCGGGGTCACGAAAATGCCGATCAGGCTCGAGGCCGAGGCGGCGCACACCGCGCCCGCGATATTGCCGCGCGCAATCGAGGTGAAGGCGATCGAGGACTGCACCGTCGATGGCAGCATGGTGAGGAAAAGAACGCCGGGATAGAGCTCCGGCGAGAGGACGCGCGGAACCAGCACGTGCGCGGCGAGGCCGAGCGCCGGAAACACCCCGAACGTGCTTGCCAGGATCAGCACCTGCAGCCGCCAGTGCGAAAGCCCCGCCCACGCCGCCTGTGGCGAGAGCCGCGCGCCGTAGAGGAAGAAAAGCAAGCCGATAACCACGGTGGTCGCGTGGTCAAATCCCATCGCGACATTGCCGCGGCAGGGGAACGTCGACGCGAGCGCCGCCATCGAGACGATCGCGAGCAAGTAGGGATCGATGGGCAGGCGATCGAGCAGACGGCTTACGGAGATGCGGCGAGCGGACATCCGGCACTCCACTCCTGGTCTCTTGTCCCGGCCCTCTTGTTTGTGCCGCGCCGCGGCAGTTGTGAACGCCTCCGCATCCGCTTATTGTCATCGCGATTCGTGATAAGCAGAGCCGATGCTCGACCCACTCCTCCTCCGCAGCTTCCTTGCGGTCGCGCACGCCGGGAGCTTCAGCCAAGCCGCCCGCGGGCTCCGCCTGGGCCAGCCCGCCGTCAGCCAGCACGTGCGCCGCCTCGAGCAGCATCTTGGGCGGCGGCTCTTCGTGCGCGACACCCATTCCGTCCGCATGACGCAAGAGGGTGAGGTGATGGTCGCCTTCGCGGAGGGCATTCTCGAAGCGAGCGACCGCGTGGAGCGCTATTTTGCGGGCGCTGCACTTCGCGGCCGGCTGCGCTTCGGCACCTCCGAGGATTTCGTGTTCTCCCGCCTGCCCGTCGCGCTCCGTGATTTCACGCGCTTGCACCCGCTCGTGGACCTGGAGCTCACCGTGGGCCTCAGTGGCTGGCTCAACGCAAGGCTCGACGAGGGCGAGATCGACCTCGTGCTGGCCAAGCGCCCGGAAGGTGATGACCGCGGGCGGCTCGTCTGGCGTGATCGTCTGGTCTGGGCCGGCGCACCCGGCACGGAGATCGATCCGCGCCAGCCGGTGCCGCTGATCCTCTATCCCCCGCCCAGCATCACCCGCGCGCGCGTGCTGCGGACCCTGGAGCGCGCCGGACGCCCGTGGCATCTCTCCTGCACCAGCGGCAGTCTCACCGGGCTCCGTGCGGCCGCACTCGCCGGGCTCGGCGTGCTGGCCCTCGCAAGCGGGCTCATCCCGCATGGGCTCGCGGAACTACCTTCCGCCAGCCTGCCATCGCTCGGTGAAGTCGAGTTCGCGCTCCGCGCCGCCGGCCGCACGCTCCGCCCGCCGGCACGCCAGCTCGGCGACGCGATCCTTGCCTATGGCGAACGGCTGCTGCAGGACGAGCCGATAGCATAGAAAACACCGGCGCCACACGCGCCCCGACGCCCCGAATTCGAACGCACCCAGGCACGGAACTTATCCCGCGCCCCCCTCCCGTGATTCAAGCCACCAATCGGCCCGGCCTTTTGCTGAAAACCCGGAACCAGTACGGTTGAACAGCTTGAAACTACCGCCGAAAGGGTGGACGCCGCTCCATCTCGCCGGGGACATCGGCATCAGATGCCCACCGTCCTGCAAGGCCAGCACCGCATAGGGACGCGACACCACCGTGACGCCGGACCGCGTCTCGCTTCCCGCGTTGCCGGTCGTTGCGACATCGGCGATCAACGGGGCTGCCAGCAGAAATGCCGCGATCATTCGCCGTCCCGACCTCCGTCGCGCACGCATGCCGGTTCCGACAGAGATAAATGCCGAGAGGGCCATCATCCGCGAGGCGGGTTCACTCCGCCGGCTGCACCTGGCGCGGCGTCGCTCCGCCGCGGATCCGCGCGCCCAGCTGTCCCAGCCGGTCCATGTAGATATAGACGACCGGCGTCGTGAACAGGGTCAGGACCTGCGAGACGAGAAGCCCGCCCACGATCGAATAGCCGAGCGGATGGCGCAATGCCGCTCCCGTGCCCGTGCTCAGCATCAGCGGCAGACCGCCCAGAAGCGCGCACATCGTCGTCATCAGGATGGGCCGGAACCGGAGCAGGCAGGCTTCATGAATCGATTCCTCCGTCGTCAGTCCGCGCTGCCGCTCGGCCTCCAGCGCGAAGTCCACCAGCATGATCCCGTTCTTCTTCACGATCCCGATCAAGAGAATGATGCCGATCATCCCCATCACGTCGAGGCCGAGGCCGAACACATAGAGGGTGAGCAGCGCGCCAAGCCCGGCCGCCGGCAGCGTCGAGATGATCGTCAACGGATGGATGGTGTTCTCGTAGAGCATCCCGAGAATGATATAGACGGCGATCAGCGCGGCCACGATCAGGATGGGCATGCTGGCGAGCGAGGCCCGGAAGGCCTCCGCGTTGCCCTGGAAGCTGGTGCTGATCCTCGGCGGCAGATCGAGCGCCGCAACCGAGTTCCTGATCGCCGTCACCGCCGGGCCGAGCGAGGCGTTCGGCCTCAGATTGAAGCTGATCGTCACGGAAGGGAACTGGCCCTGGTGGTTGACCGCAAGCGGCCCGACCCTGTGTTGCAGCGTGACAAGCTCGCTCAGCGGAACCATGCCCGCCGTCTGCGAGCGGACATAGATCCGCTGCAGCGCATCCGGCCCGAGCTGGAACCGCGGATTGACCTCCGTGATCACCCAGTACTGATTGAGCCTGGTATAGAGCTGCGCGATCGGTCGCTGCCCGAAGGCGTCGTACAGCACCCCGTCGATGTCGGCGGGCGTGATCCCGAGCCGCGAAGCCACGCTTCGGTTGATCTCGAGATTAAGCTGCGGTCCGGCGGACTGTTGGTCGCTCGTCACGTCGATGAGCTCGGGCAGCTTCGCAAGCTGCTGCTCCACCACCGGCGCCCATTGGTTCAGCTCGTCCAAATCCACGTCCGTCAGCGTGTACTGGTACTGCGTCGCGGTCAGCCGGCCGCCGATATTGATATCCTGCACCGCCTGCATGAAGAGCCTGACACCCGGAATCCCGCGGGTCTCCCGGCCGAGCCGCGCCATCACCTCGTCGATCGGCGGGCGCTCGCTCCTTGGCTTCAGCGCGATGAACACGCGACCCTGATTCTCGGTCGAGGTCGCCCCCCCGGCGCCGATCGCCGCTCCGATCGAGGCAACCGCAGGATCCTTCAACACCGTCGCGATCAATTGCTGCTGCAGCGCCGCCATCCCCGCGGGTGAGATGTCCTCAGCCGCTTCGGTCACGCCGAGAATGAGGCCGGTATCCTGCTCGGGGAAGAATCCCTTGGGAATCACGATGAAAAGCCATGCCGTCGCCGCCACCGTCGCCAGCATCACCATCAGTGTGGCGAAACGGTGCCTGAGCGCCACCTTGAGCGCGCGGTCGTACGCTTCCAGTAGCGCCTCGAAGCACCATTCGAGCCCGCGCGCCAACCGCCCCTGCTCCTCGGGTCGCTCATGGCGCAACAATCGTGCCGCCATCGCCGGCGTCAGCGTCAGGGACACCACCATCGAGAACGCGATGGTCACCGCGACCGTCACCGCGAACTCCTGGAACATGCGCCCCACCATGCCGCTCATCAGCAGCAGCGGAATGAACACCGCGACGAGCGAGATGGACATCGAGACGATCGTGAAACCGATCTCGCCGGCGCCGTCCAGCGCGGCCTGCATCGGCGTCTTGCCCATCTCGATATGCCGCGCGACGTTCTCGACCATGACGATCGCATCGTCCACGACGAAGCCCACCGCGATCGAGAGGCCCATCAGCGAGAGGTTGTCGAGACTGTAGCCGAAGGCATACATCGCCCCGAACGTCCCGATGATCGAGACCGGCACGGCAATCCCGGGAATGATCGTCGGCCAGACGCTGCGCAGGAACAGAAAGATCACCCCGACGACGAGCCCGACGGTCAGCACCAGCGTGAACTCGACGTCGGCGACCGAGGCGCGAATGCTCGTCGTGCGATCGGAGAGCACCGAGATCTTGATCGTCGGCGGAAGCGAGGCCTCGATCTCCGGCAGCGCCTTCTTCACCGCCTGGACCGTCGCGATCACGTTCGCGCCGGGAAGCTGCTCGACGAGCAGGATGATGCCGCGGTGCCGGTTGACCCAGCCCTTCAGCGTGATGTCCTGCGGCCCGACGACGGTTTTCCCGACGTCGCCCACCGTGATCGGCGCGCCATTGCGATAGGCGATGATCTGGCGGTCCCAATCCTCGGCGCTCAGGATTTGGTCGTTGGTCTGGAGCGTGTACGACTGCGCCGGGCCGTAGAGGCTCCCCTTCGGCTGATCGACGCTCACATTCGTAAGCGCATTCCGCACATCCTCGAGATCGAGGCCGTCGGCTGCGAGCAGCGCCGGATCGAACTCAAGCCGGATTGCGGGGTGCTGCTCGCCGCCGACATTGACAAGCCCCACTCCCGGCACCCGCGAGAGTTTCTGCTCGACGATGCTCTCGGCATAGTCGTCCACAGTCGTGATCGGCAACACATTCGAGGTGACGCCAAGCACCAGGATCGGCGCGTCCGCCGGGTTGACCTCGTGATAGGTGGGGGGCGTCGGCATGTCCTTCGGCAGATTCCCCGCTGCCGCGTTGATCGCCGTCTGCACCAGCTGCGCCGCCGCATTGATATTGTCGCTGAGCGCGAATTGCAGCGTGACGTTGGTGTAGCCAAGCGAGCTCGTCGACGTCATCTGCGTCAGGTAAGGGATCTCGCCGAACTGCTTCTCGAGCGGCGTCGCGACCGACGAGGCCATCGTCTGCGGATCTGCGCCCGGCAGTTGCGCCGAAACCTCGATCGTCGGAAAAGAGACATCCGGGAGCGAGGCGACCGGCAGCAGCTCGAAGGAAACGGCGCCGAGCAGCACGATCGCCACCATCAAGAGCGAGGTCGCGACCGGCCGGCGGATGAACGGCGAGGAGATGCTCATCAGAGCATGCCCGCGCTGGCCTCGGTTACATCCTGCACGCGGGGATTTCCCGCCCCGACCTCCGCGACCTTGGCGCCATCGGCAAGTCCGTACTGGCCCGCCGTAACCACGGTATCGCCCGACTCCAACCCCTTGTCGATCAGCGCGCGCCCGCCGATCGTCTCGGCGACGCTCACGGGGCGCTCGCGCGCGGTGCCGTCCGGCGCGACCACGAACACGAACGAGCCGCTTTGCCCCTGTTGCACGGCGCTCATCGGCACCGTGATCCCGTCATGCCGGACCCCGATGACGAGCCGGACATTGACGAACTCGCCCGGCCACAACGCACGGTTCGCGTTCGGGAACGTCGCCCGCAACTGCATCGTCCCGTCGCTCTGGTTGATTGTGTTGTTCACGAGCAGCAGCGTTCCCCTACCAAGCTCGGTGCGGTCGTCCTGGCCGTAGGCAACGGCCGACAAAGCTCCCTTCGCCATCGCCGCCTGCACTGCGGGCAAGTCGTCCTGCGGCAGCGTGAAGTCGACGTAGATCGGCTGGATCTGCGTGATCGTAACGATCGGTGTCGCGGCGCCCGCCTGGACGATGTTTCCGATATCGACGCCGAGGATCCCGGTCACGCCGTCGATCGGCGAGGTGATCCGAGTGTAGCTCAGTTGCGTTGCGGCGTTGAAAATCGCGGCCTTGTCGGCTTCCACCTGCGCCTTCGCCTCGCTCACCGCCGATTCCTGGTCGGCCACCTGCTGGGCCGAGGCGTACCCCGGCTTCAGCAGCGGGATGTAGCGGTTGAGGTTGATCTCGGCATTGGCGAGCGAGGCTTGGTCGCGCGCCAGGTTCGCCTCAGCCTCCTTGAGCGCGGCCTGGAAGGGCCTCGGGTCGAGCTCGGCGATCAGGCTCCCCGGATGCACGGTCTGCCCCTGGACGATGCCGATCTGCTCGATCGTCCCCGTCACCCGCGCGTTCACGTGCACGAGGTTGTACGCCATCACGGTTCCGATGCCCGTCAACTCGATCGGCACGTCGGAGACCGCGACCTTGGCCGCGACGACGGGCACGGCGGCCACCGCTTCCGGCGCCTGCGGCGGTCGTCCCGCCCCATGGGCCCGCCAGCTCGCCACGCCACCGGCGCCGATCGCGACCAGGACGGCCGCTATGACAATGCGCTTTTTCACGGCCGTCCTTCCGAAAATTCAAACCGGCCCTACGCGAGCCCCTACTCCGGCTCGTGGTTCCTTTCTCGGACGGAAGCCCGAGACGGCCAGCATGGGTGATCTGGGCCACGCGCCCGCCCCGTCCAGCCTCGCTCCCCGCATCGCGCCATGCGGGCGGCGAATGGCCCTACCGACCTCTATGAATTGAGATCGAGCCCGCGCAGACGCAGCGCATTCGTCACCACCGAGACCGAGCTCAACGACATCGCAAGTGCCGCGATCACCGGGCTCAGCAGGATCCCGAAGAACGGATAGAGCACGCCCGCGGCCACCGGCACGCCCACGGCGTTGTAGACGAACGCGAAGAAGAGGTTCTGGCGGATATTGCGCATCGTCGCCCGGCTCAGCCGCCGCGCCCGCACCACGCCGGCGAGGTCGCCCTTCACCAGCGTCACACCGGCGCTCTCGATCGCAACATCCGTCCCGGTGCCCATGGCAATCCCGATATCCGCCTCCGCGAGCGCCGGCGCATCGTTCACGCCGTCCCCCGCCATCGCCACCACGCGTCCCGCGGCGCGCAGCCGCCGCACCACCTCGTGCTTCTGCGCGGGCAGCACATCCGCCTCGACGGTCTCGATCCCGAGCCTGCGCGCCACCGCCTCGGCCGTGCGCCGATTATCGCCCGTCAGCATGACGACGCGCACGCCCTCCGCGCCGAGCAACGCAAGAGCCGACCGCGCGCTCTCCTTGATCGGATCGGCGATCGCCACCGCCCCCGCCGCCTTGCCGTCCACGGAAACGAAGAGTGCCGTCGCCCCTTCCATCCGCAATTCATCGGCTGCCGCCCCAAGCGCCCCGATCGCCGCGCCGGCTTCCTCCATCAACGCCGCATTGCCCAGCGCCACCGCGCTTCCACCGATCCGCCCGCGCACGCCCTTGCCGGTGATAGATGCGAAATCCTGAGCCTCCGCCACCACAATTCCGCGCTCGCCCGCCGCGCGCACGATCGCGGCGGCCAACGGATGCTCGCTCGACCGCTCGAGGCTCGCCGCCAACCGCAGCAGCTCCGCCTCGGCAAATCCTGGCGCCAGGACGATCCGCGTCACGCGCGGCTTGCCCTCGGTCAGCGTGCCGGTCTTGTCGGCCACCAGCGTGTCCACCCTTTCCATCCGCTCCAGCGCCTCGGCGGATTTGATCAGCACGCCCACCGCCGCGCCCTTGCCGATCCCCACCTGGATCGACATCGGCGTCGCCAGCCCGAGCGCGCATGGGCAGGCGATGATGAGCACCGAGACCGCGGCAAGCAGCCCGTACGCCAGTGCCGGCGCCGGCCCCCAGATCGCCCACAGCCCAAACGACAGCACCGCGACCGCAATCACCGCCGGCACGAACCAGCCGGCGACGAGATCCGCCAGTCGCTGGATTGGCGCGCGCGAGCGCTGCGCCTCGCTCACCATCGCGACGATGCGCGCGAGCACGGTCTCCGCGCCCACCTTCTCCGCGCGCATCACCAAGGCGCCGGTGCCGTTCATCGTGCCGCCGATCAGCGCATCGCCCTGCTCTTTCATCACCGGCATCGCTTCGCCGCTCACCATAGACTCATCGACCGCGCTCTTTCCCTCGAGCACCACCCCGTCCACCGGCACCGCATCGCCCGGCCGAACCCGGAGCCTTTCGCCCACCTGCACGCGCTCGAGCGCGATCTCCTCGTCCGTCCCGTCGTCGCGGAGCCGCCACGTCGTCTTCGGCGCCAAATGAAGCAGCGCGCGGATCGCGCCCCCGGTCCGCTCGCGCGCGCGAAGCTCGAGCACCTGTCCCACCAGCACGAGCACGGTGATCACCGCGGCCGCCTCGAAATAGGTATCCACCGTGCCATCGGCACCGCGGAAGCCGGCGGGAAAAATCCCGGGCGCCAGCGTCGCAATCACGCTGTAGAGGTACGCCGTGCCGGTGCCGAGCGCGATCAGCGTGAACATGTTGAGGTTGCGGTTGAGGATCGAGCGCCAGCCGCGAACGAAGAAGATCGACCCCGCCCAGACCACGATCGGCGTCGCGAGCACGAGCTGGATCCAATCCGATGCCGCGCGGGGCACCGCCCGCGCGAGCGCCGGCCCGAACCCCGGCACATAGGTGCCCATCGCCAGCACGACGACCGGAACCGCCAGCGCAATTGCGGCCCAAAGGCGCCGGCGCATATCGCCGAGCTCCGGGCTCTCGCCTTCCTCCGCGGTGGGCTGAAGCGGTTCGAGCGCCATCCCGCAGATCGGGCACGCGCCCGGATGGTCCTGGCGCACCTCGGGGTGCATCGGGCAGGTGTAGATCGTGCCCGCCGTCGCGGCCTTCGCCCCCGCCTTCAAAAACGCATCCGGATCGGAAGCGAACTTCTCCCGGCATCGCGCAGAACAAAAATGGAATACCTCTCCCCCATGCTCAAAGCGATGTGGCGAGCGCGCCGGATCGACCGACATCCCGCAGACCGGATCGATCGCCCCCGCCTCCGCTCTGTGGTGATGATGGGGCTCCTGCATGACGTGGTGCTCGTCCATGATCCGATCTCCGCCCGGCGCGCCCTTGCTCGCGGCGTCCTGATGGCTCATATACCCCACACGGGTATTGTATCAAGGAGGGCGGCCCGAGCATGCATGAGAAAACGAGAGAGGCGGTCGGCACGCGCCTCCGGCGGATCGAGGGCCAGGTCGGCGGGCTTCTCCGCATGGTCGAGGAGGACCGCTACTGCGTCGACGTGCTGACCCAGATCGCCGCCGTGCGGGCGGCGCTGCACAAGGTCGAGGAGCAGATCCTGCGCGACCATGTCGGCCACTGCGTCGCCGACGCCTTCGCCTCCGGCGGCGTCGTCGCGCAGCGCCGCAAGGTGGACGAGCTGGTGGAGGCGATCGGCCGAATGACGCGATAGCGCAGCGAGACCAAGGGGGCCCAAGGGGGCAAGCCGCCCCCTGGCCTACAGCGCCGCGCCCAGATACGCGCGGTGCAGATCCGGGTTCTCGGCGATTTCGCGTGCGGTTCCAGAGAGCACGGTCCGTCCCGTCTGCAGCACCGTCGCCCGGTCGGCGATGTCCAGCGCCAGCTCCATCGACTGTTCGGCGATCAGGAGCGTGAGCCCTGCCGTGCTCAGCCGCGCGAGCGTCTCGTACATCGCGTCCACCACCGTGGGCGCGAGCCCCAGGCTCGGCTCGTCGAGCATGAGGAGCTTGGGGTCACTCATGAGCGCCCGCCCCACCGCGAGCATCTGCCGCTCGCCGCCCGAGAGCGTTCCGGCACTCTGCCGCCTTCGCTCGGCCAGTCGCGGAAAAAGCGAGAAGACGCGCTCGAGCAGCGGCGCGAACCGCGTCCGCTCGCCAAGCGCCGTCGCGCCAAGCCGCAGATTCTGCTCCACCGTCTGCTGCACGAAGAGCCGCCATCCCTCGGGCGCAAGTGCTATCCCGCGAGCCACGATCGCGTGCGCCGCCATCCCCTCGATCCGCCCACCCCGCCACTCGATCGTCCCGCCCGCCGGCCGCACCAGCCCGGCAAGCGCGTTCAGCGTCGTCGTCTTGCCCGCCCCGTTGGCGCCGAGCAGCGCCACCACCTCGCCCTCGCCCACCTCGAACGAGACGTCCGCGACGCCGACGAGATCGCCGTAGCGCACCGCGAGCTTCGACACCTTGAGCAGCGCCTCGCTCATCGCGCCAACCGACCCATGCGCCCTTGGGCCCGCCGCCCGAGATAGGCCTCGATCACCGCCGGATCCGCCGTCACCTCCGCAGGCGCCCCGTGCGCGATCACGCGCCCCTGGTTGAACACCAGCACCCGCCGCGTCAGCCGGTGGATCACTTCCATGATGTGCTCGACCACGATCAACGTGATGCCGCGCTCGTGGATGCGCTCCACCAGCGCGATCGCCGCCTCCACTTCCCGCGAGGTAAGCCCGGCCAGCGCCTCGTCGAGGAGCAGCAGCGAAGGCTCGCTCGCCAGCGCGCGCGCAATCTCGAGCCGCTTCCGCCCCGGCGTGCCGAGCGCAGTCACCGCCATCCCCGCCTGCTCGGCGAGCCCGGTGAACTCCAGCACCTCCTCGGCCTTCTCGGCCGCCCGCCGCCGGTGCGGATGCCTGAGGAACGCGCCCACCATCACGTTCTCGCGCACGCTCATGCCCTCGAAAACGATCGGCACCTGGAACGTCCGCGCTAGCCCCAGCCGTGCATGCCCATCCGGCGAGAGCGTCGTCACATCCGTCCCGCGGAAACGAATCGTGCCCGCCGTCGGCCGCGTGTCCCCCGCGAGGCAGTTGAAGAACGTGCTCTTCCCCGCGCCGTTCGGCCCGATCAGGCCGATCAGCTCGTTCTCCTCGAGCGCGAGATCGGCCCCGTCCACCGCGCGGAAGCTGCCGAACGCCTTGACGATGCCCCTTGCCTCAAGCAGCACGGCGCGTCCGCCCGGCTTCCCTCAGCCGCGGTATCCATTGCGCGAGCCCGCGCGGGCTGAAGCGGGCGATCAGCATGATGATGACACCGTACGCGACATACGCCGCCCCCGTCCCGCCGCCGCCCAGCCATGCGTTGCTCATCTCCTGGAGCGGCACGAGGATGATCGCACCCGCGAGCGGCCCGAACAGCGTCCCCGCCCCGCCCAGTGCGGCCATCACCACCATGTTCACCGACACGATGATCCCGAATCCGCTGTCCGGATCGATGAAACCGATCATCACTGCGTAGAGCGAACCCGCGAGTGCCGTGAACG